>ENA-OWPI01000244-OWPI01000244.1-marine-metagenome-genome-assembly--contig:-NODE-244-length-82728-cov-11.548789_pt1 | contig 82728 bp, 57 predicted proteins | sample MGYA00238138_ERZ651775 | MGnify/ENA primary metagenome ERZ651775 (study PRJEB26906, sample SAMN06265043) | marine metagenome | isolation source: Helgoland LTER site | place: Germany:Helgoland, sampling... | reverse complement strand
AGGCTGTCACCAGTGCGTTTTTTTTTAAATTCCTTCAACGGGTCGAAATTTACTCACCTTTCCAATTCTCTCTTTATGATTACTTCTCTCATCATCAAAACAACAGAGTTTACCTCCGCGTAAGCGTTCACGGCCTCTTCTCGCTGTTGGTAACAACAACGAGAGCAAAAACAAATTGAGATTCTTATCTCAACCATACCTCAGTATCGTAAGAGAGAAGAACCACACAACAACGTGCACTTTAGTTTCCCTCATTTTGAAATTTCCCCTGCACGTGTAACTCGACAAAGTAGGCGAAACAAGACGCTCTCTATACTACGCATAAATTAATAAAACGAGAGATGCACCACGCCGTCGTCTGTCGTGTTCCACCATCCTATGCGTTTGGGCCTTTCACCTCCAGCAGAAGGAGAATAAATAATACGAAGAAGAACAACAAAAGCAGTTTCGAGAGGAGGGGTGTGAATATATCGAAAGCAGCGAACGTTTCCCCAACATCAACGCCACAGTTGTTAGAAGATGCATCCATCGCGGGAGTAACCGTCTGGCAACCGCCAACGGAAGGTTCGAACGCGCTCGCGAACGTGTTTGAATCGGCCTCGCCGATTGAAGGGTTAGGATCTATCACCGGATTTTGGTTTCTGGATGTGTTTGCGTTGATGAACGTGGTTCTCGTGTTCGCGTTGTTAGTAGGAACAACCGCGAAAGATATGAGTAGTAGTAGTAGTAGTAGTAAAGAAGACGAATAATAAAACACAAAGATGATGATAATACTATAGCGTAGGTACGTAGGCTTTAGCGATAATGATGATATAAAAAGAAATCTAAAGTATGATGTTGTGTATGGCTTTCCATCTATCCGCGGCGCTCGGCAACTCGTACCTTTCGAAGCAGTCCATAGCTTTGCGCCCGTAATCGTCCGGCGTCGTCACGCGAAACGCGTCTAAATCACCATTCACGTCTGGTGCGGACAGTTTCGTACGAATTTCCACCAACTTTCGCGATAACTGCGCGCTTTTTTGTCCTTTCTCCGATTTCAACGCCTCTCTCACTTTCTTCGTGCCCATCTTTTCAAACTCGTCCTCGCCGTTCTTCGCCGCTTCTAATATCGCGTCCACGTTGGCGTATTTATTCAACAATTTTCTCGCCGTTTTCGGTCCCACGCCTTCGACTCCAGGGACGTTATCGCTTGAATCTCCAACTAACGCTAAGAAATCTACGAATTGTTCCGGCTGAATCAACTCTTCGTGGGTCTTTGCGAACTCTCTCAAAGTGAACGCGCTAAACTGCCCTCCGCCGCCCGGCCGCAACATCCGAACGTTTTCGTTCAACAACTGACAAAAATCCTTATCCGGACTCGCAATGGACACCTTAAACCCTTTCTCCGTCACCGACCGCGTCGCTAACGTCCCGATGATATCGTCCGCTTCCACGCCGCTCACTTTCACCGTCTCGATGGCCATCGCCTCGACTAACTCGCTCACCTTCGGAATCAAGGCAATCAACGCCTCGGGAGTTGGCGGCCGATTCGCTTTATAATCCACAAACATTTCGTGTCGAAACGTCTTCCCTTTGCTATCAAAACACACCGCGAAATGCGACGGTTTCGATTCCAACAGAGCGCACATGGCGTGCGCGTACGCGTGCAAAACGCCCACATCTTCGCCTTTGCTGTTTATGAGTTTGGTCGCGTCCGAGCGCGCTTGGAAGCCGTAAAACGCGCGGAATAAGAAGGACATGCCGTCGACGAGCACTATGTGACCATTATTATTCGTATTATTACTGCTACTGCTGCTGCTGCTACTCTCGCGTCTCGCGTCGTCGTCGTAATCATCATCCTCGACGAGAACGACGACGTTGTTCTCGTCGTTGTCGTTTAACGCCGAGAAAGACGACGACGAGGACGACGTTTTCCTCTTCCCAGCAGCACTCGCGTGAAAAGAAGAAGCGTAACAGTAGTTCCTCCGCGCGAGCATCATCCTTCGCGTCGTCGCGAGAGAAAACATCTTCGTCGTTAAGGTTTGGTAATACATATTTAACACGAAAGCAGTGTGTTTTGCGGGGAAATTGTGCGGCAGAAGTTCATCTCATCAAAACACTAACAACGCGACATCAGTATCACTCAAATCATCTCTCTGAATGGACGCGTACCTGTCGAAAGCCAACAACGCGGTACCGATCGTCGTGATCGATTACGGCAATCGAAACCATATTCTCGGCGGGTACTCCTCGTCGTCGATGGTAAGCAAACACCAACGAGAACATCAAACGCAAGAACCGACGAGAGTTTCCTCGGACTGCACCGTCGTCGAAGAAACGTCGAACTTGGAAAGCGCGATTCTCGGGAGACGCGTGGAATCGTTCGACGCCTTGCGAGCGGTGTTCGAAGCGCTCTTTTACGAGAATTTCGGGTGGATTAAACCCGAGGAAGAGGAAGAGGAAGAGAAGAACAAAAAGAACGTGTTTATCGTGGAACCGATTTTAGCCTCGAGACGAGAACGAGAACGCGTGTGTCAAATGTTATTCGAGGAGTTTCGAGTGTCCGGGTACGCGGCGGAGAACGCGGCGGTGTGCGCGTTAGCTGGAGTCGGGAGGTTGAACGGGATATCGGTGGACGTTGGCGCGGAGACGGTGGATTGCGCGACGGTTTCGGACGGGAAGATTGTGGAGAGCACGTGTCGACGGATCGAAGGCGGGGGCGAGCGGTGTTGCGAGAAAGCGTTGAGTGGAACGACGGTGCGAGAAGGGAAAGAGATTTACGCGGAGATGGAGAAATGGGAGAGGATGATTGTGAATAGACACTTAGCGAGGGTGAGATGGAACGCCGATGATGATGGAAAGAACGGAGGAGGAGAGGGAATGGAGTCGTATCAGTTGCCGGATGGAAATAAGATTAGCGTGGAAACGAAAGACGCGTTTGCGCTCGGCGACGCGTTGTATTGTTGTTCCTCAAATACGGACGACGACGCGAATAGTAAAATTGTCGAAGCCATACAGTCGGCGGTAGAGAATTCCTTCAGACACGCGCAAGCTGGGCATTTCTTTTCTCACGGGAAAGAAAACGCGTTCGAGTGCGTCGTCGCGCACGGCACGGAAAGTTCCGTCAAAGGTCTCCGCGAACGGTTAGGCGAAGACATTCGAACAAAGATTGCACCGGAAAGTGCCAAAGTGAACGTCGTCGCATCCGCGCCGGACTATTTGCACGAGAAAAGTATGGAGCACTTGAGCTGGACTGGAGGCGCGGTGCTCGGTAAAGTGACGTGGAACTTGAATCAACAGATTAGTAAAAGCGCGTACGAGGAGTGGGGACCAAACGTAGCGAATAGAAGTCGAAACTCGTTCTAGTTCTAGATGATAGTAAGACGAAAACATAGTACCGACTGGTAGTTTTAGAGAATGTAGATGGTTACAATAACAATATTCATTTAAATAGATATTTTCCCCTTCTCCTCTTTCTCCTTAGTACGATCTTCCCCACAACACCCAGACCGTGGCAGGTTTCCCGGTGATGAAGCACTTCGTTCCTTCTTTTAACGGCGGCTGAATGAATGGGATGCACAACGTCTTCGCCGCCCCGCCTTCGCTTTCTTCCGACGAGCGTTTCTTCACCTCTTCTTCGGACTCTTTCGTCTCGCACCACGGGGTCAACACCATCTTCTTTTGGTCCAACGCCGGGACGAAATCTTTCCATTCCGTGACCGTAATCGTAGACGTGTCGCGAATCGCCTTGGCTTGATTGAACATGTTTTGTTGAATTTCAACCAAAAGCTCTGGCACTCTCGCGTTTACGTCGGCTAATTTGCACACCTCTTTTTCGCGAGTGTCTCTGCGAACTAAAACGCACGTTTCGTTGTCCAAATCCCGCGGTCCAAACTCGAGACGAATCGGAACGCCTTTAACCTCCCAGTGCGAATACTTCCATCCCGGCGTGTAGTTGTCTCTGGTATCCGTCTTGACGCGGACATTCGCGCTATCCGTGAGAGATTTCCCGATCGCTTCAGCATTATCTGTGTTTGATTTTGAAAGCGCGAGTGAGTGAGTGAGTGAGAGAGAGAAAAAAAAACCAACAGAAAGAAATGAAAAAAAAAATGTCGGCTCCAAGCCATTATAACCCAACGATAACTTCGATGGACTATTGGTAAAGGAGTAATTCTAATCTTTAATCTTCGACTCTTTATGAAAAGAGCGTCGACGACACGAATAAAGTCGCAAACACAAGGTAAGAGAGTCGGTACGAGAAACAAACGCGCAAAAACAAAATCGCGATTTTTATGTCGCGAGACGAAAAACATACCTTTCAACATCTGCGCCTTCTCTTCGCTCAACTTTGAGTTTGGAATGGTCACGATGACCACTTGTATCGGCGCAATTCTCGGTGGTAACCTCAACCCGACGTCGTCACCGTGCACCATGTAACACACGCCCAACATTCTCGTCGTCATCCCCCACGAGTTTTGCCACACCATGGATCGTCCGCCTTTATCGTTCTCAAAGGTAATGTCAAACATCTTTGCAAAATTCTGTCCCAAACAATGACTGGTCGCGCCTTGAATCCCTCTTCCAGTGTAAGGCACGAACGCTTCCACGGTGGTCGTATACAAACCTCCGGCAAACTTCTCCTTCTCGCTCTTTACCCCCGGAATCACCGGCACGGCTAACAAGTCCTCGTACACTTGTCGATACAAATCTAAAATCGTCCTCACCTCCTCGTCGCACGCTTTCTTCGTCGCGTGCGCCGTGTGCCCTTCCTGCCATAAAAACTCTCTCGACCGGATAAACGGCGTCGGGTGTTTAAACTCCCATCTCACGACGTTGCACCACTGATTCAACAACAGCGGCAAATCTCTGTGCGACCGGATCCAGTTCGCGTAGTGCGGGTACATCACCGTCTCCGACGTCGGCCTGACTGCAATTGGACACTCCAACTCTGAATCCCCCGATCTCGTCACCCACGCGACTTCTGGGCTAAAATCTTCGATGTGATCCTTCTCCGCTTCCAATCGAGACTGCGAGACAAACATCGGAAAGTACGCGTTCTCTACGCCCAACTTTTTAATCTCCTTGTTAAAAAACTCCTGAATGTACTCCCATTGCGTGAACGCGTACGGACGTAAAATGTAACACCCGCTGATGTCGTAATAATCAATCAGTTCCGCTTCGACGACGACTTGGGAGTACCACGCCCCGAAATCTTCGTTGATCCCGACGTGCATCCCCAGTTTCGTCTCTTTCTTCATCTCTTTGTTCGTCGACGATGGTGCTGGTTTTTTCCCTCCTCCGTCCTTTTTTTTCTTCTTTTCCCTGCCGCCAACAATCTCTTCCACGCCGGTGAGCTCGGCTAACTTTGCTTTTAACTGTTTCAAATGCGAGACGGCCGAAGACACGTCCGGGTCGTCGTTTGTTTTCCCGGAAAGTTTCAACGCTTTCACGAGCGCGCCTTGCGAGGCGATTTGCGCAGAGACCGATTCCGCCGTATCAGAGGACATTTTTACTTCTTTTGTGGATAAAAAATGTGGAATTTGTAAGCAAAAAAAGAAAGGAAAAGACACAAACAAGCTCTTATTTATAGAGAGTATTCTAATGATCTAAAACTATCGAGAGAGATGATCATGCGTCGTACTCGGGGAACTGTCCGGTACTTTTGACGCAGTCGAACACGTCTCTGCAGTTGCCGAGTTTTTCGTACCTGTGCAGAGCGATTCTGGCGCCGTCGCCGTAGATTTCCGACGGTTCGTTGCGGATGTTGTGCGCTATGCATCCGGCTAACGCGAGCTGGTTTTTCGCCTCCTCGTCGTTTCCGTCGATCTTTTGCGCTTCGCGTTCGGTCCAGAGACAGGCGATGAGTTGGCACAAGCCTTCTTCGACTTTGCGGTTGATTTTTCGAGGGTATCCCGGGGTGAGGCGGAAGTGCGCGTGGGTCATTTCGTGAGCGAGGATGGAGCCGAAGAGGAGTCGCGGGAGGCAGTTGACGACGATGATGGCGGTGACGTTGCTCCGAGAGCCGACGTGGATGGGCGTCTCAGAGAATGTGAGGCCTTCTTGCCAGGAGAATTCCGGGCGACGCACGACGCGAGTGAGCGTGTGTTCGGTGGACAGACATAAACCTCGAGTTCGGGTGTTGCTAAAATCTACGCCTCCTCCTGCTCTGTCGTCGTCGTTTACGTCGTCGTCGTTGTACACGTGCGCTGTTGTATTTTGGTCTCTCCCCATGGATAAGCGCATTGATTCTTCCGTCACCACGTGCAACGGCGGCATCCTCTCCGGCATCGTTAAATCTAACTCGTTCATCATGAACTGCTTTATTTCCTCGTACAATATCCACGCGTCCTCGTTATCGACCACGACAGACCCAGAACACTCTAAACACAAATATCTTCCACCACCATCTGCACCAGCATTCCCTGGTCCTTGCTCTTCCTCCTCCGGAAGCCTCACGAATCCACCCAACTCTCGCTTACACCGCTCGCTTTCGATCTTTTGACACCCGTCGCACCGAACCACGTATCCGCGTCTCTCGCCCTCGAAGCACTCCCGACACAAAAACTCGTTCCAATACTCCGAGGTTTGATAATATCTCACCGTCGTTGTTGTTCGAGAGAACACGTTGTTTTGTGTCACTCGCTCGCCGGGATCGAACACCCCGACGTCCGTCACCGTTCGTTCGCACTTGGCGCATGTAGGCGGTCGTTTCTTCGCCTCCTCCTGAGGCAAAGGAAGCGCTGAAAACAAATCCTTCATCCACGACCCAAAACTCCTCCCGCGATGATGACTTCCTCTCGCGTCTTCTTCCTTCTGTAATCGTCTCGCGAATGCTTCGTCGCCTTTTACTCCTTCTGATGATGACGACGATGCTGTCTTCGTCGTCGTCTTCTCCTCCGCGTCGACTCTGATGTCGTTGACGAACGTACACCTGCCGCACTGGACTTTGCGAGACGCTAAAAACTCCGCCGACAGCGCGTCGTATTCGAGCGCGATGTCGCACATTTGACACGCCGTGGTCGTGGTCGTTTTGGTTGTTGCGCGTGTTCTGGGAGCGTTCATATCTTTGTCTTTAGTATGTATCTCTCGCCCGCAAAGCGCGCGTCGAATGAGGAATCCATTCGTATCTCTAACGGTATTTCCCGAACGGAATTGGAATTCTTCACAAACTTGCGCGCGCTTCTCTGCTGCGCACATCACACGCACCATTCACTCGAACGAGAGAAAGAGAGAGAGAGAGAGTAATGTTCGTGCGAACGACGTCTCCGTTTTTACTCCTTTCCGGGTCCTCCTCCTCCTCCTCTGGTAAAAGTCTTTCGTTCGGGAAAAGAGCGATGGTGAATCGATTCCTTCTGCGCGCGAAAGCTTCATCATCATCGGAGACGACGCAACAACAAAGAACAGAAAACGTGGAAAAGCACGACAAAATGTCGAAAACCTTGTTCGTGGAACTCGGCGTCGGCTCGGATCAACACGGACAAGACGGCACGAAAGCCGCGGTGCGAGCGTGTAAAGATGCGATTAGTTTCAACTCGTTACCGGCTATCGCGGACTTGATACCGGGCGGGTACGGCGGGATGAAGTTACACGTACTCGTAGCCGCGCCGATCGATGCGTATCCAGTGGACGTGGATGAGGTGAAAAAAGTATTTCCGTACGGTTCGGTGGACGTGGAGTTAGTGAGAGGAGGGATGGTGGCGTCGAGTGGGATCGCGATAGAAGCCATGGGCGACGGCTTCGACGCGGACGGGCGAGCGAACGACGACTTTATCGTCGTCAACGCCGCGGTGAGTGTTGGGTATTAGTTTGAGATGTAAGTGTGGATAATAACACACACACACACATCCAGAGAGAGAGAGAGAGAGAGATTTTACGCTTCTATCATAGAGAACGCGTTGTATTTTCAAGTAGTAAATTTAGAGAGAAGTCACATCTGTTTTACGCTTCTTCTTCTTCTTCATCATCATCGCTGCTGAAACCGAGCGCGGCGTCCCAGTTCGAAGGGGGTAGTTGTTCGTCTTTACCATTTTCATCCAAGTCCTCTTTTTCTTCGTCGTCTTCCTTGTCGTTGTCGTCGTCGTCGTCGCTTTCTGAGGACGATTTATATTCAGCCGAGTCGCGGTACAAGTTTGACCGCCTCGAGTTGGGCACTCGGACCGAGAGATCATTTCTCGGTAACGGAACAACGTCGACAAAAGAGACCAGTTTTTCAGGAGAATCTTTTCCATTCTCGTCGTCGTTTTCGTCGTCTTCGTCGCCGCAGCCGCCGCCGATCATAGGTTGCGAGCGAGATGAAGAAGACGATGATCTCGATATTATCGATCCATCCGAATGCGACGAACGCGCGTCTTCACTCTTTTCCTCGACATCTTCCACCTCGTTTGGCGGCGTATCTGGTGCAAATCGGACCGTCTTTTTCTCGTTCTTGTCATCTCGAGACGATCTGGCGGATGAAAACGACGAAAACGACGACGGAGGTGACGGAGGTGACGGCGAACGTGACGAAATTTTCGTCAATTTTTCGTAATTCGTATCGATGGCTTTGAGGGCAGTCGAAAGCGAAGATTTGATCGCCGCGTTGATGTTACTTTGTCGATGATTCTGCTGGCGACGTTCGCGATACGTAAGTCGAGCAGGTGTAGCGATATGTGCGATGATGTCGTTGTCTTTCTGCTTCTTCCTCGCGGGGGATCTACCTTCTTCGCGCACCGCGGCGGTTTTCGTCGATCTCGAATCAACGCGAACTTCTTCGTCTTCTTCGCCCAAGAACAGGATAGATTTTCGGTCGACTCCGTTCGGGAAGTCCACGCTCGCTGGGACGTAATCGTCTTCACCAAAAAATCCACCAGATGATAATCGGTCTCCTCGCAACGTCAACACGCGCTTGATTAAACACGTCCCGGAGATGCGAATTTTCTCAATCGCGTATTTCTGTTTCGTAGCCGCGTCGCCGAAGCACTTTTTCAAAAGCTTCGGAATAGGAACGATAAAGTTTACCCACGAGTCGTACGTGAACTGTCGAGTACTATCTCTCGATGTTCTCGTGAGATCGTTCTCATCTTCGTGTTGTTGATGGTGTTTCTTCTTGTTTGGAACTACTGCGCTTTTCACCGAAACACTCTTCGTCGCTCTCCTCTTCTTCGCGACGATAGGCACCTGACAGTGCAAAGGCGACGTTTTCGTCTCTAAAAACGCGGTCGAGAGAACCACTCTCCGCCTGTCTCTCCTCGTTTCAACTTCGGAAAACACAAACTCGATGGTAAACTTATCCTCCGGTTTCTCGACGTAAATCTGCGCGCACACCATCGGCTGCGTGAGTTGTCGCGCTTTCGCCGAAGAAGAGGTAGTATTATTCGAGTGTTGTTGAACGACGGTTTCAATGGACGCGTTTTCCAGCTGCAACACGTACCCTTTCGCGGTAGACTCGTAATACTTCTTATTCCTCGAGTTGACCGTTTTCCTCGCGTCCGAAATTTGCCACTGGACGCCTCGCTGGTTTCTCGCCTGGCGAAGCGCCGACTGCGCGTTGTTGGTGTTTGAAGCAGCAAAAAGTGACTTTGAAGACTTTTTTGACGAATCGTCGTCACCACACGCTCCTGATGACGCGTTCAACCCGCGACTACTGGTCGTTGTAGTTGTGATATTTGTGCAAAATTTCGTCGTCCCGGCGTCGAACACTTCCACGTGCGTCCCGCCTTGGTACATCGAAAACATAGTCGTAGTCTTCGTACACAATAAAAATCAGTCCGGTAAATGTTGACTTTTTTCCCCGCGAAAGAATGTTTTCCGCTCTTTACCTCTCCCTTCCCCGGAGATGGTTATGATGCGAGTATTTTATATGCGCGTCGTGTTTGCTCTCTCAGCAACGAAGAAAAAAGTTATTTTTGTCGTGATTCGGACCTTCCTTCGTATCGATTTAAGTGTTTGCGCGCGGCGTGTTTCTCTTATGATGTTGATGAGCAAAACATGTGCGGAGACATGTGCAAACGAACCGTCGCGCTCTCGTATTTTATAGGGCTTAGGGTTTTTTGCAGAGCGTATGCAAAATACGGTGAGTTGACTTACCGTAGGTGTAAAATACTACTATGTACTAGGTGCGATTATTTTGTATAACAACTAACTCGTCTGAACTGGTCTCGTGAAGTGGTAGGCATTGTTGTTGGTATTACTCCCCCAAGCGTGAGCCGTTATTAAAGTCCAATTCTCTTTCGCCAAGGTACTCAGTAGAAGTTCCACTAAACACTTTTGGTCCAGACTTGGTATATTGTACCACCAGTCAGTATAGGTACTACACGCATCCATATCGGTCGTGGAAACACCTTCATTTTCCGCCGAAGTTTTGAAATCAGGAACACTATTGCTCCAAAACACAGCTTTGTGTTCCATACTCACATATGAGGACGGTGTGATGACGGTTGGTGGAGGTGGTGGTGGTGGTGGTGAAGCCAAACTCTGTACATTCGTACCACCACCCGAACGAATATTCTCGTCAATACGGGCGAGAAAAACACACACCGCGAGAAGTAGAACGCTGATGAGTACGAGAAGGAACGCTAAGAGAATATTTAAACGCTTCTTCCCGCGATAGTGTGTATTCTCCCGTATAATCTGAATATCCGCAGGTTTTGGCGACGGCGCAGGTGCGTCGTTTTCCAAAACGTCGGCATCATCTATATCTTCTTCTTCTTTTTTATTTCTGTCTCTCACGCGAGATGCGACGCGGTTGATTTCCGCGACAATCCTCGGAATAGGAACCGAAGATGCTCGCGGTTTCGGCGTGATTTCTATCGCCGTATCTTTAGCGGGTTCAGGCATGGTTACGTTTTTTGCTCCTCTGTTGTTCGCCTTTTCTTTATTTTAATTGAAGAGGCCTTTTTTTTAATTGAAGATAACACAACACAATATAACGTAATACCAATATGAGCGCTTCGACCACCACCGACAACAAAAGCGAGATTGAATGCGACGACGACGAAAAGGAGACGCGCGTAGGAGTAATTACTCCTTTCCGGGATTCACCCGAGGAGTGCGCTCGTTTCGTGAGACTTGTGGACAAGGTTTATTCGGTAAAATCATCTTCGTTTTCATGCCGACTGTTTATCAACAAATTAAAAACGAAAGATAAGAAGAAGACAAAGAAGAAGATACATGATGATGATGACGATGATGAGAATATTCATTCGAACGAAAACGAAGACGACAAAGTCTACCTGGGATACTCGAAGTGCGGGAAAAGAATAACAACAACAGATGAAATGAACCCGGTCGTGTGCTCCAAATGCTACGAAAATCTCTTTTGCACTTACTTGAACGAATACGAACAGAGAGAGTTCCGGACGGTTGTATTATGCAGCGGAGAAGAGAGGCTTTTAAAGTACACGGACGAGGTGGCGAAAATAATACGCGAACGCGAAAACACGGAAGAACGAGAATCGATGGCACAAATGGCAAAGGAGAAACGAATCGAGGAAGAAAAAAAACGAATCGAAGAGGAAGAAGAGTTAAGACGAAAAGAGGAAGAGGAAGAGAAGTTAGAGAGAGAACGCGCGAGGTTAATCGCGAGGAAGTTGGAAGAGAAGGAGAAATTTTTCTCGAGAAGAGAACAGAGAGAGTTTACGAATAAAGAACTGTTGGAGATTGTAAACAACACGGAGGAAGGGAAGCGGATTTTGGACAGAGAAAAAGAAAGACTGGAGCTCGAAATAGCCAAGGTGGAGAGTAGCGCGGACATCGAGACGCTCGCCGACGTGGTAAACGCCGAGTCGACGAGAACGATATTCATGCGCGTCGACGCGTTTACGAATTTGAAAGATGCGGAACTCATGGAAGGAGTGAGTGTGACGCTGTCGCTCGCGAGTAAAGAAGGTGATGTTATTGAGAGATGGAATTGTCTCGACGTTCGAAACGACGCCGTGAGTGAAGAGGTGCGAGAAGGAGTTCAGCGCAAGTTGAGCGGCACTTCGAATATTTATTACACCTCCGGCGCGGAGTGCTGCTTTCAAACGACAGTTGGACACATCCCGGAAAATTCAGCCTTTATTCTCGAGCTGAAGCACTTTAAAAAAGCGAAAAACAAGACGAGCTTAAAATGTTGGTCCTACGTCGCGACCGCGTCCGTGCTTTCCGGAATGAAACGCGAAGACGTCGACGTGTGTCGAATTTTTTTACCTTTAGGTGGCAAACCTGTAGATCTCACCACAAAAAAATGGATCAACTACAATTGGAAAGATAACTTGATGAGGAATATAGCCACTGGTCATGGCGCCGTCGTCACGTTCAATTTGATTTGATTTGAGTATAGCGCGTTCTTAATATATTAAAGCTCTAAGGTCTTGCCTAAAATTCAAAAACCCTAAATAGAGACCTGCTTTTGTTTCCCCCTTTACAAAGCAAATCATTCCTCAGAAGTAGACGAAGAAATGATGCAAGACACGACGTTAACGCAAGACTTACTCCCGGCGAAAAAGCTCACGTTCGTGGACGCGACCCACGAGTTGACGCAGAGCGTCACCGAGTACGAGCGTTACTTCTTTCCCGGTCGTACTAAGAGTAACGATAACAAAGAAAAAGAAGAAGACGTGACGTTGATTAAAAAAGCAAAGAAAGATCCCAACGCGCACAGTTTACGAAGGTAAATTTGAAAATTTGAATTTTTCCCCTTGTTGGAATTCTTTTCGTTACGGAGTGACTTCTCTCAAGACTCTTAAAGGAGGGGTCGTTTTCGTCGTCGTCGGGAGGAAGAGACAAAGCGCGTGTTTAGTACATATAAGTCTCTCTTTGTTTCCGTTCTTTAAAAGCATGCCGCTGACCTCTTTTTACATCTCTTTTGTCTAAATTATACAAAACAGCGCTTTGAAAGAATTAAACCACACGGAGGAATCGATTCAAAAAATACTCGAAGTGGCCAAGGAAAAAGCAGTCGGGAACAATCAACAAGACCTGGATCGCATACGCGCGGCGTTGAAACGCTTAAAGTTTGGCACGATTGAACTGAGCACGGAGCAAGGTTTTTTGAAAGCGTTGTTATCTGGAAAGGAGGATGAGGTTATGTTTGGGAAACACGCGAAGTCGGCGCTCGAGGAGACGGAGGAGTATAAAAAATTGCACGCGGAAGTGAAACAGTTACAAGAGGAGAATAAGAAGAGAGAAAAGGAGACCGAGGAAACGATTGCGCGTGTGCACGAGGAGTACGGTTTATACGTGAAGGAAAAAGAAGAGCTGCAGAAGATTATCGACGAGGTGGCGCAGTTGGAGGACGAGTCGAAAGCGGCGGAGATGCGAGAGTTGGCGAGGAGTCAAGGGTTGCAAACGAGCAATCGAGCGTCGGAGTTGCTGGACGAGAAGAAGACGAAGGAGGAGTTACAAAACGAATTGAAGGAGTTGGATAACGCGCTGAAGAGAATGAACCGAGGGATTGCGCAGAAAGAGGCGAGTTGTCGAAAGATTGACGAGGAGATTGCGCCGTTGGACGCGCAGTTCGTAGAGTTGAGAGCGCAATCGAAGTATCTCATTGGCGCGAGTAAAGCGGCGGCGAGAGAGTCGGAGGCATCCAAGACGTTAGCGGAAATGTCTATGAGAATCCAAGAGCAAATGAACTTGGTCAGTGCGTTGCAAGGAACGGAGTTGTTGGAGATTGGCGAAGACTCGATTTCGCTGCGATTGGCGAGCCATTTGCCGGAGACGGATACTGAAGCGATGGAGTCGTCACGAGCGAGAGGAGTGGGGAGAGTAACGCACGTGGTAACTTTAGGCTTCATCGAGAAAACGGCTCGGTTGAACTCAATCACTTTAGATCCTGCGGATGCGCCGATTGAAGACGTGGCGAGGATGTTCTTAGGCACGACGGATTGCGCGAGCGCCTTGTGCAACATTCGCGATCGAATCGCCGCCACGGCGCAAAGATGCGAAGCGTTGGCGGCAGCCGCGAGTCGAACGCCCCTGAAATGGTCCGCGTTTGATGCAAACGTGAGAGCGGCAATGTCTTCGTCCACGGAGCCAAGACCAGTGGCAGTTTTGGAAGTGCCTTTGGAGTGGCCAAAGGTGAAGTCGGCGGAGATTCGCGTCGTCAACGTAGAAAACGTGCCGAGTAGAGTGGCGGGTATGGTCGTGCAAACGTGCGCTGGGAAGCGCTTGCGGACGATCGGAGAGACGTTACAAGCGACGATGGAAGCGGAAAAGATGGTGTCGTCGTCGAACTAATAATATACTATGTTACTACAAAATTTAGAACTCTTTTGAACGAACCTATGTACATTATTTTCGGTTTATTTACAATAGCGTGATGAAAAAGAATGGCCAACACACCGCGTGCTTTTACTACTGCTACTGCTTATTTTAGTTTACTTTCGCTTTCTCCATTGACGCTTGTTGTTATTCGTCGTGGCCTCGCTGGTTTCGCCTTTGCTTCCTCCCGGCTTTCCGCCTTTGAATTTAGCGACGAACCTTCCGCTCTCGTCCACTCGACCTCCTCTGTCTGGCACCGCGCCAATCGTTACTGTCTTTGCATCGAACCCATCGTCGCCAACTAACCTCGTTTTTTGTCTACTCCTACCACTTCCAGCTTTCAGACCAGATTTTGCGACATCTGCGCCTCTCATATCGAACAACGAATCCGGAAAGGCGATGTCAAGGTTATCGCCGCCGTTACCTCCATCGTACGAAGCCAACGAAAACGCATCGTTTTCGTACTTTTCGCTATCCAAATCTTCCATCTTTCTCGTCCGTTTCGTTCCTTGATTGCTACTATTGTTGGTGTTGTTATTATTGCTACTCTTTGTCAACGACTGGACGCTCACGCCGGCTCTCTTCGCAATCATTTCTTTCCTCTTCTTGAACTCCGCCTTGATCGCGTCGTTCGCCTCTCTCGTAATCTCCACTTCCTGTTCCGTCATTGCTTCGATCTCTCTCCGTTCAACGACTTGACCCTTATGCTTATCTAACACCGATTTATCCTTCGCGCTCGCCGCAAACGTCTCCGCGACGCGCTTCGCGCCAATCGCAATCTCTTTCGCCGTGTGCGCCGCGTGATATCCGTACGCCTTCTCCCCCGCCGCGTGCTCCAACTCTCGAAACACCTCGTTAAATAACGGGTTCGGTGTCGGCGGTCTTTTCATCGTCATCTTATCTTCATCTTTCGTCGTTTGCTGTGATGTCTTCTCCTTCTCTCGTTGCTTTTTCTCCATGCTTTCCTTCATCAATCTCGCCGCTTGTAAATACGCCACGAGTATTTCAAACACTCGAAACGTCCCGATTTTATCTCTGAATCGTTCGTCCAGCATGGTCGCTAACACCGCCAGCGCGCCTAACGCTCGGCTCGCGCAATCCTCGTAGCTCGCCCCTCGGATATTCTTCAGCGTCACGCACGATTGCAACGCTAAGTTCACGTTATCCGCGCCGGTCATTTTGATTAAAGGTCCAATCGCGCACGCTAAGTGCTGCGCTATCTTTGTAAATTCCAGCGGAGAATGTTTGTGATTTCGGAGCGTTTTCGGCGAGGTGTTTGGAGGAATTGAGACGCCCAAATCGTCCAGACGCTGGAGGATTTCGGAGGCGTACGAATCCTCCTCCTCGGTCGCGTCTTTATCGATCGAAGAGGGAATTGAGGACATGTTTGTGTGTCGAATCACCTCTCTCTCGCGTGTTTCTTTGTGGCGACTTTCCTCTCGAGATCTCATCGAAATGCCTCCAAATTCTTCATTCTTTTGCACGGAAAAGCGCAAAATACTATCGATCGAACGAAAGAGTGTAAAGAGAGAGATTCATTCGTGCGTGGTATTGCGCGTTCTTTCCCCGATGAGTCAATCCGGGGTGTCGCGCAATGCTGCGAACGAGAGTAAACAACAACAAGATGGAACATCATCATCATCATCATCGTCACAAAAGCGAGCGTTAAACCACCAGGAACAGTTGAAAGAAAAAGCGCGATCGATCGCGCATTACCTGCGAGCGTCGAAACACTCGACGTTGGAACAACGGTCGGCGCGATTACGAGACGACCGGGTGTCGTTTTTTCGCGCGAAAGATTTCTACCGGAGCTTACGGGAAGATCCGGATTTCGTGGAGAAAGAGTGCACGATCGGAGGGAAGACGATGGATGATAAAATCGAATATCTCGGGAACGTGTTGTTACACTGCGGGTTGATTCAAAGATGCGAACGGATATATAAGGCGCCGAGGAAAGGGAGGACGAAACGAGTGAAATATCCGCACTATTTGGAGAAGACGAAGAATCAATCGTTCGCGTATCCGTCCAACGACGACGATTCGTTTTACGCGTGGACGTACGACCAGCCGATGAGTTGGACGTTTTTGATCGCCTCTTGGGCGGTGGCTATTTTGGTCATGCTGGCGTGCTTGTTTCCGTTGGCGCCGATTTGGTTCAAGAAGATTATTTTGTACTTGTGTGTGGCGATTTTGATGTTCTTTACGGTTATTTTGGTCGCGCGAGGGGTGGTTTTCGCCGGCGTGTGGTTGGTCTCGGGGAGACACTTTTGGATTTTACCAAACATTGCCAGCGACGAGATTCCAATCAACGAAGTGTTTTCGCCGATGTGGATGTTTGACGATTTGGACGCGAGCGGAAACGTGGTCGGGAAGATTGGAATCGTGCAGAGAATTTTAGGGACAGGGATTTTAAGCGGCGCGTTGGTCGGGGTGTATAAAATCGCGCCGGAAAAGACGCAGGCGTTGAAGATTGTCGGGAGAGCGCACGATGCGATATTGGAACAATTTCACTTAAAGAAAGGGTTTTTGGAAGGTTCTAACGAGACGTCCGCGAATGCGACCGCGGCGAGTGGTGGTTTAGAAGGAGATTTAAAGAATAACAATTCGAGCTTGTTGGTAAACGCGACTGCGAATAACAACACGATCAACTCGAGCGCGGACGCTTCGGTACCGTTTTGCGAACTGTTCCCGGAAGACGACGAGTGCGCGGAGTACGTGCCTTTGAAGAAAGAGAACCTCGAGGAAGAGGAGGAGAAGAAGGAGAAGACGAAAGTGCACGCGGAGTTATAAATATAGACAATAAAAATCACATATATCTGCTCTTTCTATGAACAAATCCCATGGCATCTCTCACGTCCGCGCACGTCTTTTCCGCCACCTCGTTCGCTCGCACCGCCCCTTGTTCTAACACCGAGTCTAAATACCCTTCCTCGTTCATAATTTCCTCGTACTTTTCTTGAATCGGTTTCAAATGATCCACCACGACTTCAGTCAACGCCGGTTTGAATTCCCCCCATCGCATGCTCGCGCACTCATTCAACACCTCCTCTCTACTCATACCGGTACATAACTCGTACATGGTCAACAAATTCTTCGCTTCTGGTCGTTCGTCGTCGTAATTCATCCCTTCTATGGCATCTGTTTTGCACCTTTTAATCTTCTGCGCGATCACGTCCGGCGAATCCAAAACGTTAATCCGACTCCCTTCCGCCGGGTTGCTCTTACTCATCTTCGCGCTTCCATCGGTCAAACTCATCACCCGCCCGCCACTCTTCGGCGTAAACGCCTCTGGTACAATCAATACGTCTTTCCCCCGAAATCTCCCACTCGGCGACTTCTCGTTCTTCCCTCGTTTTTTCCATTTATTCCCGCCGTATAAATTGTTAAATCTCCCGGCGATGTCTCTCGTCAACTCTAAATGCTGCCTTTGATCCTCCCCAACTGGAACTAAATCCGCGTTATACAACAAAATATCCGCCGCCATCAACACCGGATAATCTAAAAGTCCAACAGACACGTCCTCGCCTTGTTTCCTCGCTTTTTCTTTGAACTGAATCATCTTCTCCAACCATCCGATTGGCGACACGCAGTTCAACAGCCAACACAGTTCGCTGTGCGCGGCGACGTGCGATTGCACGAAAACCGACGCTTTCTCCGGACTCACCCCAGCGGCTAAGTATATCGCCGCCGATTTCCTCGTGCTCTCTTCCAGCTCTTTCGGCGAGTGTCCGCCAGCCGTAATCGCGTGTAAATCCACCACGCAGTAAAACGCTTCGTGTTCGTCCTGCAATTTCACGTAGTTTTGAATCGCTCCGAAATAGTTCCCCAGGTGGATGGAACCGGTCGGTTGGACGCCGGATAAGACCCGTTTCATCCTTTCTTTTTTCTCTTCACCCGATGCTCCTTCCGAGGACGACGTCTGCGACGCGGAGGAGATAACGGAGAGCTTTCGAGGACGGAAAGGAGAAGAAGAAGAAGAACGCAACAAACCCATCGACGAAGACGGATGAGACTTTGGATAAAATGAATGTAATCCCTTCTTTGAAGAGGACGACGGCACGAAGACGCACCGAGAGGAAGAACAACTCGAAGAAGTCGAAGCCATCGTCGTTTTCGAACGCAGGAGTGGTGGTGGTGCAGGTGCGAGAGAAAAAGATGAAGACATTCTTCGTCTGAGCGCAGCGAAAGTGCTGCTCATTTAGTGAGGGGAGTTTCCCCAAATTCACTCACAAAATGTATGCACACGCGTATGAATACACGCACACATAAACAGATGGGAAAAAGAAGCGAACGATGACAAAGTTCTCTCCCTCGTCAGTGTGGAGCGTGCGAAATATGGTGCACTTATTCGCGTGGTTCCTCGCGTACGCGGAACAGATGTTCGTTTCGAAGCGTCGACACGTTCTGCGTCGTTGGAATCTTTCTCGTCGTCGCGAATACGCGCGCGAGAAGAAGAAGAACGGGCGGGAAAAAGGAGTACCACCGAAACGAAAACCTAAAGGCAAAAGAGTCGCGTACTTCGTGACTGGGTGGTCCTCTGGCATCGGGTTTGAGACGTGTTTGTCGCTTTTGCAAGGACATAAAGAAGAAGAAATGGTGGTGGAGTTGCATTTGCCAACTCGCGCTTTTCCCCCAGGAGGAGTGGGTAATAAAGGGCGTTTGAGAGAAGGCGGAGACGAAGATGCAAACGATGCGGGAAAAAGGCTGCGAAGCGAGGCGGAATCGAGAGGTTTAATTGAAACGGGCGAGAAGGAGAAGAAGAACAGGATTGTTTTGGCAAAGATTGATTTGGATTGCGCGACGTTGGCCATCGACGCCGGCGCTCGAAAGCGAGCGAGGAAGTACTTCGCCGAGAACGAGGTGGACGTTTTGATTCACTGCGCGGCGGAGTGCAACGCGGAGAGGAAGGTTTTAGTGCTCGAAGAAGGTGGTGTAGATCGAGAGGCGATGTGTAACGTCCTCGGGCCGGCGGTTTTGACCAAGCTGTGGAGAGATGAAATGAGCGTAAACGATAACCGCGAGGACGGCGGCGGCGGCGCGATGAAGAAAACGGTGGTGTTTGTCGGGTCGTTTACGCATCGAGCGAGACTTGGGGTATGCACGCGAGCGAACGCGAAAGAGTGGATAAATCATCTCGATCGGTGCGCAAGCGCAAGGAAAGAGAAAGATTTTGAAACGTTAGGTGTGAGGTACGCGCTGAGCAAGCTGATGGTGACCGCGTACGCGCTCGGAAAGATGAGAGAAGAAGAAGATAGAGACGATAGTTTCGTGAGGGTAAAAGTGGTCGATCCGGGATTGTGCCGCACGAAACTCACGCGAACGTGGCCGAAAGCTTTGCGTTTGTTGTACGAAATTCCCATGCGAACGGTTGGTTTGCTAGAACATCCTCGGAAAGGTGCCGAGCGCATCGTTCGCGCTGCCACGCTTTCCGAAGACAACGAGAAAGAAAAAGAGTGGTCAAACGCGGTCGCATATTCGCATATTGCGAGGGACGAATTGGTACAAAGACTATGCGTCAAAGCAGTGGACGGGTTCATCGAGAGAGAGAACGCGCGCGGATGCATTAGCTATTAGATTTAGAAACAATAAGTGTATTTTTACAAAACGAGCAATGAATGCAATACAACTACAGAAATGACGATGAATTCTTTTCTTCCACTTTTTCTCTCCTCTTTTTTCTTAGTCCCGGTTTGTATACTCGAACAAAAGCCTAGTGGCCGCGCTGGACACTGAGACGAGTTGCATGCGCAACTTTTTAGTCAGCTTATACATGAGCGAAAATTGGGTTTCGGTTTGCGTTTCATCCGCTGCTAACGTTCGAGACATGGACGCTTGCAAAGAGTCACCAAACGCGATTTCAGCCTCGGAACCGAGAGTAAACTGCGCACCAGTTGCGAACGGGTCCATGCCAGGATCTAGCGACAAGAGACCAGGGAGGGAAGGTGCGGCCGTCACGCGCCATCGCGCGTTACCGACGTTCCCACCGGCTTCGATTTTAGGCATCAACGACGCTAATGTCGACGAGGCTAAGGAGGAAAACGCGATTCGTCCATCGCGTTCTAACAACGATTGCGAGAGCTGTCCTTCGAAAATCCTCGCCGCTTCTTCGGGAGATAAACTCGAGAGACTGGCTAAACCGCCGCCTTCGCCACCCGAACCAGACGCAGATTCCGTCGCTGAAGATAAGACGAGATTTTTCGACCACTCTGAAGCTTGGCCTTGAATCAAAGCTCGGACATCGGCGCCGAGTAAGGAGACGTCCACCATTGGATCGAGACCGTTTTCTGGGATAAAAACTGCGCGGTTCGGGTGTTCTCGGTTCAAACGGACTTGCGCAGCGACCAAGTTCACGTCGCCTCTATCAAAATTAATCACGCCAGATGGGCGTAAACGCTTCGCGTCGGCTGCACCATCGATGGTCACTTCGCCGCTGACGCCAAAGTTCAAAACGAACGGATACACGATGGACATTTCCGGACCGATTTGGACTTTTAAACCGCGAAAGCGAACATCCGAGAGCTTGTCCAAGTTACGTTCCCGACGTAACCGCGCTTTCTCTAAAGCTGCCCAAGCTTCTGGGTCATTCGCAATAGCCGCGCGTTGCAAAACGCTCGCCAAATCTGTCGATTGTTTGCCTTCGCGATCGATACGCGAAAGCAAATCATCCTTGCCTCTGTTTGCGCCTGGAATGTCGACATCTTTTTTCCCATTTTCGGCTCCTGAAAGTGCGGCGTCTTCCGGCTGACCAGGCGTTGCGGTGACTTGGCCTTTTGAAAGTTGTATGGACCCTCCGACTTCAGGTGCGCTGATTGTTCCCTTCAAAACGAGACCGGCATTGACTTGACCGTTGTACGCGTTTCTCGCGCGCACGTCCAATCCTTGAATATCAACTTTCAATCCAGCTTGCGTATCCGCTCGAGCGACTAAATTATCCCATGTATCTCCGCCTCGTGACTTTCGCCTTTGAATAACTGGGATTGCGCCTTTAATTTTTACGAAACCTTTACCGCATCTCCCTTCGATATCGTCTGCGTACAGCGTGTTTCGTTGAATTCGAATCGTAGCGTTCGTCGGCGCAAAAGGTTTCGCCAGGAACGGAGAGACAATTTTCGCGCGTCTTATTTCAGCAACTCCATCGAACACTGGGTTTTCAGATGTACCTCGAGCGTGTAACGCGATGTCCGCGTTCCCGCTTTGCCATTCGACGTTATCGGTACCACCGGAAGCGGCGGCGCACAGAATGCACATCCCGGCGTCTCGAACTTTCGCATCCACGGCTAAAGACTGATCGTCAGCTTCTGGTAATGGTACGATACCAGACGCGCGAACGATACCACTCGAACCGCCATCAGAAGCACTCGTCATCGGCGACGCTTCAAAATCAAATTCAACGCGTTGTTGGTCGTTCAACAACGCTCTCGCTTCCACCGCGGAGAGCTTCGTGGATCCAATCTTACCATCGCGAAGTCGAACGAGGACGTCCCCAGTCGGTTCTTCCACGGAACCTCCCAAGTGCCCTTGCACTAACAAGTTCCCGTCGATTCGAGGTAGCGCAGATGGCCATAAAGGTCGAAAAACCTCGGTAAGAAAACCAATCGGTAAGTCTCGCAGACTAAAGTTGGCGTCTTGCACCTCGCCGCCGACGGCGCCTTGCGCGGACAAGGATGCAGCGTCGGAGGTGATTTCAAGGCGTTCGAGCTTCATGCCGTCTTTCTCGTTCGCGGAACCTAACGCCTCAGCTTTTCGAACAACGTGTGGCCCCCAGAGAAGGTTTTCACCCGACACGTCGAATTGAACGGACGTCGGATGTGAACTTTCTAAGTTACTCAAAGCGGTGTTAAACGCTCTCGAGGAATCTTTGAAAAAGTCGCCATTCGCTGCAGCCTGTTCGTCTTTACCGGCGTCTTCTTCATCGAGGAGTGCAGTTGGGACGCTTGTCTTCTTGATTGAATTTCCCGACGCTTGCACGACTCCACGCCATTCACCTTTCAAATCTTGTAACCCGGGCAATTGCACCGCCTTCTTCTCTGTATCCGCTAAATCGTCGTCGATGTCGTCGACGTCGATGAACTCCGTCGTTCTTCGATGACGCTGCAGTTTAGACTTTCGCTTCTTTTTGTTGTTATTCTGTCGCTGTTTTTTCTTATCGACTGCGTTGGAGGTCATTTTTTTCTCTCTCGATTCCATCAACTGTTCGAACACGTCTCGAGATATGTCTTGCGATATCACCGATGCTTGAGAAATCGCATTCACGAACGCCTCCTTGGCTCTACCGTACTCCTGCGGCGTCGACTCTTCGCGTAAACTCGCAAAGAGGCGAACAGCGGGGAGCATTTCTTCAACGTCTGCGGACGGCACCGCAAGTCGGAAACGCCACTCGCCTTCTGCTTTTGGCGCTTCCTCGGGGTTCATGGGCGGAAGCTTCTGTAACGAAGGCGCACCTGGTTTGTTGAAATTTGGCGCTCCACTCGTGCGATTCCGTCCATCAGCATCTCCGTTTCGGCGGTTTCGTGGTTTAAACTGTTTAAACACGTTCGAGAAGCGATCTTTCTTCACGGCTTGGGTTTCCGTTGACGGCGTGTCGTTCATCTTTTCTTGGAACCACGCGTCGCGTTCGTAGGACAACGGTTGTGAGGTGGACGCCGACGCGATAGAGCCAAACGGAGTTTCCACGTTACGTTCTTCAAAAGGAGAGATGTACGGTTTCACGGACCCGTTGTCCGTGTATTCGCTCGAGATCATCGATGACGTTGTTGGCGTTGCTTTCGTCGCTTTATCGTGTTGTTGGCATTGTTCTCGGTCAAAGGCGTCGTCTTCGTCTGCGTCTTCGTCAATCTGCTCTTGCATTTCGAGTTGTTCCATGCGCACGATGCGAGCTTCCTCTTCCAACTCTTCCGGTGTTTTCGTTCGAACTTCCTCGCCTTTATTGATCTCGTCGTCACCCTGAGTCGATGGAGATGAAAGTGTTTGCTGTTCCTTGATTAAGTTTGCCGCCGGGTGCTTTTTCATGTCAGAGAAGAATCCGGAAAATAAACCTTTATTGTTGCTATTGTTGTTGTTGTCGTTATTTTTGGTTTCCTTCATCGCATCCGCCGCGGCGGCGGCGACGACTGAAGAAGTTTCATTCTCTGACGACGTCACCGCTAACGCTGGCTCCGTTACGGCATCTTCTTCTTTACCTGCTTCCGCGACTAAATCGACATCAATAAGGTCAGACAATAGCGAGGCATCGCCTTCCGACATTGTTCGTTTTTGTCTCTCGACTCTAGATTCTGGCAATTTGGACCACACGGCGTCCGGTAACATGTACTCGCCATCAGCTTCGTACCTCGAACGCGCTTGCTCGAGAGTTGCCGAGTGAAGTTTTACCGTTTTACCGCTCCAAGAAACCTCGCCTTCTGCTAAATCGCCGGTGAAACCACTCAGACGTGGCTTTTCGACGCGTAAAACCCCTTCGCCAACTTTTTCTCGTAAATCTAATCGCGCAGACGCGACGTCCACGCGACCTCTCAAAGATCCGAGTTCCAAGTCGTCCAATTTCAAGCCAGCGAGTTCGAATGCGCCTGCAAAATCACCAAACTCAACGCCCGCTCGTAAAGCGCCGCGACGTAATGCCGCAGATGCTTTACCGTCGGCAGATATTTCCGCCGACAACGACTCGTCTGATCTGCCTTTCGCCGAGAGCGATAAACCATCAGTGGCCGAGGCGAAAACTTTGCCGGTCAATTTCGGAGCAAGCTCGAGTTTGTTCAGTTTCAAGTTATCCAACTGCGCGGTACCTTCAAACGTCGGGAAGGCGCTACTTTGTTTCTTCTCTTCGTCACTCGCGGCGATTTCGCTACCTTTATCATCCGTTGCAGCGACGCCATCGGAGTTCTCAGCACCGGCGACGGATGCCGTTGGAGTTGAAAATTTACCTTTCACGCGCGCGCGCCCGGTTACTCGCAATCGAACGCGGTCGGGATCTCGAACGTATCGCAACTTTTCCGAAACAGCTTCGCCACCTTCTTCCCGACCATCTTCTAAATCAAACAAATCAAACCCGTTCGCTCGTCCATCAACTTCAGCGGCCGTGTATGCAGGCTTCCCAGCTTCAATCGCATCTTCCACGGTTACAGCAGCTAACGCTTTTTCTAAGGGAGGAAATTCCGTCTTTACGTCTGCATCGATTTCAATTGAAGGTGTTTTCAGCTTTGCGGTGATACCTTTCCGTTCTATTGTTACTCTACCGCCCACATCGGCGTCGTGATCTATGTTCCAGTCAACGTTAACCTTGGGACCGGAATGTGCACCTTCGATGGTCGCCGTAGCATCCGCGTAGCCAGGAGGACACACGCGGTCAATCCAAGCGCCGATTTCATTTTCTGCGTCAGTAGTGCTATTACTAGTCGATGGCGAGTTTTCGTCCCCACTCCCATTCGCGTTACTAATGCTATTATCGAATCCTGTTGTTGCTACTTGTCTCGCTAATGCTCTCGGATCAACGTCTGTTGCCGTTGCTTCCACGTTAATCGCGGCTGGGTCATGCAACGCGTCCGGATTTATCTTGATCGATCCGCTCGCACGCACTTTGCCGCCCGCAACCAACTGACCTTCTGCCGAATGCAAGACGAAAATATCCTTCTTTGGTTCCACCGTCCATGTCGCTTTCACGTTCCGAATGGGAACACGATCGTAAGCTGCAACGGCGCCTTCCTTTTCGTACTTCTTCACCGCGCGATACGACCAGGCTTTCTCCTCTTCCATCGTAGCGCTGAAATCTTTCGCGTTCTCTTCTGGTAAAAAATCTGTCGTTTCCGCTTGCCCGGTGAAGACAGGCGCTTCCAAAGGGCCAGAAACGTACAAGAATCCTTTCAAGGCGCCCGCGAGCGGTCTCGGTGGAGGACGGACACCTAGTGTTTCTCGCAAAGCGTGTGCCTCTATTGGTGCGATTTGACCGGAAAGGCGATATTCTCCTCTCGGCGCGTGAACTTTCGCGTCCGGACCTAAAAGTAAACTTTTCACCGGAAGCGGGTTCAAATCCAAATCGCCCGTGACTGTAATTGGAACGTGACCGTAGTGACCTCTCCCGTTGTGAATGTACATGCGTCTTTTCTGGAAAACTAAATCTAACTCCGTGTCCGCGAAGTCATCCGTGGCGTCGTAAAAGTGGAAACGCAAGTGCTTCCCTCTCAACTCGCCGGAAAACTCTGGGAAAAGCCACGTCGATTGGTCTTTCGCCAAGATGTTAATCTCGCCGTCCAAGCGCCCAGCGTGCATATCGATCGGTAAACCCGGGATGCATCGGTCAACAAACGCCGCAGAAGTGTTGGAAGCGTTCACTTTAACTTTCAAATCTGGCATGGCTATATCGTCTTCACCCATTGGTTTCTGATTCTTCTCGGGATTTTTATACTGCACGTTCACTTTAAGCAAGCCGCCGTTATCGGTACGACTCTTTTCATATTTCAAACTTCGTTCTTCGGCGTCAGAGTTGTGACCTCGAAGATTTCGGGCCGCAAAATTCGCGATGAACGTGTTTTGTCTCTGTTCTGGAGGCGTCACTCGAGAAATTGGATTGAACTTTGCGTCTAGATCGAGCTCACCTTTCGGCGATATTTTCATAGTCGCCGAAAGGTTCTTCACGTTCCTCGGTTGAGAATCTCCAGCCATATGCAAAGCCGCAACGCCACGTTCGAGCTTAATCACGCGCACTTCAAAGCTTGGACCACTCGCTGTTTTATTTTCACTGATTGCATTCGTCGCCTCCGCGCTCGCTTTTTTCACGGCATCTAAATTAAACGACGGTCGCGCCGAGGGCAAATTCGCTTGAAAAGTGGGTAAATCTTCCGGGTACCCAAACCAAGACTGATTGACGCCTTGCTTCAAAGTCGCTTTGACGCCATCCAACCGAATTTCCGCAACTATTTTCCTCCGAGTGATGGAGCGCACTAAATCGTATGAAATTTTCGCGGTGTCGACTTCGACGATTGATTTTTCGCCTCCAGTCGTTTCCGCGCCCACGACTAAGGGCCCAACTTCTAAAACCGGTCCAAAACCTAAAATGCCAGGAAACGAAAAGAGTTTGCATCTGCCTACGCGCACTGGACGACCAACAACGGATGATGCTAACTCTCCAATTTGCGGTAATCTCGGGCCAATCATTCCAGGGCCGATGACGTAATGACACATCGCCGTGAGCGCCGTGGACGCAAAGAGAACCCATTTCGCCGTATTCTCGAGCCGGGAACGCCATTGGATCCAAAAGCTTTGCCAGAGCGCATCGAAGACCGCAAGAGCGTCTCCCAGAGTGCTGTCCTTCAGCGTTTTTAGAAGTTGCTCGCGAAACGACAAAGCTGCCAGGGCTTGCGACGTGATGAGCGCGAGCGCTTTTTGCGCGTTGTTCTCCTTTTCATCATCATTTAGACGCGCCGGTTTTGAGATTTTCCGTATGACTGTCCCTACTCGAATCGGCTTCGCACTCGAATCAGCGGTATAATTCTGTTTATTATCATCGTTCTTCTTACTGACGAGATTTCTGAGCGAAAACTTTTGCTTCACCGCTTTCAACGCCTCTTCGTTTGCCGCGTTGATTGCAAACGATTGTCTCGTCGGTGGCACTTTATTTCTCAACGGCATCGCAGCTACTTTCGACACGCGACGAATGACCGTCCCATCGGTTGCCATTCTCTTCTTTTTGTTCGCCTCTTCTTCTTTTCGCTCTCGCTCTTCTTTTTCTTTTTGCTTTTGCAAGAGCATCTGTTGTTGCTGTTCCGGATCGTACGAAAAATCATCCATAGATACGTCCACGGAGCCAGCTAAAGGATCAAACGCTAAATCATCTTTCTCCGCTCGACCATTTCTATTCATTTTCTTTTCCGTGGGAGAAGATCTCAACGATGAAGACGAAGTCGTGGACGAAGTCTTGGCTTTAACGCGAATGGTCCCTTCCGGAAGCGGTTGCTCTTCGTCGCGCTCCTTCGACTTTGAAAACTTCTCGTTAAACGCCGCGTCCAAATCAAAATCCTCGTCGCCTTCATCCTCCGAAACAATCTTCCTACCAGTCACGTTCATCGCATCCAAATATTCCTCGTTCGTCTCTTCTCCGTCCTTCATCGATGTCTGACGCGTCATCCCCGCTCGTCGTCGTCGTCGTCGTCGCCATAGTTCTTTCCTTTTCTCCTCGAATCCTCCAAAAGAAGAAGAAGAAGAAGAAGAAGAAGAACAACACCAACAACTCCGCGACGACGAAGCGAGAGCAAACGTCACGACGCCGTGCGCGTACCGCCTTCGTCCACCCCTCCTCGTCATCTCGCGACAGACAGACACGCGCATCTCTCTCTTCGCGCCGAAAAAGAAGAGCGATTTCCGCGCGGACACGATGCCGTCGCGCATGCGAAACGACGACGAAGAAGAAGATCCGCCGTCCTCGCGGAGGATTGGTGTTGGATTATCCGTTGAAGAAGCACTCGACGAAATTGCGGTCGAACTTTTTCTTTTCCCAAACAACAGACGACTCTCATCACCACGACAACCGCGTCCTCCTCCTCGACAACGACTCGGCCGTTGGTGTTGTTGTCCTTGCGGTTGCTTTTTGGCCGGTGAGATGTTTTGTGCACCACCAACACTCCTCCTCCTCCTCGGAGGAACGACATCCCCAACACCGCCGTGAGAATTCACGCAAATCATCCGCATCTTTTTTCTCTCTCTAAAACTCTTCCGTCGTAGGTTCAATCAAGGTTCTTATCGTCGTCAAAAAAGATTAGCAGTGTTACGCGCAGCAGTGCTCGTCCTCTTTTCTCAGCGTCGTCGTCGTCATCAATGTCATCATCATCATCGCACAGCACAACAGTCTTTTTTCTAAAGAGTTTTCGTTCGTTTTTTTTGCTTGAGCTTTGGATACCAAAACCCTAAATTATGGTTTAGAAAATACTCGGGAAGAGACGAACTGAGATACGAAAAGAAAGCGCGAAACGCGCGCTTTGTGCTTCATCTTTGCCTCTGAATATATACGCACGCAGTATTCATCGGCGCATTGAGCATCGCACATCGTGAACTCCTTTTTACTCTCTTTTTCAGATATTTTTGGAATCATTGATCATGCTTCGACGTACGCGCGGCTTGGTGGCTCTGAGGACGGTGGTGTTGGGGAAACGCAGGTGGTTGTCCTCCTCCTCCTCCTCCTCCTTTTCGTCGTCGTTTACGTCGTTTACGTCCGAAAGCAATAAAGACTTTGAGGAGAAACAAAGGCAAGAACGAACAGAGGAGGCAGAGGAAATGCTCGATCGAAAACAGCGCGAGTTATTGGAGGAAGAAATCTCCGCGGAGGAGTACGGCGAAAACCCAGAAACGAAGCCAGCGCACTTGGAAGCGAAAGCGTCTTCTTTGAGAGAAGACGCGATCGCGTTGGAGGAAGCCGCCGACATGGCGAGGAAACGCATCGAACGACACCGACGCCAAAGAACGAGAGAGCTGGAAAATCGAGCGAAGGAATTGAGAGACGAAGCGAGGGATTTAGAGCGCAAAGCGTACGCGTTGCGAGAAGACGAGGCGGATTACGGAGGGAAGTAGTATCGCGACGGCGGCATCCCGCGAGACGGCGTTTGAATTCTCATCACGAAATGGAAACTCTGAGAGTGGAAGACTGGAGGACTGTCTGAGAGAGCGTGTGTGTGTGTGATTGTGTGTGTGTGCGTCTTTTAAAACGTGCGATAAAAACGCTTTCTTTTCTGCGCGCAAACTCGTCTTTCGCTGTTGAAAATCGTCACACTTTTTGCCCCTGTATAGACCTAAACTAAATCGTTCGGGAGATCTACCACGCGGGACAGCAACAAAGATATCGAGACTTTTCGAGGATTCCTCGAGGATAAAACGCAGAGCTGTAGAACGCATTCTTTTTGTACTCTAGTAGCTTTTTAAACGTCTCTCTGATGATGCGCGATCCGAAGAGGCAGACGAAGTGCGCGCGAATGGCGGCGGCGAAATCCACGCTTTTCTCTTTCCTCTCGCTCTCTTTCTTCCTCTTTTCTTCGGGGGTTGTCGAGGCGTCCGTGTCGTCGGATGCCGCGACGACGATTGAAATGCACGGTTCTGGCACGACCAACCCGTCCAAGTACTTCTGGAAGGCGATGGATATTTTGGAAGAGCGAGCGGGGAAACCGGTGCGAATGACGTACCGAGCCGTCGGGTCTGGGACGGGACAAACCGAGTTCATCGGGGAGGTTTCGGACTTTGGTTCCGCAGATATTCCGTTGAGCAGCACTCAACACAGCGGTTTCGCTGGTACTGTCGTGCAAGTGCCGTTTCAGCTCGGCGCGGTGAGTTTCTTTCACAACGTCGCCGCGGACGACTTGGGCGTCGCCGGTCGATTGAACTTGACCAGCTGTACGTTGGCGAAGATCTTTCGAAGAGACATCACGACCTGGGACGATGCGACGATTGTCGCGGAGAACCCGAACTTATCTGTCCCGGCTGGGCAACCGATTACGATCATCCATCGATCGGACGGGTCGAGTTCGACGTACGGGATTACGAGTTATTTGTCCGTGGCGTGTCCTACCGTTTGGACCGGCGGGCCTGTGAAAGATGCCAGTTTGTTCCCTACGCATGCGAACGCGAAACCTCACCAAGGAAGCGGTAACGTGGCAAACGCAATCGCTGAGCACCAGTATTCAATTGGGTACATCGACGCCGGTCACGGTCACGAGCTCGGGTTTCAAGAAATTTCCTTGACAAACAAGTTCGGTCAACAGTTGGTTTCGAAAGAGGCGAACATTCCCAAAGCGGCGACGGAGTATGGTAAGTTATATGGTAGCTTACCATCGATTGAAGACGATTGGAGTACGGTGTCTTTGATTAACTTGGATGGTGAAGATGTGTGGCCGATTACCGCGTTTACGTACATTTACGCGAGAACGACCCTTGCCGGCGAGGTCGGGAGGCTCGTCAAATCGTTCATGATGTATTGTTTATCCGACGAAGGTCAAGCCATGGTTCCGGACTTTTTGTTTTACGCGCTCGACAGCACGACGACGGCATCAATGAGAACGCAAGTGGAATCAAAGATTGCTTTAACTACGTGGACATTTGAATTGGCTTCCACCACTCAAGCGACTGTCGGTATGGGCGCAAACGTGTTTTCTGGTAAGCGGAAATCTTACGGCGATTACGAGCGCGAACTGCTCGTTTCCAAAGTGGACGTCTTGGAGTCCTCCGTGGCGAACTTGCAATCGATGGAGTCTATACCCGTTCACGGCTCTGGGACGACCAACCCGTCGAAATTCTTTTGGAAACTCATGGACACTTTGGAAGAGCGTTCGAGAATCCACTTGTCCATGTCCTACCGCGCGGTCGGCTCGAGTACCGGCATTAAAGAATTTGTCGGCGCTGACAACGGTTACGAACCTTATTCGCACTTTGGTTCTGGGGATATCGTCGTCCCTACGGCGGATTATACCGACTTGAACAACGCCGGCAAAAGCTTCGTGACGATTCCGTTCCAACTCGGCGCGATTTCCTTCTTCCACAACGTTCCGGGCGTTCCGGATGGCAAAGCGTTGGACTTACAACCGTGCGTTTTGGCAAAGATTTTTACTCGAAAAATCAAAACTTGGGACCACGCGGACATTTTGAGCTCCAATCCTGGCTTTTCACCACCGGCTGGTAAAGAAATTACCGTCGTTCGACGCATTTACGGTTCTTCCTCGACGTCGTTGATCTCCCAATACCTCCACAAGGTGTGCCCGAGTGATTGGGACATCGGTGTTGGGTCGGGTAACGCGGCGAGTTCGAACCCGACGGTGCCGACGAAGGCGCCATTTTGGCCCTCCGACACGGTCGGCGCGGAAGGTTCTGGTGGCGTTTCCGACGCCATCAGCGCCACGGAGTATTCCATCGGGTACATCGAATCCGGTCACGGACAAGCGTTGGGCCTCGCCGAAGTTGCCTTGCAAAACAAAGACGGCAACTACTTGACGGCCGCGGATGCCGACATTGGCTCCGCCGTGATGCAAATTATGTCCTCCATTCCAAACGCCGACGGCGATTGGGACAACGACAATTTGTCTTTGCTCGATTTGGGTGGCGAAAAGACGTGGCCAATCACCGCGTTTTCGTTCATGTTCATTCGAAAGGATTTGACCTCCCTGGGTCGCTCTGGCCCAGCCGTCAAAGCGTTCGCGGAAATGGTCTTATCCACCGAAGGTCAAGCGATGCTCCCGGACTTCGGTGCAAACGCCGTCCCGGCTTCCATCATTGCCAAAGGCGTCGCCGGTCTCGCGCAGTTGAAATTCGCCGCCACTTCGACCATGTTCATCCACGAACTCTCCACCTTGGCCGGCACCGGCATGGGCACGCACGTTCTCTCCGTCAAACGTAAACGTTGGGCGGATGTCGAACGAGAGCAACTCGTCGCCGACTTTGAAAAGCTCAAGGCGGACTACGAAGCGACCATTGCGGCTTTGAAAAGTGAAGACGCCAACACCATCACCAAAGACGAGTTGGAACGCTTAGCCGTTCCGGCGTTGGTATTTGCCGTCATCGCGTTTCTCATGATTTGCACCAGCTTAATCTTGGGCGGCGTTTCCTGCACTCGAACGCGAAGACACGAGCGCTTCTTCAACGAAGACGACACGTTGCGCGAGAAATACGCCACATCTTCGAGAGCGTAAACGAGCTTTTGAGGAAACGCGAGGAGAAGAGGAGGCGTCCAAACGAAGAAGGAAAGAAAAAAGAAAGAGAAAAGTTCCATTTATACATACAAACGCGCGTTGAAATGTGATTGTATGCGTGAAATTGATTCGTGCTACCGTATATCTATCCTTACATCTACATTATTCTAAACGCTCTACTTTGCTACATCGCGCGCTGTGCGAACCCTTTCGCATTCGAGCAGCTCCCCGATTGAATGCATTCCCTCGTGTTCTTAAACGCACATCTCCTACTCGTCCTCCCCGTCCTCTTCTTTCGGTGGTGGTGGTAATCCGCACGGCAGGAGCATTTTCTGTTTCATCTGGTACCCGACTCTGCTGATGCTCTCGTTCTCCGCGACTGCGAAATATTGGAGCATGGAATGTTTCCCGACGTAGTGCGCTAACGAGTCTCGATGTTGATTGACGATCCACTCGTACTTGGAGACGTCGGCGTGCCCGGTGCCGACGTACCGGGTTTGCAACGCCTCGAGCTGCGAATTAATGTTGAACCTATCCGCGCCGGCGAGTTCGGACATTTGAATGAGTATTGTTATGTAAACCTGTGAGTGTTCTTGTTCGTGTTTTTTATGCGTATGCGGCGGAAAGTGACGAATGTGAAAGAAACGCGCGATGCCCAAACGCGAGATGTTTAGATGATGTGACTACTTATGCTATTATTACATACATTTTTTATGCGCGCGCGTTACTCTCTCTTTCTCTCTTCCTCTTTCTCTGTCTGACTGTCTCTCCGTCCCTCTCGCGGTGGTCGTCGTTGTCACATGTTATACTTTCACGTACACGAAGCACTCGCCGTCTCGATCCATCATGACCCGAAAATCCTCGTCTACGTATTTCACGTACGTCGTCGCGAGTGGCGGCTTACCTTTGTTCCACGGGAGCAGTTTCCAGACTCTGTTCACGGGATAGTCTCGATCTAAGAACCACGGTAAAAAGAGAGGCGGTTCGGGAATGCCCTCCGTTCGTTCGACTCTCGTTTTCACGAGCTCCAAATCTACGCGACCGGTCGTTTCGTCCACGTCCATATTTTCGGCGAAAGAAACCACCCTTCCCCCGAACGTCGGCAAGAGTTTAAACCATCCAAGGATGGGAATCACGGTCGATTTGAATAATATCGTGTCGAAGTCTGATTCTAACGTCTTCTTTTCGACGTCGATGCGTTGCGCGACTCTTCCCACCGTCGACGCCCCCCACGACATGACTTGCAAGTCGTGCAGACGAAAGAACACCTCGGAACTTTTCGCATCGCCAAACGTCGCGTCCCCGAACGAGTCTTGAATGGCCATGAAGAATGGAGAAGAGCGGAAAATCTGCTTCGTCGCCAACACGCACTCCCACTCTCCGTTTAACTGCTCTTTCTCGATTTTGTTGGAGTTCCCCGTCGATACTGGGTACGATGTCAAGAGCTCCACCAATACTTTCACTTCCTCTCTGTGTTTCCGGTTGTACTCGTCTAACGGCGCGTACGCTTTTTGCGGGAAGAGGAGTTGCCCTCGATCGGTTTTCGCGCCGAGTTTGATCAGTTCCAGTTTAATGCCTTCTTTCGTCGATGATGATGATGACGATGGTGTTTTCCCCGTCGTCGTCGTCGTCGCTTCCGAGGCCGAAAAAGATGAAGAAGAAGAAACGTAAGAACGACGCACGCGACGCAAACGATGAAGTTCCAATCTGTGGTTATCAGACACCCGAGACGATGCTGCGCGATGAGAGGGCAAAATCGACGCGTGCATGTTTGTTTTGTATTTCCTTTACAATGCGGACTAAAAATGGATAAAATGGAAGCAGAGGAGACTTGTGTTGAATTGATGAATTCTTAACGAAGAGAACTAAAACGCTATCATCTGATCATAATCGCACCGGACTTTGACGAAGTCTTCTCTCTTTTCTACGCGTCTTCTTCTCCTAATCCTCCTCTTTAAACCTCTTCATCCTCCTTTAAAACGTCCAACAAATTCTTCGCGCCGGTCGCTTCCGCGTACGCTTTCAAAGGCGCTCGCAAATGCGTACCGAATTTTTCTAAAATTTCCTTCGTCTTGTCCATGGGCAACATGTTCGCGAGCACGGGGAAGGACCGCGGCGCGGCTTTTTTGCAGCTTCGCGCGAAACCCTCCCAGATGCCGCGGTCCATCGTCCAGACTTTTCTTTTCGCGAGCTTTTCGAGAAGTTCCAGGGAGAATTCTTTCAGCGACGGGTGCGCGGTTTCCGCGAGCATGGCGGTGCGCATGAAGAGTTTCGGCAGAGGCGTTCGGTCGACGAGATGCGAAAGCGCCGAGGCCACCGCAGAGGAGGTGAAGTAGTCCGCGGTATCGGCAGAGAAGCAGGTGTTGCAAACGTTGACGAGCGATTTGAGGGAGACTCCTGCTTTATTCGCGGTGTCGTTTGCGGCGTCGTCGGTGGTGCGAATGTCGAGTTCGTGCAAGGCGACGAGAACGTCCGTGGCGGACGCCCGAGCTTCGAGGTTGGAGTTTTGCAAACTCACGACGGCGCATTCAAACGCCGACGGCGAAGGCACGTCCACCAGTTTTGGGAGCAATTCTTTGGCTTTCTCTTTTTCGATGGACCCGAAAACAAGAGCAACTTCCATGTAAGCGTCCGGTAAACTCGAATCTTTTTTGGTCGATTCAACCGCGAGCGTTTCGCAAGCGTTCACGAGCGCTTTCGGCAACGGTGCCGGCGCGGAGGCTTTAGCGAGCGCTTGGACGATGTACAGTATCAACGGTCTCGATTCGATCGTAGACGATGCGATGACACGAACAATGTCGGGAGATGATGGGCCTAACCGCCGGGCTAAGCCAGCGACTGGTCCGTGTAATCCTTCGCGAAGTTCGAGAGGAAGCGCTTCGTACGCCGCGAGGACGTTTGGAAGTAAAGACGGATTTTTCGCAGTCAACGCGCACAAAAGCAAAGAAGGCGCAACGGCAATCTTTTTCGCGCTCGCGTACGGGTCGGACAGTTCTTGCTCTTCCTCCCTTTCTTCTTTCTCTCGATGGTCGTCGCCTTCTTGTTCCGCGGTGTCTTCAATTCCAGTCGTCATGCCTTTGATGGCTTCCGCTTCGTTCTTTTCAATCGCGCGCGCCTCGATCGCTTCGTTGGCTAATTGCAACTGCGCCGCACCAATATCGCGGCCGTTCTCCGTCGCCGATTTGATGGCGTACTGCTCGACTTCGTTGGTTGTTATCACCCCAGTCGTACTCGCGTCCGCCTCAGCCGCGTGCTGTTGGTGTAATCGATTCGCCACGAGACGAATAGCTTTCGCCCTCGTGCGTTCGTCCGCGCTCGCGTCCGTGTTCGTCGCACACTCTAAGAGAATTTCCAACGCGTTTGCTCGCGCCGGTGGTCGGTCGACGCACAAATCTCTCAACACGTGCAACGCGAGGTTCACGACAGAATCGTCGTTCTTGTTCGATTCGACGCTAAACGCCTCGTCTCGAGATACGTCGTATTCGTCGATGCCGCTCATACCGAGCATCTCGCGAAGCGCGTCCCAGGCTTTATTAGGAATATCGAACGGAATTTCACAGAGAATTTTTGAGAGGAGTTTCTTTTCTCCCGTGAGCCTTTTTTCGGAGATTTCGTGTCTTCTGGCGCGAGGGTCGGAGGCGAGAATGCGCATGACGGCGCGAATGGCGTCATCTTTGCGCACGCCCATGGAGTAGTAGTGAAACCCGTCTTTGTCCTGCGCGTTGGCGGCGTCTTCGTCTTTTTTCTTCTTCTTTTTATTGTTTTCCGCTTTCGCGGATGAAGCGCCTAAACTCTGCGCGAGCTCCGCCGCGTGCAACGCAGCTAACCATCTCGCGCACGATTGCACGCCGTCTCTTTCTAAAGGCGCGTTCTCATCGTCCACCGGGAACAAAATCGAACGAGCAACCATCGGCGCGTCGGCGACGTGGGACGCTATTCGAAGATTCCCATCCATCGGTTTCAAAACGCCAACTTTCGTTTCGGTCGCCATGGGTGGCCGTTGATTTCGGTCATCTTCCCCGTCTTCGTCTTCGTTCTTCTTACTATTATTATTACCGCTACCGACGGAAGAACCGTCTGGAATCGCATCCGCGCAGGCTAATCGTGCTATGAGCGCTAATCGAATACTACTCAATGAATTCGCCTTGGCGTCGCCATCGGCTCTCAGTGCTCCGTACGCTCGTATGCGTTTGGCGCAATCCAACGCGAATTTACGATTTGCACTTTTCGAAAGCTTCTGCACGCGGGCGATGGCGGAAAGAATCGCCCCGGTGCCCAAGTCTTTCTGTTGCGCATTTTCCAGCGATGAAGGCGCCGCCGGAGCGAGCGCACCTTGAGTAGGCGCAAAATTCATCCCCAAAACCGCTTGATTCAATGTCGTCGCCGGATTTCTAAAGAATAAAAGCACCGCGTCCGCCAAGGCGGCTGGCGACGTCGTCCCTAACTGCGTCACAAAATTCTGCAACATGTTCAAATCTGACGCCGCGAGTTGTTCTAAAGTTGCTAAAACTTGTTGTAAAATCCCGGGATCAGTTCTCGGGTGTAACGGCGCCGGCGGTGGCGGAGGTGGAATCCCGTGTCCACCTAGACTGACAACGTGGTGCGGTTGTTGCATCATCGGCAACCCCGCGCCTCCGTAATGTACTGGCTGTTGCTGATGATAATACGGCTGTTGTTGTTGCTGCTGGTAATGTTGAAACTGCTGCTGTTGTAACGGCGGCGGTGGCGGCGGAGCGCGTAAACGCGCTCTCTTCATCCCGCCGTCGTCCCCTCCCGCCGTTAACGGCGCTAAAGAAGCGTCCTCTGATCGTTCTCGCTTAATGCCACTCCCGCCTCGAATCGAGGAACCGCCGCCGCCCGCCGCGTTCTTCAACAACGCGCTCTTCCCTCTCTCCCGCTCTCTCTGTCGCATCGCTTGTTCAAACGCCGCGGTCGCACCCAATTCTCTACACGCCGAAGCTAATCCATCTTTTAATTCTCCGGAAATAGCAAACGAAGGCGCTTTCTTCGCAATTTCCGTAAACGTTTGCGCGAACGCTTTCGACGCCGACGCTTTCGCCGACGCGGAAATAGCACCACCGCTACTACCACCGCTACCCTCCTCAGATTTAAACCGTTTACTCAAGGTCGAAGACGCGTTCACCAGCGCCTGTAACGATTCTACCGCGTGTCTCTCCGATTTCACGCACACCGTCCCCAGCGCGCCAATTAACGTCAACGTGAACGGTCCGCACGGTTTCGCGCCTTTCTCGATGGTTACTTTCAGCCCGTCCCCTAAAGCGTCCCTTTTCTCGTCCGACAACTTTCCCAACTCGTCCAATTTCAACAACTTATGCGTCGGCTTGACGACCGAGGCCCCCCACCCGACGCCGGCTAAAAGTAAGCACGCGCTTTCGCAAAACTTTGCCGATTGCATTCGCACGCCGTCGTTGACTGTTTCGTTCGAGACGTTCGCGCTTATCGCGCGCGCCAGCGCCAACGCTTTCTCCCACATCAAAGCGACGTTTGAATATTGCTCTTTCTTCTTCGTCTTCTTCTTCGTCGTCTGTGTATTCGTCTTCTCCTCTCCCTCGTCTAACGAACCCTCCGAATCAATCATCGGATCGACGTTCGCGCCTTCGATCGCCGCGTTCACTAAAACTTCTCGAAACGCGTTCGCGCTCGCCGCCGTCGCTCTCTTTTGCACCGCTGGAAATTGCCCGTCGGAGACTAAGACGAACAAACTCTCCAACACAGACGCGAAATGTCCTCCGTTGCGTTCCACCGCCGCACTCGACGAGACGGACGATGCGGACGAGAGAGTGGACATGTTTTCTCCGAGTAAAACGCACACGCGTTCGCTCAATTCGCACCCGAACTTGCGCACTCGCGGATCGGTTTCCGTCACGATCGATTCAAACATCGGGCGCAACACGACCGTCATCGCGTCTTTTGCCTCGCTCTCTTGGTCGTCGTCTTTGTTGAAGGTGTTCCCGCGAAAGAGTTCTTCGATTTGTTTCAGTTTTTCCAGTTTTTCCGACGCGTTCGAGGTGAGTTTCGAGCCGTTGAGGAGATCGACGGCGGTGTCCGTCGCCCACGAGGATGTCCTCCGCTCGGGGTTCGCCATCGCTCTGATTTCAACGCTCTCTCTCTCTCTGCGTTGTCGTATCGCGTCTCTCCGCAGAAAAAGCGGGAGGACAGAAAATGATTATGCGTGTAAAAGAGCGGAGAGGCAGAGAGACGCTCTCTTCTTTGTCTTCTTTGTCTTCCCGGAAGAAGGAAAGAGAGAGAGAGAGAGTGCAACACTTGTGCGGGGAAATTACGTCAGACTGTAACGGAACACGTGTTGCATCGAAAGATGACGAAAGAAGAAGCAGCGAAAGCAAAAGAAATCGAGGAAAAGAATAAGAACGATACTACTAAGAATAAAGAGGAACAACCAGAAGCAACGGAAGAGGAGGAGGAGGAAGAAACGTGCGGATTCTGCGCGTACATGAAAGGCGGGTCGTGTAAACAGGAATTCATATGTTGGGAAAAATGCGTGGACGACGCGAAGGCGAACGAGGAAGATTTCGTCGCGAAATGTGTCGAGGAAACGACCGCGCTGAGAGAGTGCATGATGAAAGATCCCGGATATTACGGGGAAATGGACGACGAGGGTGGCGGTAATGATGATGATGATGACGACGACGACGATGAGAAAAGTAAGCGTAGTGAGAATAATAAAAGTAGGAGTGAGAGTAGTCGAAAAGATAGGAGTAGCGAGAAAGAGCAGAAGAGGTGAAAGAACAACAACGACGCGTACGATGAATAAATAACAACAGTAACGATTTAATCGGAGTCGTCGGAACTTTCCGCCTCGCTTCCAAAACCCCCGAAGCCACTTTTCTCTCGTTGGCGCATCTTTTCGGCTTCGCGTTCGGCGGCTCGACCGATGAGTTTCGGCGCCGGCAACGCCGCGCGTTCTTTGGCTCTTTTTTTCGCCTCTCTCGCGGCTGCTTCCGGGTCGTCGAATCCGTGGAAACCGCTGGTTTTCTCGTTCTTACGAGGACTTTTTGGTTTTGGACGCGAGCGGCTTCGTTCGGGGACGTTTATCGTCGCCTTTTGTACCTCTTCTTCTTCTGGATGCGTTTCTTTTCGCGCTTCTTCTTTGTCTTCTTCTTTTTTCGCTTCCCCGCCGCCGTCTGCTTTCTTTTCTTTCTCTTTGCTATCATCGCTACTTTCCCCCGCCGCGTTCTTTTCCGGTGCTGCTGCTTTCGTCAAGGAGTCTTCATCACTCGTGCTGCTCGTAGTAATGGTGGTAGTATTTTTTGTATCCGCCGCCGCGTCTGCTAAAATCGCGTCGCCTTCGCGCGGTATCCCTCCCGGCGGAGAAGCGCACGCCATCAACGCGTTCGATAAAGCGCTACTCACCGGTTTCAAGTTCTTCCCTAACCACGCCAATCTCCCAGTTAACGATCGACTTCGTCGGTGTTCTACAATCTCTTTCGTTTTTTTGCTCGAAAACCCAGCCAATGAACACAAAATAGACACCACTGTCTCGTCGTTTCGTTCCAAAAACGCCGTCAAATGTTCTCTCGTTTGCTCTCGGTGCGAAGCCAACGTTTCTAACTGGTAGACCAAATCGTCCAACTTTTCGTTCTTTTTCGCCAGCACTTTCAACGCGTGGTCTTCTAAATACTGCAACTGCTCTCCTTGTAAGTTCGCCGCCACTTCCAACGCTTCCGTGCTTTCCTGCAACCTCTCCTCTAACGAGTACTGATACGTATCCATGAACTTACCTTTAATCGTTTCAATCTCCTTATCCTTCTCGCCGATTAACCACTTCTGTCTTCCGTTATCTTCCTCCACTCTCGCCAATTCCGTCGTCAACTTCCGCGCGTGTTCGGCAATCTCCCCAGAATGTTCGCTCGCGTTCACACCAATCAACCCAAATCCAGCGGAGGTGACTCGATGTTTCGCCGCCTCGCCTTCCAACACGGTCACTCTCGTTTTCAACTTTGCAATCTCCTCCACCGCGGCTAACAACAGCGCGCGATTGACGCCGTCTTCCGTCTCTCGAATATTTGCCACCTGCTCAGACGATACCTCGTCTTGCAAACCAGGCACTAAACTCCTCAACCCGGCGTTCTCGGCTAATATCGTCTCCTTCTCGATTAAATGTTGCGCGACAATCTGCCGCACGTTCTCGTCCTCGTAAAATTTCAACCGTTCCACCGTACTCACCGGTACCTTCACGTACGTCGGCTTCAAGTTCACGTTCGTTTCCAACGGCATCCATTTCGCCGCGTATTGCGTCGCTTGAAACCTCGCCACCGACTCCGCCGCTTTCAAAGCGTACTCTCCAACCTCTTCCTTCGCGTCCGTCAGCGCTTGCCCGAACGCGTCCGCCGTGTGGTGCACTTGCGTTGCAAACGACAATCGGTCCAACGCGTTGTGCACTTTCGTTTGCGTCTCCTCTTCGCCGTCAAAGTTCACTCTCGCGGATAAGAAATCCAATTTCGCCGCCAAGCGATTCGAATCGAATTGATTTTGTGGTGAATTCTGCGCGGACTTTGACGACTGTCCTCCTAAACCTCCTCCCATCGATCGCTCTTTCCTCGTTTTCCCATCCGGCGTCAAGGATGATGTCGTCGTTTGCCTCGTCGTAAATTTAGGAACCGGAAGCGCTTTTTTTTTGTTGTACTTGTCGTCATCATCGTCAACCATTATTAGTAGTAGTATTACTCTCTCTCTGACTCTCTGTCTCGTCGAGTGTGCGCGCGCGCGTGGTTTCGTCTGCTGAATGTGACGCTTCTTCCAAAAGACAAATTCGCCTCAAGTGTATTTAGGGTCTCGGTGGCTTCCACATTCTAAAAATGGATAGACCTCTCCTCTTCAAAACTTTGAGATGACCGAGGGCGACGCGGAGAGAGGCACCGCCCCGATGCCTTACGCTTCGGGAGGAGGAGGAGGAGGAGGAGGCCAACAAAAGTCTCCACCGTCGTCGTTGAAAAAATCCCAATCCTTTCGCAACGAATATTCCTCCCCGTCCTTCGTCCTCCGGGAATCTTTGGAGACCAGATTGCTCTCTCGCTTTTCAAAGCTGCATCGGAAAAAGATATGCTCGAACGATGCGCAGAACTCGTGGAGCGAGTTACTGAGCAAGTGTTTGCCGAGCCAGAGGCAAGCGTTGAGGTTTTTGTGGCGGCAGACTGTGGTCATAGTGTTGATCACGAGCGTTTCGTTAGCTCTGAAGCACGTGGAGAATGAGTTTTTAAAGAAGGAGGCTTTGGAGAGTGGCGAGGACGTCTCGAGCGTGAAGTTGTTATCGACGATGGATGCGTTTTACGTCGTCGCGACGGTGATGACAACCATCGGGTACGGGAACCTGAGTCCGGTGAGTTACAGAGGGAAACTTTTGATTGCAATTTTTAGCGTGCCGTTAATTGGTAGGTTCGGTATGCTTCTCGGGTCGTTGGCGAACATGCTGCTCGATATCGCGAGAGTGTTGACGCACGTCTTTATTCGGTGCTTCGGGTTGAGAGTGCCTTTGAGATTGAGCATCGACCAGTCAAAACTGTTAAAAGCGCTTGCCGCACAAACGACCAGAGAGTATGGGGCGATCGATTTGAACTACAAAATACACGTCGACGAGTTGCAGCCGTTTTTAAAGTGTTTAGGAGGCGGTTGGGAAAAAGTTGCGGTGTCAAATTTAGAGAGGCACTTGGAGCACTCGAACGCATGCACGAAGACGACGAAGATTCAAGTGAGCGAGCTGATCGAGTTATTGAGTTTAATTCGAGCGAATCATAACATCGCGTACGAGAAAACGACTTTTTATAGCGCGGGTGTGTTGTGCTGGATTTGGTTCTTTATGGGCTTTATTTATTATAGCGCGGATTGGACAGACGTGAACTCGTTTTACTTTTCCGTGATTACGTTGACGACGGTCGGATTCGGGGACTTCTATCCCGAAGGTTTTAGCGATATCATGTTCTGGTATTTTTGGGTTTTGTTAGGTTGCGGTTCTTTCGCGGCGATGTTGAGCACGTACTCGACGATTACGCACGCGCAAGAAGTACAGGCGCACGCGTTGGCGAAACTACGAAGGGCGATTGGGCATCGAGCGAGTTTGAAAGAAAAGCTCATGGAAAGCGAGATGATGATACGAACGATAACAGAAGGCGAGAAGAGCATTAAGGAATTGAAAACGGCGAGTTCAATTGTAAAAGCGCGGGAGGAAAATGCAAACGGCCGAGATGAAGACGACGCGTCTCGGTCTGGCACGCCCGCGCTTTTCAATACGAGCGATTCGCAACTGTCCTTCCAAGACTCGTAGACAAGCAAACGTAGTACATATAATATATTTTGTACGCGTGTAGTATTTATTCCATGTAATATGAAATGACCGAGTATTTCTAATATCTCAAGGTTCCTTTTTAACCAGTGTTTGATTCAGGGTCTGTACATGTATTAGAGTTTAGGAGTGCGTTTGTCCCCAAACATTTTTTAGGGCAAAAACAACTCTTCACAAGACGAACCATTCATTCATTACACGCACGTTATTGTTGCGCTGCTTTGAAACGCGACCACACAACAAACCTTTCGGGGCAAATTAGTATTATTAAAAAGAGAATGACGACGACGACGAGGATTCAGACGAGGATTTTTTTCGGCGCAGGATGCGGTTTGAGTACTCTCAGTAAAAGAAGAAGAACGAGCGCTTCGATGATTAAGAAAAGGAGCAGCGCCGTCAACAACAACGACGAAAAGAGATTCTCTTCTTCTTTTGTTCTTCAAGCGACGACGAAAGAAACGAACGACGAGGAGGAAAAAGAAGAAGAAAAGGAGACAGAGGAAAAAAAGAAGACGTTCGAGGAGTTCCTCTCCATTTCCTCCGCGATGAAAGCGACGGAATTGAAAGAAAGTTTGAAACAGTTGCGAGTGCCACAATCGCCCGGGAAGAAAATCGACCTGGCGGAGAGATTGGCCTACGCCAAAGTGGACGAACAAGACGGGAAAGATCCACTGAAGATGTATAAAATGAGGAAGAAAGAAGAAGAGTCGACGAAAGAGAACGTAGCGCGAGAGTTGAACGATCGACGGGAGAGGAGGAGATTGAGAAGCGGGAGGATGCCGACGACGACGACGAGGAGGAGGGCGGCGGCGGAGGCGGCGACGACCGATGCAGGTATTGAAGACGCGGAGTTTACCGTGGCAAATTCGGCGAACGTGGAGAATGTCCTGAAAGAGACGTTTCAAGGGGAGGAGATGACGGAGCGAAAACGGTCGTACGCGAGAGATCATTTGTTGAATTCGTTCGTAAACGCGTCGACGAGCGAAAAGGCGAAAGGATCATCATCGGGAGGAGAGAGCGACGCTTCGCCTTCCAGTGATGAAGCGATGTGGTACACGATTGAATGCTCAGAAATGCGAGAAAACGCGGCGATGGCAAATTGCTTGAACGTTTCTGGAGTGGTGGACGTGTGGTGTCCGCGAAAACCTCCCCCCGGGTTTGTTTTGGCCGAAGAAGAGACGCACGGGAGAACGGATTTAGAAATTCGACAATTGATTGTTGAGGGCGAACCGATACAGGCTGGGTTCATCCTCGCGAAAATTGCAAACATGTCTCAAGACACTATTCGAAGTTTAGAGAGCGAGTACTTTGTCCAAGGTTTGGCGACGGGTGGGACGACGAGTTTCGGGAAACGACAGGCGACGCGACGCGAAATCGCCGAGCCGATTGACCCCGGGTTGTTTGAAAGTTTAATCCGAGCTTCGGCGCCGACGATTGTGTCCAGAGTTGAATACGACGCGAAAATTAAAGAATTGATGAGCGAGATGGATTTGTCCAAGAGAGAGGAAGAAGAGACAAACATTTATGGCGTGAAGATGAAGAAACGCACGGAACGGGTCGCAGAGTTGAGAGCGGAGAATCCAACCGAAGAAGAAGAAGAAAAGAAAGCGAAGAAAAAGACGTACGATTTAGAAATATTTAACGGACCGTTCAAAGGGTTTCACGGAAATGTCGTCGAACGGTTAGAAGACGGCGTGGTTCGCGCCGAGGTCGTCATCTTCGGAAAAACAAACACGGTCACGCTGGAATCGTCCGAGTATCGAGAAACGTCTAAACCCCCGTCGAAATGAAAAACGAGAGAAGAAAAACGAGAGAGAGATGATACATTTGTACATTATATAATACACTAATCGAAGAACTACTATAACGACTATTCTTTCTATTTGTTGTTTGCTAAATCTATCGAACTGACGAACTGATACAACGCCACCGCTTCCGGCGAAGGCATCTTCAACTCCACGAGTAAATGTTTCGCTTCCAACGCAAACTTTTTACTAAAAATTCTCGCCTTGTCGCCTTCTCTCCGTTTCATCACCGCGTCTTTTAACAACGACACGCGTAACTTCAAATTATCCATCGCTTCGTTCGCGGATCTGTTTTCTTTATCCTCTCTGTACTTTGCGTCTAACGCGTAGACGTACTGGGAAAGAAACTCGTTGTACCGCGCGCGAACCCGCTTCGCGGCGGCTTCGATTCTCGCGCTATCGTTCCTCCTCTCGTATTCAAACTCTATCCTGCTCACCGCGGCTTCCCAAAACTCCATCGTTTTCCGCGACAGTATTTTATCTTTTATATCGGCGATATCATCATCGTCAAAATCGTTCTCATCATCGTCTCGTTCTTCTTTTCCTTCTCCTAAAACTCCTCCTCGACCCGGAAATAAAATCTCTCGCGTCGCAAACACCTCGCCGGCGACTGTTGGATTCTTGTTGGAACAACCACAACTCATCAGTGCGAATTTCAACGCGTTTGATGCATCTCTCCTGATCATATCGACGACCGCTTTCGTTTCCTTGGGTAACAGTTTCGTCGAAATCGCCTTCTCCAGCAGTAAACCCTCCTTGTCGTCGTCGTCTGAATCGTCGTCTGAATCGTCTTCATCATCGAGCAGCAGCAACCCTTCCATCGCGCGTCGAGACGCCTCCTCGCGCGCGACCACGGGGGATGGTGATGACGATGATGACTCTCCAAAAGCAGTCGCAACACCACCACCGTCACAAAAACCACTCAAAATCTTCTCACTCGCGTACCTGATGTCCTCTATCTGTATTCTTCTTCTTCTTCCGGTTGTAGGGCTTTTGTTGTTCTCGTTGTTGTTGTTCTTGTTCTCGCTCTCCTTTGTGTTCATATCATCATAACTTTTAAGGAAAACGTGACCTTTAAAAAAACAGTCCAAAAAGACGAGCGCAAAAAATCCAACGAAGCAAATATCCAAAAGAGATAAAAAGTTTTTTGCTCTTGTTTTATTATAAGGTTAATTAAAATGGTTTTTTTGCGCACGCCGGCGCAAACACGCAACAACGCGCTTAAAAGCGCATTTTTACGATCGCGTGAAAGGGAAAAAGAGGTCTCTCTCACTCTCTCTCTCTCTTTCTCTCTTCTGTTTGTGTCGTTGTTGTTTTTGTTCGAACGCATCGCGCGTGGTGCGTTTTGAAAGCGAAGAAGAGGAAGAAAAAAAAACGATTCGGAAAAATTTTTTTTGCGCGCGCGCGAAAAGGCACAAAATATATTGCAAAACAGTTTTCGATTTTTTCTCTCTCTCTCGTTCTCGTTCTCTCCGGTCGTCGTCGTCGTCGTCGCGTGCCACCACCCCGAGAGAGAGAGAGAGAGAGAGAGAGAGAGGTGCGCGCATCTCTTCAAAAACGCTCCTCGTCTCTCGTTTTGCGAAACATACTTGTGTGTGCTCTCTCTCTGTTCTTTCGCTGCTGCTCTGAATATTTTTTATTCTTTTTCTTCATGCAGAGAAGTGGATAAAAAAAAGCGGTTTTTCGGTCGTTTCAGATTTTTCGACGGGATTTTTTGATTCAAAAAGTGCCTCTCGCGTTTCCCCATTTAACCTAAGAAAGAATTCGCGCGCAAACGACGAGCGGACAAACGAGAGACGGCAACATCTTGCGAACGCGCGATCGCGAAAGAAAGAAGAACAAAACGTTATTTATATACCATCGGACTCGAATCTTTTTGTTATGGGAGATTCGAGTCAACAACAACAGCAGTACGCGCTCGTGGCGCAAATGCTCGCCGCCCAGCACCAAAACCAAAACGTACAAAACAACAATTCCGCGCAAAGGATGATGGAAAACAACGCGAACGCTCAAAACAACAACGCGAACAATACCAACACCTTTCACCCGCAGTTTCCGTTCGTGAATTATAATTTGCACGGACAACCCGTCGTCGTGAACCAAATGAGTCAACAACAACAACAACAGTACGCGAACAACGGAAAACCAACGGCAAATGGTCAAAAAAGCGTCCTCGTCGGTGCCACGATGGCACCTTCGGAAGGGCATTTTTTGCCCCAAAATACAAGCGCGAGCGGATATACTTTCGGCGGACAACAACAACCTATTCCAACGCATCACACGGTGAACGGCCAAACGGTGAAAGTACGCAAACCGTACACGATCACGAAACAGCGCGAACGGTGGACGGAACGCGAGCACGACCGGTTCGTGGAGGCGTTAAAGTTACACGGGAGAGCGTGGAGGAAAATCGAGGAGCACATTGGGACGAAGACGGCGGTGCAGATTCGAAGCCACGCGCAGAAGTTCTTCGCGAAATTACAGAAGGAACATCAGAAGAATTTAGAGGCGGACCAATTATCGGACGTGACGAGAGGTGGTGGGACCACGGAAGGGGAAGATGGAGCGACGGCGACGAGAGATACGCAGACGAGTGGCGAAGGCGGTTTGACGCAGACGACGGAGAATATTAAAGACGCCGATACGGCGAAGAAGATTAGCGGGAATAATAATTCCAAGTTGTTGATTCAAGCGTTGATGGGGAAGAAGAGTAAGAGCGAAGTGACGGGAAATACAAAGGAAGAAGACGAGGCGGAGTTGTTGAGTAACTTGGCGGCGAGTGGAGATAAGCCCGCGACGGTGAAGAGGACGTCGAGCGTGTCCACGGGAGGGAAGACGACGGCTTCGGATATTCCGCCGGCGAGACCGAAACGGAAACCGTCGCACCCGTACCCGAGAAAACAAAGTTCATTGACCGAGAGACAAGTACGAGAGATTTTACCAGTTGGTTTCGTGAACGTTAATAATAATAAGAAGAAGAAAGGGCATTCGATCAACAACTCTTTGATTGACGTGGCGAACGTTGAGCAGCACGCGTCCGCGTCGGCGGCGCAGGCGCTCATGAACGCCACGTCTGAAATGGTTCGCAACAGAATGATTCAAGAGATGCAGATGCAACATTTATTGCAACAACAACAGCAACAACGACAAAATAATAAGAATGGGAATAACAACGATACGACGGCGAATCCGCTTCTCGCGCATCTCGCGATGCAACAAGAAGTTCCGAATCCGTTGTCGCAGCTGCATGCGCTCATGGCGGCGAATCCGATGTTTACCGCCATGAACTTTGGCGGAGGTCTTCCGGGTATGCCGAATATGGCTGCTGTTGCCGCAAACAGCAACGGCAGCTCGTTCATTCCCAGCTTCGCGACTATGAATAACAACAACAACAATAACGCAAAGCTGACGACGACGACGACGACTGACGCGAATAATAATAAAAGTGGAACCGAAGAAGCTAAACCGACAACAACTACGACGACGGATAAAACAAAGAACTCTGAAGTTTCCGAAGACGCAAAAGCATCACTCAAGCCGAATTCGCAGTCTGCATTCTCTGGTTACGTGAGACCAACGACGACAACGACGACGACGAATAGTAATCAATATCGTCAAACCGGAAGCGCGGCAACCACGACGACGACGGCGAATAATATCAATAACAGTAGTAATAACAACAATGATTCCGCCGTAATGGCTGCGGTGCAACAACATCAACAGATGCAGTATTGGAACGCGCAAATGGCGGCGTTGGCGGCGATGCAAGATCCGAATAGCTTTGCACAGTTCCTCCAGCACCAGCAAATGGGTAACATGGCGATGGCGCAACAACAACGACAACAACAAAACAACATCGCGTACCCCGCAGGTGTCAAGTCGGAAGCCGCGACGGCGACGCAAGAGAAAAACGCTGCTGGTGAGGTGAAGACGGCTAGAAAGGCCCAAGCGGCGACGCAAACGCCAGCGGCGGCTACTGATGCAGGTAAAACGGCGAAGATGATTGCAGCGTCGCGAAAACCGAACGCTCCGCAAGTCCCGAAAGAGATTGAACTTGCCGTCGCCAATAAGGAAAAAAGTCCGGACTCAGATAAGGCCACGGAAGAAGAAGAAAATAAAAACGCCGACAACGGTAACAAAGATACCATCACGAACACGACGACGACGACGACGACGACGACTGGAAGACGCTCTCGACGAGCGGCAGCGGTTGTCGCCGCGGAGAAGGTCACGAAGCAAGTCAGCGGTGGGAGAGCTACGCGCCGAAACAACAACGGAGGTAGCGGGAGCGGAAGTGGGAGCGGTAGTAGGAACCAAAACCAACCCGGAGGCAATAAGAATCAAGGCTCGAGCGGTAGTGATGGTTCTGACGACGTCGCGCAGAAAGGTTTCGAAACCACCTCGTTTCACGTGTATCAACAAGAAGAATAGGGAGTACATAGTATCAACAATCCCTTCTTCCCGTTGCTGTGAATGGATGTATATTTCATCGATATAACATTGTATTTGTAATTGTATTTTTTAAACATGAATAAGTAAAACAGTATTCTTGTTTCAAGCGTGTCTCTCTCCTTTCTTCTTCTTTTCTCTCCGGTGTTCATAACGCGTTACGAAAACACTCATCAATCCTTCGCGTCGTCAAGCGGCGTGGTTGGTTCAATTTCTTCTTTTTCTTCCCCTTTTTCTTCTTCTTCTTCTTCTTCTTCTTCTTCTGGCTCTTTTCTCTTCCTATCGTCCACGTCGTGCGCAAACGCGCCGCTTTTCTTCGTCAAAAGCTCGTTCGCCGCCAACACCGTTCTCCGCTCCAAGTCTTTCTCTTTCGCGATGACGCGATCGAAGTGCGCGTTCATCTCCTTCCCGAAATCTTCGAACGTTTCAATCTTCACGTCGACGAATTTCCCTTCGCACATTTTCCTCAACCTCGCCTCGACCAGTCTCATTTTCTCTTCTTCTTTCTTAATCTCTTCCGGATATTTCTTAATCTCCTCCATCTGACTCGCCAGCTTTTGGTACTCCTCGAGTAACTTCACCCTGTTTCGCCTCTTCTCCTCTTTTTCTCTCAAGTGTTCGAACGTTTCTCTTTTCAACTCTTCTCTCAAGCGACAGATTTCTGCTTCCTGGTGGTTCATCTCTTCTTGTAAATGTCTCAGCTCTTCCTCTCGTTCTCTCGCTTTCTTCGTCTCCTTTTCCAACGTCGCTTTCTTCTCCTCTTCCTCGTGTTTTTTCTCTTTCAATTCTTCTTGATATTTCTTCTCCATGTCTTCCAACGCCTCGCATTCTCTCTTCAACTTTGCCACGATATCTTCGCGATCGAACTCGCGAGAAATCGTTTCCATCGGGTCGTTTTCATCTCCATCTTTTCTCTTGTTCAAATACTCGCAGTTGTTCGTGGCGTTGGAGAACATCGAGGAGAACATCGTATACTTTTTGTGTCAGGTTCTTTTCTTCGTTGAATGTGTTGAATCTCCTTCTGTCAGAGATGTGGTGAATCGAAAAGACGTTTTTCTTTTTTTAAGAGGTCAAGCAAAAAAAAAAGCTGTCCAGTCATTTTTGCCTCAAAAAAAGGCGGAGCAGCCGCCCACAGAAGAAAGGGAAGGTTTTCTCTCTGTACACGAGTAGAATAAAACGCTCGATTCTTTTCTTGATATTCTTGTCTGTTGTTGTTGTCTCTCCAGAGCGAGAGAGAGAGAGAGAAAGAGAAAGAAGAGTGCAAATACAGAGAGAGAAGTATATTTTCTTCGAGGGAGCGCCGCACGGAGGAAGAAGAACAGAGAGAGAGCGAGAGAAGAGTGATTACGTTGGTATCTTTTTTTGTCCGATGATGATGATGATGACCGACGGGGAAAAGAAAATCGAGTTCTCGAACGGGAAACTGTTATTGGATTCACGCACGGCGATCTTATCCGGCGGCTCGCTCGCCTTATCCACGATTCCGAATAAGAAGAGCGCGTTTATATCGAACGACCCGACCGTACAGATTTTACGAAAGGTCGCCACGAATTCACCGAACGACGCGCAAAGCAGGCACGTTTTACAGTTTAGCACGAACACAGAACCATTGGTGAGCTCATTCATGTGCACGGCGAGATGTAAACTGTGGTGGATGTCCCCGGCGTGGGGGAGAGATTTAGGGAAAGACTTACCCGCAGAGACGCAGTATTTGATGCTCGAGCTCGGGGAAGACGGGAAGAGCGGATACGTGTGCATTTTGCCGCTGTCGGGAGATAAGTTCAGAGCGACTTTGTCCGGGTTTCATCCAATGTGGGAAAGGCGAGGGTCTTTTCTCGTCGTCGAGAGCGCGTGCGAGGAAGTGAAAGCGGACGGGATCGATAACGTGGCGATCATATCGTGGGCGAATAATCCGTACGATGCGTCGAAAAAAGCGATTAAAATGGCCAGTTTAGTTTTGAAAGAGAGCTTTAAACCGAGAGAGGAGAAGGTGACGCCGCCGGTGGCGGACGTGTTCGGGTGGTGCACGTGGGATGCTTTTTACGAGAAAGTCAGTCCGAAACGAATCGGGAAAGGGTTGACGAGTTTACAAAACGGGAATTCGCCCCCGAAGTTTGTGATTATCGACGACGGGTGGCAGAACGTAGAGCCAGATAAGGAGTATAGAAACAGTCGGACGTCGACAACGGGAAGTAGTAAAGACAATAGCCGAGAACCTAGCAAAAACGACGAAGACCAAGTAATAGAAGAAGAGGACGAATTCGACGACGGCGACGAAGACGACGACGAAGCGCAAGCGCCGTTGACAACTCCGACGGTTACGCCGCCTGGGTATATTGCAGCGTGGTTTTACGCGTTTTATTGGCGGAGGTTACACGCCATGCGAGCGCACGGCGTGTTTTGGCATACCCTTCGTATTTTGATCAATTACGTGTTGTACGCGTTTGTGGCCATGAAAACGGCGTCGTTGTCGTATTTCAATCACAGAGTCGTGTCTATTCGAGCGAATAAGAAGTTTTCTACGTTTACGGGGTTCCGGAGAGGCAGCTTTAGTGGGAAACGTTCGCCGTTTGGGAGTTTAGCGTCGTTGGCGGGCAAAGCCGGGAAAAAGATGCAAAAAGCGATAAAAACGGTGGGTAGTTTAGAGTTTTTGGATAAAATGTCCCCGCCAGGGTCGCCAAAGTTTTCGCATTCGAGACCGTCGTTAGATTCTTTGCGGTCTGCGGACCAGCAGATGGATTTAGCTGGACATGAAAAGAATAAACTGCGAGGCGAAATCGACGGGCTAGGCAACGTCGTTCGAGCGATTAAGAAAAAGTACGACGTGGATTACGTCTACTGTTGGCACGCGTTGCTTGGGTATTGGGGCGGCGTGCACCCAGACGAAGAGAATGTGAGAGAGTTTGGCGCGAAACTAAAGTATCCGAGACACAACCCGTCGTTGTTAGCGGTGGAGCCTTCGCAGGCGTGGGATCCGTTGACCGTGTGCGGCGTCGGAGTCCCGGCGCCGGAGAAAATGCAACACTTTTATAACGAGTTGCACGAATACCTCGCCGCGGCTGGTGTAGATGGAGTCAAAGTAGACGCGCAAGCTGTCATTGGCGCGTTAGGCTACGGGAACGGACCGAACGGTGGAGGCCCGGCGTTGGCGAGAAACACCCACGAGGCTTTGGAGAAATCCGTCATGAAATTTTTCCCGACCAACGGGTTAATCAATTGCATGTGCCATTCCACGGAGAACTTGTACAACTTTAAAATGTCAAACTTAGCGAGAGTGTCGGACGATTTCTATCCGACCAACGAGGCTTCGCACACGGTTCACATCGTCAACGTGTCCTACAACTCCATGTTTATGGGTGAGATTGTCATTCCGGATTGGGACATGTTTCAATCGGCTTCGAGTACTGGAGGGTTACACGCCGCCGCGAGAGCGGTTGGAGGATGCCCAATATACGTCTCAGATCATCCAGACAAACACGACTTTAACGTTTTAGGCCAGTTGGTGATGCCGTCTGGGTCGATATTACGCGGGAAATTTCCCGGTCGCCCGACGAGAGATTGTTTGTTCAAAGACGTGTGTAGAGACGGGAAGACGGCGTTGAAAATATGGAACAGAAACAGCGTCGGTGGTGTTGTCGGGACATTCAACGTCCAAGGCGCGTGTTGGTCCCGAGAAGTGAACCAATACATTTCGTTTGGCGGTAAAGACGGACAAACGGTATCCGCGTGCGTGCGACCGCGAGATATCGAAGGCTTTCGTTCCCAATACGGTGGTAGTAATAATAATAGTCCCAGTGAAAAAGACGAGGAAGTCTCGAGTAGGAAAGAGTCATCTGGACAGAATGGCAACAACGGACCAAATGCCATAGGCGACCAAATGTTTGCCGTGCGTTCGCACCGAACTGGCGATGTCGACATCTTGCGTCTTCACGAAAAGACCGAAGTCGCGTTGACGCGCAAAGATTGGGACGTGTTCACCATCACGCCCGTGTTTGAGTCCTTCCGCGCCAGACGCTCCGCACCAGACGAATCCTTCGAAGAGGAAGGCTTATCTTCCGTGGACACGTCCGTACCTGCCACTCCGGAGATCGCTTCTCCGATCAAAGCGAAGCCACCTTCCACGGAGAACAGTCCCATCGAAAGTGGAAGCGTAAAGCTCAACAACAACAACACCGCCGAGAAGAAAACTACCCAACAACTGATCAAAAAACTCAAACGCGCCAACATCCGCTTCGCCTGTTTCGGCCTCTCGAAGATGATGAACGGTAACGCCGTCGTTCAAAACTGCAAGCTCGAGAAAATCAGCGGCAAAAGTTACCGAGCGACGGTCCTTTTATCCAAATCCTGCGGCCAAATCGCGTGTTACAGCAGCGAAAAACCAAAGAAAATCTCCGCGACGAGTCGCGCGGCAAACGGGAAGAAACACGACGTCAGCAGTTGGCGATTCGAGGAGAAAACGCGCATGCTTCTCGTCGATTTAGGCGACATCGAGGACGTGTTTTGGACCTTGTGGTTTGAGTACTAATTATTACTGTTGTTGTTAGTGATGACGACGCGACAAACTACTTTAATAAAGTCCCTCAGAATGAAACATTTTTCCTCACTTTCATCACTGAACCAAATGCCACCACGAACGCGCTTAAAAACGGAATCTTCCTTCTCCCATGAAAACTACCTCGGCCCAGTTTCGGCGACGCCGCAGTTGATGTGCGAACGCATCGTCGACGCCATTTTTCCCTCTCGTTCTTCCTCCACTTCATCATCTAAATCGTCAAAAACGAAAACAAATCTCTTCAACGGCGACGGCGTTGGAGATGAGAAAAAACAAGTCCTCGTCTACGACCTGGGATGCAACGACGCGCGCGTCTTAATCGCCGCGTGTCAAAAAAACTCGAACGTGAGAGGTGTAGGCGTTGAAATCGACCCAGTGGCGGCTTCAAACGCTCGAATAAACGTTCAAAAAATGAATCTCGAAGACCGAGTGGAAATTCGAACGCAAGACGCCATGACCGTTACGGACGTCCATCGAGCGGATTGCGTGTTTTTGTACCTGCTGCCGCGAGGGAACGAAAAGGTCGCGAAACTGTTACGCGAACGAATGAACGATCGGTGCAGAGTTATTTGTTACATGTTTAAGCTTCCAGATGATCAAAACGAGGACAAGTTTTGGGAGAAACGATTGATGAAAGAAGTCGCGTTTGAAGACTCGCGGAAACGAGAGCGGAAAGGCGTGGACTCGAGTCGGTATAACAGAATCTACGTGTACGGAAGTAAAAGAGAGACGGAGAGAAGAGAGAAGATTAGGGGACTAGTCCGAGTTGGCGTCGCCGTAGTCGTAGGAATAGTGTTCGGGAAACTGAAACTGTGGTAGTAAAAAGGAGCATATAGAGTAGTGGTAGTGAGAAGTGAGAAGTGGTGAACGTGTGTGTACTCGTAAAAATATCTTCTTCCAACAGATCAAAGTGTCTTTCCTCCATTTTATTCGCGAAGAAGATTTTGTTCTCTCTCATCATTACTTCTCTCTTTCTCTCTCTCTCTCTTTCTCATCAGTATTAATTTAAACATTTACGCGCCTTTGGCGAAATCCAAACCTTTTTGGATGCTGTCCTTCAACTCCGACATCATACCGTCCAAGCCCGCTTGCTCGTACGCGGTCAACGCGCCCGTTCCGTGAATCTTCTCCACGCCTTCTCTCCCCAAACTCACCTTGGTGGCGAAAAACTCAACCCCTGGGACGACGTCCGACTCAACGTACGTGCATTCCACGACGCCGGCTTCGCCATTCTTCGCTCTCAAGCACGCGTCGCCAAACAACGCCCCGGCGTACGCCATACTCAACGTCGCCGAACCTTTACCAGCCTTGGCGGCGACGACTTCGGTCCCGCCGTCTTGCGTTCTCTTCGTCAACGCGTCGATCTCGTCGTCCGTCAAAGCCGCTTTCGGCGTCGCTTGACTAAACAACGGCAAAATAGTCACCCCAGCGTGACCGCCAATCACCGGCACGTCCACTTTCGCCGTCTCCAACCCTTTCTTTTCCGCGTAAAAAGTCTTCGCTCTCACCACGTCCAGCGTCGTCACGCCGAACAATTTTTTCTTATCGTACACCCCTTTCTGCTTCAAAGTCTCCGCCGCGATCGGAACCGTCGAGTTCACCGGGTTCGAAATGATGTTCAACATCGCTTTCGGGCAGTTCTCCGCGCACGCTTCCACTAAACCTTTCACGATGCCCGCGTTGATCTTGAACAAATCGTCTCGCGTCATCCCTGGCTTCCTGGGCACACCGGCGGGAATGATGACCAAATCGCAATCTTTCAAAGCGTTCTTCAACCCGTCCTCGCCGTCGTCCGCTTGCGAGTACCCTTTCACTTGCGCCTTGGTGTTGATGTGCGAGACGTCCGCGGCGACTCCTGGGGTTCCGGCGATGTCGTACAAGCGAAGTTCCGTCACCAACGGGTTCATCTTCATGAGCAATCCGCACGGTTGGCCGATGCCGCCGGCGGCGCCTAAAACGGCGACTTTGTACCCTCTCGTTTGATTTTGAGTGCGGTGGTTCGAGAAAAGGCGAGCGGAGGAGGAAATAGATTTTAAGAGTTGTCGCGAGGAGGCCATGATTGGTGTTTCTGTGATCGATGTGAGCGTTTTGCTTGCGTCGGGGAATACAAAAATATGAGGAGATTTCTGATCGGAATTGGACTCGAAGAGCGTGAGATCGGACCCACATAGAAGAGGAAAAAATACTCGCGGTGTTGCGTGTTTCTTTTTTACAAGCTTGGTTTTGTGTTTCTCTTTCTTTCTTTCTTTAGTTCTTTCCTTCTCTCTCTTTGTGTGTGTGTGTGTTTATGAGGTGTGTAAAGTTCCTCCTTCGTGAGACCAACCGTCTGGTAGAGGACAGTCGTTGTCGAGGAGGTATTGTAAACACTCGGGGTGGTTGTTCTCTTTCGCGTAGTATACAGACGCACCGTCCCAAGGCGCTTTGGCGGTTTCGTGCAAGTACTTCAAACAGTCCAAGTGGCCGTTCTCGGCCGCACGCTCACATGCCGCCAAATTGTAATATTTATTATATTTACGCTCAACAAGGTATTCGAGTATGTGAAGATGACCATTTTGAGCCGCCCTTGTGGCAGTCCAAGAATCCCAAGGCGCTTTGGCTTCTTCGTGTAAGTATTTGAGGCACTCGAGTTGACCGTTTTCGGCAGCACGTGCACACGCCCACGTATTGATAGGACACTCATTTGCAACGCAATACTTTACCATTTCCACATTACCTTGATATGCGGCCGAACTAATCGTCCCTCCACCCCACTCACACTTTTTCTCCTCTCGCGCCCACTTGAGCAACTCGAGTTTATTCGTGTGAGCAACTCGACAGCAGAAAGAAGTTTCGTCCATCCTTAGGCCGTACCAGCCAAACGTACCCCACGGATAATGCTCCCACGCTACTTCCAACGTCGATATCGACGACATCTCTTTCACTTTAAACTTCTCTTTCAAATCACCCTTCCGAGATGATCTCTTAATCAACTTTCTCGTCTCCGTATTCACTCCATACAAGAATTTGAGATCCGTTTGATTCAATCTCGGAAGAATGTGTGTGAAACAAATATCGTCGCACTTCACGATCACATCCCACAAAGAATCTCTCTCCCCCATCCGTCTTTTCTGCGCTCGCGTCGAAATCGCTTTCGACGACATCGCAACAAAAAACGCGTCGTCTTCGTCGTCGTGTCTCTCTCGACGGGGCTTTAACAAAACGAACGAGATGATAAAAAAAAATGACACAAAAACGCGTTGACTGCCTAAATTAGATACAAAAAAATACGCGGAGAAAGAGTCAAACGACGAGAGGTTTTTATTGAAGAGAGAGCAAGAGTACGAGACGCGCATGACGACGATTCAGACGACGGCTGTTACCGTCAACGATAGAACAGATGTGGAAGGCGGCTGTTCGAGTGGCCCTTATGCGCGAAAGAATGATAATGGCAACATCGTCGGGAAACGGGCGCTTAGTGCTTTTTCGAGATCCTCCTCCTCCTGTTCTGCGCACCACCATCATCCGCGCGAGGAATCCGCGCGAGACATCGTCCGGCGCAAACGCGAAACGTTTTTAGCGCAAATGGCCGTCGATGTGAGGAAAGAAGAAATCGATAAGCTCGAGAAACGCGCCGCGCAAAGAGAAGAGGCGTTGCGGAACGCGGAGAGGATGCTCGAGGAGGATAAAAAACGTTTCGATTTATTTTTGAAAGAAAACGACGAGCGGGTGCGAGAGGCGACGAAAAGAGCGGAGAAAGAGGCGAAGAAGAAGAGGGAGAAGGCGAACGAGGTGAAGCGGTTGAACGGTGAAATCGCGACGGCGCGATTGGATTTAGGGAGGAGAGAGGATAAGTTGGAGGAGTGCGAAGAGTATTTGAGATTTTTGGACGGGTTGACGCCGAAAGAGTGGTTGGCGGAGTTTAGGGAGGTTGCGGACGACGGTGAGATTGGGTTGGAAAGTGAAGATGGAGCGGCAGAGGAAAAGAATGAAGGAGGAGGAGATGAAGACGAACTAGAAAAGAATAAACCGGTGCCGATGTATTTTACGCATCCGAAACAGCTTTTGGATGTGTTTGCAAAATTGGAGGAGGAAAATTTAACGCTCATAAGCGAGGCGCAGGATATCGAAGATCAACTCGAACGAGATACGGAGAAAAGAGCAAAGGAGCTGAGTCAGATGGAAATTGAGAGTCGAGGAAACCAAATGGAGATTACCAGGCTGCGAGAAGCGATTGTGGAGGAGATGCAGAAGAAAAAAGCGTATGGTCTGGAATCTTCTTCTGCTTCTTCTGCTTCTGCTTCGACGTCCTTGTCCTCACCTTCGCCCGAACAAGAGTTGGCAAAACTGACCGAGAAAGTGAGAGAGGTGTACGAAAGCGTGGTTACTACAGAGACAAAAGCTTCTTCTATCGAAGCGGTCGATATGTTGAGGGAAATTGAAGAGACGCTCGAGCGATACTTTGTCGAGATTGAAAAAATGCCCAAAGACGTCGTCGCCGAGCGCGAACGCAAGATAGAAAAAGAACGACGACACAGAAATCGAGAGTTGAAGATGCAGCAACAAAAAGCCGAGCAAGAGTTGCGATTGAAGAAAACTTTAGAGAGAGCTGCCTCGCCTGCGAGAAAAAAGCCAAACGGGAAACCCGTCATGTTCCGCTCGCGTTTACGAGAGGAGAAAAAAGAAATGCAACAAAATAGTAATCATATTCCGAAAGAGCGCGAAGCGGAGATAGAATTGAAAGCGTTTCTGAATCGTGAGTTTTGAATAACACTCGTTCACATTTACACGCGTGCATTACGTTACATATACTATGCATATACTATCTACTCTAAAACGGCAAGCTCGGAAGTTTATCGCTCATGTCGTACAACGACACGCAAATTTCTAAGGCGATCAAAACTATAATCGTCCACTCCAAGAAGTCGCTCTTTCTATTCTGCAAAATCTCCAAATAGAACTTCACTTGCGTTTGAATCAAGTTCAACTTGTAATCCAAATCCTGGAACCGATCTTCCAATTCGAAATCTTGTCTCAATCCTTCCCAAACGATGTTATACTGCGCGTATTGCCACGCCGTGTCCGATCTTCCCAACAAACCTAACCTGGTGATCAATTCCGTCAACGTGTTGTTATTTTCCGCGACTAACGAAAACAATCGTTTCTTGGAAATGTTCAAATCTCCGGTCAATTCGGTACTCTTATTCAGTTTCGAGAAGATCTCAACCATCGCGTCAACTTTGTGTTCGTAGTGCTCCAACGCCACCGTTTGCGCCAACACCGCGCTAATGACACTAATGTTGTTCACGTCTAACCGCTTCAGAACAATGTGATCGGATTCTAATTTTGCCCACTCGTCTAACCGTGGCGATACCTTCACTAAATAATCTTCTTTCATCGGGTAAGCCAACGGCGATTCGACAAAGTTTCTCGTCAATTCCAAACACTCCTCGCGTTCCTGCGCGCCGACGTTATAAAAAACCACCGAACCGAATTTGAAAACAACCATGTATCGCATCAAATCCGTGCTCGGAATACCGACTCCTCTTTGAGACGGTGATGTTGTCGTTGTTGTAGCTGCTGCTGTCGCTGTCGTCGTCTCCTCTGCGCTCGTGGACGTTTCCATATCTTTCTGTTCCAAAATATGCTCACCATTCTCTCCCTTAAGAACGCCTTTCTTCCTCTTATTCAACACCTCCTCCGCCGCTTCCCTTAAACTCGCCAACGTGTTCAGCTTTCTCTCGTCGTTACCATTACTACTACTACTACTACTACTACTACCACTGTTCACTAAATGACTAACGCTGCTGTTACCGCCGACACCGCCCGACGCTAACTCCACCGACCGTCTCGCGGCTAACCGAATCACCACGCACTCTCTGGTAAACTCCTTCGGGTACGTCGGCAACTCCCTCGCCAAGCGCCGAAAGTCCACCGTCGATCCTAAATAATACGCTCGAACCGGTAACGAGTAATCGAATCGACTCAAAGGACTATTACCGCTATTACTCGCGGCGGCGGCGGTATTCCTATATTCTTCTCTGGCGGCGGGGTTATTCAAAACGTTCCCATTCTCATCGTAACGCACGTCCTCCTCCCCAATATCTTCTAATTCCCTCTCTCGTTCCACCTCGGCCACGGCGGCGTTCCACGCCGCGTCTTCGATGGAATCAAACACCCCCGGAATCGTCGGTGGATTTAAGTCCAATTTTTTCGTCTGTCTTCTCGTCATCGAATTCGTCGTCGCATTATTCGAAGCAGAAGAGGAAGAAGAAGAAGAACTCGCATTCGTCGTCGTCCCAACGACCGCGCCGGTTTTCAGCGTCTTCTTCTTCCTCGCGACGACCGAGGACGCGTCGGCGGCGGCGGCAAAACTCCTCCCCAAACCAAACAAAGGCATCTGGTGGTCACGCAAGTCTCCCCTTTTTTTGACGTCGTTGCACATTCTTTCATCTGCGCACGACAAAGCGTACACAGTAGTATTGCTCCTCGGAGCGAAAGAAGACGAAGAAGACGAACTGAATAATGCGTTGGTGTTCCTTCTTCTCAGCAACCGAAGCGCGATCCTCGAAACCGCGCCTCTTTTAAAATGTCTTCCAGACAAAGACATTGTTTAACGTGATTGTGTTTTATATCTTCTTTTTTGTGTGGAAAACTCCTTTTTCTCGCATTTTTTTTTGGAGGAAATTCAACACAAAAAAGGGCGGCTTGTCTGCTTGTTGGACGAGAGATCGAAATTAAGAATTAAGAGAGAGAGAGAGAAAAGCAACACATACAGACTAATATCACGCACGAACGAGACGTAATTCCACCGCAGAAGTAAGGAAAAGAAACGAAAATGCACCTGTACAACGTGACGTTACAACGCCCAGGCGCGTGCCAAACGGCGATTAACGGCAATTTTTCCGCGCCGAAAGTGCAAGAAATCATCGCGAGTAAAGGGACGGCGATTGAATTACTGCGACCGGACCAACACGGGAAACTGAAATCGATCGCGTTTCGGGAGTGTTTCGGGATTATTCGATCGATGGCCGCGTTTCGCTTAGCCGGTGCGAACAAAGATCACGTGGTTATCGGGTCGGATTCGGGGAGGATAGTGGTTTTGAGATTTGATGCGGAGAAGAATCAGTTCGAGCAAGTGCATAAAGAAACGTTCGGGAAGTCGGGCGTGCGGCGAGTGGTACCGGGGCAGTTTTGCTGCGTGGATCCGAAAGGAAGAGCGGTCATGTTAGCCGCGTTAGAGAAGCAAAAAGTGGTGTACGTTTTGAACAGGGATTCTCAGGCGAATTTAACCATCAGTAGTCCTTTAGAGGCGAATAAAGGGAAGACGATTGCCTTCGACGTGTGCGCTTTGGACAACGGGTTGGAGAATCCCGGGTTTATGGCGATTGAGTTGTTTTACGGAGAAGCGGACGTGGACGATACGGGAGAAGCCGCCGCGGAAGCGCAGAAGATGCTGACGTATTACGAGCTCGATTTAGGATTGAATCACGTGGCGAGGAAGTGGTCGGAACCGGTTGATAACGGAGCGAATAAGTTGATACCGGTGCCGGGAGGAAGCGACGGACCGGGCGGAGTGATTGTCTGTTGCGAAAACTTCTTGGTGTACAGAGCGGAGAAACACGAGGAAATTCGGTGCGTCATTCCGAGACGAACGAGTTTGGATGCGGAAAGAGGCGTTTTGATCGCCTCGTTCGCGTCGCACCGAAGTAAAAACGGGTTTTTCTTCATCGCGCAGAGCGAATACGGCGACTGTTATAAAGTAACCTTAGATTGGACGAATAGAAAAGTTTCAGAATTGAAGATGAAGTATTTCGATACGGTGCCGGTGTGCAGCGCGTTGTGCGTGTTGAAGACTGGATTTTTATTTTGCGGGTCTGAGTTTGGCGCGCACGCGTTGTTTCAGTTCATCGCGCTCGGCGACGACGAAGAGTCTGCGGAATCTTCCTCGAAAACTTTAAAGAAAATTGACAACGCAACGAAGAAGAAAGGAAGAGGCAAGAACGACGACGAGGACGACGAAGAAGAAGACAACTTTCAACCGGTGTTTTTCAACCCGAGAAAACTGAAAAACCTCGCCTTGATTGATGAAATCGAATCGCTTTCGCCAACCATCGCGTTAGCGTCGAACATCTCGAGAAAGGAAGAAACGCCTCGTTTATTAGCTCTGTGCGGCCAAGGTCCGCGCTCGACGTTTCGCGTGTTGCGTCAAGGCGTACCGCTTTCAGAAATGGCGCGTTCGCCGCTCCCCGGGAATCCAAACGGCGTTTTCACCATTCGTAAATCGAAAAGCGATACCACGGACGCGTACATCGTCGTCTCGTTTACGAACGCGACTTTGGTATTATCCATCGGCGATACCGTCGAGGAGGTCACTGATACTGGTATTCTCGCCACGTCGTCGACGTTAGCTGTTTCCGCGTTAGGAGATGACGACGACGGGTCTTTGATTCAGATCCACCCGAGCGGCGTGCGACACGTTCGCGGAAACAACAAAGGCGTCAACGAATGGCGAGCGCCGGGCAGGAAGAAAATCACCGCGTGCGCGTGTAACCGAGGTCAAGCGATCGTTGCCTTAACCGGTGGCGAACTCGTGTATTTCGAATTAGACGAAGCTGGACAACTTTTGGAGATTGAAAAGATTGAAACGAGCTCGGAGGTTGTCAGCGTGGACATCCCGCCGATTCCGGATGGATCTTTGCGAGCCAAGTTTGCCGCCGTTGCTGGTTACGATTCTACCGTTCGAGTGTTATCATTGAATCCAGGAGAAGCGTTGCGAACGGTCGGCGTCCAAGCGACCCCGTCGCCGCCAGAATCTGTCTTGCTTTTAGAGGTGAACAATAAGACCACGAAGAACAAAAAAGCGGGCAGCAGCGCGCCGCCGTCCATGTTCTTGAACGTTGGCTTATCTAACGGCATTTTAGTCAGGTGTGAAGTCGATCGCGTTTCCGGCGCACTGTCTGACGCGCGCTCGCGCTTTGTTGGCCAAAGACCTCCGAAACTCAATCGCATCGAAATGAACGAAGAGTCTGGATTCGTAGCTTTATCCACGCGACCGTGGTTGGGCTTCAACGAAAACGGTCGATTTTCAATCGTCCCAGCATGTCACGAAACCATCGACCGCGCGTGTGGCTTCGCTTCGGAACAAGTTCCTGAAGGTATCGTTGCCGTCGTGGATGGAAGTTTACGGATTTTAGCGTGCGAAAATCTTGGAGAAGCTTTTTCGCAAAGCTCAGAAAAAGCGAGATACACGCCGCGCGCCATGTCGACGCATCCAGACGACCCCGACGTCGTCGCGATAATTGAAACCGATAGAGGCATAATTGGATTTGAGGATAGAACTGGCGAAGAGACGAGGAACGAATACATCGTCGAAGCGCCTCCGGCAAAGAAACCGAAGAAAAACGAAGAAGAGGACGAAGAAGAGGACGAAGAAGACGACGCGTATCAATTAGCACCCATCGAGCAGTTTGGCGCGCCGAAATCGACCGCGAACGACAATAACAACTGGTCATCGTGCGTTCACATTGTCGATGCGGCCAACGCGGAAACTTTGTGCGTGCAAGAGATTAAAAACAACGAACGTCTTGTTTCCGTCGCGCACGCCTATTTCGCCAAAGCGGACGAAGTGTTATTAGTCGTCGGTTCCGCGAAGAATTTTGTGCTCCAACCTCGCGATTGCGATGGCGGCATGATTCGATGTTACAGATACAAACGCGGCGGTGGGAAATCATCGAATGGCGAAACAACTGCGAACGGGAAATCTGGAGCGAACAAAGCCATCACCGGTTTAGAACTGGTGCACGAAACCCCTTGCGAAGGCGCGCCGTTTGCGTTGCGAAATTTTGAAGGCAAACTACTGGTCGGCGTCGACGACGTTTTACGCCTGTATGACTTCGGTAAGAAGAAATTATTGCGCAAAGCCGAGTGCGCGCAAAAGTTTCCGAGTTTCATCAACGATATTCGATGCTCCGGCGACCGCTTTTTCGTCACCGACGCCTGCGAATCCGCCTTCTTTGTCAAGTACGTTCGCGAAGACGACCAGGAATGTTCCATGCACATCTTCGCCGACGACATCGCGCCGCGGTACGTCACCTCCATGCTCCCCTTAGATCGCGACACGGTAGCCGTCTCGGATAAATTCGGGAACTTTGCTGCCTTGCGTCTCCCAAAAGACGTGTCAGACGAAATCGAATCGGACATTTCCGGCGGCAAACACGCGGCGTTGACGTCCTCGGCGGCCCTCGGCGCGCTCAACGGCGCGAACAACAAGCTTCAAGCCTGCGCTCAATTCCACGTCGGCGACGTCATCTGTTCCTTGACAAAATGCGCGTTACAAACCGGTGGTTCCGAAGTCATTGTCTACGCCACTCTCGGCGGCGCGCTCGGCGCTTTCGTCCCGTTTGCGAGCAAAGACGAAGCCGATTTCTGCACCCACCTCGAAATGCACTTGCGCATAGAAGCGCCGCCAGTCTTAGGCAACGAACACGGCGCCTTCCGCTCCTCCTACTTCCCGGTCAAAGCGGTCGTCGACGGTGACTTGTGCGAACAATTCGGTCGACTCGGCGCTGACGCGCAGCGACGCATAAGCGAAGAGATGGACCGCACGCCGTCAGAAATCGTCAAAAGGTTAGAGCAAATTCGAGCCAGAGCGGGATGATAAAAATCGAATACGAATATATTTATACGAGTATTATAATAAAAATAGCAGCACTTCTAACTCCAAATCATTGAAAATGCGAAAAGATGTCATCATCGATCGAGTAACAATAGAAAGAAAGAAAGAAGTATTCAACGCGCGTACTACTCATCCCGCGTCATCCGACGCAACCAACCACGACGTGTAGTATTTGTTCTCGATTTTTCCTTTTCGAAAAGAAGATCCAAAAAATCCATCAGGAAACGTCAGAGAGAAAAAAATCGATCATCTGCGCTGCTCGGTGTTGTTGTCGTCTCGAGCATCTCTTGTTGTTGTTTTAATCGTTTGAAAAAGATGGTGGCACATCGTCGCCATCATTTCCTCCTCGAGACGTTCTGTTTCTGCGCCATCATCGTCGCACTATTCCCGGAGAAAGCGTATGCCATCGCGGGGAAATGTTCCGCCTGTAAAGCAGTCTCCGCGGAACTCCAAGAAGCTTTGAACAAAGAAAACAAGCAAAGAAACCACATCGACATGCGAGGTCGCTTGGATTCTAAAGGCCAACGATACGGGAAGTTAATTCCGTACTCGGTCTCCGAACAGAGATACTTAGAGCTCGTGGAGGATTTTTGCGAGACGAGCAGAGTTCCGGATTATCAACTGAGCAAAGCGGACTTATCTCGAAACGAGACGGAGGACTCGTGGTATAAAGCGCCGAAAGGGACGGTTCGAGGCGCGCAAGCGAAAACGGAACAGAGAGAGATTCAGACGTACTGCGAACGAGTGATGGAGGAAGTGGAGGAAGAGTTGCAGACGTTGTTGTACGAGGAGAAGTTGAACGAGACGAACGTCGAACAGTACGTGTGTTACGAGTTGTCGCCGCAGTGCGTGTCGAAAGCCGAGTGGAAGAAGAAGAAGAAGGATAGAAAGGAAGGGATGGATAGGCACACGGGTAAATACGACACGGCGACGATGAAGGAGTTGTGAGATTCTTACGAATGTTATACAACCACTACTCTGTGCGAGAGGATTTATATATATATATTGATGAATATATATACGTATTTTAATAGCGTCGAACTAGCATCGATTAGTATGCGCGTGTCGAGCTTTCAAATCATATCATTTATGTTGAATGAAAAATTATTATGAGCTTTATACTTTAAGATTAATACGAGCTACTGCTGTAACTATCGGAGTCGGAGGAGGAGGAGGAGTGAGAGGAGGAACTGCTCTTCTTCTTTCTCTTGTCTCGCTTCCTGCTCTTCTTTCTCTTCTTCTTCTCTTTCTTCTCCCGCTTCTTGCGTTTCTTCGAATCTTTCTTCTTGTCTTTTTTGGACGACGACGAGTCTTTCCTCTTCTTGCCTTTTTTGATTTCCGGGACGTACCCTTCTAATCCGTGACCAAACCTCGGTTTGGAATAGTCGTCCGCTTTCGGTTCGTGTTTTTGGTCGTCTTCGACGTCGACGACGAAATCGTATGCGTTTTTGCTCTGTTCTTTGACGTCGGCTTTTTCGTGTCCCCAGTGGACGATGCCGCCAGGTTGCACTTTTTCGCCAGCGTCTGCGCCGACGGGTTTCTTGTTGAATCGTCCGCCATCGCCTCCACCACCACCGTCGCGTCGTTCGCGAAGTTTCCTGTTTTCCGGATCTAGATCTTCGCCCGATTTCTGATCGACGAGTCGAATCGACCCGGAGAGTTTCATTCGATCGCGTTCGCTTTCCGGCGGTTTCATTTCGATTATTTTAACGAAGCACGATTCGCCAACCGACAAAACTCCTTCAATTCCCATAACTTTATCCTCGTCCGTATCTTCTCTAGAAAACCGTAAGTGTTCGCTAATCTCGGAAACGTGAATCAAAGCCGACGTTCGAGTATTTTCTAAATTTACAAATACGCCGTACGGTTTAATCGAAGATACTTTGCCTTCGTACACGCCGAATAAATCAGCCGTGAACGATGCCGTCGACGCGTTGTTGTTGTTATTTCTATATCCATCGTGGTTGTTATTCGTGTTGTTATTAGCGTTAAATCCATTTTCTCTGTTCTCTGGATCCTTGTCTTCCCCGCTCTCTTGATCGACATTTTTCATCGATAAACTCACTTTCCACCCTCTCGCGGGATCTTTCTCGCATTTTAAAACTTTCGCAAACACTTTCGCATCCACCGGGAAAAAGTACGACAAAGACTGCACTTTCGCCTCGTCCGTATCGTCTCTTTGGAACGTGATATCGTTCGAAACTTGACTCGCGTGGACTAAACCATCCGGTAAATGTCTCCTTCCTCTTCCTCCTCTTCCTCCTCCTCCTCCGTATACGTCCTCTTTATTCTCCTCCTCCGCTTCCTCCATCAAACGCACGAACAATCCGTACGGCTGAATCGAACGCACGATACCTTTCCGAATCTCGCCTCGCGCGAACGGAGGAGGAACATCGACATCGAGGTCTTCGCCCCCGTCTCGTCTCGCGAATTCTCTGTCGTCGTCGCGTCGATGACGATGATCATAATAACGATCATCATCATCACAACGACGACCACCTTCTTCCTCTCGCATTGGTCTTCTTTCGTACTCATCAAACTCGCGGCGAGAGCGGTCTCGGCGGCTGCTCTCGTAACGACCATCTCTCGTGTCATCACCATCATCATCCTCGCGCGACCGGCTTCGCGATGAATAACTCCTTCTCCTCCTCGCTCTTCGAGTAAAAGAATCTCCTCGTCGTCCTTTTCGTCGTCTCTCCTCTTCGTCGAATTCTTCTTCCGAAAGAGAGGAACTTCGATCTCTTCTTCGTCTTCTTCTCGTCCGTCTTTCTTCGTCTCCGCTGTCGGAAAAATCATCATCGTCGGATCTTCTCTCTCGTCTAATCCTCCTCCTCCTCCTCTCGCGAGAGAAAGACGAAGACGACGGCGAGGGAGATTTCGATCGTCGTCGTCTTCTGTCCTCTCCTTCGCTTCGAAAAGGAGAAGGAGACATGTGTGTTTATTCGTATAAGAGCGCTTAGAAGATTTGAGGGGAAATGGATTTCCCCAAACTCCTCAGAACTTTCTCTTCCGCACGCGCGCGTCTATTATCTGCGCTTTCAACCGGTCAAAACCACCATCATAATCTCTCCTCCTCCTGATAAGAATAAAGAGTACCATGACGTCTAAATTCTCCTCCTCGAACAACGCCGTTCGACGCATCTCTCAAGAGGTGAAAGAATTCCTCGAGAGCGAAAGGCAGATGGAAGATGGAACCGACGACGACCAACAACAGGAGAAGGACGGGTCGATGATGGTGGATAACAACGCGTTTGCCACGTGGGCGGAACCGCTGGAGGACGATATTTTTGAGTGGCACTTTGCGATATACGGCGCGGAAGGTACGCGAGAGAGGAGAGATGCTCTTCGTTGTCGTCTGTTTGTTCTTCGTGTTTGTGTGTTTGTGCTTCTTTCTCTCTCTGTTGTCTTTCGCTGTGTTGGCGGTTACGCGTCGAATACTCACACGCAATCTCTCTCTCTCTCTCTCTTCCCCCGCCCCATAATCAAATAACAGGCACTGCGTTTGAAGGCGGCATATACCACGGTCGCATTTTACTCCCGGTGGAGTACCCGTTCAAACCGCCAAACTTTATGCTCTTGACGCCAAACGGCAGATTCGAAACGTTGACGAAAATCTGTTTGTCGATTACGTCGTACCACGCGGAACATTGGCAACCGAGTTGGTCGGTGAGGACGGCGTTGACGGCGATTCGAGCGTTTATGGTGACACCGAGCGAAGGCGCGTTAGGTGGGATTGATTTTAGCGAAGAGCAAAGGAGAGAACTCGCGGAGAAGAGTCGAGCGAAGGAGGTTAATTTTACCTTTGGGAGCGAAAAGAGAAGAGAAGTCACGAGACTGGTACACGAGAAAATGTTAGGACGAATGGGAAAAGCGAAACAAGCGGCGAGGAAGATGGCGATGGAGAAAAGAGAAAGGGAAGAAAAAGATGCTCGGGAGAGGAGTGATGGTGGGAACGGAACGAACGCCGAGGCGCCGACGACATCCACGGCTACGCTAGAACAACAACAACAACAACAACAACAACAACAACGCACGCAACCGAGAGAACAACAACAACAACAACAAACACCATCACCTGCTCCTTCGCCTCGAAACGCCGCCAATAACGAGAACAACGAGAACGACGACGATGTACAAAGACAAAGAAATAGTAGAACAACGCAAACAACCACGCGCGGCATCGAGCGGAGACCCGCCTCGCCAGAACAACAACAACAACAACAACAACAACAACGACGACAACAAAGAGACCCCGATCATCGGACTTCAGCTATAAAACTTCTCGACTCCATCTCCGTGTGCTTAATCGTCGCCATCGTCGCCATCTTGTTGAAGAGGTGCATGTGGATACCTCCTTCGTTGTGATAAAAAATGTCTGTATTTTAGTATTACTCTTTGGATAAAATGGAAAATTTTCTTCACTCTGAAATGACTGCCCCCCAGATATCGGCGAGATATTCCACGCACGCGTTCGCCTCCACGTCTCGTGCTTTCTCTTCTCCTAAGCTCAAAAGTCGTTGTTGTTCTCATCGTCGTCTGAATCGTCGTCTAAATCGTCGTCGTTTAAAGAGAGATGGAGAGTTTTGCTGCGCTTCTTCATCAGACACCGGGGAGACGATAAGCGAGAATGGGTCGGCGAAACCGTCCGAAGCGTCGCCGTTTCCACTGCTGTCGTTCGCAAACGACTCTGCGCGAGAACAACTTTTGTCGTCATCATCGTACACGCACGTTTCTCCTGGCGTGTGCGATGCGCACGCCTCGGACGTGGCCATTCGCGCCGCGTGGGTGGTTCTGTTGAGAAGTCAACACCCGTCTCACAGGGCGAACGCGAAACGGACGAAGGATATGTTTCACCAGGAGGACGAGAGTTTTCTGGAGAGGTATCACGAGTGGGAGAGAAAATACGATATGTTTTTATCGAGCGTAGAGAGCGATGCGTATCAAGGCGGGACGTTGTTGAACGTGGTCAGCGAGAAGGAGAAGTTGTTGCGGGAATACGGGTTGCCGGATTTGTTTCGCGCGGTGAAAGCGTCGGAGAACGCGCTGTGCTCGGACGTTTTGTTTCAATCGTTGAGAGATGACGTGGATAATTCGGAGGATTCGTTGAAATCTGCGATTGAAATCGCGTTGGCGGGGAACTTGTTCGATGCTGGAGCGGCGCAGGCGGTGCAAAACGTCGTCGGCGGGAGCTCGTTTAAAGGAGATTCGAATAAGTTTGCGTTTAAGAACAGCGAGGATTTACAGTTTGCGTTTGAGGCATCGAGGAAACGAGTGAGAAATAGCGAGTGGTTGTGTGACGATTTGGATGAGTTGCGAGCGAACGAGTACGACCGCGTGTGCGTGTTTTGCGATAACGCCGGCGCGGACGTCTTAGGGATGACGCTATTAGCGAGAGAATTGGCCAAAAGAACTAAAGGCGCGAAAGTCGCGTTGGTCGCGAACGAATTGGCCGCGCTGAATGACGTCACCATCAACGAACTCGAAGAGTTTTACCAGGTGTGCGAACAACACGACCCAGAGTATTTACAACTGTACCGCGAAAACGGCAAAATCGCCCTCCTCTCCTCCGGCCAAGCGTCCACGTTACTCAACTTGAACGCCACCGGCAAAGATATCAACGATTGGGTCAAGCGCGAAGATACAGTCGGTGGAGTCGACATGGAAGGTAAAAAGCTGAAGTGGCTCGTCGTTTTAGATGGCATGGGCCGCTCCTTAGAATCGAACTGGGAGTGCGGCAAATACGTGCAACCGCACGTGGACGTCTTGAACTTGGCGATGGTGAAATCTGAAATCAACGCCAAGAGGTTAGGCGCGAACGTATACGACTGCGTCTGTAAGTTGTCCAACAGCAGATAATAAAGAGAAGAGAGAAAGAAAGAGAGATGATCGGATGACGTATATTTATATCGTGTTATTAGTGTTGTATTGTTATTTTGTTCATCCCATCGGCGGCGCTCGCGTTTAAAAGGTGAACGAAATATCACACCTAAACATCCACTCCTCTCACTTAGGGGAAATTTGGCTTCACTAATCACCTCCAGAGAGACAAAAAACACATGTCTTCCGCGGCGCGTTCTCGCCTCCTGCTCTCGCATCGCGTCACCACGAACAGTGTCCCGTCAACCAGCGACCAAACGGGAGCGCGCGTCCGGGTGAATAAGAGAATCCACGCTCAGCAACAACAGAAAAGCAAAGCAAACAAAAAGAAGAATGAAAACTCGAGATACGAGTTCCCGGGAAGCATGCCCTCGGCGTTCCAGAAAGACGTCACGCGAGCGTTAGAACAAGCGAAAAGAGCGGAGAAAGTTTGGTCGTGCGAAATCACCGACTTCTATTCTCCTCCGTTGTGCGATTGGATCGAAGCCGCGGTGAAGAAAAACTTTGGAGAAGCGATTGTGTGCAACAGGTTCGGAGGATTTTCCGGGGCGGAACAGCAGAGGGTTCTGCTCGCGAGACGGGACAACAGCGAAGAACTGTTCGAGTTGGCGAAGAAAGATGAGTTTTTCGCGAACGAAGAGGACGAAGGTGAAGTGGATACGAACAACTGCGCGATCGCGTGCGTGAACATAAGCGGAAAGTTTGCGTTCGATCCGGCGTCGCATCCGGATTTTTTAGGCGCGGTGCTCAACGCCGGCGTGAAACGCGAGAAGATTGGAGACATCTTGGTCAATAATTCTTCCGAGGGTGGAGCGAAAGTTTTGGCGACGCCTGCGATTGCGGTTTTCTTGACGAGAGCGTTGGAATCTGTGCGCACGGTTAAAGTGACCGTGGAGCTTTTTCCTCTTAGCGAATTAGAAGGCGCCCAAGGCGCGCAGGTTCAAGAACCGGTAAGAACTTACGAAGCCTCGCTTCGGTTAGACGCCGTGGCATCTGCTGGATTTCGGTGTGCGAGAAGTAAGATGGGTGAGGATATCGTAAAAGGAAACGTGAAGCTAAACTACAACGTGTGCGAAAAGAAGAACGCGACAGTTGGGCAAGGTGATATGATTAGTTGCCGAGGAAGAGGAAGAGTAGAAGTGAAAGAAATTTTGGAGCAGCAGAACGATCGGTATAGAATTGAGTTGGTGCGATACAAGTAGGAGAGAGAGTCAATCTTGATATGCGGTCGTTATTTATACTCAGCAGCGCATAGTTAGTATTATCGTCGCGTATTTACTTCGCTTCTCTTTCGCTCTTCTTTTTTTCTGTTTCTTCTTCTTCTTTTTCGCCTTCTGTAACTCTGTTAAACAAGCCGCAAGCGTACTTCTCCACATGCCCAGCTCTAGGCGGCGGCGACGGTCGCATCTCCCAAATACCCGGTAAAGGAGGTTCCGCGTCCGCTGGAAGTTTTGTGGCCACCAGAGTGGTCATCTCCCAGCCCATGTCTAAATCGAGCGTACCCGTGCCTCTCTGTTCGTCTTGGCCTTCGAGCGTTTCGGATCCCAAAAGCAGTTTCGAGCAGAAAGAGCCTAAATGGCCGAGTTTCTTGGAGTATCGAATCGCGGATTGGATGGCCATCCACAATTTTTCGCGCGACATGGTTTGTGGACATTTGATGGCCGTTGCGAGCGAACGAACTTTGTTCGTCGTCGATTGCGATAAAGGCCGAACAAATCCTCTCTGCGTGACGGCGTGTTTACGGTCGTCGTATAAAATGCCTTTCGAGAGTTTCTCGGCTTCGGCGAATACGACTTGCAAGTCGTCGCTTTTCGTTTCGGCTGGATCTTCCCAAAAGATGACCGAATCCCACGTGCCGAAGAGCATGCGCTTGACTTCGTTCGTCTCTTTTTTCGTAACGACGCCCGTAACGAGATTACGCATCGCCGGCGAAAACTCGGCATCGTACTCGTGGAATTTCAAAATGGCTTCTAAACCGGTTTTTTCGCACTCGATTTTCACGTCGCCGCAGAGCTCGCCGATGGGTTTACGCAAGTAAAACTCGTGCGCTTTGAGCGTCGGTAACGTGAACGTGTACACTTCGGTATCGATGCTTCGTTCCGATCTCGGACAGTTATCGCGTCTTCGCCAGCGCGATAAGTAATCCGGATGTCCGCTCGCACCGTATAACTCGACGTAACAACCTTCTCGGCAAACGTCCTTCGGCGCGCTCTCTTCTCGATCCATCGGACCGGGCAGTTCTAAATGAATCAAGAGCGAAGCGCCGTACATTTCAGCTCTCGGAATGGCTTGAATCTTCGTCGAACTTCGTATCTTTTGCCTCGAGCCGTCGAGAAAGTGATCCGCAGTGCGAATATCTTTGAAGTTGTACGCGTTGTTTTCTTGGAAGTAGACGCTCAACGGCGTGCCGTCTGGGATCGATCGCACGAAATCGAGACTTTCAGGCGTTTCCACGCATCGCACGACGTGTGATCCGAGAGGTGGGGGCAAAGCCAGAACTCCCGTATCGCTTCGAACGGCTTTTTCTTCGTCGCTCGAATCGTACGCGTCGAAAGGATCGGCATGGTTATACGTCACCTCCTCGGTTTCGCTCTTCTTCTTCTTCATCGACGCGTCTTCACCGGCATCGTTTTCCGCCGAGGAGGGCGACTTTTCATTAAACCCGGGCCCGCGCGGACGTAATATTTCTGCGATTTGAGCAATAATGAGCCGCGTTGCGAGTAGAAAACGTTTTACGGATTCGTCTTCGCCGTCAAAGTGTAAATCTGGCTCTAGGCTCCAGCGGCTCGCGTTCTCGTCCTCTCCATCCGCGCACACGATGTTATTCTCTCCATCGTACGTCGTCACCTCTCGACTCTGAAACACTGAATCTCTTCTCAAACACTCCGCCAATTTCAATCCAATATTCACCGCGGTATCCGCGTTGGCCACGTCCGATCTCAAATTCGCCGTCTTGGGCGCCGAATTTGCGTTTTCGTCAAGGCGTAAAAATTTCCCCTTCAAATTCGTAAACATCTTACGCCCGGGACGGTTTGCGTTCGCAGCTGCCTGCCTAATCTCGTGTTCCTCTATCTTACGATGCGACTGGTGTCGATGCACTTTCGCTCTTAATCGTTCCGCGGCGACTTTAAACTTCACAAACGTCGCGTCCTCTTCGTCGTGCAAGAGCGGTTTGACGAATTTCTCCACGTCCACGGACGTTTGCGTAAAAAATTGCGCGTGCAAAATGGAAAACGCGCGGTCGGTTTTCGCGTCTAGATTTTCGATTCTGTGCTCGAGTTTATTCGTGCTCATGAGCACGCGCTCTTCGTCGTCCAAGAAGTCGATGAAATCAATGGACTCGTCGTCGTCATCCTCATCCGATGACGAAGGAACATTTTTTTTCTTCGATGAGAAAAAAAAACGTTTCTTCTTCTTTTTCTTCTTTACTTTACTCGATGATGTCCGCTCGCTGTTTAACGCAAAGTCTTCTCCTTCCTTCGCCTCCTCTTCCCCTTCGTCGGAAGAGGAAGAGGAGGAGGAGGAAGACGACGTGCACTCTTTGATTTCACCAAAGTCTTCTTTCATGTTTTAAAGTGTGGAAATATAATAAAATCTGTTGTCCTCTTCGCGTATTTTTTGTTCGTGTGAAAAACAAACACGAAGAGGTATTGATTGATGTTTGATGCACTACTGTATCGCACTCTTTAGTACTATTAAATCTTTATTAACGGCAATACATTGTTGTTCAAATTTGTTCTTATGATTAAAATATAAAGATTGAAGACTAAGAAACCCCCCCGCTGGGTCGTTTCCCTTGACTCACGGCTCTGGCGATTCTACAATCGAGTTCCGCGGGCTGTTCCGCCGGTACGCTCAAATCGCACTCTTTCTCGAACATATCTCTCGCGTTCGTCATCGCGTCCTCGGGAATTTGTGCCAACAATTCGTCGATTTGTCTGTCGATTAATCCAAAATATTCCGCCGGCGCTTTAAAGTTCACCGCCACGCGCGCGTTGTTCGCTTTCAATTGCGTTTCCAACTCTTGAATTGATTGTTTCAACGCTTCGACCTCGTACGCGTCTAAACCGTACGTCTCTAAAATCGTCGGTAACGCCCGCGTCATGGGACCTGACACTCGAGTCGCGCACTTCACGTTCAGTTGCGATAAATCGCAATTATACACCGGTGCATCGCACGTTTTCCGGAACTCTTCGTTTTGGTTCGCGATGTCTTGCAACGCCACTTTCACCGCCAAGACCACCGCGACGGCTCGCAAAGGTTCCTCGATGGGCACATCCAAACCGCTGTTAAACATCGCACTCGTCGGTTGCACGTTTGAATTAAAAGCCAGCGCAAAACACCCCCAGGACATGTTGACCATAAATATCGACTTTCTTCTGTTCATATTCGTCGAAACGTTCTCATCTTCTCTCCTCGTTTCTCTCTTTTCTTTAGAGCGCGTTAATGTTCTTTCATCATCATCATCATCAGTTCGCATCATCCGTTGTTGTTGTCGTTTGTTCTGTTCAGAAGCATTCTCATCCGAAGCGAGCGCAGAAGCAGGTCGTCGTCTCCTTCTCGTCTGAATCGTCTTCTGAATCGTCGTCTGAATCGTCGCGGGGGTGGAAAGGGTAGTAAACATCGTATTCTTTTACCACAAGTTTGTTGTGTGGTTTTATCTTCAAAAGTTCGTTATTCGTCTTAGGTCAGACTTTCTAGAAAGAGAATTTTGGTTTTTTTAAAAAGGGGTGCTCACATTTTTTTTACCACCTTTTCTCCTCTTTTGTGGGATCTCTCTAAATCTCTTCATTGATCACATTAAGACACACACAAACACTTTTGTGCAATAGTATAATAATACCACGAATAAAATGTACGGTAATAACGTGCGAACGACAGAAACGGACACAAATTTCGTGGCGAATTACACGGAAAAGACCCGGTTGGGGTTTATAGGTACGCGCGATTCGCGACGAGATTAGTATTCTGTCGAGGAGATTTTACCTTCTTCTTGGGGGCCCCCGGGAATTCATTTTTCTCCTCCCTCTTTGTTGTGCGCTCCCTGTTTTCTTTTTAATGACACCCTTCTCTCTTTCTCTCTCTCTTTCGTTTATTAGGAACGTGGAAACACAGGTATTACGCGATTAAGCAAAGACTCCTCCCGAACGCGAGTAAACTCCAACCGAGCGAATTAGAGAATCACTCACGAATTGTCGTTCATATCGATATCGATTGTTTTTTTCTCCAAGGCTCGGTGCGCACTTTGCGACCGGATTTAATCGAGGATACCGAAACACCCATGGTCGTCTCGTGGGGAGAAACCGGGGAGATTAGTTGCGCGAACTACGCCGCTCGAGCGTTAGGGTTACACGCCGGGATGCGGTTTAACGAGAGCGATAGAAAAAAGCCGGAGAATGTTCTCGTGTTGAGTTACTGTTTCGACGCGTACGTCGAATTCGCGACGAGCTTTTACGAGGCGCTGTTCGAGTTGACCGATCACGTGATTGGATCGAGTTGCGATGAGGCGTATTTGGACGTCACGAATGGATTGAAGCTAGATGGTGTTAAAGAAGTAGGCATAGAGAGCGAGAACGCGAGCATCAGAGGAAAAGCGATGGCGAAGTTTATCCAAAAGCACGTCACCGAGAAGTGTAAATTGAAATGCTCCGTCGGCTCGGGGCCGAACAAGTTGGTCGCGAAATGTGCGACGTCAAAGTACGCGAAACCAAACGGCATGAGCGATAATCCTTTTTATTACGTTTCGGAAGAAAATGCTCGTGATTTTATGGCAAAGTTACCCGTGCAGGACCTCCCGGGGGTGGGACACGTTTTGTTCAGAAAATTGAGCGAAGAGAAGATTCGGACGTGCGCAGATTTGCAAGCGATTGAAGTGGGAAGCCAGCGATTTATGCAACTCGTGGATGCCGTAGGAGGCGATGTGGCGACTTATAACTTAATCCAAAAAGCCAAGGGAATAGACGAAACAGAGTGGATGCCAGATCCACCGCCGCAAACAACGAGCATGAAAATTTCGTGGGGCGTTCGCTTCGAAACCAAGGAAAGAGTTCTGGCAGTTTTAAAAGACATGTCAAAAGTTGTTTGCGACAGAGCTAAAATGTTGGGAGATCGCCGCGCAAAATCAATCACATTTGAAATCATGCTCTCGAAAGATGTAAAAAGCACTAAAAAGAAGGGTTTCTTAGGTCACGGCCCTTGTCACGAATACTCGAGATCGCAAAACTTGACCAACGCGACGAACGATTCAAAAGTTATCAACGAGAAAGTTCGAGCGATTTTAAACAAGTTAAACGAGGAAATTCATTTGGGCATCGAGACTATTCGCGGTTTATGCGTGAGGTTGCATTTTGAGAACACTACCGGGTCGCCTGAAAAGAATCCGAAGAAGCGGGTCGTCGGTTTACGAACGGACTATCGAGGCCCGGCGCAAGGTTTAATCGGCCCTCAATCGAAAGTTCACGTTCCAGATAAGACGCAACCAAGAGTGAACAGTTTGTTCATGCAGTTGCAAAAGAAACAGAAAGTAGCGAACGAAACATATAGTAATAAAGTAGAACCAGATAGACTGGACCACAGGAACAATAACAACGACATCAACAAGATCAAAGAAGACAACGGAGGAGAAAAAGTCAAAAAAACCGCGGTGCCTTTCTTCATCGAGAAAGAGTTCAAATCTATCGAGCAACTCTTCGCGTCGTATTCGCGCCGACTGGCCATTGAAATGCACCGCGTGCGCCAAAACGACGAATTCAAAGAAATCACGCGAGGTCAAGAGCAAATCGTCGCGGGTTTAGCGACCGCATGCGCCTACTCTTTGGCCGACCACGTCCGCTCCGCCGTCGGAACCATCCAGAAACACTACGTCTACAAAGAAGACATCGAAGCGTTCATCGAGCGAGTAAAAAACTTGACGAAGTGGCACGAGCGGATGATATCACGAGACGACGGCGTGCACTGTTTCGTCTCGGCGTGGAAAACGGCGTGCGACGAAGTCTATTAATAGCACAATGTAATGACGCGCGCATACTCACGCGTAGACATTTTTAGCGAGATCACAAGAAGAAGCGTTTTTAAATCGAAAAGACGACACAAAAAAATCAATCCAAAGACTCGCATCCCGAGCGTTTACTAAATGTTCCGCTCCGCGACGAAATACCTTTTCATCGCCTCGTCCTCTCTCTGTGTGCTCGGATACTTGCGAGATAAGAACATCGTCGTCATTAACTCTCGGAAGATTAAAAATTCCGAGGTTCGTAAGTGCGCGGAGATTTGCGTCGACTGGTCCGCGTGGCTCGAAACGAACAGGAAGTTCATCTGGAATCAGTTTTTCGACGCGCCTTCGTCGTCCTCGTCTTCGAAGTAAGAATCGACGATGATGAGCGAGAGAGTCGAGAAGCGATCAAACTCGGCTTCGCCTTTGAATAAACTCGGGAAGTCGATCGCGTTCGGGTGCGCGCTCGGTGTTCTCGTGAGTTTACTGAAACACCAGAGAGATGAAGGACACTTGAAGAGATCGAGAGTCGAACACGAGAGAGCGATGATGAGTTTTAACAGCGGTTCGAATGGGAAGAGTAATAGTAATAATAACAGGCGCATGGGGGATGCGGGTTTGAGGAGGAGTTCCGAGACTGGCGACGAAAGAGGTGTTCGGGGGCGAGAAGGAGAGAAGACGCCGTTTGAGCGGGAGGAAAATCAAGAAGAAGCGGTGATGGGTACGGTGTCGACGCAGATGAGTGGTAGTAGTAGTAGCAGCAGCGGCAGCAGCAGTAGTAGTAGTAGTACTCGTCGTTCGTCCTCGTCGTCGTCTTCTCTGCTCGCGAATATCAAACCGCTCACGGATACCTACCCGAACGCGTTCGCCTTGCCGTCCATGTCTGATGAACCGAACAAAGTGTGTGAACCGAAAACAATCAACAAGGACGCGTGGGGTTCTGCCAGAAGGTTGGACTTCTCCGTAGCTAAGACTGATACCAATTGGCCGCAGAATTGCGAAGGAGATTTAAAAGCCTTGTGCGAAGTCGTCAAGGAGATTGCGATTGATAGAGAAGTCTTGGCGGCGGTGGCGAATTCCGCCGCGCCAGGAATTTATAAGTTTGTCGATTCGATTAAATCCTTGGAAGTCACAAACTTTCTCGTCATATGCTTGGACGATATGTTGGAAAAGAACTTGAAAGATAAAGGAGTGGCGACGTATAGAGTGAAGAACGACGCGAGAGGGTCGCACAAAATCTCCGCGCAAAAGTTTGGCATCATAAAAGATTTCGTCAAAGTTGGGTGTTCCGTCTTATTGACAGATACGGACGTCGTGTACTTACAAAACCCATTTCCGTACTTATATCGCGATCACGATATCGAGTCTATGTCTGACGGGTGGGACAATCAAACCGCGAATGGGTTTCATCAAGTCATCGACGATGCGGCTATGGGAAGATCTGGACGCGCGCGAGTGAAAGCGTTTCGAGTTTCCGCGTTGAATTCTGGATTGTGGTACGTCGCCGCAACGGAAGCTTCGTATAGGCTCATGTCCATTATGGCGCATAGAATGGCGACGGAAGATTTGTGGGATCAAGCCGGCTATAATTTAGAATTATGGTTCGCCAGTCGAGATTGGCACCAAACGAGCGGCGCGACGGTTCGGGTGATGAATCCGTATTGTTTCTTAAACAGCAAAGTGATGTTTCGTATCGTGAGACATAAAAAGGAGTTGGCTAAAGATAGGCACAGACCAGTTGCTATGCACGCGAACTACCACACGGATAAAGAACGGAAAATGCAACTCGTCGATAAGTATTACAACCACGACGCGAACGTCGCGTCTTTAGAATGCACAGTTGGTTGTTCAGGAGAGTTAAAATCCATCGAGGAATTGGAAGGAAAGCATAAACACGCCGTTAACGATGGGATCATTGGTTCTAAGAATTGGAAGGAAGGTGCGCCTGCGGCATATTCCTCTCAGTGCGCGCCGATGAAAGACTGGTCTGGGAAAATTACCGATTTAGGACGCTCGTTACACGCGATTTCAAAAACACCGACACCACCGTCAAACGATGGCATATCCGTACAAATTGACGAAATATTATCCAGGAAAGGCGATGTTTTTAAAGGTGAACAGTCATCCGCCATAATCGTTTCGGCCAACGAGGACAACGCGGACCATTTGAAAGTCTTCCTCGAACGAGGCACGAAGAAATTAAAGGTGGACAAACGTGTCATTGTCGTCACAAATTCACCGAAAGCGGCGAATATTGCACGAACTGTCTCTGATAAAATATCCGTGTTGGAGTCGAGTAGTTACGAGGCGGCCATTCTGAAATGGATTGCCATGAAGCGACTGTTAGAGAATGGCGTGCACACGATTGCGATAGATCCGGAAACCGTGCTCATGCACGACCCGTCGACGTATTTTTATCGAGACGCGGACGTAGAAGCCATGTCGGACGGTTGGGACGATATGACCGCGTACGGCTACGACCACGTCGTCGATGACCCTCACATGGATTGGTCGAGATATTGTCACGGCGGACGCGCAGCGAGCAGAGACGACGGGTTTGCGAGATTTGAAGCGACGGAGGAATCGTTGGCGCTCGCGACGCGCGTCGCGAGGATACTCTTAGGCATGAAAGGCTCTTCATCCGCGGATATTGCAACCAGAGCACACGAAGCGTTCAATGAAGCGCTCGATTTGCCTGCCCACGGTGATTATGTCGGTCCTGGTGTCATCAAAAGGACGCTGAATTATTTATGCTTTGCAAACTCGAAGATGATTTATCGCTTCGCTAAGAAGGATGCAAAGGCGAAAAAGTTCATCCCAGTTGCCATACGCATGAGTTACCACTTGCGATTAAAAGAAACCGCGCAAAGAATGACAGACGCGTACAATTACTACGAGGAAATGAAGCAGAACAACGTCCTGGGTGCGAGCGCAAAAACGATTTCGAATTTCGAGCGATGGACGCACGGCGAAGGATTCGGCGAAGTCGCCGCTGATTCTAAAATCCTATGCAAATTACGAATGGTTTCTCCCACGGAAAGCACAGAAAGTTACTCAGAAAAAGCGCACGTGGCGTCTATATTATCCCAATTAGGCGAAAACGAACCGTTCTCCTGGGGTGGGGTCCCTGGTTTACGGTTCTTAGAACGCGGCGATTTAACTACGCCGTGGGGTAAAGGCAAGTGGGGGTTCATCGATAAAGGCAAAGGACGGCTCGACAGTGTGAGCGTTTTCGCCGAGTTTGCAGGCGCGAAACACTTGCTGACTTTTGAAAACATCGCGGAGAATAACGCGTTGCACGATGCGGTCTTCGTTTCCGAACGGTGCACGGACGGGGACCAAGTGATTGGAAGAGTAGTTGCGAAAGTTAGATAAAAAAAGGTTGTCAATAATAAAGTCCATACCCAGTCGTTGTTGTATATGCACAAAAATAATTTAAGTTTAGTAGTTTTGTTGGTTACCTTACTCTTATCTCAATCTCTCTCTCTCTTTCTTCTTCTCCATTCTTATCATTTACGCGCCTTTCTCTACCGCAGCTTTCAAAATCGCGCCAGATTCCGCCGCCGACTTCCCGGAGCACTCGTCGAGCAATACCTTTATGCCGGAGATGTCCAACTTGAGCATCAACTGATCCAAATCAAACTCCTCCGGCGCGCCTTCCGCCTCGTCGCGAATCGCTCTCATCGCTTTTCTCGTCTTTTGCATTTCCTTCTTTTCCGCCTCTTTCTTCTTCTTCGCCGCTGCCGCTGCTGCCTTCGCGTCCGCCGCCGCAGCTTCCGCGGCGGCTTTCGCCTCCGCCGCCGCAGCCTCGTTCTCCGCCTTAGAGCCGCCACCTTTACCACCCGAACCGCTCTTTTCCGCCTTCTTCGCCTCTCTCTCTGCCGCTTTTCTCTCCTTCTCCTTAATTACTCTCGGATCTAAGTTCTCCGCCGCTTCGAAAAACGCTCTCAACTTCACCGACTCTTCCTTCTTCTTCTCCTTCCTCTTCGTCTCGTTTTCCTTTTGCATTTGCCTCTTGTGGTACCTATCGTTCGCGGATTCCAAATCGTTCTCTTGGTCGTGCGGAAACTCTCTCCACGACTTGAACTTAGTCCATGAGACGTACATCTTCTTCACGTCCTCGTACGGCGCATCTTCGTCTTCGCAAATTACGTGTCCACCTTTGACTTCCGACCATCTCTCCAACTTTTGAAACGCCGGAATGAAGGTCGTAAACCACGTCTTCCCGGCTTTAACGCTCGTCGGCAAATCGTGTTTCGGCGCGTCTACGGAATCGTACTCTCTTCTTCTCTTATCATCCGACAACACCTCGTACGCGATCGCGACCGCTTTATACCTCTGCTCGATCGCTTCTTTTCCTTCTTCGTCCGCGCCGGCGATGCCGCACTTGTCCGGGTGCAACTTCATCGAATACTCCTGGAAATTCTCCTTAATTTGCTCCGTGGTCGCCAAATACCTCTCCACGGCTAAACCAATCGCCCCGTAATGATCTGGATACTCTTTCGATCCTTTCTTGATCGTTTTCTTCTTCTGAAACGCCGCAGATTTCATCAAATCCTCCACCGTTTCTTCCTCCTCTTCCTCTTCCTCTTCCTCGTCGTCGTCGTTTTGGAACGAACTCAACGAGTCTCGACCTCTCCCGGCTAATTTCGCCGCTCGCAAATACTTCTCGTCCGTCGGTTCCAGACCTAAAGATTGTCTCGCTTTCGCGTGGAAGTGTCTCCCTGCGGCTTCTTTCGTGTTCGACGCGCGAATGAACATTTGCGCGGTCGCGCCGGTGACTTCGCTCCCACCCGAAGGGACTTTCGTCTGGTCGTACTCCAGGCGTAAATTGATGTAATCCTGTCCTTCGCCATCGATGATGGCGGTGAAATCTTCGAACGACTCGATGTGCGAAAGCGTCGGTTTCGGTTTCTTCTGAAGCTGTTGGATGAGATTCATTGTATTCTACTCTGAATAGTGCGCGCGTGTGTGTATGTATTCGTATACTCTCAACGGATGATTGATTTTTCCTTCTTTTATCTTCTTTGCTTCGCGAGGGAAATCTTTCGCGCGCGTGCACGTGAAACTCAGACTATACACGCTCGAAAATTCCGTCGCGAGAACAGAGATCTCTCTTTCTCTCTCTTGTGAATGCGCGAGAGAAAGCGTGGACGTACTACCGTGACGTAGTATTAGAAAAGAGCGGGGAGATGATTTGTGGAGAAATCTTTAAAAGATGGCGGCGAACGTGTTTGTGCTCGAGAGCTTTTGTTGGTTTGTGGTGAATTTTGTTCTGCAAAAATGTGGTTTATCAGACAAAGACAGATGGTACTACTATTTTTAATCCTGAGATCTTACGACGAAGACGACGATAATGAAGAGGAATCAGAGAAATCATCGTCATCATCAAAGACGTCGGGTTCGTCGGGTTTGGGAGCGTGCAGTACTCCTCCTTCGTAAGACCAGCCTTCTGGGAGAGGACAGTTGTTGTCGAGGAGGTATTGTAAACATTCGGTTTGGTTGTTGTGGTGCGCTTCCCATACGGCGTCCTCGTCCCAAGGCGCTTTGGCGGTTTCGTGTAAGTACTTCAAACAGTCCAAGTGGGGGCCGTACGAGGCTGCACGCTCACACGCCAACGTGTCATATTTATCATACTTACGCTCAACAAGGTATTCGAGTATGTGGAGCTGACCCTTTCCAGCCGCCCAAACGGCAGTATACTCATCCCAAGGCACTTTCGCTTCTTCGTGTAAGTATTTGAGGCACTCGAGATGACCGAATTGGGCAGCAATTCCACACGCACTCTCATCGACAGGACACTCATTTGCAACGCAATACTTTAACATTTCCAGATTACCGTGCTCTGCGACCGCATTAATCGTCTCTCCATACCACTCACACTCTTTCTCCTCTCGTGCCCACTTGAGCAACTCGAGTTTATTCGTGTCAGCAACTTTCCAGCAGAAAGTTTTGCAGAAAGTTGTTTCGTCTTTGCGCCAGTGTCTCGGCCACAACGATTTATGCTCCACGCAAACTCCAAAGTCGATATCGATGACATTTCTTCGATCTTATCCCCTGGACCTCCTCCCGGCCCAGTCAGACTGTTGTCGGTCGTCTTTTTTCAACTTTCTCGTCTCTGTATTCACCTCGTACAAGAATTTCACATCCGTCCCATTCAATCTCGGAAGAACGTGCTTCTCCACGATGTCTCTGCACTCGCCGCCGTCCAACAAAGCGTCCCTGAACAATC
>ENA-OWPI01000242-OWPI01000242.1-marine-metagenome-genome-assembly--contig:-NODE-242-length-83266-cov-11.442054_pt1 | contig 83266 bp, 56 predicted proteins | sample MGYA00238138_ERZ651775 | MGnify/ENA primary metagenome ERZ651775 (study PRJEB26906, sample SAMN06265043) | marine metagenome | isolation source: Helgoland LTER site | place: Germany:Helgoland, sampling... | reverse complement strand
ACGGCGCGAGGCAAACGATGACTGGTTTAAGAGTGTTAGACGTAGAAGGCATCGACGAATAGTAAGTAAGTATTTAGAATTTCAATTCAGTATTTCAACATCATCAAACAGATCTCTCTCTCACTTCTTCTCCTTCTTCTTCTTATTTGTGTACACGTTTCGCTCGACTTCAAAAGTTCGTATTTTAAATGGCAAACTTTCTCTTCAAATCCATCGCAAAGTGAGACCCGGAAAACTTATCGGCGTTTTGTGACTGTTCAAACCACTCCGTCTTTTCAAAGTTTGTTCGCAACGGCGTGAACGTATCCTTGACCCGTTTTGCCAACGGGTCCAAAGTGCGCTTCATCACGTCGTTGACGTCTTGTAAACTATTAATCCCGAGGAACTTGCACGAGGTCAACACGACGGCGCCGGTGCCCCAAAGAGCCAACGTCCCGCCCCACGCCAACGCTCTTCCCGGCGTCGGATCCGGCAATAACTTCACTTTCTTCTTTCCAATCATAACGAACGTTTCATCTCGCATGTGCTTCGCCGCTCGACTCTCGACGCCGTTAAACCTTTCCGGCGCCGACTCCATCAACTCCATCGCCTTGTGCACCGAGAAAATCGAAGTCCCTTCCACCGCCTGCGTCGAACCGCTCCATTTGGACTTCCCCAAAGACACTCGCGAACCGAGCGTCGCGTGTCCAATAAACACCGGATTCCCCGTGCACGCTCCCGAAATCGAATGCTTCTTGATAAAATCTCGATCCAGCTTTTTCGAATTCACCTCTTCCTTCATCGTAAATTTTTTGTCGAACAACCGCACCGAGTGCGCCAACACTTGCGGTAAGGCACCACTACCACTAGAAGAAGAAGACAAAGAAGAAGACGCGCGTCGCATCGCTTCCTCGTACCTCCCTTCAGTTTTCAGTTTCAAAATATACTCCGCGATTTCTCGCTCTTGCTCTTTGATGAAATACTCGTTCTCGCGAGCGCGTTTCATCACGTTCAACGCGTCCGACATTATTGAAGATACGGTTGGTTGTTGGGAAAAAGAGTTTCCGCTTGCTGACGTGGAATCTTTGTTTACTACTACTCTCGATGGTAAGAAGAATAACGCGACTACCGTAGTATGATTACTATTCGAGCGTGTTATGTGTGATCTGATGATAAAGGGGGTGGGTGTATCGTGTGCGAAAGTGAAGACTGATTTTCTTAATAAATTGTCGTTATCCAAAACAAGGGACATTTTGTGTGTTACATACAGCGAGCGCAAGAGAAGGCATTTTTACTATTAGTATCTAGGTCTAGAGGACGCGTCGTTCACGTACCGGGCGAAGTCGTCGACGTCTATTTCTTCTTCGTCTTCTTTATGGTTGTCCAATTTTTCTCTGCTTTGGCGGAGAAGAAGAAGACGTCGTCCCAACGCGAAGCGGCGCTGGCGCAAACCCGCTGACGATGAAGACGAAGACGAAGATCGAGGGAGGGCTTTTTCCTTCTCCTTAAGCTTCTTCTTCATTTTCCAAAGTACCACGTTATTTTCTGCGTCTCGGCCGACGAAATCAAATCGAGCTATTTTTCTCCGACCGCGTTCCATGGCGTCCCAACACGACTTGATTCGAGGCGATCGATGGAAAATTTTAGAATCTTCGAAAATGGAGACGGCGTTGCGAGCCGCGAAGGCGACAAAGTTGGACGGTTGGACGAGAAGATGTTCCGAGTCGCAAAAGTCAATCGACGGCGTCGCGTCGCTCTCTCCTTTTGTGTCTTCTTTTTTAATCAGCGCAAATTCAAACCACGCGGCTGCATCATCAGCAGCACAGACATCATCGGCGACGGCGGTATCCTCTCGCTCCTCTTCGCACAACGCGTGGCCGACGTAACATCCGCGTTGGAACCCGTCGCGATGCCATCCAGTATTCGTCCCATTCATAGGACAGAAAATCTCGCACGTGCCATCGATTCTGAACAATTTTTCGTTGTCCTCGCTGAACTGCTTGAAAATGCATTCCGTGACGTACTTCTTCGCGCTTTCGGAAAGCGAGGAAGAAGCGCTTTCTCCTTCCTTTTCGGGAGTAAATATGCAAGCAATTTTTCTTGACGAGGGCACTTTCGATACGGTAAATTTGGTCGTCCCAGTCTTCAAATCCGCACTCGTTGTACTCACTCGCAACGGTTCGTTCGCCACGATCGAGACGAGCGCGATCGAGTCATCATCATCATCATCATCATCATCATCCGTTCGATTGCGAAAGTAGTTTACTTGTGTGACAGTTGGAGAATTTCCACTTCCGACTTTTACGTGCTTTTCGATGTCGGAACCGTACAAACTCGACTCGTCGCAGGTGAAAAGAGAAGGAGACGGCATTCGATTCAGCGGTAATGCGCTTTCTTTCTCGCGTCAGTCACCGTTTGGTGCGCATTGCAAAAGAGTAGCACGTGAGATGAAAAGTGGTGAATTCTTTCTTTGTACAAGTCTTCTTAGTGTTACAACTTCACGCAGACGACGGTCGCCGAAAGCTCGATCGAGCTCTACAGTTTTAGTCTTCGTCGTACGCGCGCGCGCGCGGCTAGTACTGCTACAGCTCCTCTTTTTTGACGTCTTGTCCTTCTTCGTTATCTTTTTCTTCTTCTTCTCTCGCTCGGTTCTCTCCGGTCTTTTCTCTCAAAACGTCTCGCACCGCGTCTTCCTCGATGAGCTCTTCTTCGACGAGCGCGTCGACGACGTCGAGCGGCGGTTTGATTTTCGCATTATCCGGCATTCCGAGCTCGTAAAATTGTTCTTCGGAAAGCCACACGACGTTTGGATCCTCTTCTTCTCCTTTGTTCGATGCCGTCGATTTATCCGCCGAGCGCTTCTCGAAAAAGTCGACGATATCTTGCCTCGATTCAAAGACGTGCACCGATTCCACCTCGATGTTTACATCTTCGCTCTTCTCGTTCGTAAGAATTTGGTGAATGTGCTCTCTCGCGACTCTTAGCAGCTCCTCCTTTTCTTCCTGAGTTAACTCGTCGCCAGTTTGAGCGTTGTTCGCCAGGGAAAGTTTTCGATTCAACTCTTTCCTCTTGATGTACGCTTCCGAAGATTCCTCCTCCTCTTCCTCAATCACAAACGTCACCTCCTCGTGCTCATCTTCACTAATCTCAAAATACTGTTTCTTTAGCGTCGGGTATCGGTCGTCTACGATAAAAAAACAAATCGGGTCGCCGATGTAGTTCTTTGCCAACCATTTGTGTTTCGTAAACGTGCTCAACGTCGTGCTCGCCCCGGGCGCTAAATCCGCATATTTGACTTCCTTGCCGTCAAAATCTAACCACGCTAATTCAACGTGCGATTCCATCGAGTTATAAAACTCCGCGCGGACGCTTTGCCTTCCTTGACCTGACTTAAAATAGTTGTTATCTCTATTTGATTTTTTAATCTCCTCCATGGACGCTATTTTTCTCCCTCGATTCCTTCGATGATCTCTCGCGTCTTCATCTCGAAACTGTTTATCACTCTCGTCGCCAGAACCAGCGGTCAAGAACGTCATGTGGTCGTACGTTGCCCTCTCTTGTTCGCTCACTTGATCGTCCAGCAATGATTTCTTCATCATTTGTACCATTTCATTCACGGACATGCGAATCGCGTCTATTTTTTTCCTACTCTTTTTCTGCGACTCGACGAGTCCTTTGATTTTCGCAAGCATCCCGGTGTTCTCGAAATACTTCCCGACGTCTGAGCTCATATCCACGTTGAACACGGCCACTCTGCGACCACCTAAAATATCATCCTCTTCTTCTTCGTCAATCAAGAAAGATATTTCTTCCTTCGTCTTCGCGGCGTCTTCAACGGCGTCTTGTCCTTCCGTCGCCCTCTTCTTCTTCTTCGCGGCGGCGGTCACAAACTCGAGCAACGTGAACCGTTTTTTCGCTTTCGCATTCCCTTCCTCTTCGTCGTCGTTAAACTCGATCGGTTTCATCGCATTCTCTGCTCCAAAAATGCTCACAGAATCGAATCCTTCGCTCGCTAACTTTTGCCCGAAAAACTGGTTTTTTTCCATCTCTTTCCTTCCAATCTCTTCCAAAATTCGTTTCTTGCTAAAACCGACGTGTTTGCCGTTCAAAATCGTCGCCGGGTGAAGCAAAACTGTTCGTTCCCCAGTTCTCGGATTTTCGTACGGCGGTAACGTCGGCAGTCCGTCGCCCGTGTGCGTGGCGGAGGATGGTTTCATCTTCTCCAACGCGTTGTTCAGTTGTTTCGCATTCTCGTCTTTTCCTCCTTCCCCGGGGGGCAAAACTCCCGAAGAAGAAGAAGAAGAAGATAACGCGCCGTCTGCGGCAAAAATCGACGCGAGAAAGGCGAGAAAAACCACCCAAGAACAAACGTTTAGAACGCTCGAGGCAGAGAGGAGGAAACCTCGCCCGCGTTGCCGCATTTGGTTTCTGTGAATTACGACTCGAGGCAGAGAAAATTTTTGCGTGTTTAGATACAAATTTGTGACGCGTCTCAGACGAAATTATTACAACGCTTTGTTTTCGGGTTTACGCCGTTTGAGGCTTCTTATACTTTAAAGTCTTAATCAACCCTCTCATCTTTCCTAAATCCGTCGACGGTCGTTGGCCGTCCTCGACCGGGCAGAAGTTCTCCTCGGAGATCAAAGAGGCAACCGCTTCCCATCCGGTTTCCGTCGCCATGACTTCGGTCATGGAGTCTTGTTCCGACCTATTTTTCGCCACGTTAGCGTCGATCATTTTCTTCCTCTGATTGCGCATCAACTCGAGTTCGGCTACCGCTTCTTCTTTGATCGTGTCTATCTCTTCGCGTTCGAGTTTGCTTTTCTGTTCGAGCTCTTCGCGTATTTTCGCTAAATATTCTTTTCGGAGGTCTCTCGCCGGCGGCGGTGGCGTTGGCGCTGGCGTTGGAATCGCGGAAGACAATCCCCCGAGCTCGGCTACGTTCTCCAACGGCGATTGTTGTTGCATGGACGAATTCTCGAGACTGTTGGTACTCGTGCCCATCGCGTCCACGCTTTCGCTACTCGGACCTTGTTGCATCGCACCAAAGTCGCCCTCGTCCAACGGAGGAGCGGCGGGAGCGGAAACGAACTCATTCATCGCGTTAGTAGTATTACCGGCGTCGTTAAAATCAGAGCCTTGTCCAGTGGAATGGACCGAATGCGAGGAGTGAATGCTCGCGTGCGACATCTCTCGTTCCATTTGCTCTTGGTTTTGTTGTTGTTGCGGTTGGAAACTTTCGCTCGATTCGTTCTTTGGAGGAGGCGTGCCGGTGTTGGTATTTTCTCCTCGCGTAAAGTCTTCGTTGCTCGGCATCGATTGCATTCCCGCGGAAACGAACCCGTCCGTTTCGCCTATGTGCGCATCATCGAAAGAGAGAAAGAGATGAATACTCGTGGTAAGTAAACGAGAGGAAAATTCAGCGATGATGGGAGAATAAAAAATTGAATTGGAAACGAATATATACGCGAACAACGGTGGGCAAAAGAAGCATAAAAGGTACCTGCGGCGAAGAAATCGTTCGATTGATCGGGCTGTGGCGGAGGCGGCGTAGACGCGGGAGACGCGTCTGGTTTGAAAAACTCGTCCATTAGTAAAACAAACTTGTTTGTTCTCGTTGTGTTTTGTGTGGGTTTGGCTTGACTTTGTCTGAGTGAAAAGACAGATGAAAAAGAGGAAAATGATTGGTTTTGAGTTACATTTATCCCGCGCTCTTTGTGGCGGTTGCGGTATTCATCATCGCCTCCATGTTCGTCCCGTGTAGCTGTTTTCGACTGTCCGGCCACGATTTTTGCTTATCACCGTCGAAGGAGACTTTGGTAATGCTCCCTAACCCTCTCGTTCTTCCCTCTCGAAATATAACTCGGAAGCCTTCCTCGACAAACTCCGGGCGATAGAGCCATTGAAAGACGACTTTAGCGCGGTCGCCGGCGCGTAAGACATCTTTGCCTTCGATTTTACATATCCGGGCGCACTGTCGAACGGACATGCAGTGTAAGACGGGGGCGTAACCGACGGTTAACGTCGTCGGAGAGACGAATATTAAAATCTCGGCTTCGAAACTCCACGTCGCGCGAGGATGCAAGGATTTGCAAATCATCGCCATGCCTTTGCGCACGTCCGCTTTGTGCACGGGTTCTTTGCTGTTTTTAGCTTTTATCGCAAAACTTGCGGATTGCCCACACACAGCTTTAAGGACGGACGTTCGATGGGTCATTGTCGATTTGACGACAACCTCTTTGAAGTGGCCGAGAGAATCTGGTCCGAGAAGAAGTTGTTGATTCGTCGAAATTGACCCTTTAGTTACGACTCCGGAGACTACTGTACCTACACCGTTTACCGTGAACGCATCATCTAGATGCACCAGTGCACCACACTCGTCTTTCCCGTGTTTATTCGTCGTTTCCTCTAATTCTTCTTCTTCTTCTCCGTTTTGTGTCTTTTTCTTTTGCACGTCGAACTGTCGCCGAGACGGTAGATGGTTTAATAATAATCGCAATAAATCCAAATTTGTGTTTTCTACGCACGATACTTGAAAGATGGGCGTGACGTCCGAATCGCCAGCCATGGTCTTTATGCACGTCGAGACATCATTTCTCTCTCGGACTATAATTGGTTTCTTGTGTACCCCGGGTCGCTTTAGCAATCGCAAAACACTCTCCATGGTCGACTGTAATAAATGGTCGGCGCACATGTCGATTTTCGTCACGCACACGAGGAACGGAATCTTCAAACCTAGAACAATACCTAGATGTTCTTTCAACATGCCTACGACACCGCCTCTGTTCGAGTCGACGACTAACATGGCGTAATCGGGACACACCGAGGTTAAGCCGCACAACGTCGTCTTCAAATAACGCTCGTGACCGCACAAATCGGAGAAGCTAATGACCTTGCTCGATTTCTCGACAATCTCCGACCATCTCAACGAGTGTGTTTCCCTCGTTCTCTCGTCTTGATAGTTCGCAACTTTCCCGTCCGGCGTGAATCCCATGATTTGCGTCGAAATCGAGCTCGTTCTCCCGGTTTCCATCTCGTGTTTGTGTCGAAACACGTTCGCTCTCGCGCTCCCTCTCCCGTTATCCAACACGCCCTTCGTCAACACGCCTAGGAGCGTTGATTTCCCGGAATCGACGTTTCCAACCGTCGTTATCCGTAACTCTAAATGATTCGCCTCTTTCGGAAAGATTTTCCTCACCAACGCGCACTTTGCGAAGCGCTCTTTCTCGCTCGTCTTCCTCTCGAACGCCTCGGAAACTTTCGCCGATAACTGTTTCGCCATTTTCTCTAACGTCTCCACGGAGAATTTCATCTCCTCCTCGCTGATTCCTCGAACGAACCCATCGTCGTCCACTCCAATTTCGTACAAACACTCCCCGCCTCCTTCGTTCAATCGCCACAACAGTTGCGTCGTCAGCTTCTCGAAATTTCTCGCCGATGGGTTCACCAGGTGCCGTTTATATTCCACCGAACCTTCGTCGGATTCAGGTTTGAGGAGGAAATCATCGTACGAAGACTCCAAGTCAAACGGCGACGTCGGCGACGCTTTGTTCTCGTTCTCGTTCTCGTTATCGCCGCTGCTGCTGCTGCTCCTGGATTCCTCTTTGTCTTCTCCTCCTTTCTCGTCCTCGTCGAGAAGCTTCAGCGTTCGCTCCAGCTTCTCTTCGAGCATCTTCACGTAACCGGAGTCTTCGTCTTTATTCTTTTCTTCTTGTAACGAACTTTTTTGTAACAAATGTTTAAAATTAAAATTACGAAAAACAAAGAAAAAAAGGTAGAAAATCTCTATACAACCCTAAACAGAAAGCAGCGCTTCCTTCCTTCCTTGAAAAATGAGAAATATCGCACCACTTTCGCACGCGTTTCATCTACACCCTTTGGTTTTATATACACACACATCACACGCACACACATCTGTTTTAGAGCGCGAGAATGATGCAAAGCGCCTCGACATCATCACACTCGACCAAGAGTTCGATCTTCTGCGCGGGCTCCTCGTTTGAAGGAAAAGGAAAGAAATCGAGGAGGAATGTGTTTGCCGCTCGAACGAAAAAAACGAGGAGGCAATCTGCGGTGCACATCGAAGCCATCCAAACGCCGAAGAAACCGTCCTCTTCCTCTTCCTCTTCCTCCGTTGAATCGTCCTCCGTCCCTGTGCATAAAAGAGGAGAAGACGACGACGCGAAAGAAGCGTATCCGTTCGAAAAGGAGTATAAAGATTGTGCGTTTTGATCGTTCGTAGTCGTAGCATCATCGGTGCTTTTGTTGCAGCCGAAAAGCGTATCGTTTTACCCATATCTTTCTCTTCAAGTGATAAGCGAAAAATTTCTCCGCCTTTTCAAAAAAAAAAACTGACTGACTCTTTTACTCTTTATTCGATGAAAACAGACCAAACCGGGTACGCCTCTGTCCCAGGCCTGGCGTACGAGAACCAAGGGTGGGTGACGGAAGTGGAAGGCGAAATCCCAAACGAGATGGAAGGGACGTTGTTACGAAACGGGCCCGCCATGTACGAGAGAGAAGGCTTTATCAAATCGTACTTGGACGGGGACGGCATGGTGACGTCCGTGGCGGTGAAGGACGGGAAAGCGTATTTTCGGAATAAATTTGTCGTGACGGAGGATTTTGACGAGGAAGAGAGAACGGGGAAGTATATTAAGAGTTCTATTTTCACGGCGGAGGATCCGAGACCGTTCGCGTTTGGGCAGAGATTGTTCAAAGACTTGTTGGGAGGCGATATTTCCAAAAAACAAAACGGGGCGTATAACGTCATCAATTGGGGTGGATCTTTGTGCGCGGTGGATTATAAGAAACCGTACGCGTTGAATCCGGACACTTTGGAAACGATTGGTCACGGGAACTGTCCGTTGAGTTCGACGACGCATACGAGTCACTACAGAACGGTGACGGAGCCGGACGGTTCGAGACGACTCGTGGCGTTTATTAACGAAGTGAACTGGAGAGTGAACCATAAGAATGAAGACGGATCGGAGCATCTTGGGACTACAAATGCGGTGTTTTATGAGTTTGATGAAGACGGGAAGGAAGTGGCCAGACGCTCGTACCCGTATCCGTCCTCGTACGTTCACGATTTGATCGTCACGGAAAACTATTACGTTTTGTTCGATTGCCCGATTAAAATTGATTTCAAGAAGACCTTTACTGACTACTTGACACAAAACGCGTGCTTATCCGAACTCATTTGCGAAGACACCGAGCGACAGCCGTTATTTCGAATCTTCCCGAGGCGTGGGACGGATATGACGGTCCGAACGGCTCCGGCGGATTATTGGTGCTACGCGTACCACCACGTGAACGGTTTCGAAAACGACGACGGAGATATCGTGTTTGATACGTGCACTTGGGATAAGTTTACGTTGTATTTCACCGATATCACGAACCCAAACGGGAAAGATAACTTTCCAAGAATGAAGTTGAGTCGATTCATCATCGACATGAAGAAGTATGAAGCGAAACATTATTTATTATCCGATGTTCCTTGCGAGTTGCCCATCACGTCTTGGGATTACACCGGGGAAAAGTACGAGCACATGTACTTGTCCACCTCGGTTGGTCGCAAAGATGGTGTCAACGGCCCGATGCAAGCGTTGACGAAGTGCTCGCTTAAAACGGACGAGACAAAGCTGTACACGGAGGAACAGTGGATCCCCGGGGAGCACAAGTTTGCCATGGAACCGTTTTTCGTCCCGAGATCGGGGAAAGATTTGGATGAAGACGATGGATGGGTCGTTGCGTTAGTGCACGATGCGAGGTACGAAGACTCTGACTTTGGCGGCAGAGGGACGGAGATGGTTATTATCGACGCGAAGAAGTTCTCGGAAGGACCAGTCGCGCGTTTGCGATTACCGAAATACGTTCCTTATGGCGTCCATGGCTCGTGGTCGCCAGAATACATCGCTGGTCCGCCGAAAGCGGACGAGTTGGCGCGTTTGGAGGAGTTGAGAAAGAATAGCGATGGAAAGGTCCCGATTTCGTTGGGGCATAAAGACATCATCCAAACGACGAGTAAGAAAGAGGTGGAGGAATTAGATTTGCGAAAGGTTGGCGCAGGCATTGGCGGCGCTTTGTTGGGTATCACCGCTTTGAGCGAAATGGTTGGACAAATGGGTTTCTTCCAGTAAAGGAAGAAAAATGCCCGCTTGTATACGCATAGCGCGTGCGTTAGCATCTACCATCGCCGCCGCTCTTTTATATTGTAAAAGCTTAAGTCTTAATAGCCAACCGTGTAATCTAATACTAAAAATATAGAATCATAAGAAAATAAAAATCGAAAGTGTAAAAAGGAGTATGCTATAAACACGTCGCAGGACAATTATTGTCACTCACATATTAAAAACTATAGTACTATTTGTATTCGCTAAATGACATCTAATACCTACAGTATACAATTACGGATTAATAAATAGCTTCTTCTTGTCGCATAGTCGCTTCGAGAGAGAAGACATCATCGATGTCCTCATCCGAAGGCGGCGCAGGTGTTGACGTTTTTCTTCCGAATTCGCTCGCCGATAACACTTCGCCCGCTACTAAATTATCACTACCGTGACTATCCGGCGACGCTTTGCGCTGGCAAAACGATTCTATTCTATCCCACGCTTCAGAGAGCGTTTCCGTTGGGCACGTTAAAACAACTCTCGCGTATCCAAACGCTCCAAAACATTGCCCGGGAAGCACTAAAACGCTCTCTTCGCTGAACAAGGCGCTCGTAAAAGCGACGTCGTCCGTCATCCCTGCCGCTCTGAACCGCTCGCAATCGATTTTTACCAACGCATACATCGCCCCGTCTGGCAACGACTCCATACTCAAACCAACACACCTTTCGCATTTTTCAATACACACGTCCCTGGCCTCTCTTAACGTTTGCAACGTTTCGTTTAACCACGCCGAGTCGTCGTTTTGCAAAATAAACGGCAACGCCGCCTGTAACGGCGTCGGCGGGCCTAGCGTCACCTGTGAAAGCTTTTCCAACGCGTCGTGTATCCCCCCATTCTTCATGACATCGTTTCTATCGTGCACTAACAACCATCCTAGCCTCCAACCGGGTACCAACCATCTCTTTGACAAAGATCCGACGGCTAAAATAGGCACCGTCTCCGACACGCTCGCCAAAGGCAAATAGTTACACCTATCGCCAAAGGAAATATCCTCGTACACTTCGTCCGCTATGATCGGTAACTTCAACTCCTCGCACGTTTCGCAAATTTCCACCAAGTGCCTCTCCGCAAACAACGCCCCGCACGGATTACTCGGATTATTCACCAAAATAGCCGATATCTTCCTCTTCGTTCCGTCTCTCTTCCTTTCCTCTACCAACCGTCTCACGTGCTCTAAATCAATCTCCCAATCCTTCTTCCCGTCTAAATCGTAAAAAACACACTCCACCCCATGCACCTCGCACAACGTTTGGTACAACGCAAACCCAGGTTTCGGCAACAACATCGCCATCTCCCTGTCCCCTCGTTTCGCCAAAACCTGAATCGCGTGCGAAAGCGCTTGCGAACATCCGTGCGTCAAAAACGCGTCGTGCGCGCTCAGTTTCGCTCGAGAGTTCGGGTAGACCACGACCGCGGAATTGTCCGTGCTTTTGCGAGGTTGGTTTTGTACGCGACGATGATGCGTCTCTGTGCCCTTTTGCGCGAGAGAGATGGTGTTCGTTTTCGTTTTCAAAAAGTCAACTTCTTTTTTATTTGAGGTGTTTTTTTGGTCGTCGTTTTCGAGGAATTTTTTCTCCTCCTCCGCCTCCGATCTCCTCCTCGTCACGTCGAAACTCTTCCGTGCCATCCTGGGCCCGTATCTCAGCGCTAAACTCGCCCTGCTTTCGTGTAAACCAGAACTCGGGGCGTATCCGTTATTTTTCTTCTCCTTGAACATGTCTCGGACGTGTTCGACGACGCCGGGGGGGGGTTGTAAGTGCCCGAAAACGGAAGGATCGCCCAACGCGCAACTGATGACGGTTTTGTTCGGGTTGGGTGTCGCGTTGAAATTGTCCATGATTTCTCGGATCGGATTCCGAGTTTGCGACGCCGACGTGGAGGCAGTTATCGACCAAGGGGTGTTTTCGTCGTCGTCGCAAAGAGGACGCGCGTCATCGTTCGAGGAGGATGTGCGAGGCATTTCGCGCGCTTTCTCGAGAAGTCTTTCGTACGCGGGGAGAAATTTATTGTGACGCGTTGAGACTGGATGTGAGCGTGAAAAGGACTCGATCGAGCCGCCGCGCTGGATGCTGCTGCTGCTGCTGTTTTAGTGCTGTTCAACTGTTGCTAATGCGAGACCTATCTATCTACAATCTACTCCTTTCTATTCTGGTTACAGTATTTTCGCGTTCTTCTTCTTCTTCTTCTTCGTCGTCGTCGTCGTTTACGTCGGCGTAAATACCCAACACGTTCTGGTAGACTGCGTTGGCGAAGACTTCCGGAGCCGATAACGGACCGAAATGTCCGAGTAAACCAAGCTCTAACAAACGCGCACCTCTGATCCTCTCCGCGACAGTTTTACCCACGCCGTACGCGTACGCTTTTTTGGTCGCACCACCGATGGCAATTGTGATTGGACATTTCGCGGTATCGATTCTCTCTTCGATAAACTGCAACGCGTTCGCGTCTTCCTCGCCGCTTTCGTAAATCCTCGCTTCGATTTCCGGCTCGCACGTCAAAGCGACTTCTTCGCCAGACGAATCATCCACCTTCCGAAACCCGCCGTCGAACACGTACCCTCGCAAACTCCTCTCGTCCATGACTTTCCCTAAAAATCCTTTTCGATAGGACGCGAACGCGTCTTCGAAACTTTTAAACGTCCTCTTCCTTTTCCTCGCGTTGACTTGCAAACTCGCGTCCGGCGCGGCGTACGTACGCATCCCCGGATATTTCGTACTCTCCAACGCAAATATCGGTTCGTACGTTAAAATCGACGCAAACGTCCCCGGATTCGTTGCTTCTAACCAAAGTAACGCATGACCTCCTAAACTGTGTCCAACCGCGTGCCACTTCTGCGCGGACGACGAAGCCCATCCGCCTGCTCTTTTTCCATCTTCACGCTGGACAGATTCCAAAACCATTTTCGCGTCTCTCGCGAACGTTTTCCAGGACCACATCTTCTCGTCCTCGTCGTCCTCGTTTAAAACCTCTTCTGCATTTTTTCTTTGAGTAGTAAACGTGCTCATCCCGTGTCCGCGTTGGTCGAACGTGACCACTCGGCAGTTGCAGGAGACGACCAACTGTTCGACGAACGCTTTATAGGCGAGACAGTTGATGCCGTTGCAATGGAGGAGCAAGATGTTCTCCACGGGTGGGGAATGCGTGTTCTTCTTCTTTAGGTGAAAGTCGTAGCACTGCAACTGAACCTCGTGATGAGGGTTGTTCTCGTCGTCCGAGGTGATGAACACCGAGAATGGTTTCATCATCATCCTCGTCGTTTGAATCGTCGGTTTACTGCAACTGAACCTCCCGATGAGTATTGTCGTCCTTCTCGTCGTCCGAGGTGATGAACACCGAGAATGGTTTCATCATCATCCTCGTCGTTTGAATCGTCAAGTTTATATTTGTGCGGGGAAAAATGAGTTCCAACACCCAAAGTGCGTCACTCTTATTTAATTAAAGCGCGAGAAGAAGACGAAGAAGAAGAGGGCAAAGAAGAAGACGAAGAAGAAGAGGGCAAAGAAGAAGACGCGAGAATGGGAGGAAGGAGCAACACGAACAACTCCGAAGAAGACGAAGAGGCCGACGAGGTAAAGAATTACACCTCGACGACGAATCCAATCTTCGACCAAGCGGTCGAAAACGCGAAGAAAACGGAAACGGAGATGGAAATTTGGATCGCGAACGCGACGAACGCGTCGGTGACACGCATCGACGAAGTCGTTTCCGCGATCGAGGATGTCGCGACGTCGGGGCATTTTAACGTCTCTTCCCCGTCGAATTCCGAGGAAACGAACGAGGAGGACTCGACCACCGCGGTTGTTCCAGTCGTCCAGGAACTCCAAAACGAAGAGGAAAAGAAGTTTGAGATTTTACGAAACGTCCCGGAGTTCAGATACCGGAGTTCTGGAGCGCTCGGAGGCGCGAGCACTTCAGATTTCTCCTCGAAAAGTAGCATTCCGAGCGCGAGCAAGTCCGCGATGCTCTTACAGAACGTCAACGAATACGACCGAAAAGATTTTTTCGTCTTTGGGACGCTCTCGATGGCGTTTTGCGTCGCGTTCTTCGTCGCCGTGGTGTTGAGGAAACACGCGCAGAAGTTTAAAGTCGTCGCGGCGGGGGAGGAAACGACGAGCGAAGAAGAAAAAGAAGAAGAAGAGGAAGAGGCATTGATGAGGAACGAACACGGTGCGATCAAATACGGCTCGGTCGTGTAGTAATAGCAACGTCATGGATTCGAGGAATCATCCATCCCGTGTATTTATAGTAGCCTGACCCGCGCTCGAGTGTAATACTATCTATCGCCTCTGTGTAACCACCTTGAAATGTTGTCATTTTTGTGCACATCAATCACGACGTAAAAGATGCCGTCCCAAGCGGCGGAGAGGAACAAAAAGCGCAGGATGGAAAAGAAGAGCAGGAATCTCAACGCGGCGGGGAAAGAAACGACGACGACGACGACGAGTGTTAGTGTTGGTGGTGGAGTCAGCAGCAGCAGCGGGGAAAAAGAAGAAACCGAGGACATCGAGTTCGTAGAGAGAACAGGAGCGTACGGAAGCTACGGCGCGAACAACGATAGATTCTCGATCGAAGACGACGAGTGGGCGACCAGTCAGAGAGCCTGGAACGCGCTCGCGAAACACTTGGAAAAGTTCAAAGGGAAGAAAATCTGGGCGCCGTTCTATTACGACGGGAAAGTCAAGACAAGGTTGAAACAGGCTGGGTTTCGAGGCAAAGTCACGCACGAGAAGCGAGACTTCTTCAAACTCATGAACGACGCGAAATTTCTCGCCAACGTGGACGCGATCATCGACAACCCTCCGTACACCGGAAAAGGAATGAAAGAGAAAATCTTAACGAAGTTAATCGCGAAAGATGTCCCGTTTTGTTTGCTCTTCCCGTTGGGCGTGTTGCACTCGAAGTTCTTGCGAGACTTGACCGCGGCGAAAGCGCGGAGGAAAAAAGTGCAAGCCATCGTCCCGAGAAGAGTGTTCGTGCATAAAGAATTCGGCGAGGAATTGCCGTTTAAGTATTTAGTCTGGTTGTGTTACGGGTTAGAGTTGGAGAGGGATTTAGTTTTGATGGATGAAGAGTAGAAGAGTAGCGGTAGTCGTTTAGTTTTAGAGAGAAGAAGTGCTCGTATTTTGGCATTTTGCGAAATTCAAAAAACCTTCCAACACAGACACAAAAAAGTTCATAAAAAATCTCTACACACACACATCATTCGCGCGAGTGTTTCCTCCCAACTCTTTCGTGAATCGACATCATCTCTCTGCGCGCGAGAGGTATTCGTCTTTTTCGTCGGATCCGTGTCAGAGAGTACTACCCGGTTCTTTCTCACGTATTTTATCGATACGTTTTGTAAGGGGAAAATTCAAAAATTTGAACCCCCCTCCAAAACAACGGCAACCTTCTTGGTGGATACATTCAATACTGATAATGTCCTCCGCTTCGACGCTCGAATCGACCATCTACGTTCGCGATGATGACGAGGAGGATACGAATTTTAACGGCAAAATTGAGCTGATTTTTGGTCCTATGTTCAGCGGGAAATCCACGGAACTGCACCGAAGAATTCGTCGACACAAAATTGCCGGTCGGTCCGTCCTGCTCATCAAATACAAAGACGATACGCGATACGCGCACATTTGCGGATCGAACGCGAACGTCACGCACGACCACCAAACGTTACCCGCGCATTCCGCGAAGGAGTTAATGGGGAACATGGATAACATCGCGCACAATTACGACGTGATTGGTATCGATGAAGGACAGTTTTTTGGAGACGTCGTTGCGTTTTGCGACCGGTGGGCGAATAAAGGGAAGGTTGTTATTTGCGCCGCGTTGGACGGAACGTACGAGAGGGAGATGTTTAACGATATTTTGAAGTTGGTACCGATGGCGGAGAGCGTGGATAAGTTGACGAGCGTGTGCGCGATGTGCTCGAAAGACGCCTCGTTTACGTTGAGATGTTTTGATAGTAGTAAGAATAGCAGCCGAGAGAAGGAAGAAGAGGACGGACCGGTGGAGCTCATCGGCGGGGCGGAGATGTATAAAGCGGCGTGCAGAAAGTGCTATTTTGCGGCGATGAAAGGTAGAAGAGGGGACAAGAGAGAAAGTGTAGGCGAAATGGCGACGACGGAGATGACAAAAACGGCAAAAAAGAAAGCGACGACGCCTTTGGCGACGAGACCCGTCATCGGCTCGCCGACAAACGCGAAACGCGTCGCGGAGGCGTTGGCGGAAACGGTAGATTCACTCTCGTTGCAAACGCCGCCATTGAATGCTATGACCAGAAGTAAAGCGACGCCTACGAAATATAACGAAGACGTAGGTGATGCGTTTACGTTTGCCACGCCAAGTGGCGGGAACGCCCTATTGGATGATATCGGCTTCGCCACGGGCAAGTTGGGCGAACAAGTGAAAAAGGCGAAGAAAACGGCGACGAAGAAAAGTAGAGGATTCGGTGGACCAGGGAGAAGTCCTTTGACGGATTTCATGAACACGTCTAGAAGTCCAATCACGACGTTGCGTTAAGTTACTGATGAGGAAGAGAGAAAGGAAGAGAGACATCATATGTAGAGCACACTATAAAAAATATATACGCCCGCGAGGTAGGCGAAGAGCCTGCTTGCTCATGTTATAATAATACAAAGAAAATACTTGAATTTAGATTTGAATCATTGAAGACCACCACCGCCAAACCTTGTAGACAACCCTCCACCGGCACGTTTCATCGCCTCTCTTGGATCCATTTCGCCTACTTTGGATATTCTGAGATCTTTTTCGCGATCAAAAGGTCTGTACGTCCAACCGGTGCCGTCGTCGTCATCATCCTTCCTAGCCTTTTTCTTCCTCTGCTTCTTTCTGTTTAATTTTCTATCGTCCTCGTCCTCGTCGTTCGACTCGTCGCTACCACTACTCTCTTCTACCTTCTTCTTCTTCGTCTTCTTCTTATTTTTGTTATTGCCTAAATTCTCTCTGTGTTGCTCTAAAAGCGATTTCGTTCTCCCGGCGCCTTCGTTGTATTCGTCGATCATCTTCCTCTTCTCGTCTTCTTTCTTCGCCTGAGCGGCGGCGTTTGGAAGCGCGTACATCTTTTCTTGCTGCTCTAAGAATAACATCGTCTCGCTTTTCCCTTCCTTTGGATTTCGGGTCCACTCGTCGATTGTTTTTTGGTCTCGAACCATCAATCCGTCTTTAGCGAACGCAGTCACGCTGGCGGAAAGTGGGCATTGTGCCGCTTTTCGTTCCGGCGGAAGCTCCGTCATCCACTCTTCTCTCGTTTTATCGTCGTCCGCGCTTCCGGGTGCTTTATCAAACGCGTCGTTGAGTAAATCTTCGTCGCCTGGAAGCGACTCGTTCCTTTTCTTCCGCCAGATGGCTTTCTCTCGTTCATTCTTCAACCATGCTTGAAACTCCTCGCGATCCTTCGCGCTCTTTCTTTTTTCGTCCAAAACTTTTCGTTGCGTCTCATCTTTGAGCATTTCGTACGCTTTCTTCACCGCGTCAAACGCAGCAGCAGCACACGGATCGTCACACTTATCCGGGTGAATGACTAATGATAATTTCCAGTACACCTTCTTCAACTCGGCGTTGGAATGTTCCGGCGAAGCGGAGAGCACGTCGTAGGCGTCGCCATCGTTCTTGAGTATAGAAATGACGCGTCTCGCGGTAGCCGCACGACTTTCGGACGACTTTGAGTCCAAAAACTCCACAATATCCGGCGGAGGCGGTCCAAACCCGAATCCTTCGTCCGCTAATTCTCGCTGTTGTCTTTGCATTTCCTCGAGCATTTCTTTTGGCGGCGCCATCGGTCCGAGTTGTTTTTTTGGCCTCTCTCCTTCTATTGCAGCAGCCGGCGCGACTCCAACGGTATCGTTATCCGTTCCTTTCTCTTTAAACTTAAGCGTACCTTGCTTCTTCGCCGACTGTTGTTCGCCTTTGTCTTTCTCCGTATCATCGTCGGTATCTTCGTCAATCTCTTGCCCGTGTTCCTTCAGCCTCGCCGCAGCCTCTTCCCCGGTCAACACCTCCGCCTCCTCCCGTCCACAATTTCTCTCCATCCTTTCTCTCATCATCTCCTCTTTTTTCTTCTCCATCCTCTTTCTTGCAAACTCCTCACTCTCCCAAGGCAGCATGCACGTCCGAAGAGTTTTCAACCGTTCCTCTTCAGCCTCAAACGCCAACGCGACTTTCGCAAACGCAAACTCCTTCCTCGTCAACCGTTTCTTCGTCAACGTCCACGCGCCGGTACTCGGTAATTTCACCATCCCAACGTTTTTAAACACAATTTCTAACAATCTCTTCATAATTTCATCCGGTATACCGTCGATCGGTACCGCGTTTCCATCGTCCACGTTCTTCAACAAAACTCTCAAATCCTGGCGTTGGTTCGGGAATCGCGCGAGGATGTGCAGCACGGCTTCGATGGCATTTGAACCTCTCTCCAAAAGCGTTTTCCGCGACACTTTGACATCATCGTCGCTCTCAGAATGTGTGCTCTCCGAATCATTTTCATCGTCGTCGTCGTCATCAGATGATGATGACGACGACGATGAAGAACGCTTGCTCTTCTTCGCTTTCTTCTTCTCCTTCTTTTCCTTTTTCTTCAGCTTTTTCTTCTCCTTTTTTTCCTTCTTCTTTGCTCGTTTCTTCTTCTTCTTCTCCTCGAGGTCCTTCTTTTTACTCGATGATTCAGCCTTTGTCTCTTTCGTCGCTCGAAAACTCTTGTAAACTTCGTTCAAATCGTTCACGTTTCGCAACGCGGCGGTCATTTGCGGGTGGTTGGACATCTTTTACCGAATTTGGATTTTAGGGAAGATGGAAGCGAATTTTGGTGGGGAGTGTTCTCTCTCTGTCTCTCTCTCTCTGTCTCTCTCTCTCTCTCTCTCTCTGTGTGTCTCGTCTCTCTCTCTCGCGCAGCAGAGTGCAACGAGAGAAGCAAACGAACAACAGCAGCAACAACAACAACAACGGCAACAACACCAAGAGAGAAAGAGTGACGACGAAAGAGTTTGTTTTTTCTGACGTCTGTCTGTTTTCTTTTTCCGAAATCCCCCAAAAGGAGACACGCGCAGCACTCTTTATATCATCATCGCCCTTCTGCCTCGTTTTTGCGCTTCTTCTTCTCTTCCTCCTCTTAAAGAAGAGCGCGTTTCTGAGGCGTATTCTTCTTCTTTGCGCGCGCGCGCACTGTATCCTTTTATCAAAAGTTCAGGAAACATCTGCGAAAGCAGCGCACAAAAGGCTGTTAGGGGATTTGATTACGTGGCCGACCTTTCTGTGTGAGAGTACGCGCAACGCAACGACGAGAGTAAGACTACAGTAATAACAACGATGGCGACACCGTCCACGGCGAAAAACTTAGCGGACGTTCTCTCGCGAATCACGGTCGCGTCTTCGCAGAGAGCGTCGACCTCTGCCGCGACTCGATTAGTCGCGGTTTCGAAAACGAAACCCGTGGAGCAACTCCGGGAAGTGTACGACGCGGGACACAAAATATTCGGCGAAAATTACGTCCAAGAGATTCTGGAAAAAGCGCCGAAACTCCCGAACGATATCAGCTGGCATTTCGTCGGGCACATTCAATCGAACAAAGCGAAAGCTCTGGTGCAAGGCGTGCCGAATTTGAAAGTGGTGGAAACCGTGGATTCGAAAAAATTGGCGGATAAATTAAACGTCGCGGTGGAGCAGTGCAAAGCGCTTCGCGAGGAACGGCTGTTGGACGTGATGGTGCAAGTGAACACGAGCGGCGAGGAGAGCAAGTACGGCGTCGCCCCTGGGGAAAACGTCGTCGATTTAGCCAAACACATTCGCGATAACTGTAAGGAGCTGAAATTAATCGGGTTGATGACGATTGGTATGCCGGACTACACGTCCAAACCGGAAAATTTCGACCGCTTGAAAGAAGAGAGGAAACGCGTGTGCGACGCGCTCGGTCTCGGCGAGGATTACGAGCGCGCGTTAGAGTTGTCCATGGGCATGAGTGGGGATTTTGAAAACGCAATCGCGATGGGGAGCACGAACGTCCGAGTCGGATCCACTATCTTCGGTGCCCGAGATTACTCCAAATAAGTATAGCAGAGAGAGAGAGACGGAGAGAGAAAAGAAAACGTATAGTTTTGTATAGACGAAAATACTTCCAATTCGTGCTTGCGTCACTCTTTTCTCGCGCGATATATATATGTGTACTTCAAATCATCTTATTAAAGTTGCGTGTGTGGCGGACCTTATGGTCAATATGGACCGACCGCGTATTATCGTGACGGCAAAAAGTGATGTCATTTGGAAGAATTTACGTCATAAACACGGCACATATAGCACACACACACGCACGACGCGAGGCATACATGAACCTCCCGAAACCGAAAAAGTCCTCATCAAACGTACCACTCGCGTTCGCGTTAACTTTTTTCGCCTCGCTCACCTTCGCCTTCCCTTTATACGTGTCGCACAACCCGTCCAATCCTCTTTCCACGAGCGAAAAAGCCTTGTCCTCGGCGGCGATACGAAGAGGCGTGTTCATGAACAGCGGGAGCAAAGACGTCGGGTACGATCCGACCACGGACGTGGACACGATGCATTCAAAAAAGAAAAAGAAATGAAGAAAAGGATGGAGTACGAGCGTTTGTACGAGGAGCGGATGGAACGGCTTCGAGAGATTTCAGAAACCACCGGGGACGAGGTGTTGTTTTTGCTCTATTTGCGAGCAAATATAGTGCCGTTGCGGAGGATGTTTTCGTGGGCAGTGCCGAACAAAGAAGCGTTGGAGACCGTGCGGAAGTATTCACCTCGTGGTGTTTGCGAAATCGGTGCGGGATTAGGATTGTGGGCGAAGATGTTGCGAGACGAAGGCGTCGACGTTTGGGCCTACGACGTATTCGCGAATGAAGGAGAAGGAAACGGATACGTGGCTGGAGGATTTAACGCGTCAAAAGAGGAAGGAGCGCCGCCGCCATTTTGTACAGTAGAGCAAGGAGGCGTAGAGAAAGCGACGTTACACGAGCAGCAATCCTTATTTCTTTGTTGGCCACCGCCCGAAGCCGCGAGCGGCAACGCGCCAGATATCGCTCGGTACCTCGCGCTAAAGGCGTTGACGCATTACAAAGGCGACTGCGTGTTGCACATAGGGGAAGGCGCGAATGGAGAAACAGATGGAGAGAAATTTCGCGAGAAGTTACGCGAGCAGTTTGAAATGAAAGATGCGGTATCCATTCCGAATTGGCCAAACGCGTTTGATCGTTTGACCGTGTACGAGAGAAGGAACAAAGCGCAAAGAACTCTCGACGAAAAATTGTCGCCTTCGTTGCAAATGAAAGCATCAAACGCGGAGCGAGAAAAGTGGAACGAGGAGCGCGCGGCTCGTTTGAGCGCTCAGAACGAAAGATGGGAGGAGTTGTGTGTTGAGCACGTCGAACGCAAGAAACGCAACTCGTCGTCGTCGTCTCTTTTGCTTTCCTCCATCGAAAGAGAAGCAATCGAGGCGGCTAAAAATAGAAGCGGCTTCTTCCGACGACTCGTCCTTTCTCGTCTGTTATTATGAAAGTAGTATTAATAGAAATAGGTTTCAATAGCTATTAGTAGGTGTAGAATGTATTATTGTAAATTAGCGACTAGTTTTCTAATGACTGCTCTCAACGCCGCTTTCGACTTCCCGGTTGCCATCGACGCGTCTCCAAACACCGAATCCCCATCTTCACCCGCTCTCCCGATTCCGGTATCTATCGGAACCTTCCCTAGAAAAGGAATTCCTTTCTCTTTACACATGTGCTCCGCTCCACCTCTCGTCGCCGCAAATACCGGACAATCAATCGTTAAACGACTCGAATCTATCCCTTTCGCGTCTAACGCCTCTCTCACCAACGCAGTCACATCCTCCGTCCCGTCGTCTAAACTGAACGTCACCTCCCCTAACCTCAAATCTGACCCACTCATATTCTCAACCACCCCTAAAACCTTCACCCCAGTCTTTTCGCAAAAATTCACCTCTTTTCTCACGTCTGCCATGGCCACCTCTTGCGGCGTCGTGACTATCAGAGCACCATCAATCTTTGCCCCTCCTTTTAAATACTGCACGATGCTCAAGTGTTCGTCGCTCGTCCCCGGCGGCGCGTCGACGATTAAATAATCCAACTCCCCCCACTCCGTGTCGCACAAAAACTGCTTAATCAAACCATTCTTCCTCGGACCTCTCCACACGACCGAATCGTCTTTATTCGGCAGCAAGAATCCAATCGACATGACGCTCAAATTCTCCGTCACGTACACCGGTTGCCACCCGCCGTTGCTTCTGTGGACGTCGGCACCTTCTTTTTTCGTCATCGTCGGCACCGACGGCCCGCATATATCGATATCCAAAAGCCCAACTTTGCTCGTTTCCGATAACTCTCTCGCCATCGCTTGCGCCATGGTCGATTTCCCAACCCCTCCTTTCCCGGAGAGCACCAAGACGACGCGTTTACACTCCGCGAGTCGACTCGCAATCGCGAGTTCCTCTTCCGTCTTTTCCCCGTTGTTCACGTTTTGAAATTTCCCACTCGCGCACTCTTTTTGGTTCGGGCATCCGTCGCACGCCGACGCTTTCCCCGCGGTCGTCGCGGATGGGCCCACGCAGTTCGCGTTCTTCTTCGCCTCGTCGAACGACTCGTTTTTTTCCTCCTCTTCCTCCTCCATGATTGATTTTGTGTGCGTGCCCTCCTGGTACACTCACTGTTTTTTGCGCGCGTGTGTTTTCTCGCGTCTCTCTCGCTCTTTTTTCCTCTCTCGTCACTCCGCACAAACAAACAAACTTTGAACAGCTTTTTGTTCAACGAAAACACGTCGCGTTTCGTCGTCAAAATCGGTTAAATCGCTTATTAATTACCAAATCTATCGCAAGTGTTGTTTTCGAAGGAAAAACCAGACTTTTTGCGGCACACTGATTTTGCTTTCTCATCTCTTCTTCTTCGTCTTCTTTCTTTTCGAGCGTTTCCTTTTCGAGAGAGAGAGGGAAAGACACTTCTTCGTTTCCGCGCGCGAGAGAGCGAACGCGCTCGGAAGAACACAGAGAGAAAGAGAGAGATTTGTTTTTAATAAACGAAAATGTCCTCCTCCTCGGAACAAAAATGGGAACAAAATCAACAGCCTCTTTTAGGAGAAGAAGAACGAGAAGAACAACAACGACAACACAGAGAGTCGATGGAGGAAACGACGCAACACCTCATCGAGGATTTACAGATGGAGAGGCGGCAGTCGATGAGCTTGGAGAGGACGACACTAATTACTGCTGATACTACTGCAAACGCGGGGGAGGATGATGCGAAGAAGAATACCGCGGGCACCATTTCCTCTCTCGATGGTGGGGAAAAAGAATTGCCGAATCAACAACCTCTTGCGCCTCCGTTTAGATCGGCGGAGACGTTTTTGTCCACGGCGTCGTCGCCGAGAGGTCGCGCGCAAGCGTTTTTGAGGAATAAGCTCGGGCCGTTTGCCGGTGGTGGTGGAGGAGGGAGTCCCCGAAGCGGCGCGGCGTCGTCGACGCCGGGAACAGAACAGACGTTGCACACGGCGAGGGAGTCCTCGGTGCCGCTTCGGCCTTTGTTGGATCAGTGCGAAAAGTTACACAGAGAAGGAAGGTTGAGAGATAAGGCGATCATCGACAATTTGCCGCCGTACATGAGCTTGACCGAACTTTTACCGCAAACGAATAAAGTCGCGCTGAGTGGCGGGCACATGGACCAGAGACAGGCTTTGACGCACGAGGAGTTGAAGAAATTTATCGCGCGCTGTCAGAAGGATTTCGAGAGGTGCGGCGCGACGGCACATTCGTTGCGTATCGCGGTGTGCGTTCCAAACGGACCAACGCTGGTGACGAGCTTGTTGGCGACTATGCACAAGCACTGTTGCGTACCTATTAACCCGCAAACGACGGTGGAGGAGACCGTGGCGGAGTGTTTGTCCACAAACGTGAGCGTGATTTTGTACCAAAGAGATACGGGAGATAGCGAGAAGAAAATTAAAAGCGTGGTGGACCAGTTAGGGTTGATTCCGATTTTAATCGTTCCAGATGAGAAGAAATCGGGCATGTTCGAGATGGAAGGCGATCCGTTTCGGGTGGACGCGACGCGAATTAAACGGAAAGTGTTCAGTCGAAGGCAGTTGAAGTCGACGTTTATGGAAGATCCCAGAGCGCGCGTCGGATTGGTGTTGCATACGAGCGGGTCGAGTGGGAAGAAAAAGGTGGTACCGATTACGATATCACAGCTGGCAGTCGGGGCAATTGCGATTGCATCTTCGTGCGAGCTGAACGATACGGATAAGTGTTGTAACTTTATGCCTTTGTTTCACGTCGGAGGGATTTGTCGGAACGTGTTGGCGCCAATCTTTTCTGGTGGCTCGTTAGCGGCGATGGCGTTTTTCGACGCCAGAGATTTCTGGATGACGCTGAAAGCGAGAGAATCGACGTGGTATTACGGCGCACCGACCATGCACGCGTTGATTCAAAAGTCCGGCGAAGAGAACCCCAAGTTTTTGGAGTACTCGAAGATTCGCCTGGTCGCCGCGGCGGCGGGGCCGTTGCCGCACACGCTTTCCACACAGTTAAGAAAGACGTTCAACGGAGCCGTGGTGTTGCCTTCGTACGGTATGACAGAATGTATGCCTATTTCGTGCCCTCCGGCGAATTACGCTTTGGAGAAACCAGGATGTTCCGGTCGAGCGATGTGTCCGGATATCGCCATTTACGATCCAAACACCGGCGAGGAGTGTAAAACGGACGAAATTGGCGCGGTATGCGTCCGAGGCGAGATTGTCATGAGCGAATATGAAGTAGATAAAGCCGACGCATCGTCTTTAGCCAGAGAAGGATCCGTGTCGGGAAAATCGTCACCGGCGTTGAGCGGCGCGCAACCGACGCTTGCGAAGTTCTTTGACGGTAATTGGTTCGATACCGGCGATATCGGTCGTTTAGATAGCGATGGATTTTTATTCATCACTGGTCGTTCGAAAGAAGTAATCAATCGCGGCGGTGAGATTATTTCGCCGATTGAAATCGAAGACGCTATTCAATCGCACGCGGGCGTTTCTGAATGCGCCTGTATTTCTGTGGCGCACGAGACGTTGCAAGAGTGCGTCGGGATTGTTGTGGTACCAACGCAAGACGCTCCTGCGCAGGCATCTTTTGCGGCTGGTTTGAAGTATTTGTGTGAGCACGTCCAAGATAGATTACCACCGTCAAAATGGCCGAGTATTTTGGTCATCGCCGATTCCATCCCGAAAGGATTCACCGGGAAAGTCTCTCGTGCAAAAATTGCCAAGGCATTATCCATTCCAGAAGTGAAAGAAAACGATAACGAGTTAGATCGAACGTATTTTGCCGTAGATATGAACCATGGAACGGATGATACCCCTGGATCTCCGAAAGACGTTGAAGTTATCCGTGCGAGCGATATTGCAAAAGATCGCGTGACAACGGCGATGTTAGCGTTGGCCAACGTTGAAGAGGCGGAAACCATGGTAGATTCTTCCGGTGTTGTCGTTGGCGTAGTGAAAGTGTCCAACCGAACTGTTGGCGAAGATGAAAACGAAGACACGGAGCTTTTAAAGCTCATTAAACCGAAACTAGCTGGATGCTTCCACCCGAAAGTTATCGTTCCGACGAACGTGATTCCGAGGAACGCCGAAACGGGAGAAGTCGATTACGATTATATCTTAGGTTTGACAACGAAAGCGCGAGCCGGGAGAAAAAAATCTGACACAGAGGCGTTGATTATTCCGTACTGGGCGGCGACCTTACACGGCGTCGATCCAGAAATGGTCAACGTAAAGGACGATTACTTCGCGGTCGGAGGCACGTCTATTTCCGCCGGTCAGCTGGCGTTCAAGCTTCGAAAAGCGTTTGGGATGAAAGCGATGACTGGAGCGGATATGTTTGAGCTACGAACCATCGAAGCGATTGCAAAGAAGATTGATGCGAAAAAATCCGGTGGAAACTCCAAAGGCGGCTCTGCTGCCGACGATAAGAGTAAGAAAGTTCCGGTCGGTCCCGTGAATTGGGTGGAGCCGCATTCCTCAATCGCGCAGTCGACTTTGCTCATCCAGTTAATTCCGTTGTTCATCATTCGACCAAGTTTGACTTTGTTTCGATGGACGGTGTTTTTGACGACTTGGAGTACAATTTTTCACACGTTAGCACCGAGCGTTCACTGGTTGCGTCACACGTTGCACTTGATGGTGACGAGTACTTCCTACGAAGGCACGGCGAGCGTTTTGAAATTACGACACTATGGTTCCGTGCAGCTCTTCTCCTTTTTCTTGGCGTTAATTTGCGTCGAACTGATTTGCTCGATTGCGTTTCCGATGTTTGCCATTATTTTCAAGTGGCTTTGCGTCGGAAGGTTACGACCAGGGACGTATAGGTTATGGGGTTCGTATTACTTGAGGTGGTGGCTCGCCGATCTTGTTCGCGAAATGTGCGGCTTGGGCGTCTTCAAAACAAACTCGCAAACGTTTACCTTGTACATGCGTTTAATGGGAGCGAATATTGGTAGGAACGTTTCTGTTTCACCGTCAACAGATATTGCAGAGTTTGATTTGATCACCATCAATAACGGTGCGACAATTGATGAGATTGCCAAAGTGCGCGCGTTTGAAGCGCGACGCGGGGGCATGCGCTTGTCGCCAGTGTACATCGGCGAAAATGCAACCGTGTGCGTTCACGCCATTATTGGCCCAGGTGGCATTGTTCCCGCGAATGCCACTTTACCACCATACACAAGTTGGAGAGAGCGCGATCCGAATGTGAACGTGCACACGCACAAAGTTTGCGCCAGAGAACGTCTCCCGGGACCGTCGATGATTTTCAAGCTTTTTCTAGGCTATCCGGCAATCATGTTTGTACACACCGTACGTTGGGCACCATGGGCGCTTCTATTGAAGCTTTTATACTCCTCTGCGGCCAAAGACGATAACATCTTAGCAAACGCCGGCATGGTCAACTGGCAAAAACAGCTGGAACGCATCGGCGACGATACGGACGCCATGGAAGTGTTCGTCATGCTCTTAGCTCGACTCTCGTGGCAAGACTGCATCGTGTGGTTTATGGATCCATTCCGTTTGACGTGTATTGTCATGGCGCGTTTGTTACACGAGACCATTGGTCCTTTGCTTCAAATCACCGCTGTCATTTTAGTCAAACGCGTGTACGTTGGTAAATTTAAGCCCGGAGCGAATCCAACCGGGTATTTCGCTCGAGAGTGGGAATACACACGTCGTTTCTTAATGTCGCGCTTGCTACCGGATGGTAAATTTTGTGGCGCCGGGGAAATTCTTGGCAAACATTATAAGTACACGACTTTCATTTGGCGTGCGTTAGGTTCGAAGATTGGCGAACGTATCTTCTGGCCGGGAAGCGGCGTTCACGTGGCGGATGGGATGTACGATTTAATCGAAATCGGTGACGACGTCGTGTTCGGATCGCGGTCTCGTTTGTACCCGAGCGATGCTTTAGGTTCTTTGCCCATCCACATTGCCAGAGGTGCAAACGTTGCGGATCGGTGCATCATTTACGGTGGCGTGACGTTACACCCGGAAGCTTTGTTGGGATCTGGTGGCGTCGCTCCGAGACGAACGACGTTGAACGCGGGCAGTATCCACGTCGGGTCCAGAGACGGACGCGCAGTCATGCTCAACCCGGGTAAATCGAGTCACTTGGACGACGAGGTATCATTGCGCGTGGTCGAGGCGAAACCTTTTGGTCGTGCAACATATCTAGGCTTAGCGACGTACGCTGTGATTCCGTGGCAAGTCATGCCGGTCATCGGGATCTCCGCGAGAGTATTGAAAACTGCATTTAACATTTTGCCGGTGTATTTTTCGTGGTACGTCACCGCGTTTTTCACAGCGTCCGTGATGGACGTCGAGTGGAAGGATATACCAGCTTGGCAATACTTTTCGTTGTTGTACGTGCTATTTCTCGCGATCAAAGCGGTACACACGACGCTTTCGATTGGGTTAGGTTTGATGAACAAATGGTTGCTCATCGGGAAACGTCAACCTGGAATGTACGCCTGGGATAAGTCTAGCTATTGCTTCAGATGGAAACTTGCCGATCAGCTGAGTTGGAACGACTATCCGAAGCTACTTCGAGGCTCTGCGCACTTGTGTGCGTACTATCGCTTTAAAGGGTGCCAGATTGGAAACAACGTGTGCTTGTATCCAACCGGCGCGGATCCTCCGATGCCGGAACCTGATTTGATTTCCATCGGCGACGGCGCTTGCGTGAATTTTGCACATGTTATCGCACATACGAATACATTGGGCACTTTTTCGTTGAACACGGTTATCATTCGCGAACGCGCAACGTTATGCTCGGAGTCTCGAGTTATGGGCGGATCTGTCATTGGTCCAGACGCAATTTTGCTCGACCACACGTTGGCGATGGTTGGCGACGACGTCGCCGCGGAAGCCATCTGGCAAGGATGGCCGGCGAGGCACGTCATGGAAGATGCTGATTTGAAACCAGTAAAGAACACTCCAACCACCGATAGTGGTTTATTTCACAAAAAGAACAACACGAAATGGAATTCGTTCTTTTCTACTCCGAGAAAACCACGAGGGAAGAGAGGATACTCGCCGTTATCGTCGGATTCTCCGGGCAGCAGGGGAAAAATGACCGGGATTAAAGGAGCGTCGTACGGCACTGGTGATGCGCTGTAATTAGCAAATGCTACTGCTATACTATACTATATTAGCCTATATACTACCAGGTACTAAGAATCTATAACTATGTGTATTGTAATAAATATACCCGTATGGTACCGGTACAGTTTTATACTTTGTTGAAGTTTTCTCTCTTTGTTCCAAGCGCGCGTTCCCTTTCCTTTTCTAAAACTTCAAAGGAAATTCGGATATCTTCCCAGTTTTCATTAACTTTTCTAATTTCTCAAACGCGAGAGGAAAAGCTTGCCCGAGGACTCTGGCTATGATATCGATTTCTTCCCAGTGAGTCTTTAATGCTTTGGCCGTGGGTTCAGAGGAACGGTCGTGAGCTTCCGCAATCGACGTCGCCCACTCTTCCGCGAGGATCAACTTCATGAGATGTTTCCGTTGCTCCGGCGCGAGAAGTTTTTCCAACTGCTCTTGCGCGTCCGTTTCTATTTTTTCATTGCTAACAATACTCGACTCTTTCATCTTCTCCGCATTATTATCATCTTCCCCACCTTTCGCGTGCAGCCAAAGGGTAAACATAACGCGACGTTTGCCCGTGTAAGGTAACGTCGAATGCGCGACGTACCTCGAATTAAACATAACAATCGTACCCAACTTGGGTGGCACGACAACTATCTTCTCCTTTTGAAAAGGTAAATACAAGACCACCTCCCCGCCATCCTTCTCTTCCCAATCGTCGTTAAGATATACGAGACACGTCCAACGCCTGTTGTCCGTGCTGCTATCGCTATCGAAATGAATCGGAAACCTCGCGTTTTCGCCGAAATTCATTTGCACCTTCAAAGAGACGTTGAATAACATCTCGTTCGGCGTCTCGCTCGGTTTTAAAACGTTCAACAGCGTCAACAACGTGCGATCTCTCTGCAACGCGCGCAAATATCTTCCATCGGTCTCTTCAACGAACGGTGCCGAAAGCTCAAGAATATTTTTCTTCACCAACTCTGTTTGGAAACCGTCTTTCACGAACCTTGTGGAATTCGGAACGAACCGTTCCGGGGAGGAAAGGAATAACGCGTCTATCTCTTTCCGAAGTTCTTTCCCGACGTTCGAGTCGAATCCGCCCTCGAAAACCGCGTACCCTTGGCGATACAATCTCTCGACATTTTTCCCCGTAACGCATTTCTCAAAAGAAGCTTCGATTCCATCTTCTCCTTTACTCGACACGTTCGTTGAATAATAATAAATAGAATCAGAAGAGTTATAATTGCAGCGACGGCAGCAGCTCCGAGCAGAGATTGTGGAGGATGACAACACTCTCCGCCACATCCTTCTTAAATTCACTCTCGTTTTCCCCAAGACCGTTATAAAAAGTGGAGCAAATTCTTCACTTTTATAAGAGGATGAACGACGACCCAGACGACGAGAGAGAAGAAGAACACGCGCAGGGGTTGCTCTCAGATCATTCCGTGTCGTCGTCGGAGTATACTTCTTCCGATGATGATGAAGAAGTCTTGCTGCTTCCGAACGACGGAAGAACAGAATTTGATCTCTCGGGGGAAGATTCCTTTCTCACTCCTTCGGGAAACAGTCCCGGGTACAATCTCGAAACGGACGTGGACGACACGTACTCCACGCACGACATCAAAATAGTCTTCGCGCTTTGGAACGCGATGGTTGGCGCCGGTAGCGTGCTCGTGTTCCCGTGGGCGATGAGTCAATCCGGTGTTTTTTTAGGGGCGATAATAAGTCCAACCTTTGGGTTCCTCTGTTGCGTGTTTAGCGCGAGTCGATTGGTGGAACATTCCGTGAATACGAAGAAAAATAGTAATAGTAGTAATAGTACGAGGAGGAGCAGTGTTCAGCACGCGCCGACGGACTATTCCGACGTGGTTGGAGAATGGTTTGGGAAAAAATGGAAGCGGGCGGCGCGCGTAGGTATCGTCTTGCTCATGATGCAATCCGTCGTCGTGTACGATATGATTTTGTCGGATGTGATGTTCGGGTTGGTGAGTGGAGGGTACTCGGATTGGCGAGAACAGTACGATAAGGAATGGGAGAAGAAGAAGAAAAACGTACGAGGTGGTGGTGATGCGAATAGTAGTAGTAGGAATAGTAGCGACGCGGGGGGCGGCGGCGTGAACGGCACGGCAACAGCACTGGAGGATGCTCTTTTCCTAATGTACGACGATGCAAATGATAGCGGCGGTAATGGGACGATATACGCGACTCCTCCGTTGCCAGCCGCAGCACCGCCTTCCCCTTTCGCTCCTTCCAGTAGTAGTAAAGACGACGACGATAACGACCATCACGAAAACAACGATCTCCACATTAATTGTCAAAAGACAATCACGTGGCGATCGTCGTTGAACGGCGACTGTTTTACGCCCAAAACGGCCTCGGTAATTGTCGCTTTGATGCTCTTCGGCATGTCCACGAGAACATCCGCGGACGTTTTCGTAAAACTATCTGCGTTTGGGCCGGCGTTTACGACGTACCTCGTCGCATTTGTTCTTCTACAAAGCCTCGTCGTAGAAAATGTTGTCGCACCGAGACATTTCTTCCCGAGTCGTGGAGGCAAGGCGGCGTTTCGTGGCGTCGCCACACTTTTGGGCGCGTGCAGCTCGGCTTTTTTCGTGCACCACGCGGTCGTCCCGGTGCTTAAAACGAATAAGAAAAGCAAAAACAACATGCGAAATTTAGTCTTCGCGTACATCCTCGCTGTAGGAACGTACATGTGCGTAGGAATAGTAGGCAATTTCAGTTCCACGTACGTTGCTTCGGAAGCAAAAAGAGAAAAAATAGGGTTACAAGGCCCGTCGGAGAACTTTTTGAACGCATTTCCGACGGAACCGAATAAGGCGCTGTTCGCGTTTACGGCCCACGTTGCAGCGGCGTTGCAAATGTTCACCATTTGTCCTCTCTTACTCTTCATTTTGCGAACAAGCGTGTACGGATTATTCTTCGGTCGCCGCGCGGAATCGAAAACGACTCTGGGTGGTATCGCCGTCATCAACGCGGTGTGTCTTTTCATCGGCACGCTGTGTGCCGCGGATAAAAACATAGACGTCGGTGGCGTCGTGAGCGTTTGTGGTGCCTGCTTCGGTTTCGTCTACGTTTTTTTACTCCCGTCCATGATTCGTTTAGAAGCCACGAAAGACGAAGCGATCGGGAGAGAGGCTGTTCAACCGCCGCACCACCGATACCCGCTCCGAAGTCGACACGCGGTCATAGAAGAAGAAGAAGAAGAAGAAGAAGAAGAAGAAGAAGAAGATGCCGACAACGAAGAAAGCGCGCCGCCTTTGGAGCGACGAAGAACTCGCGGGGCGGCTCGACGCGGCAAACGTGGCAAAAAAAGCGGGGCCGCGAAAACATCCTCCTCCTTCTTGTCCGCGCACTCCTACCAAACATTATTCTTCCACGGCGCGTTCGTCGCGTTCGGATTTAGCATATTAGTGAGCAACGTTCTCTAGCGCAAAAGCGTATATAAGTAGTAGCAACCAAATAGTAGTTAATTTTTAGGAGTTTTTTTTTTAGTTGAAGAAGAAGAGAAAAAGAGCAAAATGAGAGCCACAAATTTCCGTATCTTTTTTGGATCATCACAAATTTCCTCTTTAACTAAGCGCTGATGATGATGACGACGACGATGCAGACGACGCACCAAACGCGCTCTCTTCTCACTCTGAAGAACGACTGTCGTCGTTCTTTTGCGCTTTCCCGATCGGGATTCGAGAGGAGGAGAAGACGGACGATGATTCAGAGTCCTGGAGCGTTCCTTAAAAATTGGAAGAAAGAAGAGGAGCAACTCTCGAACGAATTGGACGAGAAAGGAAACCCGAAAGGCATGACCGGAAAAGGCATGTCACAACTCGTGAAAATGGGCCTCGGCGCCATCTCTGGAGATATCACGGAGATTAACTTCGACAAAGAGAACGCCTCGAGAGCGGTGGTGATGGAGTTGGAAGCGAACAACTTGGAAGATAGCGAAGGAAACCCACTGTCGACGAAATTTATGAACAACGACGGGTACACGGAGGAGGAGGACGCGACGACGAAAGGAGGGATGATGAACGTGGTCGTGCCGGTCGCGTTGGGGGTGATTGCGATTGGCGGTGTCGTCGCGACGTTGAAAGCTCTGGCCTAGTTTGTGTATTATTGTTCTTGTTTTGTTGTTGTTATTATTTGCGCTCTTCTTATATTTTCAAATCGTACGGATACTTGTTTACGTGTACAACGCGTCTTCGTCGTCGTCCTCTTCCTCCTCCTCCTTCTCAACTTTGATACCAGTTTCTTCTGCATCGTTATCTTCCGCATCTCTCTTATCCTTCCACGTTCGATGGTCTTGTCGGTTGAGCAACTCTGCGGATAAATGAACGGCTCGTTTTAGCGTTCGTTCGTTTTTCTTCGCCTCTTTTCTCCTCTCGACGTTCTCCACGAGCGCCTGTTCCAAACGTCTTTCGCTCGAAACGCATCGCTTCGTCAACCGGTCGTTTTCGCATCGCGCAGACTCTAACTTCCTCAAAATCTCTTCAATTTTACGCGTTCTCGATTCCATCGATCTCTTCTCGTCCCTTTCCTTCTCCAAAAACTCTTTCATCTCCTCGATCTCTTCCCTCAAACTCCGCACGACCTTCTCCTCTCTCCTTTTCGCGCGTTCGCATTTCTCCGCCAACTGCTCCATCGCGAGTCTCTCCTTCACCTTCTCCCGTTCCCAACTTTCCTTCTCCTCTCTCAAACGTACCAACTCTCTCTCCAACTTTACTCTCGACGCCTCTAACTCTAACCCGTGCACTCTCTCGTCCACCAAGGCCCTTTCCAACGCGTGTTCCGTCCTCGCGCGTTCTCGACTCCAGTCTCTTTCCACCAGTGCAAGTTCTTTCCTTTTCGCGCGTTCCTGCGCGAGTTCCACCCGAAGGCGTAAGATGACCGAGTCTTTATCTTCTTCGTACATTACAGAGTCATCTTTCCTCCTCGTCGTCTGAATCGACGTCGTCATGTGTTTCTAATCAGAAAGAAGGATTAAGAAAAGAGAACACTCTGACACACAAAGAGTGCGCGAGAGGATCTGAGCTAAAAATAGAAGAAACGAGACGCCGCGTCTCTCTCTTCCCGACGAAAGTTCTTTCCCGACGTTCGAGTCGAACCCGTTTTCTGCGTCGAAAACCGCGTGCCCTTGGCGATGCAATGTCTCGACACGTTACGCGCGAGATGGAGAGGATCTCTGCGCTAAAAATAGAAGAATTTATTTAAACGAGAAGCCGTTTTTACTTTTAATCTGAGCACCCAAAACCCTAAACCCTGAATTTATTACTTCAACAGTGTTTGTTCCGAGAGAGAATTTATTCAAAATTCTTCTCTCTCTCTCCATTTCTATACACACACATCGCTTTGTTCCGTTCACACGATCGGAGCAAAACGTCGTCGTTTCTCTTTCTTTCACGGAGTACCCCTTTTTTCCTGTTTTGAGGAAGAAAGTCGTCGCAGAGAGGATTTCTTACGAGAGATGAGAGGCGTGGGCGATTTAGTGGCGTCGTTCATGGACGAGGACGAGGAAAATCATCATCCACGAGAACAAAAACAAATGGTACATAAAGAAGAGGCGGTAATGTCGGTGGATTCGGACGGGTTTGAAATTATCGCGAATCGCGACGACGCTTTTAAGGCGGACGCGTCGTCGTCGTTGAAGAATAAGAAGCAAAAAGAGAAGAACGCGGAAGAGGAGGAGGAGAAAAGACGCATAAAAGAGGAGAAGAAATCAGAGTCAGAGCGATTGAAGCAAAAGAAGGAAAAGGAGAAGGAAAAACGAGCAGAGGAGAAAGAGACGAAGAAGCGAGAACGCGAGAAGGAGATGGAGGAGAAACGTTTGAAACGCGAGAAGGAGACGGAGGAGAGAGAGAAGAAGAGGAAAGAGCGCGAGAAGGAGATGGAGGAGAAGCGTTTGAAACGAGAGGAAGAGAAGCGAGCGAGAGAGGAGAAGAAGAGGCGAGAGCAGGAGGACAAGGACAGGATTGAAGAGGAGAAGCAAAAGGAGAAAGAACGGTTGGAGGCTCTGAAGCGGAAGCAGAGCGAAAAGTTGCTCGGGTTTTTCAAGCAAAAGTCGCCGAAGAAGATGCAGAAAACGTCCTCGGCTTTGGATGTTGTGGCGTCGCCGAGTAAGAAGCACGTCGTGGAGAAGTTGGACGAAGAGTTGTTCAATAAGTCGAAGGCTTTGGAGGTGGACGTCGTTCAAAGTTGGCTGATGACGTTGAAAAAGTTTAAAGCGGAAAGAAGAATGAAGAAAGAAAATACGGAGACGACGATGCGACACTGGAATGCCCGCGTGCATGTTTCGCCGAAAGATTTCGACCCGTTTCGCGCCAAATCGAGTTCTCCCGAGGACGGCGACGACGACGAGGTTCAAATCATCAAGGACGATGGTGGCGACGTGCAAATCGTCGATGCGCCGGAAATAACAACGGCAAAGGACAAAGGGCTTAAACGATACAAGAAGTATTACAGTTTTGCGTCGTACGAGATGAATTATCACGAGCGATTACCGTGGTACGGTTATGGCTTGCCTCCGGGACGACCGACGTTGTCTCAACCTTTCGTTAAAAAAATGGCGCGAAACTATCGCAGAAAGTGCGACGAGGTCGATTACGGCTGTGATTCAGGCGGCGAGGATTACGAGTACGAATCTGAGGGCGAAGATATCATGGACGATGGGGATGATTTAGACGAGGAGGACGAAGATTTAGCCGACGAAGAAGACGAGGAGGAGGATGGACAAGAGTTTTTCATCCCCGATACGCGAATTATCCGGGGCGAGTTTGGCCAAGACGACGAAGAAGAGAATCTCGACGCCATCCGAAGAGAAGATTCAGGTGATGCGACTTCTATTGATCCGAGTACATCCACGTACGTGTCGAAATCAAAAGCGCGACGGACGGTTCAACAGTGGGTCGGAGAAGCGAAGAAGCAAAGGAAAACGCTCGTAGTCACGTCGCTCGCGGGTTCCTCTGAAGACGGTATCACGCAAGATGCTGATGGTGTTGTACTAAAAGGTTTCGAGATTATTACACGCACGATGAAGGGTATCATCATATGCGGCGTCGATTATGAAGAAGCAAAGAAAAAAATCGAGGACGAAGCCGAACGCGCGAAGCTCGAACAAAAGAAAATGAAAGCAAAAGAAAAGAAAGCGGCAAAGGAAGAAACGAAAGAACAAAACGATGCCGCTAAAAATGAAATTATTAGCAACAACACGGAATTCGGTAAAACAACTTTCGTGACGCAAGAAGGATTAGACAAGCTGTTCAAGATGAACAACGCTGGTACTAAGCGGATGTTAGATGCGTGGGTCAAACCCAAAGATGATAAACTCGCGGTGGAGGAGACCGAGATTTTGGAGATGCCGGCAGTTCCCGAAAGCACAGATTCTGAAATTTGGGAATCGTTTAGAAATAAATTGCTCGAAACGAACGCGGGAACTAATCCAAGTCCTTTGGGAAAGTACGCGCTATGGTTTGATGCGGATCAGATGGACGTCACCGGTGCCGTTGTTAGACAAATGCCGACGAATATTGCAAAGTTAATCGCGAAACTCACCAGTCAAGCGGGGCGGCCGCAAGTTGCCCGCGTTGAACTTTTCAACGCGATGACGAAAATCATAAGTATTACGCGCGACATGTATCTTCGGTTAGAGACAGGCATTACCTTTGCCAACGGCATGGAAGCTTTGCCAATAAAGAAAGCGGCGCCGATGCCGGTCTTGCTCGAAGAAGCTGCCACCGCACCTTCCATTAAAAATATGGTCGCGAGTATTTTCTCTTCGCCAGATACTTCGCGCGCGTTGAGAGACGCAGCTTTTGCACTCGTGTGGGAGTGTGTCGTCAATATGGCACATCTCGACCCCGCGAGGCAGATGTGGAGAAACGACATTATAAGAAACGTATGTCACGAGAAGAACTTTCTCGACGCGGCTGCTTCGTATTTTCTTAACTCATCGAAAGGTGAACAACACAACTACGAACAAGCAAAAGCTATGCAGATAGCAAATGAAATCACGAAAGGCGCGTTGTGTGATACGTTTTGTGTAATGCGCTCACTCGAAGCCAGTCGTCTGGCTTTGGCGCTCTGTGATTTTGTTTCGCACACTTTCGGCGACGACGGCGGATTGAAAAGTACAAATTTAGAGGATTTCAACGCCAACGGAAAAGAGTACACGCTCGCTTTTCGAACCTTACCAGAAGCGATAAAAGCGATTTCGAACATGGTAACGTCGTGTCCCAACGTCTTCGAATCTTCGAAGGTTTGCGAAGGCATCGAGAAAACGGGCAAGTTCGTATCCAGACTTACTGCAATTTTTGGCCCTTCTGGTTTTTCTTCTGAAACGAAAAGGCTCACGGAAGACGCGGTGAATGTTTTAAAGAGCGCTGTTGGTTTTGGCACCGAGAAAAGAAGCGGCGATTGCTTGATCAAGGCGCTCGGTGATTGTGGCGACGTCATTGTAACGTTGAGTCTGTTTAATCATCCGACGATAACGGAAGTCAAAGACTTTGTACAAAAGCGCATGGAAAACATTCGCGAGAACAAAGCCATCCTCGAAGAAGTAGGAATTGATCAGTAATAACTTTAGTTCGCATTATTTTAGACATACAAATATATTGAAAACACTAACAGGCAAATATATCACAATTTCTCCGTCGCGCCTCCCCGTGCTATGTTGTTTCTGCTCTTTTGTTCGGCGCCGCCGGTGCCTTCGTTTGCTACTACGCCAACTGCGGCGTAAGGCGAGCTCCCATTCAACACACCTTTCAGTTTCATGGGAAGCGTAACTTTGCCCAAACACAACGTTTTCACGGTACGAATGACGTCTTCTTCGACGTTCGAAAGCAAAAAGAGGCAATTCTCGGCCTCGTTGACAGAACGAACGACGGCTAAACCTACACACGAATCGTCCTCGAGCAACAATCCAACGACCGAGGCATTCAGAGCTTTCAAAGCGTCGTTTTTGTTTGGAATATCCGAAAACAACACCTTAATTTTTACGTCGTCTAACGAAACGCGCCACGGTGTCGCGTGTTCTAAACCTCTAGCAATGGCTGCGAACGAGCTGGCTTCATTCGTCAAGCGCAGACCGCCGCATTCGGGCCGACCCGCGTGTCTCGCCACAACTTGTTTCGCCCAAGCGAGCCAAAGTAACGCGCGACTATCTTGAGGCGAACGCTTCCAAGCTTGTTTTTCGCCTTCTGTTTCGTCCTTATCGTTTCTACCTTGCGCGCCGGCGGAAACGTAGGTAATTTTCGTGCCTTCTTTATCTGGGAACGACATGGATCCATCGAACGAAGCGACGTCCCTCTTCTCTCCTCCTCCTTCAGTGCTATTACTATTGTTCACATTCCAAAACGCCCCTCCAGGGCAATTCCTTTTCTCGGCGTGCGATTGAACGTTTAATACGTGCGTTAAATGTGGCACTCTGTCTAGAAACTTCGCTAAAGCCTCCAAGCCGGCGCCTTTTACCCAGCCGTTGCAATTGATCAAAAGCGCTTCCGTTCTATTCGTCGATCTTTCCTCCTTCATTTTTTCCAACCATTTATCCAAGCACTCCACGCAGGCGTCCACGTATGCATCGATATCGCTCTCTGGAGAGTAGTCTCCGATAAACTTTTGATAAAAAGGCTTCTCTCCCGAACCCAAAAACTCTCCGCCAGATAACCTCAGCGCCGGAGGTCCAAGCAGAGGCGTTTGCAGCGTCGTCACGGAAATCAAACCGGGCGCCGTCCGTTCTGGTTGCCCGGGATCGATGTCCAAGAACCCAACTTTTTGGTAATCAATCAACAACAAATTTGCCACGTATCTAGCAAACGTGGACTTCCCAACACCTTTTGGCCCGACGAACGCGATCACCGCGGGCGGTCCTTTCGGATCCCTCGAAAGTTGCCTCACCGTATCCCCCGCCGCCGTACCAGCTCTCGCCCAATCCTCTGGAATCTTATTTCTGGGCAAAGTGCCGTTCGCGTTGTCTGAGTCTTCCTCTTGAGTCGTCGACGTCGTCTTCATCGAACTCCCACCGACTTGGCCGCTCATCGAGTTCAAAATCTCCTCCGGGACCTCCGGTTTGCCGCCCTTTTGACTATAACTGCTATTATGCGTATTAGCATTCGCATTCAAGGACACCAACTCGAACGAAGATATGTTTCTCTTCAACACTTTCCCGCCGCTTCTCTCTGCTTTCTCCCTCTCGTCCTCTCTTTGCAAATGCGCCACCTTCTGGTGCCGAAACGACACTTGCTTAATCCTTTGAAACCGCTCGGCGAAGAACCCTTTCCCTCTCGCTAATATCACCGCTTTCAACTCCTCTTTCGGCAATTCCACATCCTCGCCGCCTTTCACCGTAACGCACAACTCGTCATCCAACGGTAACGGCGTCAGCCTAACTTCCGCTCCTAACGCTCCCGACCGCACGGTCACCGCGTTCCCGACCAATCTCGACGCTCTGCAATACTGCTCCGGGTGGTCGAACCTCGCTAAATATCCGTTGATGCACACCACCGCGGACGTCACTTTCACCCCGCACGACCCCTCGATAGCAATCGACTGGTGCGGGTGCAAAAGAACGTCCACCGGTTGATTCTCTTCCGAATGTGGTGACGTCGTCTGCGTGAACGCGTTGTTCGTGTTTGTCGTTTCCTCCGCGAAGCCTTCTTCCTCTTTCGCCACTTTTTCTTCCAAATCCTCCTCCAAATCTTCGCGTTGTTGTTGTTTCCTTCGCCTTTTCAACGACGACGACGCCCCTCCTCCACCTCCTCCTCCTCTCGACGGCGACGAGGAGGAGACTTTCATGGTCGTTCTTCCTCGAGAGAGTCCAAGGGGAGTTACACCTTCTTCTCTCTCTTGTCTGTTTTTGTTAATTATATTTGTGGCGTCTTTCTTTGACGGCACACGCAGAGAGCGTGTCGTGCAAATCGAAATCAATTAAATTCGACGAAATATAATCGAATCGCAGAAATCACGTCATGCTTTTTGGTCGTAAAATCCCGCGCGTCCGTATTTTTCGAAGGACGGACGCTTTTTTATACCTTTGCGAATACCTCGATCGTATTGAAACTTTTTTTCCAAGCAAGCTCGGGGGTAACGACTTCACTCGAGAATGAATTCGTACGAGTGATACATAAATACTCTACCGATGCGCGCAGAAATGCCCCGCTGCGCGAGTGGTGGTGGCGGCTAAAAATTGACACGGTGATAGTTCGTGTGGGTTTTGGCGTTTAAACGCAGCGAGGAGTGTTTTCCTGCGTGCTCCTTTAGCGCGACACACGCTCTGAATGGGAGCCAACATCATCGTCAATTCGGGGGAGTTGTTTCGCTTTTGTAGCAGCAACAACGCGACGATTCAGACGAGGACAAAGAAAGAGAAAAAGAGAGGAAGATTCGACCGAGTTATCGTCGCGCGAGCGGGGATTCGACACCCTTCCGAGTTACAACCGACCAATCGGCGGGTGAAACTGATCGATTTGAGCGACGAACTCGTCCCGTACGACACCGGGTGGCGAATGCAAAAAGACTTGCTCCAAAAACAGTTCGACATCGAAACCGCGTTTACGACGTCGAATTACGGAGACAGCGAGGAGGATCACATCGAGAAGATTTTATTCGAACACGACGCGTTGATTTTGTTGCAACACGAAAAAGTCATCACGTTAGGTACCGGGAGCACGACGGATAACTTGAAGTTTGACGCGGAGGAACCGCCGAAGGACCTCGGGTTTGAAGTGCGCCGATGCGAACGCGGCGGAGAAGTCACCGTGCATTTACCCGGACAGTTGGTTTTATATCCGATATTAAAACTAGACGAACGCAAAGGCTCGAGTTTTAAGCCCGATTTACACGAGTACATGCGGAATTTAGAAGAAGTCGCTCTTCTCGTCGCCAAATCCTTCGGCGTTGAAAAAGGACATCGCGAAGACGGTTTCACCGGAGCGTGGGCGAACGGCTCAAAGTTTGCTCAAGTCGGCGTTCGCGCGAGACGATGGGTCACTTACCACGGTTTAGCCATCAACGTCGACTGCAATTTGCGCGACTTCACGAAACACGTCGTACCGTGCGGTATTGGCGACAGACCGGTAGGAAGCATCCGAGAGAGACTGCGCTCGCAACAAAAACGAACGGTTGGACGAAACGGAAACGAAGACGAACCGCCAATACTAATCGACGAGAATGACGATAAAAAAGTCTCCGTGTCAATCGCCGCAGATCGTGCGCTCGACGCGTTTGAAAAGGTTTTCGACGTATCTCTCGTCAGATGATTCATCGTACTAGTATTTAGTATACGTTACATAGCGTAATAGCAACTTAAGTACTCCTTAGCTTAACGAACAAAATTTCGTCACATCGGAGATGCTCGCGACGAGGACGAGCGCGCTCTCCTTCCTCATCCGCCGAAAAACCCTTTCGAGAACGACGACCAAAACGCCAGTAGTAGTAACGACGATGTCTTCTTCTGAAAACAGCAACGATAAAGTGGTCGTCGGCATCGATCGACTTTCCGACGGCCCGATGCACACGCAAGATCCGTTCCTCTTTTGCGTCTACCACAAAGACCAGTATCCAGCCGGGAACGGTAAAATGGAAGCGCCGCGACGAGGCAACGGTGCGGATTTCAACCCGAACGCACCGTACCGAATGTATCACGGGGAAAAAGTGCCGGGGTTCCCACAACATCCTCACCGAGGGTTTGAAACGATTACCGCGACTTTAGATGGCATCATCGACCACACGGATTCGATGGGCAACGCGGGGAGATACGGCGAAGGCGATTTGCAATGGATGACGGCAGGGAAAGGCGTCGTTCACGGGGAAATGTTTCCGTTAATTCACGAGGATAAAGAAAACCCGACGAGGTTTTTTCAGATTTGGTTGAACTTGCCGAGTAAGAGTAAGATGACGGAACCGGCGTTCGTTATGCACTGGGGGAGCGAGACGAAGAAGGTGAAAGACGAAGGCGGAGCGGACGTCATCGTGTGGGTCGGCGAACACAAAGGCGAGAGGACGGCGATGAAATCGCCGCCAAGCTCGTGGGCGGCGGATCCAGAGAACGACGTCGGGGTGGTTTTTTACTCGTTGAAACCGGGAGGGAAGTGCGAAATTGCGCCGGCCAAGGGAGGGAAAGCGACGAATAGATTTTTGTACTTCGTGGAGGGCGAAAACGGTAAACAATTCGTGAGCGACGTGAACGTGCCGAAGAAGCACGGCGCGGAAATTGTCGGTGATAAAACCGCGGTCTTAGAAAATAGAAGCGAGACGGAGACTATGGACGTGTTGTTGCTCCAAGGGAAACCGATCGGCGAACCGGTGGCGTCGCACGGGCCGTTCGTGATGAACACGAGGCAGGAGATTATGCAGTGTTTCGAAGATTATCAACGCACCAGGTTTGGAGGATGGCCGTGGGAGAAAGACGCCATGGTGTTTCCGGCGGATAAACCTAGATTTTCGTTATTAAACGGAGTTGAAGAATTGGGCAAATGAGGAGGGAAAAAAAGGAACAAAAACCATCATCACATGTGTGCACTGTATTTTATCGACTACGATTTATAAATTAAACAATCTCTCGTATCACCACACGTCCTTCATGTATCTCTTATCGACGACTAATCGACGAATGATTTCCTCGGCTTCGTGTATCGCGTATTCGCCTTCGCGTTGTAATACTTGCAACAAGGCTCTGTTGACATCCCTGGACATGTGCTTGGCGTCTCCGCACACGTACACCGCGCCGTTTGGGCTTCGGAGTATTTTATACACGTCCTTCGCTTTCATTTGAATTTTGTCTTGCACATACACTTTCTTCTTCGGGTCGTCGCGACTGAACGCGACGTCCAGGGACGTGATCACCTTCTCCGATAACGCGTTTTCCATTTCGTCTCTGTATATGTAATCGTGCTCTTCTTTTCTGCAGCCAAAAAATAACATGCACTCTCCCAACTCTTGTTTTTTCGATTTCAACAGATACTCTCGTTCTTGTAAGAAACCTCTGAACGGGGCGTACCCAGTCCCTGGACCGATTAAAATGACCGGCGCTTTCACATCTTTCGGTAACTTGAACGTCGCTTTGCGCACAAACACGGGCACGCGATCGCCTTCGCGAACGTTTTGCAAGAATGTCGAACACACGCCTTCGTGTACTCTCCCCGTTTTCGTTTTGTGTTTCACCACCGCCACGGTTGCCGTGACGATGCCGCTCCCGTTGGTCACGTCTTTCGGCGACGACGAGATGGAGTAATATCTCGGCTGCAATCTCCCGGCGACGCATCCGAAAAACGCGCCTAACGTCGGGACCGCAGACGGGAACTTTTCCATGACTTCTAATAAACTTCTGTGCGGATCGGCGACGTACGCGTGGTATTTCGCCTTGTCTACGGCTAACAAATCCAACTCTTTCGCTTCTTTCTTATTCGTCGCGAACGACGCTAACGCTTTAATCGCGGTTTTTCGAGGCATGGACAACACGTCCGCGTATCTCGCCACGGCAATACCAACGGAAATCGGCCCCGGGAATACCGGCAACAACGATTTCGGCGCGTCGTCTCTTCTCACCAACTCCATCGGCGTTTGTTTCGACACCTTCAATAACTTACACACTCTATCGACCACATCCGGCGCGTTTTCCGCGAACACACCCAAATGGTCCCCAATTTCGTACGTCAATCCTTTACACTGCGAGACGTCGAATTCCACGTGCACGCACGATCGATCCGACTTACCCGCGTGCAGCTCTTTGCGCGACTTTATCGGACACGCGTACGGTTTCGCTTGCGTCGGAATTTCACTTCCCCTCGACATCTCGAACGATTTCCTCTCCCTGATCTTCGTCAACTCGTTCACTTTTTCCGCGTCTTCTTCTTTTCTAATCGCATACGAATGCTTTTCAACGTCGAAATCGCCTTCCTCTCCTTCCGCTTTCAACTGGAACGTCTTTTCTAATTGCCTCCACAACGCCTCCTTAAACTCCTCAAAATCCTCCTCCAAACTCTTATCGTCGTCTCCTAACGTGATCTTCATCATTTTTTTTCCACCTAATCCGGATATCGCTTTATCCACCTGCTTCGCCGCGGCGTTAAAATGTTCGTACGATCGATTCCCGAGTCCAAACGTACAAAAATGCATATCCTCGAGCATATCCGGCATCCGACCATCCGTCGCCGTTTCCTCCAACCATCTGCAGAAGTCCGCGGACCCATCCGTCGGGTCTCCGTCGCCGTACGTTGACTGTAAAAACACCGCGCACTTTTCCGAGCTCAAAACCTCCTCGCACACGTCTGGTTTCACGTCTTCGCAATCCACCGCTCTGGCGAAGATTTGTTTCAAACCGTAGCGTTTTTGCGCATCTTCGACTAACGTGTTCGCGTACCGTTCCGCGGTGCCGGTTTGCGTCCCGTAATAAAACGTGATCGTAACTTTCTCATCATCGCTCGCACTCGGACATTTCAGTTCTTTCAAAGTCGTCTTCGGTTTTCTCCCTCCGCCTCGCTCCTGCTCTCTCGTCGTCGCGCTCCTTTCAATCATCATCGTCATCGTCCTCCTGGAAAGTTTCAGCGCGACTAATCCGACGACCGAGGCGCACAACGCGAACGCGCACGCGTTCGTCAACGCGTCCGAGGTGCCCGTGAACTCTTCCATCTTCGATGCGATCAAGTTCTGATACGTCGTTCCTCCTCCTCCTCTTCCTCTTCCTCCTCCCGCTCCGAAAGAGAACGATGATGATGATGATGATGGCATCTTTTTTTCTTCTTTTTCGCAGTAAAGAGTTCCTTTTTGTGAGATGGAAAGATGAAACGAGAGCAAGAAAAGCACTTGAAACCTTCCTCGGCAAGAAAAAGCTTTTCGGTCCTTCTCTGGCGGCTTTTGGCGGCTTTTCAAATCTTTTTTTTTTCCGCCTTTTCGTTCGTTTCAAAAAAATCTTCAAAGGCTGCCCTTTGGGAGGAGATTGCACAGTCATTTCAGACGGACACGCGCGCCGTCGTCTCTCAGAAAAAAAAAACTTCTCTCTTTTATATTATATTCACAAATTCTATCGCGCTTAGTGTTGAACACACAAAATAAGAGCACGTAAAAGAAGAGCGACGAGAGAGGAGAAAAGAGAGGAGAAAAGAGAGCGCGTCTCAAAACCGCTTTTGTTTCCTTTAAATAAAACGCACACACACACAGAGAGAGAGAGAGAAAGCGGAGAAAGAGATTTAAGATTTTCTAACTGTGTGTCCAAAGTCTATCCTTTTAAAAGATTTTAAATAAACGCATTTGAACACAACCACGAGTAGTGCGCTTTTCTTTGCGTGCGGTTGATACACAGTAAACGCGCGGAGGCGAAAAAGCGGCGTCGACGAACAGACGACGGACTTTTAGCCGTTTTATCGGAGTCAAAGAGAGAGAGAGAAAGATTTGATACACATAAAGAATATGGTGTCGAACAAATCGACCACCGCGGTCGGGGTCGCCACATCGACGCTTCCCGGCGGCGAAGATCATCATCATCTTCACGCGCATCATCGGTCCGGGAGACCACCGCAAGCGCCTTTACCGACTCCGCAAACGACGCAAACGCAAACGACGAATGCAGCGTTTGCTACGGTTCCAGCGATGGGCTTTTTCAATCCAGCCGCCACGATTGGGTTTCCGAATATGTTTGGGACGACGAACAACAGTGCTGGCGGATACCAGCCGGGCGGGATAGACCCGGCGACGGTGGCGGCGTTTGCGAGCGGCTTTTACGCGCACTCGGCGCCGGCTGGGAAAAGCACCGGTGCGAGCGGGAGAGGATTTCTTCAAGCGACGACGTCGACTTCGAGTGGGAACGCGCAACAATCACAACAGCAACAGCAGCAACAACAACAACAGCAGATGCAGCAGCAGATGCAAGTTTTGGGGACGTCGCCGACGTTTTACGGGTCGAGTCCTACGGCGGCGCCGATGCCGAGCCGGGCGACGATTGGTGGCGGCACGGCGGCGCAGCAAAACGCGGCGGCGCAAGCGGCGGCGCAAGCGGCGGCAAATTTTATGAATAACGTGGCGGCTATGAATAACGCGGTGGCGAGTCATCAGAAAGAGACGTTAGCGTTGTTGCAGCAACAGCAGCAACAGAACTTTCACAATCAGGCGAGGAGAGGCAGTAGCGAAGATTCTGGATCTTTCGGCGCGACGGCGGCGGCAAACGCCGCGGCGATGAGCAACTCGTCCGGTTTTAGTTTGCAAACGCCGCAGATGCCGGCGTGGACGAAAGGGTTATCTAGTTCGGTGGGGAATTCGGCCGGGACGCAAGTCACTCTCGGATCGTCGCCGAACAGCGGCTTTTCAACGTTTTCTCCGGTGAATCATTCGCAGAGAGGATCGGCGTCGTTTAATTACGGTCACGTAGGCGCGGGGAATGCAACTAGTAATCAGCTCGATAAACAACAACAGCAACAACCATCCGTAGGTAGAAGAAACTCGACATCTGGACGACACGCGTTTGAAGGAAGAAACTCGTCGTTATCGGCCTCGCCGAGCAGTTCGCCGCCGGTGCGAGGCGGCGGCGTGCAGAAATCGACGAAGAACGATCCGTCCGTTTTGAAGCGAAATAATTTGAGTAACAACGCGGCATTTGTAGAAGGTTTAGCGAGCGCAGCGGCTGCTTCGAAAGCGGTCGCAAATGCGGATGGTGGTTCTAACGATGGTAGTAAAGAAGCAACGGCGGGCAAGACGGCTTCGGGTAAGGCGCAAAAGTCAATCTATCGAGGCGTTCGACAAAGACCGTGGGGTAAGTTTGCGGCTGAAATTAGAGACCCGACGCGGGGATCTCGATTATGGCTCGGGACATTCGATTCTGCCGAGGATGCCGCGTTGGCGTACGATGCCGCCGCGCGAGCTATTCGTGGCGACGCCGCCGTGACAAACTTTGCAAAGGACGTCGTCATCCCGGAGCATGTGAGAGCGCAACTTCCACCTTTGCCAGTCAGAGACGAGAACGGTAACATCATCGAAACGCACGGTCACACGTCTGGTAACGCGCCTGGTAACGCTAAGAAAGGTGGTAACTCAAAGAAACAACAAATCACGCCGGGAGGACTCGCTCCTGAGTTTGCGAATTCCACGCCGACGGTGCAAAAGGAGTCCAAGAAGAAGAATAAAGGTGGCTTGCCATCGGAAGACGCATCGATGCTGATGATGTTAAGCGGCGCAGCGTTGTTGGATGATAACGATAGCCCGAACACCACAAACGACGGATCCAAGTCGACGAACACGACGGAGGATGCAGAGGCGTTGCAAGATATGGACATGGACGACGCCGAGGCAATCAACACGTCGACGAACGCGCCAAAGTTGAACTTGAAAGGGAGTAAAACGAAAGGAAAAGGGAAATCGACAAAGAATGTCGCCGACGCCATGACCAGCGCTATGAATCACAAGTACTGAAAAATAAGGTGACAGTTGTGATTAGCGTATGTAAAGAAGAGGAGGTGTAAATTATGATTGAAGAAGAAAAAGAAGAAGAAGAGCGAAAGCGCGAAAGCGGAGGGCTCTGACCACCCTTAAATATCATCATTTATGTAACAACAGTTTTCATCATACCATTCATATATACATACAATAAGCATATGTACTGGCACGTATTCGTTTTAGTTTTTAAATCAACAACCCAAGCGCCACAACGACGAGCGCGAAGAAGATTGAGACGGACGCCGCCGAGGAAGACTCTTTGTCTTCCTCGCAAACGGTATCCTTGCACGCGCTCGTTTCCGCGCAAATGGTCTTGCTCGCACCGCAACAATCACTGCTAAGACAGAAGACGCCATCTGTATCGACAACTTCACCATTGCAGAAGAATTTACACGACGGTAAAACACGAGAGGTAAAGGAACCATCCTCGCATTGAAGAAAATCGGACGGGCACGCCTCGAAACTACGTCCGTCTAACGCAGTCGACGTATCGATAATTGCGACATCGCCGAAGGATGCGTCGTCTTCGGAAGAAGGTGGACCGGATTGGACGGCAACGGTGTCATTATCAGCTTCAGCTGCGTCGCTGGTTGGTTTTGTGTGATTCATCATCCAATCGACGAGCGCGGTTGAAAAAGTATCCGTGAACGAGTTCGCAACCGCCGTATCGGTATTCATCCCGTCGATTACCCAATTCTCAACAACTGTTCCTTCTTGGCACGTACCATTCGTCCACGTTTCTGAGGAAGTATCCGGCGCATTCGCGAAAAGCTTCGTGCGCAAATTCAGCGCTCCATCAACAACCACCGACTCTTCCGTTTGGCAGCCGTTTCTCGATGCCCATCGCTCGGCGACTGTTTGAATCGATGGGATGTCCACGCCCTCGAAATTCCCGCCGTTTACCGAAGGCACTCGATCCAGACGTCCAGAAATTTGTAACACGTTAACGAAGCTGTTCGACGGCACCGAGGACGACACCGTGTTCAACGCCTCGCACATGCTCGCATTTAAGAAGCTCGATCCACTGATAGAGACGATACCAGAAAGCATCTCGGGGTGTTCGCACGCCATTCTGTGCGCCATAAATCCACCGTTCTCGAATCCGAGCACAAACACTCTCGTCGGATCAATTTCATATTGACTTTTCACGGCGGCAATTAACTGATAAATGTGGGTCACGTCGTCGTACGGTTCCCAAGCTTCTCGAACTAAAGTCGCTCGTAAAGGACCCGCGCTCGCGCAGCACGCGTCCGTCGCCGCCCACGTTCTGCACCCGTAGCGCGTGTTCAAAATCCCATCCGATCTCGAACACGTCGAGCACCAAAAATTTTGCCTGTGGCCTTCCGGAACGGCCAAGATGAACTCTCTCGTGTCCACGTGTTTCTTTAAATCAATCAACTGGTCGATGGAGTTCCCGTCCATGCATCTTCCGTGCAACATCACGACGAGACCGACATCTTTGCCGGATGAGGAAGTGCCGTTCGGAAGCGCCACGTCCGGTAAGAATAAACGAGTGGGATCTCTGTTGTATTCGTCGTCGTTCGCGTACACGATGTCGACTTCTTGCGTCGCGATGGCATCCGCAGTTGACGCGAAACAGAGCACGAACGCGACGAACGACGCGACGAGGAATCCCTTGATGTTCGTTTTGAGATTCATCTGTGTGTAGTAGTGGTAGTAATGGCAACGGAAGAGCGCGAGAGATGTGTGTAAAAAATACGATACGAGCGTTTTTTTTTAAATGAAGAAAGCAGCCGTTTTTTTTTCGATTGGTTTTACAAAAAAAATTGGGTTACGAGAACATCTTCGGACGACACTGCGCGTAATACGCGTCTTGAACGAAACAGTAGTCGCCAGAGTTCGCACAACACCGAGGACCGTTCGGTCCGAGGCTACCACCGCACTGTTCGTACGTTCTCGCGCACGGTAAACCGTTGCGCTCGTACCGCGGGCGACACTGCGAATAATATTCGTCTTGCGTGAAGCAGTAATAACTCGGATCGCAGCAGCTGTTGAGAGAGCTGCCGGCGTTTTTCTGCCACAAACGACCACCGCATTGGCCATAGTTGGACGCGCACGCTGGTATTTTTGGCCTACACTGCGCGTAGTATTCATCTTGAACGAAACAAAAGTCGTTCGCGTCGCAACATCGATTCGGGCCGGTCCAAAATCGACCGCCGCACTGCTGCCATTTTTCTTGACACGTAAAGGATGACGTTGGATCTCGGTAGAGCTGTTGTTGGTTGAACGATATTGGCGGTCGTAACTCGGATGTGGTACCATCGCCAATGGTGAAAGAGGATGATGGTCGGCACTGCGAGTAATAGCGATCGACATATACGCAACTATTGCCACTCGTGCAGCATTCGGCACCTGTCCAATATTCGCCTCCGCACTGCTGATACGTTTGGGAGCATCCCTTGCACACGCCGTCGCCATCGCAAATTAGACCAGCTTTACAGCAGTTTGGTCGACCGTAAACTGTGCCATCGCAACGCTCGTTCGCGTTCATGCACGGTACGCACGACTTTTCGCCAAATCCAGAAGTCGGTTCGCAACTGAAGCCTTCTTCGCAACACTTTTCTGCGCTCGCGCCGGTAGGAAGCGATAAGACGATCGACGACGCGGAAGAGAAACAGCTTTGACCTCGTCGTGCACAATCGCAAGGTTTACCAAGATTCGTCTCTATCCGAGCTGGATACAGCTTACACGGCTCCGTTGGCTTATCGCACTCTTCCTCGATGGCTTCTTTCGGCGCGTTTGGTAAGAAAAATGGAATTGGCCCGCATAAATTTCGATTAAACGCCAAAGAAACCGTTTTCAAAACCGGTAAACGTCGCAGACTTTGCGGTACTTCGCCTGAAAACATGTTTCCGTGCAGTAAAAGCACCTCTAAACGTTTAAAGATTGAGAGCGTTTCCGGAATAGGACCACTGAAGAAGTTATCGTGAAGATCCAAAGTCGTGATATTTATAGGAAACGCGCGCGGGTTTACGCGACCAGAGAGCTTATTTCCTTCGAGAACGATAACTTCTAGCTTCTCAGCGCTGCTCATACCCAATGGAATTGGACCACTGAAAGCACAGTCGTCAAGAAATAGCTCTTTAATATTCCGTAATCTTCCAATCGCCGCCGCGGGAATTTGGCCGGACAAATCTCTATTTCCGCTCAAATCTAAATACTCCAACGACTGCAAATACGCCAAAGCGTTGTACGAAATCGGCCCGGAAAGTAAATTTCTGTGTATATTTAACACTTTCAATCGTTGTAAAAATCGAAACGACTCGGGAATCTGACCGGTAAACTGATTTCCAAAATGCGAACCGGGAACGCCATACTTATTCTTCTTCGCTTCGGGAAACCCGTCGTCGTAATATATTTGTCTTTCGGTGAAACCCCCGTCTAAATCTATCTCTTCCAACCACTTCAAGTTCCCCAACTCGTACGGAATACTTCCTTCTAAATTATTCACGCCTAACTTCAACGATTTTAAATTCGGAAAACTCCTCACAAACGCGTTCGTCACCGCGCCACGCAACCGGTTGTTTCCAACGTCGAAAATTTTCACGCTTTCCAACTTATTCGGCAACCCATCCCGAGGTAACTCGCCAGTCAAATCCATGCCGTAAAACGAGACGAACGAAATTTTGCACAAACCGTCTACCCCTTCGCACTCGCACCCAATCTCCGGCCACTCGCACGCGTTTTCAACCTTCGCTCTCGGAAGATCCGAATACCACCCGATTCGGTTCAAACTGTTCATCAGACTTACCAAGGACTCGATTTCCGATCTCGCTAAACTCGCGCTCGTTCGATCGAGCATCGCGCAAAACAAAACGAACAAGAACGAGAAGAAAAAACATCCAAATCTGCTTTGGTTTGATGCGTGAACGCGCGTCCTTCTCATCATCATCATCATCTAGAAAGAAAGTGGATGATTTTTAAAGACGCGTGATCTGTTTGTGTGCGAGTATTTTTTATTTTTTTCTCCCTCGTTGAATTAAATTGTAAAAAAGCCGTTTCGGCGAAAAAGAAGAGGAAAAAAAGAAGCTTCCTTCGAGAAGCACCGAAGAGGGAGCGAGAGGCAAGAAAAGAATAAGATGAGGATGATGTCTCGTCTCTTCTTCTTCACAAAACAAACGCGCGCGAAAACACCCGTGCACAAGCAAAGTCGCGAGAGGGAGTCTTTTTACTCTCAAACGTATCTTTTCGTTTCGTACCTTTTTGTCCCAGAGGAGGAAGAAAGAAGAAAGCGCGGAAAAACAATCGGGAAAGAGAGGAAATTTGGATCGTCGCCGTCACTCTGATTTTTGAAGAAGAAAAGTATGCCGCCGAAACGCCCTTCCTCGAAGAAGAAGAACGGAAGCAAGAGTTCGTCGTCGTCGTCGTTTAGTTCCAGAGATGAGGAGGAAATGCACGCGTTCGCGCCGTGGTCGAGAACGGTGGAGGAGAACTGTCGGTTTTACGAGACGTCTTTGGAATTTGGTTTATCGAGTGCAGAGGTGGCGAAAAGGCAGGAGAGATTCGGCGCGAACGAACTCACCAAGGCGAAAGGGAAAAGCTTACTGAAATTAGTTTTGGAACAATTCGACGACGCGTTGGTTAAAATTTTACTCGCCTCCGCGATGGTGTCGTTCGTTCTGGCATTCTTCGAGGAAGGGCCGAACCCGGGGGGAGGGAAAGATATCACCGCGTTCGTCGAACCTTTGGTAATTCTGTTGATTTTGGTTTTGAACGCCATCGTCGGGGTATGGCAAGAAACGAACGCGGAGAACGCGTTGGAGGCGTTGAAAGAGATGCAATCGCCAGATGCGAGGGTGATTAGGAACAGCGGGGAGATGATGACCGTGCCGGCGAGTGAATTAGTGGTCGGGGATATCGTCGCGCTGCAAACAGGAGACAGAGTGCCCGCGGATTTGAGAGTGATGGAGCTAAGAACGGCAACGCTGAGATGCGAGCAGGCGAGTTTGACCGGCGAATCCGTTGCAGTGGACAAGCAAGCCGAGGACGACGAATTATGCCCGGTAGAGATTGAGTTGCAAGGGAAAACGAACATCATGTTCAGCGGGACAGCGGTGAGTAACGGCCAATGTACAGGTATGGTGTGCGCGATCGGGATGAACACGGAGATGGGGAAGATTCAAACGCAAATCGAAGAAGCGAGTTCGGAGGAAGAGGATACGCCGTTGAAGCAAAAGTTGGACGCGTTTGGTGAGGTTTTGAGTAAACTCATCGCGATTATTTGTTTGTTGGTGTGGTTGATCAACTATCATCACTTCATTTCGTTCGAAAACGGAAGTTTTGCCTTCAACTTTGCCAAGTGCACGTATTATTTTAAAATTGCGGTGGCGTTGGCGGTAGCGGCGATTCCCGAAGGCTTACCGGCGGTAATCACCACGTGTTTGGCGCTCGGGACGAGGAAGATGGCGAAACAAAATGCAATCGTGAGAAAGCTTCCATCCGTGGAGACTTTGGGGTGCACTTCGGTTATTTGTTCCGATAAAACGGGAACGTTGACGACGAACCAGATGAGTGCGGTGAAGTTTGTTACCGCAGACAAAAACGGAACGAAAACGAGGGCGTTTAACGTCGCCGGGACGTCGTACGATCCCACACAAGGCGGGGTTGAAAATTTACCAGATTTGAAGCAAGACGCTACTTTCGTCGTCGCCGCGCAAATCTGCGCCGCGTGCAACTCCTCTCAAATTGAGTTTGTTGAAGGATCTGGGTACAGATGTATCGGCGAGCCTACAGAAGGCGCGTTGAAAATATTAGCAGAGAAAATAGGGTGCGAAGATGATGCGAAACATCGAAAGGCGATGAACCGCAGGGACAAGAGTTCAAAAGACGGCGCGCAGGCGGTGTGTGATGAAATCATGAGCAACGTCGAGGTCTTGTCTACTTTGGAGTTTGATAGAAACCGTAAGTCGATGTCGGTAATATGCAGAGAGAAGATGAACAATACTAAAAAAAGTAAAAATAGTAATGGCGTGGAGAACTACCTTCTCGCGAAAGGCGCGCCGGAGTTTATTTTAGAGAGGTGCACGCATATTTTAACCCCGGATGGTATGGAAATTCCTCTGACAAAAAGCATGCGCAACGATATCTTAAAGCGACAGCAGGGTATGGCGAGCGTCGCGTTGCGATGCTTGGCGTTGGCGATTAAGTCTGGACCGGAGCTTGGCGTTTTGTCGAGTTACGATGGCAGTCATTCGCACCCGGGGTATAAGATTTTGAAAGATCCTTCGCAATACGAAGTGGTAGAGTCGGAGATGACATTCGTTGGCCTCGCCGGCTTACGTGATCCACCGAGACCAGAAGTGAAAGATGCCATTAATGATTGCAAGAAAGCCGGCATTCGAGTTATTGTCATCACCGGCGACAACAAGTTAACGGCCGAGGCGATTTGCGCAGAGATTGGCGTTTTCGATTCGATGCGCGAAGCGGCGGAGTTTTCGTTTACTGGACGCGAGTTTACGCAAATGACGAAGCAGCAACAGAGAGCATGTCTTGAAGGCGAGTTCAACGGCGTTGTATTTTCGCGCGCGGAACCGAAGCATAAGCAAGATATCGTGCGCTTGTTGCGAGAGGACGGACATATAGTCGCCATGACTGGCGACGGTGTGAACGACGCGCCTGCTTTAAAACTCGCGGACATCGGTATTTCCATGGGTATTGCGGGCACAGAAGTTGCAAAAGAGGCGTCGGATATGATTTTAGTCGATGACAACTTTTCCACCATCGTTTCCGCGGTTTCCGAAGGTCGGTCGATTTATGATAACATGAAAGCGTTCATCAGATACATGATTTCCAGTAACGTCGGCGAGGTTGTTTCCATCTTCTTAACTGCCGCGCTCGGCTTACCGGAAGGTTTAATCCCGGTGCAGCTATTGTGGGTCAATTTGGTTACCGATGGTCCACCAGCAACTGCGTTGGGTTTCAATCCCCCGGATAAAGACATTATGACGAAACCGCCGCGACGCAAAGACGACGAGTTACTCACGCGATGGAGCGTCTTCCGCTATGCCGTCGTCGGCTTATATGTTGGCATCGCCACGGTGGGTGTCTTTTGCATTTGGTACACCCGAACGTCGTTTATGTTTATCGACTTGTCGGGTGATAACCACACGACGGTATCGATGAAACAACTCATGGATTGGGAAAACTGCGCTTCCTGGACCGACGGCGCGTTCAAAGGCGGTTCGTATTCCACCGCTATGGATGGTCCGTCCTTCTCTTTCACCGGTAAAAACAAGTGCGACTACTTCAACGAAGGTAAAGCTAAGGCATCGACGTTATCTTTATCTGTTCTGGTGACGATTGAAATGTTCAACGCCTTGAACGCCTTGTCGGAAGACTCCAGTTTGTTCACGTCGCCGCCTTGGATCAATCCGTACTTGCTCGTCGCCATGTTCGTCTCCTTCGGTTTACACTTTGTGATTTTGTACGTCCCAAGTTTTGCGACGATCTTCTCCATCGTCCCGTTAAGTTTCAACGAGTGGATGTTGGTCGTACTGTGCGCGTTACCAGTGTGCATCATCGACGAAGTTTTGAAATGGTTCGGGAGACGAATGAACGAAAAAGAGTTGCGAGCGAGACTCGACGCGATGAAGAATACCGGCAAAAACGGCAAAGCGAAGAAGACGACGTCGACGCGAAGAAGACGTTAATACTACTCACGCGTTCGACAGCTTATTCTTTAAGTGCAAAACATAATAATATCTTTTTCAATAATATCAACGACATAATATGATATATAATACGCTACTATATAGATTTTACTGAGGTCCTCGTCCCGCGGGAAACGTCTCCGTCATGACTCGCAAAACAGGCCCAGCCAAGCTAAACACCGCGACGACACTCAACACGCTCAGAACCACGAACCCGGCTTTCAGAGCGTTCGAAAACGTCTCGGATTCCATCGCGTCGTTCTCTGGCCCCGGCGGCGCGGGTGGGCGTTCGTAGTACTCTTCTTCCTCTCCTTGTTGTTCTCTTTGTTGTTCTCGTTGTTGCGCTCGCACGGCGACCACTCCGCTCTGATGATTGATTTTTCCCCGACTTTGCGTTTGGGAAAACGCCGACACCGCTTTAAACGGTGATGATTTTGACGATCTCCTCCTCGACGACGCGCCCCCCCCGCGAATCTCGATATTCACGACCGACGACGATTGAATAAAAGGACTCGCAAACATTGTGTTATAGCAGTAGTAATAAGCGCAGCAAAGAATTTTGAAGCCAAACGTGGGAAAAAACGTCACACACATCTCACCATGGACTCTCTCGTTCCGAACCGAACGCGCGAGAACGTCGAGGTATGCCACTCATTTTATTCGTAAAGTTCTCCTCTCGTTATTCACGAGTCTCTCTCTCTCTCTTTTTCTTTCATTATTTGCGCATTCTTCGCGCGCGTCCGAACAACAGACGCATCTCATCACTCGCCAATTGGAAAAGTCAATCCAATTGACTTCTTAAGAAGTCGCGCGGAAAGGTTGACTCTCCGGGCCAAAAGTACTCTCTTTTTACTCTCGATACCGCGCAACAAAGAATAATACTGACGACGACGACGTTCTTCGACGATGTAACAATACCAGGACGTGTCTTCGTTCGCGGAAGACGTGGAGAAGTTTCTCGAACTCGCCAAGAGGAAAGATGGGTCACTTTTAGAGGAGAAGAAAAAGAGGAGAGAAAAAGCGTCTTTGACTGATACAGCGGCGCGCGAGACGACGCGCAAAAAAGAAGAAGAAGTTAAAGAAGAAGAAGAAGAAGAAGAAGACGTACTGTTGAGGGAACGAGGGAACATGCATTTCAGAAGAGGCGAGTACGCGGAAGCGGAAGCGAGTTACACGAAAAGTTTGCAGGGTAAAGAAACGGCGGCGGCGCTGAGTAATCGAGCGATGGTTCGACTGAAACTCGGGAAGGCGGAGGCGTGCGCGAAGGACTGCCAGAGGAGCGTAGATTTATTGTTAGAAGAGGACGAGGTTGGAGAAGCAACGAGTAAGAGAGACGGTTTGTTAGTGAAGACGTGGCAGAGGAAAGGTACGGCGGAGATGGAGATGAAGATGTATCGAGAGGCGGCGGCGTCGTTTGAAAACGCGTTGAGAATAGAGCCGGAATCGAGGACGATTCGAGAGCAAAGGAAGGCCGCGGTGAAGGAGATGGAGATGATTGAGGTGAAAGATGGAGAGGTTGAACTGCGCGCGAGGGATTTCTTAGCTAAGAGACAACGTGTTTCGATAGAAAAGAAAAAGGAACTCGAAACGCCGTCGCCTGCCGCGATAGTACAGACTAAAAAGAAGGAAGCGATGGCGAAAGAGGAAATGAAGACGACAACAATGGACATTGAAAAAGTGCGCAAAGCGATATCGAAGCTCGATCACGACGAGGAAGAAATAAAAACTGGACCTATTTTCGACAAGCAATGGAAGCTCGCCGCTACTTCCTCAGAGAAGAAGTGCAAAATCCTTCGCGCCGTTCGCGCGGAAAACATCACCAAAATCCTCGCCGAAAGACTCACCGGCGACCTTTTAGGGGACATCATCGTCGCCATTCTCACGCACTGGATCACGGAAGATTACGCGAACACATCGTCAAACGACGACGACGATCCCGTAAACTGGCTCACTGCGCTCACCAAAACCAACCGCTTCTCCATGGCTTCCATGCTCCTTTCCGGCGAAGCGAAAACAAACGCCCGCGAAAGCTGGAACCGGTGCGTTCAAAGATTAGAGAAGAATAAGAATATGAATAGCGTAGCTTTAGATAGGTTAGAACACTTGCGCGCGAACTTTAGATTGTAACAACACATTTTAACGCATTAGTACTCTTCGTGTAGATGTGTATTGAGACATTTTCTCGCGAAAAACGTGGACACAATTAAACGACGTGGACGCACAATTAAACGCTAAAAGATATCGGTATCTTTAGCTTTTAAAATTGTTCCAGAAAGCAACGCGCTTAGTAAACTTCGCGCGCTGCTGCTCTTTCATCATGTCCGCAGGCAAGCACCTCGACATCTCCTCTTCCACACCGAACAACAAACCGTTACCAGATGGCGTCTCTAAAACGTACGACGTGACCTCGAAATGGGAACCGTACTGGTTGTGCTTTATCGGCACCGTGAGTGCTTTCCCGTGCTTGGTGTTCTTTTGGGAGACGAAAACGTTGACGTTAGAGACCGAGGAAGTCGTCTTGAACTCGCGAAACTGCGTCAAGAATACGAACAAGAGATTACCGTACGGCGAGTTAGGATCTGTGGACCAATCAAAAAATGCGTGCGGGTGCTACGAAGTCGGAGGCGAATCCATCGGACGGTTGTCCCCGGGATGGGGGAGTACGAATGAACTCCCCGAGATGCTGTCGATTTTGGCGACGCTGAAACACCGACAGCAACAAAGAGGCGATCAAGGGCAAATTCAACGGACGGAGAATCTGGAGAGGAAAATCGATGCAATCATACAGCACTTTAAGATTAAAATTCCGGACGACTTGGATATCGACCAAGCGCCGGGTGCGATGTCGATGAAGCGTTACTAATAGTACTCTTATTTATTCTTCGACGATGCGAGACGACGCGTGTTGTTTTTGGCGACGAGGAGGAAAAGACTATTTATACACCCAATAAAGCCTCTCTGGCTTGTACAAACGCGAATGCGCAGAATATGTGTGTCACACTATATATAGAAGTCATACTAGAAGTCATACTAGAAGTCATACGTTTTAACACACGGCAAGTTCTCCTGAAAATAAGATGGTTTTCGTTTGTCAGTGGGAAATCCAACCTTTTTGAAGTTTTTTAATACCGTCTGGTGGCTCTCGATCGGCGCTGCTCACGAAAAGTCGAAAAAGCGCTTTCCTCGGAAAGGATTTTATCATTTAATGATGAGATTTGAGTCACGATTTTCCGTCGTTTCGCTTGTTTGCTCCGCACAAAAAAACACTTCCCTTCCCAAAGGCGCGTGTAATAAAAAAGCGCAGATACTCCTCCATCAAACGTAGCGCGACTGAAGAACGCATCGTCATCAGCATCAGCATCGCCATCGTCATCTTCTCGGTGTGCGCGCGAAAGTCGTTTCACCGCACGAAGAACGAAAGAGAGAGAGAGAAGAGGCGTTTAGATAAAATCTACTCGCGACTCTTGAGAAAAAGCGTCGGTTAATTGGATACATCCGCGAAAGGACGCGAGCGACGGATGAGCGCGTTGACGCACGCGTTGGACGATCATCTCAACCACCAAAGACGAAACAACACGAATGATGGTGGTGAGAGCACTGCTCGTAAAAATGGTCGAAATTCGAGCGATTCCACGTCCACGTCGTCGCCGGAGTTTTCACCGGAAGTGACCCTTCGAGACGGAAACAAAACGCACGGATCCGGATCCGCAATCGCTTTGTTACGAGCAACCGTCTGGGAAGAGGCACAAAAAAGAGGCGAAAATTTCGGCGGTCGCGAAGCGGATGGCGACGACGACGAGGAGGAGGAGGGTGGACAAAGACGAGGAAGAGGAGGAGGGCCGATGATTGATGCGAAAACGCGCGCTATTTTGGAGACGGAAAACGCGGAGCAAATGTTCGTTGGGAGGAGATCGATGGAGATTGAACAAGTCGCGAGTTTCGGGAACATTCAAATAGCGCCGGCGGTGTCCGGGCCGCAAACGCAAGCGTTTAGCGGGATCAGTTCGAGACCAAGGGAAGTGCCTCGCGTGAGACGAGTGACGGTGTACGACGACATGAACGAGGATAGTAACGATGCGAGCAGTCCTGGGAGGAAGCGGAGAGGCGCGTCGACGAGTTACTTGGCGATCGAGGCGGATTTGTTGAGCAGAAGCGACGAGAACGTCGGGATGTTTTGTTCTTCCCCGAATAGGAAGAATTTTACCTCTGCGCCATTCGCGGCTGTTTTTGCCGCAGGGAGAACGAGTACGGGAGTAGGGTCACCTTTAGGTCAACCGTCATCACCAAAATCGACGTCGAAAGGGTTTTATTCTGCACCTTTTGCGACGGTATATGGATCGCCGAACGCACCCTCCAGTCCTGCGAGCAAAATGAACTCTTCGTTACATTTTTAAAACAGAAAAAAAACGCGCTGTACATATGTAAAGCACACATGAAGAATCAACAACAAATAGTAAAGTCCAATAGCAAAGCAAATAGTAGCACATGAAGTTTCGCGGGGATTACGCAAATATCCTGCTCGCGGGTTGTATATATACGAAAAAGAAAGTATTGCACATAACGATAATTACCGTAGGTACCAAGTACCGCGTACCACACGGTAGAAATAATTGTCTCTTTAATATACAAGGAAAACACAAACGCACGCATGCGCAACACACGCACAACACAAAAAGCAAGCAGCTCGGTCTGATCTCTCTCTCTCTACAAAGTTTAATATCCTCTGTTATGACCAAATTTACACCTATGTCCCCACGAACACCGTCCAGTTTGCGCGAACGCGCGACAAATTTGACTCTTGAACGTCACCATGAGAGGCACTGAACCGCCTAACAAGGTTGTTCCATTCGCCCCTTGCACCGCTCTCGATGCCTCTTCGACCGATTGGAACCCAATAATTCCAGTCGTCGCGATGCGCGTGCACGATATGATGCGCCCAAACTGCGCAAACGCGTTCACTAAATCATTCTCATTACTATCTGTGGGCAACCCTTTGATGTAAATGTTCTCCGACGGTGGATTGGTCATCGCAGAACCGCCGACGCCACCACCACCACCGCCCGCCTCGCCACCACCTCGCCCACTACTACCAGCAACCCCGGAACTATCCGTATTCGCAAACTTCACCTGTAACGGCCTGTGCGCCAAATCTTCTCTTAAAACTCTTCCGCTGACTTTCTCAATCGCTTTCTCCGCCTCCTCGTACCTTATGAACTTAACGAATCCGTATCCTTTCGAGACTTGTGACATTTTATCCCGCATAATATTCACGCTCTCCACTTCCCCGCACTCCTCGAACAAGTGTTTCAACGACCCTTCCTCCATATCTCTCGGAATATTCCACACGTACAAATTTGAATGCGTCGGTAAACTGGCCATAATCTGCTGCTTCGCGTTGAACGACACCGACACTGGCATCGCACCACCGATTTCGCTCACTATCATCTTCCCGTTTGCCTCTCTCACTGCCACCTCTGCTTCCCCAACCGTCTCAAATCGTATCAACGCCGTCGTCGCAATCACGCGACAACTCACAATCTTCCCAAACGCGCCAAACTTCTCGCGCAAAATCCCTTCGTCGATATCCAAAGGTAATCCTTTCACGTACACGTTATCCGTGGGAATCGACGCCACGTCTACGCCCGTCGCGCCAATCATCCCGCCGTGTACCCCCATCAACCCGTTCGAATCCGTGCTCGCGAATTTAATCTGCAACTGCTTATCTTTCACGAATTTCCCGTGTAACTTCTCCTTCGCGTTCACCGCGTCCTCGAACTTCACGTACTTCACGAATCCGTACCCTTTCGATTGTTTCGTTTGCACGTCTCGCATTATCGTGCACGACTCCACGGTGCCGAATTTTTGGAACAAAGTCGATAACTGCCGCTCGTCCATGTCTCGAGGAATAGACCACACGTACAAGTTGGAGTGCTTCGGTTTCTTACCACTCTCCCCGCCGTAGTGGTTGTTATAGTTCGTCGGGTAATTATTCGTCGTAGTACTGTTGATGGTGTTGTTGTTCGAGTTGTGGTGGTGCGTCCGCGCGTTGTTGTCGTCGCCTCCGTTGTTCATCGTCATCATCTGATCGTCTTGGTTGGACGACGCGCGCTTCCGATTCACCGGTAACGAAGAAGGAGGATGAGGGGCGATTGTGTCGACATTATCGTCTCCTCCTCTCGTCGTCGCTGCCATGCCGGGTCTGCGGAAAGGCATGTTCTCGTTGTTGGTGATTACGAGAGTGTGACGACAATGACGACGACGCGCGCAAAGGGTGGTCTTTGTGTGACGACGGAAGAAGAAGAAGCGAGGATGTTTCTTTGTAAGACGAACAACGCGGGAAAAATGTGTCGAAGTAAAATGAGGAAAATTCCAAGAAGTACTTGAATATATATGTACCCGATGCGTATGTACGAATAAAACTCTAATCCCATTCAGATGGCACTTCTTCTGTCGCGCCTCGTTGCACTTCTCCCTCTTCGACCACGTCGAATGGTGCTTGAGAGGAGGGCGGTTCTGGGGTTGGATCTCGCGGCGGCGCGAAGGTTTCCGGAGGAGGCGCCGCCGCTTCCGAGACCTTTTGTTGTTGTTGTTGTTGTTCTCCTACTTCGAGATGCGAGAGAGAGAGATCGCTTCGGAGCATAGAAAAGTCGCCGAGTTGCGTCGGTGCACCGGCAAACCCGCCGTATTGGTTTTCGAGGGAGAACGCGAGGTCCTCGTGGTGGTCTTCCTCGTCGCCGTTTTCGCCGGTACTTTTCTTCATCGCTATGGAGAGGTCGCTGTCGATTTTGATTTTCGCTTCCGGGCGTTGAACGCGGTCTATGAGGCGGTGACCGGTGGATTGGTACGCTCCTGTTGTTCCAGTGCCAACGCTTGGACGACGATGTTTGCCCTCGATTCGGTCTTTCGCGCGTCTTCGGAGTTCGCTTAAAACGTCTTTCGCCGGTTGAATGGTTTCGTGCTTGGATAAATCGCCAAAGTTGGTGTTGTTGGACCACTCGTCGAGAAATGCGATGCATTTCAACTGTGTTTTCTTGGCGATATCGTATGCACGTTTCCGGAGATTGATGTCTTGGGACAGTTGCGATTCGCCACGCATGATACCTCTGAGCATCGGCCGGAGATACTTTTGTATATTTTCGACGACGAATCCTTTCGCTTTCACGGCCACGGCGAGTATATCGGAGCTCCCACCTTCGGAGCTGTGTACGTCCTCGATTGCCGCTTTCATTATGGCTGAACACAAGGCTAACGGTACTATTTTACGCTCAATTTCAAGTTTCGTTTCGGAATCATCATCGTTGTCGTCGCCAACACCACTACCACCAGCAATCACGGCGTCAGTTTCCACGTTTTCATCCGCGAGCTCTTTTAAACCTTCAAAAATTTTATCCGCACCAACGTCGCCGTGTTTCTTCACAAAGCGATACGCTTCTCTACCTGTGCTGCTCACTTCCGAGAACATTTTGTTCTCGCGAATACTTGTGCGTACTTTATTTATGAACGCATCCGAGCCAAATCGAACGGCTTCCGGGACAAACGCATCTGCCAAAGTCGTCGGCGACGCCGACATAGACTTTCCATTTGGCGGCGATATGTGCGTCCCGTTCGAGTTCATCGAATGCAACGATGTCGGTGGTCTAATGCTATTGTCTTTGTCTTCACCTTTCACGGCTGATATTATCGACATTACGTTTAACGGCTTCATCGATTGCTTCGTCGCGCGTTCGCTAAGGAGTCGATTCCTCTCTCTGGTATTTTCAATCATCTCGTTTATTTTGTTCACACCTCTGCGAACTTCCTGTTCTGTCCCTTCGACAACCAAACCCGTAGGAGTCTTCGCGTCCACTGTCACCGTCGCCCCAGTTACCATCCGAATCAAATCTAACTTCTCCTGTGATGACACCACGTTGAAGAAATTTTTACAATCGTGTCGTCTCGTAACTTTTGGTTGTTGTTGTTCCTGAACCATCTGCCTTTGTTCTATTATTCTAGGTTTCTTAAGCGATGAATGTCCTCCTTGTTGTTGTTGTTGCTGCTGATATGCGTCGTGAGGCCTCGCTAATCCAATCGCCGAAGATGCTATAGGTAATTTTGCCCACTCCTCTCTCGCTTCCGATGTCTTGCGCTTCAATCGATTTCCTTGTAACGACATGGTATGCGTTTCTTTCTCGCGCGTTTCCACCCAATCCTCGTCTGCTTTTTTCCCTTCTTCATTTTTGCCTTTCTCCTTCTTTCGCGCGGCGTCGGCATTCGTCGTCGGCGCCGACGATTTCGTCTTCTTCGTCGTCGTCTCTTCCTTTACTGATGGTTTCCCTTTGATTCCCGAATCCAAAAACTTAAACACCTCGGGTTTACTCCGGTACCGATTTCCATCCTCGTCGAAATAGTACGCGTCGTAATGTCTCGAATTATTACCCTTTATCACGCGTTTGCTCGCAGACACGTTCCATCCTTTCAGAGCTTCGAATGGATCTCTCGGCGTTGCCTCGCGTTCACGCACGGCGTCGCACAATCGCTGCCAAAACTCGATTCGTTTTTTTCGAGTTTCCTCCGTTGGGTTTGGAGACGGGTCGGAGGTTGGGAGTGCGGGGTATTTCGACGACGACATTCGCTACGCTTTGCCGAGCGTCGCACCGTGCTGCGCGTGGTACCGGTGGATATACAGGAAGGAGTGTATGAGCGACAACTCTGTTGTTCGACTTTTTAGGGGGAGACAATATAGAGGAAATCGAACGAGTTCGGAGAGATATTTTTACACGACTCGTCGTAAACGCTCAAAGTTTTTTTCGGAAAAAAGTTTAAAAAGAAAAAGTCTCGCAGCCTCCATCGGAGGTCAAGCAATCCACGTAACCCTTAACTATTCTGCCGAGTAAACTACCGATTTGTGCGTCTCTTTCGTAAATTTTCAATTCTGGTAAATAATCCTGACGATAGAAGACTTTCGAGTTTTCGTCTACGCGCACGAAGGATACGCCTTCGAACGAAGGATCGGCATTGAGGAATTGTCTCGAGATATAGGTGCCATCTTTTGTACACAGTTCGGCAGATATGGTCCAGTTGCGTCCGTAAATGTACGCAGAGCACATGTTGTTCAATGTTTCATCGATTTCGGATATATTGTTAGCAGAGTAAAGCCCGTCTGTGTACACCGATTCTTCCGAGTAGAGACGCTGGCGATTTTCAGCGCAGTGCACGCCGTCGCGAGCCGCTTCCAATTTTTCACTCGTAAAGTATTTCGAACACGACGGAGAAACCTCGTTTGGCAAGGTTTTCTCAGACCCGTCTGCAAGGACAGCCATGATTGGTTGCGTGACTTCATCTTTACAACGTTGCTTCTCGTTCTCATCTCCTAAGAATGAAAACAAACACCGTTTCTTCTCCGCGAGTAACGAACCGATCAAAGGCACGTGTTCGTACAGTTTGCCCTCACCGAAAAAGTCTCGCCAGTCGTATACTTTAAAATCTGCGTTGAACTTGATAAACGAAACACCGGGCACGTTCTCAATCGGATCCGTTTTCAACTCGCCGAATTTCCAACCGGTCGTGTTGTACATGAAAAAAGGCACGTACAAGTCATCTTCGCACACTTCTCGATACACCTCTAAACTCCACTCCTCGACTAAATCTTCCGAGAGTAGATTTTTAAACAGCAACTCGACCTCGGATCGATTTCTACCGACGACGGAACCGTCCGTGTACACGATATCGTCCGCGAAATGCGCGCTGCACTCTTTCGCGGCGTTTACGCCGGCGTCCGGGCATATGAGAAAAATCTCTCGCGCTTTTTCCAACTGCTCTTTGGAAAAATTTTCTTTGCACGAAGGGGAAACTTCGTCAGGAAAGGAGGAAGTGAGCGCGAGGGCGTTGTACGATACAGAACTGGTGTTTGTCGCGTGAGCTGTGTTAAGTAGAGATGCGCCGAGCAGTGCAAAGAGTGTGAGGAAAAAGTGACGAATCATGGCGCGTGATGTTTAATGAAGAGAGAGAGAGAGATTTTTTCCTTTTTATGCCTGTCAAAAATACGAGGGACGAGCCTCGTTGTTGTGGACTATAAGTGTTTTTATGAACAATAGGTGTTTGAAAAGAATTTCCGTGTGATTAATCTCTCTGTGTTCTGCTCGTGCTTCTCAATCGAAAGTCACCTCCTCTAGATAGTCCTGCGCATCCTTCCTCTGAAATCAAGCATTCCGAATATTCCGTAGTGATGCGTTTCAATAAGCGGCCGATTATCGGGAGATTCTCGTTGGCGTATATTTTCAGATTGTCCACGTAATCCCTTTGATAGAATGCTTTGTTATTTCCCGCATTGAAAACAATCTTGCTCATTCCAGTAATATCGGTAATATAGTCATAAGAAAGGGACATGTTGAAGGAGTACGAGGGGAAGTAAGTATGTTCGGTACACTCTTCTTCGAATACTTGTAAGTGTTGCTTGGTGAAGTTGAACGCAAACATATTCGTGAAAACGCGCGATACTTCCTCCTTATTCGAAGCAGACACCGTACCATCCGTGTACGTCATTGAACTGTCGAAGTTATCCAAACAGGCTGTCTTATAATTGGTGTTTCCAGAGTCTTGATTGCAAGTAATTATATGCCGCGCAATTTTCAAGCGTTCCGGAGAAAAGTGTTCGCGACAAGACAACGATACCGTACGAGGTACGAGATCTTCAAGCACCGCGCAATCTGCACTCGTAAGCCACCGCCACCCGCATAAGAACATCAGTGCAAGATGGGCCCAAGCAAACATTAGTATATTTGGATTTTGTGGATGTGTTTTTGTGTGCCTGAATGACATATTCTCATCATTTTTAAATATAATATCCAAACGATCATGTGATTGTCAAACGAATACTTCAAAACCAGAAATTCACACTTATCGAAGTTGAGAGAGACCGAACGTAATGCCATGCGCCGCGTGGGATGAACATAGCATCTCCAGGGTTTAATATTGTGTCAAAGTACGTCGCTTCTGCGAATTTTGGAAACTTTTTCAAGTCTGGATTCTCCACATCCTTCACTAAACTTCGCGTGAACGCGTTCACTTGATTCTTCCCAGCAGCCCCCGTAGTCATGACTGCTTCGGAATAAAGCTTCTCGGTTTGGTCATCGAGGTATATGCGAACGTATTTAAATCCACTCACTTGTACAAATACGTTATCATAAGGGTCGCGATGAAGTGATGTTCGGGTTTCTCTCGTGCCTATCCAGAGATTCGATGCACCCGCACTTGTGACTTTCCCGAGCGTCAAATGTGGTATCGAGATGTATTTTTGCAGCTCTGGCGCATGATGAAACAAGCAATGTTGCGAGACATACGCGACTTTACATTGAAGAGAGCTGCTGTTTTCACTTGCATCTACGGCATTACTCGCGTTTAGCGCTTCCGAGAACTCCGATAAGCTCACGACGCCGGCACCGGAATCGTTGCTGCCTGGGAATCCAAACTCAACCGGAACGACGCGCTTGCCTCCGAACATTTCATCTCGTAAAAACTCTGTCGTTTTACACAAATCGAGAAGTTTCCATTTCTGCTCGTTGGCGTATTTTCTCACCACGCACGGTTTCTGCGTTTTGAAGTACTTTTGTAGAAACACCGCCGCGCTCAAGTCCGATAATTCCGACGCGATTTGATTTTGTACGAGGTCTCGCGATTTCTTTTTCTGCCGCGCTTCCGGTATTTTCATCGCAATCTCAACCACATCACTCTTGACGCCCCAAGAGTGTTCTTTTTTCTCCCGATGAAATTCGTAAAACACTTCCACCTCTCGCATCAATTTGCCGTAAAAACTTGGCACTTTCTTTAAATTCTCCTCGCCGTCGACTCCAATCACCATGTTCAACAGGTCCAAATTCGCGCGAGCGATTTTTGTCACCGAGGAATCCCACTCGCGAAGCAACGCCGGCAAACGCGGGTCGTCCGCAACGTTCACTCGTTCGTCGTCGCTCGCAAATTCTATTTCAAACGCATCCAATCCACTTCGATTCCCTGTGCCATCCCCAACTACTTTCATTAAAATCAATACGTGCGCGTACGCTGAGGCGAACAACCACTCGAACGAGTTCCAATCTTTCAACCGTTTTTGTTCCGTCACCATCAACGCGCACTCTTTCGCGCCTTTGATTGTAAACATCTTCAAAGAATCCCAAGTCCTCTTCCCTCGCTTCGATTTCGAAAGCTCCGGCTCGAGCGCGTCCACGAGAACTCGCATCTCTTCCTCTCGCGTCGTCTTCAAAGTCGTTCTCGTTCCCTCTCGCGTCTTCTCGCCCCAAACGCGTTCGGTAAACAATCGAAAATACTCACTCGTCTCCGCGGTGGGTGTTACTCTCGCTGCTCCCGACGAACCGTCGCCTGAATCGTCGCATCCAAAGCACGTCCACGGGTTGTTCTTTTCCTCCTCCTTCTCCTCTTCTGGAGGAGGCATTTGTTCTCTCTCTCTCTCTCTCTCTATCCGTCTCGTCGCATGTCTCCGTTTTCCAATGAGAGCCAGTTTTGAGGAAAAATTTCTCTGAAAAATGGCAGTTTGAGCACAAAACTACGAGGGGTTTTGGGAAAGCACTTCACATCCTCATTATTAGTATTTGCTGCCTTTGAAAAACGCGTTTGTGCGAATAAAGAAAGCTCTTCATATATATATAGTGTATCATATATATATATAGAGAGAAGCGACTGGAACGATTCGGGAGAGAGAAAGAGAGAGAGAGAATTGGAAAGACTACGCGCGTGGCATCACTTCGTGTTGTTGTTGTTGAGAAAGAGTACATTGAAGTGAGAAATCGATCAGAGATACGAAAGAGATATAAAAGAGAAGAGTAAATAGAGAGTTATACGTATAAAGAAGACAACAAATGAGCGGAGATGAGCACCAACCGCCGCCGCCGAAAGTATCCGCGTCGGATTTAGATTGCTTCACGCGAGTTTGCAACGCGTCGGTTGCGATGTTTGGGATCGGGTCCATCATAGGGGCGGTGAAAGCGACGTGGGCGGAAGCGCCTTTGACGATTCAAAGAGGCCAAACGCTCGCGGCGGTCAGGAATACCGGGTCGTACATGGCGAATTCCGGCGGAGTGTTTGCCGCGGTAGGGGCCATGTACACCGGGACGTCGTGTTTGTCTAAAAGCATTCGAGGTAAAGATGACTTTTGGAACGGCGTCTACGGCGGGCTGGCGGCCGGGACGGTTATGGGGTTGAAGGCGAAAAAGGTTGGCGTCGCGGTAGGTGCCGGGGTGGCATTTGCCGCGGCGAGCGCGAGCGTCGACGGGACCGGGGAGAAAGTTCGAGGCGACGGGTTGTTTGACGACAACGCGACGCCGGGGAGGGTTTATTTTCCGTACGACGAGATTAAGAAGTAATAATAAAGCTTTGTTTTCGAGATTGAATTTCGTTCGCCCTAAACCCCCCGTTCGGCGCACCAATGCCAAAAGAGTTTGTAATTTAACATCAATTGAAGGTACTAGTATCATACTTTTCGTAGAACTTTAGTTATTATTACCACGTCGTCGTCGTCGTTGATTTTGGCGAAGATTTGTGCGATTTCATGATGAGAAATTTCAAAATCGGAAACGTCGTCACAAAACGACACCTTTTCCTGCGCCGCGCAGCACATAAAAATGCTCCTCCCTTTCTAATCGACGCACATCAAGAAAGATTTCGAAAGAATAATGGGCATATCCTCTCTCCTTTTGAACATCAAATCGATCACGAAATCTGGCACGCACATCAGCGCGCACAAAGACAGCAAAATCGCGGTCGATTCGTACTGTTGGTTGCACAAGTGCGCGTATTCGTGTTCGAGGGAACTGGTTGAAAACTGCGGGAACCAAGACGTGTTCGTGCACGCGTTTTTGAATCGAGCGAGGATGCTGAAGAACTCCACGGGTTCGTCGGAGGTGACGTACGTCTTTGACGGCGCCTCGTTGCCGAGTAAAGCGAGAGAGGAGAAGCAAAGACGACAGAGACGCGAAGCGGCGAAAGATATGGCGAGAAAGGCGTGGAGCGAAGGGAACAGAAAATTAGCGTTCGACTGCTACGGGAAAGCGTTGGACGTGACGTTTGAGATGGCGAAGAGAGTGATGGATGCGATTGAAAGAGAAGGGCTGGGGCGAGTGTTAGTCGCGCCTTTTGAAGCGGATGCGCAGCTGGCGTATCTGTGTAAGAACGGGTACGCGGACGTGGTCATCACGGAAGATTCAGATATGTTAGCGCACGGTGCACCCATCGTGTTTTATAAAATGGATAATAACGGCATCGGGGATGAGATTCGGTACGAAGATTTACCGAGGAACAGAGGGTTACGATTCGACCAGTTTACGCCGGATTTGTTTTTACAGATGTGTTGCATGAGCGGATGCGATTATTTGCCGAGTTTGCCGAACGTAGGAATGAAGAAGGCACATCAGGCGATGCGAAAGTGTCGGGAGTACGGCGCAGCTTTGAGGTCGTTTAAATTTGAAGGGATTCGGGTCGATAAGGAATATGAAAGTGGGTTTCGGGACGCGCTGATTACGTTCAAGCACGCGTTAGTGTATTGTCCCACGAGGAAGAAGTGTGTGAACTTGAGCGATTGCGCTGAAGACGACGGGGTACCGTGCGAGGACGTTTTGAATTTGAGGTTTAGCAAGGAAGATGAAAAGAGGCTTTTGGGTGAACGAAGAGTCGATGCGGTGTGCGAAGGCGTCGCAAACGGGAAACTGCATCCTGTGAGTTTAAAGCCGTATCCCCCGCAAAGAGAGTTGCCGAAAAGCAACAGAAACTTTAGTACGAACACCACCACCAACAACAACAGCAACAACAGGATGACCATGAACAATTATTTCACGAATAGAAAAGATGAAGGGGGAGCGGTGATATTCGGACAGCAACACCAGCATCAGCCGCGATCTGCTACTACTTCCAACGCGCCGAAAATGCAACCAAACAGGCCGATTGTGCGCTCAACGTTTTTCGCCAACGCTCTTAAAGACGACGAGGAAGAGAAGAACAGACGAGAAGCGTTGAAGCGATACGCCGCAAAGCCGTCCACGTTTGACGCATTCGAATATTCCAATAACAGCGCTTTGTTGCCGATGAATCGCGCCACGCCTGAGCTATCGTTACAGTCGCCAATGAAGAAACGCGTCGTGAAAAAGTTTGACTTGTACGGCACGGCGTCCAAGAATACTCCGGAGGATACGAAGAAGAAGAAGAGTATGGTCGAATCGTCACCGAGTGCTCTTTTGAACACGGCAGTTCGAAAATCGCCGAGACTGACGAAGATCAGATCGAGTGCACTCGACAATAACGACGACGATGACAACGCGACACCAGCTACGGGGAAGAAAACGGTTGATTTTCTCGAAAACTTCAGATTCGATTCTACCTCTTCAAAGAAGAAAGCTTTGTCGGGAAGAAAAACCACCGTCATTCCGAGCACCGTGTCTGTCGGTAAAAAGAAGAAAGCAGTTTCCTCGTTACCAAAGACGACGACGACGACGACGACGAGTAAAAAGAAAAGACGAACATCAAAACGACTCTCGGCGGGTGGAGAGAGAACTTCTGCCGCCGCCTTATTTTCGGAATTTGCTTTGCACTCGAACAACGACGAGAAATAGCTCTTCATACAATAGGACAACAACACATATTTCGCTTAAAATAGTTTCATGATAGCAGCAGCTTACACAACCACGCTTGTTTTAATACTAATAATTACTAGAATACAACGAGAAATCGTTTTTCAAACTAAAAATAGAGCTACTATCGCACCGCGAACTGATTCTTAATCTTTCCCGTTCGCGTGTCGCAAAGCATTCGCTCGTCTCTTCGATGCTTCGCGTCCAATCTCCGCCGCGCAAAATCAACCGCTTTCGGATTCGCCTTCATCTCCGCCAACTCGTCCACTTTCGAGCGAATCACGACATCAAATCCATCTCTGGTCGTAAACTTCGCGCTTTCCCGTCCCATCGCTTCCTCTCGCATCCTTTCCCGTTTCATTTGCTTCTTCCGTTTCTTCCTTTGCGACTTGGTATCGTGAAAGTCTTTCAGGTATTTTTCTTTCAACTGGTTCTCGCTCGCGGCGACGGCATCGACGATATCGTCGTCCAAAGTGAACGCGTCCGGATCTTCTTCCGCTCCTTCTTCCTCCTCCTCCTCCTCTCGTTCGTTCTCTTTTCCTTCCTCTTCCTCCTCTGCTTTCCTCTTCTCTTCCTTCTCTCGTTTCCTCTTCGCCGCCGCCTCCGTTCGCGCTTTCGCTTTTTCCACTCGCTTCTCTTTTTCTCTCTCCTTCGCGAGTTGTTGCGTCTCCCTCGCTCGTTTCTTCAGGAGTTGCTCCTCTCTCGTTTCTTTCTCCGCGACGGCGCGAGTGACTTCTTCCGGTGGCGCGTCGTCCGAGTCCGAGTCTTCCGAGTCGACATCATCATCACCTTTGTCCTCGTCCTCGTCCTCGGGATCGATGATGGGAGGACGACTTTGATCACGTTTTCCCCCCGCACCACGAGTTTTATTCGCAGCGCTCGAGCGAGTGACGCGCGAAGCACTAGCAGCGGCGGGCATATTCTTCTCGCGCGAAGTCTTCCCCTTTTCTTTCGCTCTCTTTCTGCCGGCCGTTGTTGTCGTTGTTGTGTTGTTCTCGAAAACCGCTTTTTCAACGACGAGATTCTCCCGAGAGACGAACGTTTTTCTCCCAAAACCGCAATTAAAAAACGAGAGACTACACGCTTTAATCATGCCGAGAATCACGTGCACGGGCACTCCGCAACAGCGAGGGTGCGGCACGGTGTTAGTGCACCCACCGTCGGCGCAGTTCGTGCGATGCGCGGTGTGTTCCGCGATTACCGCGTGCGCTGCTGCATCATCATCGTCAGCATCGGGAGGCAACCCCCTCTCGTCGTCCTCGTCGAACGCTGGGGGTGGTTTTGTTCGAAACAACCGAGGAGGAGGCGCGAACGCGCGAGAAATGGCCGCCATCCACTGTCAAGGGTGCACGGTTCGATTGATGTTCCATCTTGGCGCGACGCAAGTGCAGTGCGCGTTGTGTCACACCATAAATAGAGTCGCCTCAAACAACAACAACGGGAACGGTGGTGGTGGGCACGTTGAAAGGCAGGACGTTTCGCACTGTCGCTGTCGCGGGTGCGGGGTGACGCTGATGTACACGAGAGGCGCGACGAGCGTGAGTTGCGGGGCGTGTCACGTGGTGACGAATACAGCTGGTATAGCCGCGGAAGGAGGAGGAGTGAATAGCACGGCGAGTAAGAGTAGCGTGGGAGAAGAGGAGAGAGAGTTGGTGGTGGTGGAGAACCCGCCGGTGAAGTTGCGAGACGGAAGAGTCGTGCCGAACGTGAGCGTGGCGGTGGAGATTCATAACGTTAACGATACAAAGTAGCAGAGCATTGTTGTACATAAAAGCGCTACGGTGTATATTATAATTACTATTTTACAACATTCATATTTGATGATATGGTACAAAGCTCCTTCCGCGTTTATTTATTTTTACTTATCCGTCGAGTTCGCGAAGCTTGAAGCCGATGTTTATGTATTGCAACTCCAACGTTTTCAAGTTCGACGGCATGTCGTCGTACCCGGGTTCTCTTCCGAAACGAATGTGGAAGTTTATTCTCCATAACTTCAATATTCTCGCCAATCGAATGTGTCGATTCACGTGCTTGCCTAAATACGATTCGTACGCCTCGTCGCCGTGGACCTGCCTCAACGCTTTCCCGAGCTTCCCGACCATCGGGCCTCTCCGCGTTCTCATAAACTCGAACACTTTCGGGTTATTCGTGAACGGATCGTCTAACAACGTACCTCTAAATTCCTCGGAGACACGTTTGCCTCGTCTCGCGTTGTATTGCGCTTTTTCGAAATCAATCGGCGACGTTTGACCTTGTCTTCCGATGGTACACAACCAGTTCCTCGCCGCTTCGCGAGCGTCCGCTTCGGACACCGATCCGTATTCACCGCTCTCGTCGTCGTCGTTTACGTCGTCCTCTGCGGCACCGTACGTCCAGTTATACCCGTGTTTTTCCCTATACGACGCGTACGGTTTCTGTTGTTGCTGCTGGAAATCGTTCGTTGCGGTCGATCGAACCCGATAGGCTCTTTGCGTTTTGCGGTTGTTGTTCTCGTTGTTGTTGGTGGTGTTATTCGTATGATTATTCGTATTCTTATTAGTACCGCTACTTTTACTCGCCGCGCGGACGATGATGCTGCGAGTATTCTTCGAGACCTCCTGATGAGAAAGAGAGAGAGTAAGAGGATGAAAGACATCAAAAGTCAGTTCCATCGTTCCAAAGAGAGAGAGAGACAGAAAACGAGAGAGAGAGAAAACGAGAGAGAAGAATGACGTTGCACGAAACCGCATACGAACGTAACGAAACGCGCAATCCTACCTCCTTCTTCGTCTTCTTCTTTCGTTGCAACGAAGAAAAACACGAGACGCACAGAGACGCCTTTTCGGTCGTCGTCGTTCTCATCATCTCGTCGAACAACGGCGCGTTTTTGTCGCGCTCTCTCACCAGAGAGAGTACTAAGTCGTTTTGATATATTCTTTTTCTTTATTGTGCGGAGATGCCCAAAAGAACAAAAGGAAAATGCCCAAAAGAACAGCGCGATGGTGGACACACGAAAGGATGGATTTTGATTTTAATCGACGAGCGTTGTGTTCTCGTGCTTCTGTGCCGCAGACCCATTTCCCGCCAAAAGAAAGAGAGAAGAGAGGCAAAATTTAAAAAATTTCAAAAAAGCCAAACACCTCTCTGAAAAGAGACACTCCTCGTCAAAATCTCTCTCTGCAAAACGACAGTAACACACGCGCATAAAACAACAACAAGAACACAACGACGAAGAGGAAGAAGTTTTGAGCGAGCGAGAACAATTATTCTGGTTTTCTTTCGAAGAGGAGGAGGCGCAGAGAAGACGGATTTGTTGTTTATTTTTTTTGTAAGATTTTACGACGAAAATCATGTCGACGCGAGGAAGTCTCCGAAATCGTCGCGCGAGATCTAACGTCGTCGAGGAAGAGAAGAAGACGCTGGATTTGAAACGAACGCGATCGAGAAGTCGAGGAGGACCACACTCGTCGAAGAAAAAGGAAGAGGCGGAGGAAACAGAGGAGGAAGAATCGACGAAGAAAGAACGAGGAAAACAACAACCGCAAAAGTCGATTTTGAAGACGAGGAATAAAAACGCCTCGAGCGGTGGCGCGAAGAAGAAGAAGGAGGAGGAGGAAGAAGATGATGAAGAAGAAGACGACGAGGAAGAAGAGGAAGAGGAAGAAGAGAAAGAGATCCCGCCGGTGGTGGTGAAAGAGAAGGACGAGGAGGAAGACGCGGAAAAGCAATTACCGCTCGTCGTCGCGGCGACGCCGCAACAGCAAGCCGAGGGCGGCGCGGACGAGATGGAGGAAGAAGAAGAAGAAGAGGAAGAAGAACAAGGCTTGTTCGAATGGCTCGCGAAGAAAGAAAAGTTGCCGGAGGAGAAAGCGAATCGATTAGCCGCGGAGTGGACGACGCGGTACCAAGAAGATCAGGCGTCTGCGGCGGCGGAAATGTATACTTTGTTGACGAAAGCGAGCGGCTGCAAGGCGAAAATTTACAAGCCAGAGTTGATGAACTCGGAGTGCGCGATTATTATGAAGAGAATCGAGGATGAATTGAGACAAGGTAACGTGAACCCGGTCGATCCAATGGCGGGGAAAGGGAAATTATACAGGAACTTTAAGGACGATTTGGGTTTGTTCATGCGCGCGGTGGTGAGAGAAACGATCGATTCGAGAGACTTGTTTGACGATACCATGTTTGAAATGTTTCGGGAGATTTTTCAGACGTGTTCAAACTCAACCGCACGAGTGATGAGAGTAGTCGCAACGGGGATGGGGCTGAACGTTATTTCCGGATTGGTGAACGCGTGCTTGTCGCAATCAAAGCAAGCGGCGTTAAAACAAAGACAGTTGGATAACGCGTTGGCGTCGAAACGAAAAGAAGCCAAGGTAGAGGCGGAGGCGATTAAGAAAACCATGGACCAGTGCTCGAAGAATACCGAGGCCTGCGCGGGAATGATTAAAGAGATGTTCAACGGTGTTTTTACGGGACGATTTCGCGATTACGACCCTCAAATTCGCGCAGGTTGCATGGCGGCTGTGTCGAACTGGATGTTGGAGTACCCGTTCATGTTTTTGACGGATTTTTACTTGAAATATTTAGGGTGGTCCATGAACGACAAATCGTCACTGGTGCGATTGGAGGTTTTGAAAGGTTTGCGACGTTTATACGCAGACGGGACGAAGGCGTCGATTATGGATGGCTTTACGAATAGATTTAGTGCGCGCATTAAAGAGCTTTTATTCGACGCTGATCCTATGGTGACGTGCGAAGCGATTTTCGTCGTATCGCAGTTGCGCGAGTACGAGACTTACGACGCAGATACGATGAACGAAGTGTTGCACTTGCTGACGGAAGAAAACGAAAGCGTTCGGGTTACCGCGGCGAAAGTGTTACCAAAAATGTTACCGTCGTTGTTGGAGCAGTACAATAAAACTCGCACGAGCGCTTACGGCAAAAAGAAGAAACCAGCGGCGAAGAAAAAAGCGAAAGCGGCGAAGAAGCCGAAAAGGAAAGCGAACAAAAAAATACGAAACGAGGACGACGAGAACAGCACGGAAGACGAAGAAGAAGACGAGGGGGAGAAAAGAGGCAATTTGTTTGGCGATGACGAAGACAACGACGAGATGGAAGACGAAGATTTCGATACGAGCTTGGGTGTCGGCGAACTCACGGCTTCCGAGACGCTGGAAAGCGTTTTGGAGTTGGTGAAAATTTTGTCAAACACGACGCACGCGAAGCATCTTGCAGTGGACGACGCTTTAGAAACGCACTCGAAAATCATCGACGCCGTTTGGGATGAAATGCCTCTGTTTCACTCGTTTGAATTCTTGGCCATGAAGTTGAGCGACGAAGAGTTTTGCAGCGACATCGCGGACGCCGCCGCGCTCGCAAACTTGACGCTCCGAGCAGTGAAGAAATCGCAAATGGAAAATATCATCGCCGATGCGTTGGCGAAATCGAATGTACCGACGCCAGCAAAGATGAGCATGACCAAACGCGACAGAGAAACGTGCGATCAAAGCAGAGAAAAAATCACGCTCGCGTTCACCACGCATCTCCCGACGTTGTTGGAGAAATATTCCGTCGAAGACGAAGTCTTGGCGCCGCTGTTGGAAATCATCCCTTACATGAAGCTTGAACACTACCCGTTGCGACAACGAGACGGCGAGTATCAAGCTTTGTTAGAAACCGTGAAGAACATCTTATTCAAACGCGTGGATTCGAAGGTTTTAAATAGTGCAGCGAAAGCGATCGCATTTTGCGCCAACGACGGCTACGAAGGCACGAGAAGCGGTGCGGTCAAAGTTTTCGATTCCATCGCCAAACATCTCGGCGAGAAGCTTTCGCAGTTAGCAAAGAGCGCAATTGTAAACAGAACTGTGAATGTCGACGAAGACGAAGATGAAGACGATGAGTTCATCGTCAGCGAAGATAATGGCGACGGTTTCATTTTGAAATGCGCGCTGTTGCGCGTCACGGCGCTTCTCAAGTACGCGAGATTATCTAAGCTCGAAGGCGAAGCGGTTTTTGAAGCGATGGCGACACTTTTGGACGAAGTTTCACGCAACGTCCTCAGAGATGGCGAAAAGAAACTTTCGAAAGAGGTTCGAGTCGGTCCAGTTTCCGCGGTGTTACTCGCAGAGGGGGTGATGTACGAGATGGTTTGGCGCGGGATCGACTTGTCCGAATCTGAAAGTGAGCGCGTGACGGATGACGACATCCTCTCTTTTCAAAACACGCGCGACAAATCTTTGACGAGCTTGATTCGTCTAGCTGAAAATGTGGACAAACTCTTTGGGAAGTATGGCGCAAAAGTCGTCGCCGATACCAGACGTAACTGCACGGCTGCCGTTGCCGATGCCGTCTTGTATCTCAAGATGGCTGGGAAGATGTCCATTTCGTTACCGCCGAACATGATGACGGCGGCGTGGCGTGCGGCGGATAAAATCATGACGCCGGAAGACGAGAATTTAGATGCCGACGTCAACGCGGCGAAAATTGGATACCAGTTAGCTCTAGTAGACGCCAAGTGCGGCGATCACTCGAGCGGAAGCATAGCCGCGCCGGCGTTCATTTCGAACTTTGCCATCGGCGGGGACCACTTGGATGCCGCCATCAAAGGTTTTATGACAGAGTTACGTCGCGATAGTCAGAAAAACCTCGCAAGAACAATCTTCATGGCACTAGCGGATGCTTACCAGGTGGTATCAAACGCGATGAAAGATAAGGACGCAGACGAAGACATCGCACAAAGAGCGATTGACTTTTTGCGCGACCTCGCGACGCGCATCGCGAGCATTTTCTCCCCGTCTGTGCAAAGAGACCGCTTGGTCGTGCGTGTGATGACTGCAGATTGCGTGAACTACGCGTTAGTACCGTTGAAGCCTGAACGATTTGCCTTTTTAGAATACGCGGTGTCGGCGTTCATTCCGAAAATTTCACAAGTCGACGCGAAGAACGTCTTGGAGGCGTGCGAAAAGCAGTTAGAGCACGTCGACGAATCCGACAAACGCTCGTTGAGCTTTAAAGAGTTCATCGAAGTCGTACGCGTGCGATCGCTGGGTAAAAGTGCGGCAAAAGTTGAACGAGAGAGAAAGGCTGCGGCTAGAAAAGCTGCCAAAGAAGATGAAACGGAAACTTCGTTCGAGGAAGAGGACGAAATCGAGACGGACTCGGAGCTCGCCGGCGCGACTCCCGGATCGAACAAAACGCGCAAGACGAACGCGAATTCCACGCCTGGCTCGGAGAAGAAACGAACCTTAGAAACGGAGAAAGACTTTGCAAAGATCGTCGAAAACGAGGAGAGCAAAGAAGAAACGATCACCACTACCGCGGATGAAGGTGAAGCGGTAGACGCGGACATGGAAGACGTCGTCCCGGTGCAAAAGCCTTCGCGTCGCGGTCGCAGATAATTTGTTATACAATAGAGAGACGAAAGGTAAGAAAGAGAGAAAGAGAGACACACATACACACATGTAATTACTACTAAACACTGAATTATATATATATATATATTAATAATAAACTTACAGGTAACACAAACAAGCGCATTAGCATCGCCCGAGCGGCTTCAATTCTCTCGCAAGTCGTCTTCTTGTTTCGTTCTTCGCTCTCAACGCAACCGCCTCCTCTGTGGTCACGTCGTCGTCAAACCCGAGCACTGGTGCGGCATCAATTGCCCTCTCAATTGTCCCCGGTGGCGCTCTCGTTCTTTGATTATCAATCTCGTTCGTCAACCTCGCCAACTTCTCCAACGCTTTCTGCAACCTCTCCTTCGCCACCGGCATGGCGGCCAAAGACTTTTCCAGCTTCTTCTTCGTCTCTTTCAGCTCTTCTTCCGAGATGTTCGCCGCGGCTAAAATGTTCTTGTTGTTTTCCTCGTCCTCTTTTCCTTCCTCGTTCTCTTCGTTGTTGTTGTTGTTCTTCTTCGCCTCGATTTCCACGCGTTCGTCTTTCAATCTATTCTCCAAGTTTTGCAACACTCTCGCCGGTCCAGTCAAGCGCTGCTCTCCAACCTTCTCGGTCAACTCCGCGACTTCGTTTTCCAACTCGTCCAACTCTGGATCACACGTTAACTCTTTCAACCGTTTTTCCTCTTTCACTCTTAAATCTTCTTCGTCTTCTTGCACATCCTCTTCTTCGTCGTCGTCGTCCGCGCGCGGTTCTCTCCCAGACACCAGAACGTTTTTGCTCAGCGTTTCCGTCACGGATTCGCACATTCGAATCAATTGAAAGGACATCATGTTTTGTTGAATCTGGTCGGTATACGTCGCCTTCGCTTCTAAGGCTTTATCCGTCGCCGCGTCCGCGAGGAACTCTTCGATCTTTTTCAGCTCTGACGGGGATTTTAACCGGACTTTCACCATCTTCTTCTTCTTCGTTTATTACTTCTTTCCGATTCTTATACTAAGGGGGAGAATTTGAAAATAATTGAAACCCCTCTCTCCTCTGTTTTTGAATTTTCCCGACGTGTTTTCTCTCTCTCTCTCTCTCTCTCTCTCTCTGTTTTCTCTTCTCTTCAAAAACAAAAAGTGGTCTCGTTTATTTGGGACGGTGTTGCTCGTAGTCTCGCGAAAAGATGGTGCTCTCTATCAAACGCCGCCAAAAGGTCTCTTTTTAAGCGTGAACGCGTTAAAATTATTAAGACGAAAACGTGCCGAGAGCAGAGACGGAAAAAATTCGAAGAAGAGAAATTTGAACGAAAACACGAAAAAAAAATGTTTTTACGAAAACATCCGCTTCTTTCTCTCGGACGCGTGAGAGTCATTCCAGGCCGCGAATTTACGTACTTCTTCTCGGAAAAAGCGTTCGCGTAGACGAGTAGTGACGTTTTAATATATCTTTATTTTACACGCATCCACGCGCGCGCGCGTTTTCTTACACACACACATATCTAAAGTTGAAACCAACATGTTGAGCGCGACGAGTGCGACGACCTCGTTAAGTAGCTGCCTTCGAGGCTACTCCTTGAAACAACAACAACAACAACAGCAGCGCTCGTCGTCTTCCGCGGAGTCGTCGTCGTCGAGAAGGTCGTCGACGTCCGTGATGATGAGAAGCAGCAGCAGCGAGAAGAAATCATCGTGTACGTCCTCGTCGTCTGAAGATGTCGGTCGCACGGCTTTATTGGCCACCATCGCGTCTTCTCCCATCGTGTTGTCCGCGCAAGACGCGTTCGCGAAAGGTGGCGAGTTCGGTTTACTCGAAGGCCGCACCGCGGCGTTGGTGCACCCGTTTTTCCTGGGCATCATGTACGCCACCAGCTTATACGCCGGGTATTTAGGCTTGCAGTGGAGGAAAGTTCGCACGGTTGGCGAAGAGATTCAAGAGTTGAAAAAGGCCTCGCCTGTCGGCGCGGACGCGGAAACGGCGAACCCGAACCAATCGAAAATCGACGAGCTGACCAAAGAACGCAAAGAGCTAGTCGCTGGGAACTATAAAGAGAAACACTTCAACGCCGGCTCGCTCTTGTTGGCGTTCGGGACGTGCTTAGCCATCGAAGGCGGGATGAACACGTACATTCGCGTCGGGAAGTTATTCCCTGGACCGCACTTGTACGCTGGCATGGGAATTGTGGCGTTGTGGGCCGCCGCCGCTGGTTTAGTGCCGGAGATGCAGAGAGGGAACGACAAGGCGAGAAGCGCGCACATCGCGTTGAACGCCGTCAACGTCGCGTTGTTCACGTGGCAGATTCCGACGGGTTTGGAAATCGTCGGGAAGGTGTTTCAGTTTACCAAGTGGCCGTAAAAAAATAAGTATGCGAGTAATGCGATGATGCAAAGAGATAATATATGTTCTTCTTTTTAATCGTGCTCATTCTTTCAATGCTATAAATTGTGTTCAATACGCTCGCTTCGTTTTTCGTTTACTAAATATTCTCCTCCTCTTTTAAGCAGTCGATGGCGTCACTTTTTTGTGGCTTCTTCCAACGTCATCATCATGCTTCGACGCTCCTCTACGAGGAAACTCTTCTTTCGGCGCTTGGCCTCTTTGCATCACGCGCAGACGACTCCCACCACCGCGTGTTCTTCTTCTTCGTGTTTTTCAAGCTCGCTAGAGCAGCATGAGCAGCAGAGAAGTGTCGGGGGAAAAAACATCGTCAGACGTCACTGGAAGACCCCCAAAGACGATGATGACGATGTTTTCTTTACCTTTCCGCCTACAAAAGGGAGGAGGTTTTTGAGCAACAACGCGTTCGAGGACGATGCGCTGGAAAAGAGAGGAAGTTTTTTTACGAGAGACGACGCGGACCCTCACGTGCAGAGACGATGGAAATCCACGAAAGCTTCGTCGTCGTCGTCTTCGTCTGCAAAGGAAGGGAAATCGAATTCGAAGCGTTTTTATACCTCTTCGAGCAAAAGTCAAAATCAAAACCAACACTCTTCTCGGTTCACGTCGAAACCGAAATCGTTAGCGATACCGTTCGAGTCTACCTCGGAGGTGTTTGAGGTGCCGGAGAAGCGGTCCACGAGTCTTCCGTGGTACACGCGCATCATGTTGAAAGTAGGCGGGTACGATAGTTCGGAAAGCGTGCAGAATCGAGCGTCGCAGCGGTTGTTTAAAGCGGTGGTAGAGAGATGCGACGAGGCGAAATTTTACGAGATATTGGGATTAGAGCACTCGTTTCGAACGGAGCACGCGATGTTTGTGTTGCACGTGTGGTTAGTTTTAGCTCGATTACGACGCGAAGGGGATTCCGGGAAGGCGATTTCGCAAATGTTTTACGACACGTTTCAAGAGGAGGTGGAGAAAAGAGTCCATCGCGAAGGCGTAAAAGTGAGAGTTCGTTCGACTTTGAAAGAGTTGGAGCAGTCTTTTTACGGGTCCGCGTTGGCGTATGATAAGGCGTTGAGCAGCGGGAACGACGATTTTATGAAATCGTTGAGGAGGAACGTGTTTATGAACGAAGGGGACGAGAAGAACGCGAAGGCTTTGGAGAGGTATTGCAGAAGGGAAATGGCTTGTTTGCATATTACCGAGACGGAAGCGGTGGTAAGTGGGAGAGTGCGATTTTCAAGCATCGATTGATGGTTTTTGATTGCATGGCAGTGTCGAACAAAAAAGCAACGCGGCGTTTTGATACGACTCAATCACGTGGTTTGTTTCAAAATTATTATAAACTTATCGCAAAATTCAATATAGAACAATATTTATTAATATAGTAGTAACAAAAGTGTCTCTCTAGCCTTTCCGTTCTCTTTTTAATCGCTCTTGTGACGCTTGTTACCGCCACCACCACCGCCGCCTCGTCCGCGGTTACCTCTTCCTCGGCCGCCGCCTCGGCCGCCGCCTCGATGATCTCTTTTGTTCCCATTACGGTCTTGTCGATCGCGATCTCTCGCGCGTCTGTCGATGGCTTCCCAGTACGACTTCTCCTCGTCGCCCCCAACGAGCTCGATCGCGCACGCGTCGCCTTCCACTTCAATCGCGTTGCCGCCTTGTATGGATTCGATGATTTTCGCCGCTACTTTTTCGTCTTCGAATCTCAAAAAACCAGACTTTTCGCCTTGTTTGAAATCGACAAACTTGATTTTACCGTACGATTCAAACGCACTTTTAATGCCCTCGCGAAACTTGACGAAATCGTTCCACTCCATGTTTGCTTTTTCGCCCAAAGTGATTCTCGCAATCATCCCGGGCGTGTACACAACCTCTTTCTCTTCGCGCGGTTCGCCGTTGTTTTCTTTGTTCTCTCGTCGTCCTCCTCCTCTGTCGTCATCGTCGTCTCTGCTACGTTTGCTACCGTTGTTGTGATTATAGTTATCGTGACGACGATCGCCCATCACGACTTCCCTTTCCGCTCTTTTCCTCTCCTCGTCCAACTTTGCGTACTTCTCCGGATTGGCCGCTCTGTCCGCCTCCTCCTTCGCTTTCTGTTCCGCCTTCAACGCCTTCTCCTCCTTCTTCTTCTCCAAATACTCCTTCTTAAACATCAACGTCAACTCCGCGCCTTCGTACACCAACGTGTTGGACATTCCAGACACCTTTTTCGCGCTCTCCTCCGATGAAAACTCGACGAAAATGCTCCCTTTGAAATCTTTCGACGCGATGTGTCTTCGTAATCTCACCGACAACACTCTCTCGTCGCACTCCTTCTCGAAGAAATCCGTCAACGACTCAATCGTCGCCGTCATCGGAAAAGGGTTCGCATACAACGACCTCTTCTCCACATCTCGATCGATTTCCTCTTTCGGCCTTAAATCCTCCTTCCTTCTCACTCTCGGATCCGGACTCGTCTCCTCGGCGACTTGCAAACTCACCGATTTCTCCTTCAACAGTTTCGCCACGGCCTCGACAACCTCGGGGTTATTCGAGCCGCCGGAATCGTTCAAAATATCGCGCATGCGTTGAAATTTCAAAATCAATTTCAAATCCACGTACGCGTCCGGGTCTCGTTCCACTGTCTCGCGTAAAAACTTATCCCTGGGTAAGTTTGAATCCGAAAAGTAAAACTCCAATTGCCGGAGTAATTTCCTCTCCAATTTTTCGTCGAACGGGACGAAATCCTTCCGAAATTGTTTTCGGTCGCTCGGCCATCTCTCTTCCTCTTCCTTTTGTTGTTCTTCTTTTTGCGCGTCGTCGTCGACAGCAGCAGCTCCAAAAGCTTCCTCGTCGTCGTTTTTATCTGACATTATTATATTCGTATTACACGAGAGTGTGGTGTATATTTCGTGGTTCGCGTTTCAGCGCTGATGCATTTGTGGCGGCGGATGTGATCTCTTTTTTTTCTTTTTTTTTCTTTTTGGGCAGTCGAGAGAAAATTTTTCTCTTTCTTGTTTTTTTTTTTGTT
>ENA-OWPI01000240-OWPI01000240.1-marine-metagenome-genome-assembly--contig:-NODE-240-length-83546-cov-16.597755_pt1 | contig 83546 bp, 73 predicted proteins | sample MGYA00238138_ERZ651775 | MGnify/ENA primary metagenome ERZ651775 (study PRJEB26906, sample SAMN06265043) | marine metagenome | isolation source: Helgoland LTER site | place: Germany:Helgoland, sampling... | reverse complement strand
TCGAGCTCGCCTTGAGCATCTGATAACCGCGCCAAATAACGTAGGCAGACGCAATAGTAATAGTGGGTTTCACGATCGTTGGGTGTGAGCTGAAGTTGTTGGAAAAGAAGACGCTCAGCGCCGGAGATGTCTCCGGCGGCGAGCTGTTTCTTGGCTGTTTGAGTTGCCTCGGGAATTACATCGGTTTGGCGCATGGTTAGGTTTTCAGAATCAGCGAAGTTGCCGTGATTCTACCATGCGCCAGACCCATCAGGCTTAGTTGACGTCGTAAGAGACTCGCAGACCGACCGTTCTGGGCCGGTTCGTCGTCACACGTTCAATGAAATCCTGACGATTGATGTGCAGCTGCGCACGTTCATCCGTCAGATTGCTGACAAAGAGCTCAACACCCCAGCCATCGCTGTAGTTTTCAACACCAATGGACGCATCAACAATGCCATAACTGTCTTGCATCGTATTGGGTTCATCGGCCGTGTCGACAATCGAGTTCAACGCTTCACCAGCATGCTTGTAACCAAGCTGCCAGTGGGCCCCAAGGTCGTTACCGGCATCCCACTCGTAGCGCGCACGCATGCTCAGTTGGGTTTCAGGCGTGAGGGGCAACATAGATCCTGCATCGGCAACAACAATATCGAAGGCCGGATCAACAAAGACGAGCTCAGTATCGTTGAAGGATGCTGCCGCGTAGAGTGTCAATTGATCGCTTACGGCCCAGATGAGATCGCCTTCAATCCCCATAATTTCGGCGTCGCCGCCATTATCAACAATCGTCAGGATCGAGATATTCTGTGAATCAAACTGTGAGACCTGAATATCTTTCCAATCGATTTTGTAGATAGAGCCGTTGAATCGAAGTGCGCCATCTGCCAGCGTCGTTTTCCAACCCAGTTCCATATTCTCTAACGAATCTGAGTCGAAGACGTAGGGCAGACAATAACCGGGAAAGCCGCTTGCGTTGCTAGGAATGGCAACTTCATTACCACAATTAGTCCCATCGTCCCGAATGTTCTGATCCGCCGCGTTGTATTGACCACCTTTTTGAGCTGCAGCTCGGTTGAAACCCGGCGGACGATAGCCCTCAGACCAAGTCGCAAAAATTAAGGTGTCAGAATTCTCAGGCTGCCAGGATGCGGTAAAACGCATGATGGTGTCGGTGACATTCAGGGGCTGAAGCTCAGCAAAGTTGGTCTGATAGTCTCGGCCACCGGTCCGCGCGGGCCGGATATCGTTCGTGGGGTCGTTATCATCAATGAAGAGGGGCCGATTGCCATAGCGCCAGGCACCATAGCCCGTAAAGCCATAGTCAAGGTCATAGTATCGAGCGCCAACGGCGACCGAGAGCGAGTCGGTAACATCTAAGGTGATTTCACCAAAGATAGCCGTTTGTTCTTCGGTTCGCGTATTGTCATTTCGAAATTGAGTGGAATCCGTCAGCAGTCCGCGTGCATTGGCTTCGGAGTTATCGAAGGTGCCGCTTGTGCGAATATCGATGGGCGAAAATCCAGCATCCAATGGGGCTTGGTAGTTGAAATCACCGACGTGCAGGATTTCAAAGTCTTCAAAAAAGACGCCGCCCTGCATGTTTAGACGACCATCCCAATTGGTTGCAATCCGAAGCTCATGCGTCCAGCGGGTATTCTCGTTTTCAATCCGTGCCGCATTGGCTGGTGTACCGCATTCGATTACGCCAGCATCGCCGCCAATGGTTGGATCAAAGGTGTAAAAGGTGCTGGGGTCGTAGTCGGTGTTGTAACCCGTGCCGAGACCATTGTAGTAGCCGCCTACGAGGTATTCACACTGATAGCCGGAGATGAAGGCCCCAATATTAGTGTAGCCGGTGTAATCGATATTGGCGGTGACATCACGATCTAAGAACGCGCCGGTATACACAAGGTCTAAGTTGCCAACACTGCCTTCCAAGGTCCAAGCTGTTTGACTGAATTGATCATCTAAGAAATCATCACTGAACCGTGACACTTCAAGGTCGCCGATCGATGGATCGTAATCAAAAACACCCTCAGTTGAGAGGCTTTGCGCGGTGTGCTGAACCATCAAGCTCCAATCATCGTTGATCAGATACTTGATGCCAAGGCGAACACCCGCATAGTGGGCATCGTTAAAGTCGTCTTCAACGAGACCGGCATTATTCGCAATCGTCTTATGAACAGGGACGGTGAGGCCGTCAGCGCCGACAACATCGCCATTGGCAAAGACTGTACCAGCCGCGTAAGTCACGCTGTCGCCAGGAAAGGTCGGGTTAATAGCATTGTCCGCTTGGAAAGTACCTGCCACGTTATCGATATAGCCGCCTTGACGATCGTTGTAGAGTGCAACGCGTGCGGCAAGCTTGCCAGCGATAATCGGGAAGTTCAGCATGAGCTCGGCCGAGTTGCTGTCCTCGCCTTCGGCGGTTGATGACCAACTGCCGTTAAAGCTGGCATCGAACTCGTCGATAACGGGCTTGTTGGTAATGAGACGAACGGTTCCTGCCATTGAGCTTGCACCGTACAAGGTGCCCTGTGGTCCAGGAAGGACCTCAATGCGTTCCATATCGCTGATATAAACATCGAGGTTTCGACCGCCTGCAGTGACCGGTTGCTCATCTAAGTACAATGCAACGTTTGGCGCAGAACCTTGCGATTCGGCAACGGTTATGTTGATGGCGTCGACCGCGGCACCCCGGATATAGATTTCGTTTTGGCCTGGCCCACGTCCACCCGCGTTAACATTGGGGAGGTACTTCACATAGTCCGAGAACTCTTGGATGTTTTGGTTTTCGAGCTCTCGCGAACCAATCGCTTGAATCGCGACGGGCGCATCCTGGAGGGGAACGGCTCTTTTGGTGGCGGTTACCACAATTTCTTCGATTTCTGAGCTGGCCTGCTGGCTGGTCGCAGCGAGGGCGGCAAGAATGGCAATGTTCAGCTTTTTCTTTTGAAACATACTGAGATCTCTTATTTAGGAAGCCAAAAGTATAGTCCAAATTAGAGCGCAATGCACTTTAGGGTGGTTTGAACAAGTTTTTATAAATTAAGTGTTTGAATTTATTGAACTTATAATAAATAAATATCATTCGTACACGAATGATATTAGGGATAAAAAACGGAAAGTACTCGACGCGTGCTGCTCGTCATCTAGCGGCTTGGCTTTGAATTTAGGTTTCGGGCGATGCGGATCCGGCCTGGGCCATGCGCCAGGCACTGATTTGTGAGAAGCGTGGTTTAGAGGGGCATTGTTTTTGGGTGCCTTGTTGATGGGCCGCTTAAACAGGCGAGTGTTAGCGGAGGCGCCCGCGACAAGGGCGCCGAAAACGCCGGCACGGAATCCTGAACAATCAAAAGAAACAGTTTGACGGATCGATGATCATCGATGGGTCTCCAAAACAGATCAATGACCCGGTCAATCGTGGGCAGGCCAGGCGGCAGACGCGTACCAGTTTTAAAAAGAGTCCGGTTAAGCGTGCCCCGACGCCTTAGGTTCGTCTGAGGCGGTGTCATCCTCCGCCGCTCGAATGAGTCGAAGTTCTCGCGTTAATCCGAGGAGTAGGCTCACAACCATTAGCATAATAATCATTGTGAAGGGAAAAGCGCTGGCCAGCGATAAGGCTTGTACTGATGACAAGCCCCCGCCAAGCAGTAGGGCAATGCCGATCATACCCAGCGCGACGCACCAAAAGACTCTTTGAAACAACGGGGTCTTGATTTTGCCACCAGCCGCCATGGTATCGACGACGAGCGATCCCGAGTCCATTGAGGTGACAAAGAAAATAATCACCAAAAAGAGCCCTAAAATTGAGGTCACAAGGGCATAAGGAAATTGCTCAAGGAATATGAATAGGGTGAGCTCAGGCTGAAAATTACGGACGCTTTCCGCAACCGCCAACACATTTTCATCGAAATATTGAACAATGGCGGTGTGCCCAAATATGGTCATCCAAAGCATAAAGATCAGTGACGGGGCGAGCAGGGCGCCGAAAACAAATTCTCGGACGGTTCTACCAGAGGAGATCCGAGCGATAAACATGCCGACGAAGGGTGAAAATGCGATCCACCAAGACCAATAAAAAGTCGTCCAATCGTGCATGTAATAAAAATCGTCTCGGCCCGACCAGCTGCTGAGCGCTGGCAGGTACTCGATATAACTCATCGAGTAACGAACAAAAAAGCCAAGGGTCTCAAGAACGGGGGTCATGCTGAGCACAAATCCGCCGAGCAGCACCGCTAAGATCATGTTGAGTTCGCTCAATCGTTTGATACCGCCATCAAGTCCGCGCACGACCGAAATCAGTGCCAGGGCGGTGATGACCGCAACGATCAAGATATTGGTGTAGTTACCGGTTGGGAGATCAAACAAGTAGTTCAGGCCACCGGCGGCTTGTTCGGCGCCATAACCCAAGGAGGTTGCAAGGCCAAAGAGGGTCGCAAAGATCGCCAGAATATCGACGATATGGCCGGGCCAGCCCCAAATGCGCTCCCCAAACAACGGATATAACGCTGACCGGATTAAGAGCGGTAACCCTTTGTTATAACAAAAGAAGGATAAGGATAAACCGACGACGACATAGACGGCCCAAGGGTGGAATGCCCAATGGTAAATGGTCGCGGCCATAGCGAGATCACGAGTGGCCTGCGCATCCAAATTGGTCAACCCCAGTGGCGGGGTGATGGCGTGATTCATGGGCTCTAAGACGCCATAAAACATGATGCCAATACCAATGCCTGCGGCGAACAGCATCGACACCCAGCTGAGCAGGTGATACTCAGCAACCGCTGTTTGACCACCGATCCTGATTCGGCCGAGAGGCGACAGCGCAAGCGCGACGCAAAATATTAAGAAGCCGTTCATGCTGTACATGAAGAACCAATCAAGTTCCTTGGTCAGATAAAAACGCAGCGCGCTGAAATGTTCTGCAGCTTGTTCCGGCATTAATAAGGTGACTAACACAAATAAGGCGATGGTTACGCTGCTGATGAGGAAAACTGGGTTGTGAATATCCAGTCCTAGGCCCTGGAGGTTGTCTTGCCCAACCTCGTAATCGGAGGTGTACAAGTCATCGGGTGTTGATTCGTCGGCCGGTTCGATATGATTTGAAGACAAAGGAGTTTTCTCTTAAGCGGTCAGGCAACGGTAGCATGAGTGATCTTGGGTGTCACGGCGGCCGAGGGTTTCGGCAGGATTCAACCTGGTTTTGCGCCTTGATCTGAGAAGCCAAGCACGCGCTCGGCAAGGGGCTTGGGGCGATCAGCCTTGCGAAACTACTTTGATATCGAAACACAATATCTGAATCACGCGGCTTTGAGGCTTTGTTCGAGGCAACCAACCCTAGTCCGTCGAGCATCGGCGCGCCTATTTAGCATGGGATGGCCAGGGGTCAGCATGCGGGCCGCTTTATCCATATCCTCAGTTGCGACCGAACAATAAGCGCCTTCCCAGCCGCTTAGGCCTGTGCCGCGATGTACGCTTCGAATGCCTCAAGTTTGTCCTTGCCGAAAAATAGCTCAGCGCCGGCAAAAAAACTTGGCGAACCGAAATTACCGCGAGCCACCGAGTCTTCTGTGTTGGCGATCAGGCGCGCCTTGACTTCAGGCTGCTGGATCCCAGTGAAGATTTCATCAGCGGGCAGACCGCTCTCGATCAGGGCCGCGTGAAACGTGTCAGGGTCATCCAGCTTTTTGGGCGCGCTCCACATATGGTGGTAAACCTCATTGAGATACCGTTCAAAGTAATCCGTGCTCTGGGCAAAAACAGCGCCGCGCATGAGCATCAGCGTGTTCACTGGAAAGTGGGGGTTCTGTTGAAAGCTGGTGATACTGTGTGCTTCTAAGAATCGCTGTGTTTCGCGCTGTGCATAGTCGGGTTTATTGAGAATGCCTCGCATGGATTCTGCTGGCGACACGTTGTTAGTTGCTTTGAAAACGCCGCCGAGCAGCACCGGCTGATAGGTTATTTTTTGCCCAAGGCGGATCTCGATTTCGGGAATCACAAGGTGGCTAAGGTAGGCGTTCGGGCTGCCAAAATCAAAATGAAATTCTAGGTCCATATCCGTGTCCAATTAGTGCGGCGTCTAGCAGAAGCGATTTAACGTCTCGCTGGGTTAACGCGAGTATGCTAGGGTTTTTAAGTCCCTGCAATCCATTGGTCTTGCTCAAAAGAGGCAATTGGCCTATGCGGGATAAGAAATTATTGGAGAGAGGCTATGGAACCATCCATGACGCAAGATACTGAGGCTTTAATCAATGGCGGGACGGACATTGCAACTGGAACCAACGAGTTGCGCTGCGTCCTCGTCTCGGGTGTTGCGGTCGTCACACTCAACAAACCCGAAAAGAAAAATGCCTTAGGCGATATTCTGACACCCGCGCTGCGGGCGCTGCTGCCGATCCTAGAGGCGGATGATCGGGTTCGCTGCATTCTGCTGACCGGCGCTGGTAATGCGTTTTGCGCCGGGGGGGATGTTTCAGAGATGGGTGGCGCGGCAAAAACGGTTGAAAGCGACCGAGTTGCGGCGTTAACGGAAAAGCAAATGACCCTCACCCACCGCCTGTATCATTTGAAAAAAATCACGATAGCGGCGTTGCCCGGCGCAGCGGCCGGGGCGGGACTATCAATTGCGCTGGCCTGCGATTTAAGGGTCGCCGCCAGTGGCGCCTTTATCACTACAGCCTTTCGAAATATCGGGTTGTCGGGCGACTACGGTGCGAGTTGGTTTCTGACGCGATTGGTTGGCCTAGGGCATGCAAAATCACTGTTTTATAACGCGGACCGAATGGATGCCGCAACGTGTCAAAGACTGGGCATTTTCAATGAAGTGTTCCCGAGTGAAACCTTTCGCGCTGATAGTCTTGCGTTTGCTCAGCGCATCGCTGATGGCCCTGTGCAGGCTTTAACGTTGATGAAAGTGAATTTGCAGACTGGGCTCGAGCAGGACTTGGCGTCGAGCTTGGCGCTGGAAGCCAAGCACTTGATTGCGTGCTCAGCAACCGATGAATCTCGAGAGGCAATTCAAGCGTTTATGCAGAAGCGGCCGCCGGTTTTTCAGGCAGCTACCGAGAACAAGGGTTAGCGGCAGCCCCGTTTGGCGGACCATCGGCGCCCTTGCCCTTGCGCCCTTAATAATGATGAGTGCAAGATGCTGAGCGCGGTCTCGCGATGAGTCATTAAAGCAGCGAAGAAGCTTGGAGGCGAAAATGAACGATAACGTCGCGATTGTAAGGGCATTTATGCAGGCGTGGGAGCGGCTGGACCCCGTTGAACTGGCGTCTTATTTTCATGAGGCAGGGTGCTATCACAATATCCCTGCTAAGCCTGTGACCGGTCGAGCTGCGGTTCAGCAATTTATTACCGGATTTATCAAGACTTGGACGCAAACGGATTGGGAGATTTTGACGCTTATTGGAGACGGTGATGTTGTAGTCTGCGAGCGAATTGATCGCACTCAGACCCAAAACGGGGACGTTGACCTGCCGTGCTGCGGGGTTTTTCTGATGGAAGACGGCAAAATAAAGCTTTGGCGAGACTATTTCGATATGGGAACTTATGTCTCCGCGATGTCAGGTTAACGGTGCGCGTTGCAAAGTCTCGATAGGCGCTGAATGAGAGCACCTGCTCGGTAAGGGTGGACAGACATCGATTTGTCTTCAAAGCTGGGTCATCCTACTAAGCTGATTAATGGCTGCTATGGGCAACTAAGGGTTAGCAGAAACATTTTAAAAGCCTGACATTCGGCATGGGTTCGTCTCAGTTTTCAGTGCATAATGGCGGCCGCGCCGCGTCCAAATTCAATCCTGGCCGGATCGCTATCACTGGAAATCATCGCAATGAAGACTTTGTTTCGTATCCTGCGCTGGCCACTCGGTCAAATTGTAATCTTGCTCGACTGGATCACAAGGCCATCGATGCCAGTCCACTCCGGACCGCGTCAGGCCGAACTGAATCAAATGACCGCTTCGTTAAAACTGTATCAATTTGCGCAATGTCCCTTCTGCGTCAAAACCCGGCGCACAATCCGGCGGCTGGGTTTGAACATCGAGTTGCGCGATGCGCGAGGGGATGCGCAGTGGCGGAGCGAATTGATCCAGCAGGGCGGGCGTCATCAAGTGCCGTGTCTGCGGTTGCTTCAGGATGATGGGTCAAGTCGATGGCTCTATGAATCCAAGGAGATTATCCGTTACCTCGAGCGCCATTACAGTTAAAACCAGCAACAGGGCGCGCTCAAACTAGGCTAAAAAATGGCAGAGCAGCATTATCGAGTCGTCATTGCCTACAAGGGCCGAGATTACTTTGGCTGGCAGTATCTTGGCGATGCGGGTGAAAAACCTACCGTCCAATTTGAGATCCTGAAAGCACTTCGAAAAATCAGTAAATATGAGACCTGCCAGGTCGCCGGCGCAAGCCGGACCGATGCGGGGGTGCATGCCTTGGGCCAAGTGGCCAAATTGACGACGCCTTTGCAGATTGCGCCAGACAAACTTCAAAACGGCATGAACTCGCTATTACCGCGGGATATTCGAATGGTAGCCTGCGCCCGTTGTGCTCCTGGTTTCAACCCTAACCGCGAGGCACTCAGTAAAACATACCGTTACTATTTTACGATCGATGTGCTGTGCGCGCCTTTGCTTGGCGACCTGGTCGCCCATGTGCCGTTAGCAACGTCCAACAGTGGGGTTGGAGCCTGCGGGATTCAAAGTATGGAAGCGGCTTGTGATGTGTTCGTCGGCGAGCACAACTTTTCAAGCTTCTCGGTTCGCGATGTCAGTGGTAGATCGCCAATCCGCACCGTTGCGAGCCTTGAGCTATTCAAAACACCCGAGGCTGGGTTCGGTGAGGGGGTCTATTGCTTTGAAATCAAAGGCAATGGATTTTTAAAGTATATGGTGCGTTACATCGTTGGCAGTTTATTTGAAGTGGGTCGGCAGAATATTGGTGCGGCAGCCATTCAAGCAGCCCTTGCCCAGCCGCAGCCAGAAAAACTGAGCGCGAAAGCGAAAGCGAAGGGACTGCATTTGATTAAAATTGACTACGAAAGGCTTGCGCTGCAGCGGTAAAGGACGCAAGGGCCTAAGGGTCCTCTTGTGAGGGCCCGCTTTTTTTTATTTTCAACAACTTAGCGGCCAATAAAATTCGCTTGGCGTTTTTCTAAGAACGCATGCAGGCCTTCTTGTCCATCGGGGGTCATCGCACAATCGGCAATGGCGCGGGTTTCAAGTTCCATCTGAGTTTCTAAACCATTATTAAAGCTGTCGTTCAATAGCGCTTTCACCGCACCGAAAGCCAAGGTCGGGCCATGCCTAAACGTTTTTAAGAGCTGTTGAACCGTTTGGTCAAGGGTCTCAGCGGGCACCGCTTGGTTGATGACGCCCCAGTCCGCCGCTTCTTGGGCGGTTAGAATGCGATTTGTCAGCATGAGTTCCCGAGCCCGTCGATCCCCAATCCGCCTTGGTAAAAAATAAGTGGAGCTACCATCCGGCGACAGGCCGCCATTGGTATAGGCCATGGTGAACTTGGCCGTGTCCGCCGCGATGCTAATATCTGCGGCAATGGCAAGGCTAAACCCTGCGCCTGCCGCAGTACCTTGGATGGCTGCGATGACCGGGGCTTTTAGCCGCGTGAGCCGGCTGATCGCTAGGTGTAAATCACCCGCCATTTCTCGAATTAACGCCCCGACTTGTTTGCCTGCTGCCGCAAACTCGCTAATGTCGCCGCCAGCGCAAAACAGTTTGCCTTCGGCATTAATTAAGACGGCGCGCAGACCTTGATGTTCTTCGCATTCAATGGCGGCAAGGTTGAGCTCTCGTGCCATGACCGGGTTCATGGCATTGGCGGCGTCTGGCCGTGACAGGGTGATCGTTGCGACGGATTCAATGATCGTAAATTTGATGGTGGTGTAGCTTTGGGTCATCACAGTTTCGCTTTGGGTTACTTTTCTCAACGATACAACAGATTCTGAAACTTCTCGAGTCGTGCCGCCGAGCGCTGATGTTGATTTTGAGTCAGAAAGTGTAGACTTCTTGGCAAGACCAAAAGGAAAAAAGTGATGAGCGAAGCCTTGAAAACGCCGTTAAGACCTGACCCAGAAACGGCCGCGTTGAATGAATTGGATCTGATGCTGCCGGACCTGTTTCATGATGATTATCATGTCAAAGTGTTTGAACGGCTGCGCGCAGAAGACCCAATCTATCGCCAGGAAGTTGAAGAGATTGGCACTGTTTGGAACGTCACGAAGTATCAAGACATTATGGCGGTTGATACGGACCACGAGCGTTTCTCATCAGAAGGCTCGATCGTGGTCACGGATCAAGAAGAAGATTTTCCGCTGCCGATGTTTATCGCAATGGACCCGCCAAAGCATGATCGGCAACGTCGAGAGGTTAACGGCGCGGTTGCTCCGAGAAACCTTGCGGTCATGGAAGGCACCATTCGCGGTCGCGTTCAGAAAATCTTAGACGATTTACCGGTTGGAGAAGCTTTCAATTGGGTCGATTTGGTGTCGATCGAATTAACAACGCAAATGCTTGCGACGCTGTTCGATTTTCCGTTTGAAGATCGGCGGAAGTTAACCCGGTGGAGTGATGTTGCAACCGCAGATGAGGCCTCCGGTATTGTCGACAGTGAAGAGCAACGTCGTGAGGAGCTAGGCGAATGCTTGGCTTATTTCACCGAGCTTTGGAATCAGCGGGTCAATCAACCGCCTGCTGGGGATTTGGTCTCAATGCTTGCGCACGGTGAGTCCACAAAAAACATGGGGCCAATGGAATATCTTGGCAACTTGATTTTGTTGATTGTGGGTGGCAACGACACGACGCGTAATTCGATCTCAGGGGGCGTTCGGTTTTTAAATCAGTTTCCAGACGAATACCAAAAACTCATGGCGAACCCGGGCCTGATTCCGAATATGGTGCCCGAAATTATTCGCTTCCAAACACCACTGGCTTACATGCGGCGCACCACAACCCAGGATGTGCAGTTGGGCGATAAGTTGATCCCAGAAGGGGATCGCGTGTTGATGTGGTATATCTCTGGAAATCGCGACAGCCAAGTGATTGATCAGGCCGACCGCTTTTGGATTGATCGGCCGAAAGCGCGTCAACAGCTGAGCTTTGGGTTTGGCATTCATCGCTGCATGGGTAATCGCTTAGCAGAGATGCAGCTTCGAGTGCTCTGGGAAGAAATCGTGAGCCGTTTTGAGCGGGTAGAAGTCGTTGGGGATCCCACCTATGTGAATTCCAACTTTGTTAGGGGTTATTCTGATTTGCCGGTTATCGTGCACCGAAAGTAACACGAAGGTTTGCTTTGGTGCTCAAGGTAATCGGCTGTTGCGTGCGGGGCGACTCAAAGCGTTAAAGGCGGCAGGTGGCGATGACACACAACGGTAGTTATTGGTTCGATAGTCTTGAGGCGCCCTATGCGCAGGCCGCGTCAATGCCGCTGCCCGCAGCGGTCGACGTCGCAATCATTGGCGGCGGCTATACCGGTCTTTGGACGGCGCATTATTTGAATGAGTTGAACCCGTCATTGAAGATTGCGGTGCTTGAGGCAGAAACCTTTGGTTTTGGCGCCAGCGGCCGCAATGGTGGTTGGTGTATGGGGACGGCGCATGGGGTTGATGCGCTCCTAGCACAGCCTGAAAGCCGAGGCGCGGGGCTGACCCTGGCGCGCGCCATGCAGGCCACAGTTGATGAAATTGGGCAGGTCGCCAAAAGCCTCGGCATTGATTGCCATTTCAAGAAAGGTGGCAACTTAACCGTTGCGACCCAGGCCTTTCAGGTGCCGCAGTTACAAGCAGAGCTTGAGCACCTTCGGGAACTTGGTTTTTCAGAAGATGATTATGTTTGGTTGCCGGCAGGCGAGGCTCAGCAGCGGGTCCAAATGCAGCACAACTATGGCGCTCTGTTTACCCCACACTGCGCGGCAATTCACCCCGCCCGGCTGGTTCGCGGCCTGGCGGCATCCCTCGCAGCTCGGGGCGTTGATTGCGTGGCATTGACTCGGGTGCGTGAAATCAAGCCGGGTCTCGTGAGGACGGATCGCGGGGAGGTCCGCGCAAAAACCATTTTACGGGCGACCGAAGGTTATACCGGAACACTTAAAGGTCAGCAGCGTCGCGTGCTGCCGATTTACTCGATGATGGTCGCAACCGAGCCCCTGCCGAGCGCGGTTTGGCAGCAAATTGGACTTTCTAATCGAGAGACCTTTGGGGATCCTCGGCGTGTCGTGATCTACGGGCAGCGAACGCAAGATAATCGTTTGGCGTTTGGTGGTCGCGCCGGTTATTTCTATGGGTCAAAAATCAAACAGACGATCGCGCTGAAGGATCCTGGTCCGCAGGCAGTGGCGGCGACGCTGCGTCAACTGTTCCCGATTCTCAACGACTATCAAATAACCCATGGCTGGGGCGGGCCATTGGGCGTGAATCGGCATTGGCGACCTTGCGTGTCTTTTGATGCTAAAACGGGTATTGGTGCGGCCGGGGGGTATGTTGGCGAAGGGGTTGCAGCGTCTAATTTGGCCGCTCGAATGCTTTCTGATTTGGTGCTTAATCGAGACACCGAGATCACGCAATTGCCCTGGGTTAATGATCATGCGCGAGGTTGGGAGATTGAGCCTTTTCGATATATCGGCGCTAAGACGTTGCAGTATTGTGCAGAGCGAGCCGATGCTGACGAGGCCCGTCTTGGCAAACCCGCAGGGCTTTGGGCGACCCTGTTTGATGCCGTTGTTGATTAACGCAGCGGCAAGGGCGGTTGATCGCATCAGGACGAATAAAAGACTCATAAAGAGGAGAGTAGCGCATGTTAGATCTACATTATTGGCCAACGCCAAATGGCAAGAAGGTCACCATTCAGCTCGAAGAGTGTGGGCTCGACTACCAAGTGATTCCCTGCAATATCGGTCAAGGGGATCAATTCACGGACGATTTTTTGGCGATTAATCCCAATAACCGCATGCCGACCCTAGTCGATCACGCGCCGGAGGATGGTCAAGGCCCGCTGAGTGTTTTCGAGTCTGGCGCAATGATGCTCTATCTCGCAGAAAAAACGGGGCAGTTTATGCCGAAAGATCCCCGTGGCAAGTTTGCCGTTGTGCAGTGGGTGATGTGGCAAATGGCCAATCAAGGCCCTAAAACGGGCGAATGTGGGCACTTCAGGCGCTTAGGTGACAGCGAGGGCGATCAAAGTTATGCCATCACGCGGTTTACGGATGAGGTGAACCGGTTCTACGGCGTTTTGAATAACCAATTGTATCGCCAGCCCTATCTTTGCGGCGATGACTACACGATCGCGGACATGATTTGTTATCCCTGGTGCGTCAATTGGGCGGGCCAAGGTCAAGACATAAACGACTTTAAATATTTTAAACGCTGGTTCGAGGCGCTTTCAGAGCGCCCCGGGGTGCAGCGTGGCATGGCGGTTGGGGAGACGCTTCGAAATGACCCGGCCGCACTGTCAAATGACGAGCGCGCGGCGCTCAAGGCGATGCTTTATAACCAGCGCGCACGCCCTGCTCCGGAAACGGGCGGTTTGCTGTAGGGCCGGCCTACTCGAAGGTCTGCTCGGTCCACCAGGGAAAGTACTCGGGCATGTCGCTTGAGACTTTTCCTGGAAACACCGGGGGTCGTTTTTCAAGGAAAGATTCTACACCTTCGATCGCATCGGCGGATTTACCGCGATGATAGATGCCGCGCGAATCAATTTTATGCGCTTGCATGGGATGGTCTGCTCCCAACATCTTCCACATCATGTGCCGGATCAAAGCGACAGAGACCGGTGACGTTGACTCCGCGAATTCGTGCGCGAGATCAACGGCTGCGGGCAGCAAATCTGCCGGCTTGTGGACACTTCTGACCAAGCCGCCGTGCAAAGCTTCCTCAGCATTGAAGACCCGACCGGAAAAGGTCCATTCCAGAGCTTGTTGGATCCCGACGATCTTAGGCAGGAACCAGCTGGAGCAGGCTTCTGGCACGACCGCGCGCTTCGAAAATACGAAACCGTAGCGAGCGTTTTCAGAGGCAAGCCGGACATCCATTGCACATTGCATGGTGGCGCCAACACCCACAGCGGGACCGTTACAGGCGGAAATGATTGGTTTTAGGGACTCGAAAATCCGCAAGGTGAGAACCCCACCACCATCTCGCTTTAAGCCGCCGTCCCGGCCTGGGGCATCATTGTTAAAAGTGTTACCGCCACCTGAGAGGTCAGCGCCGGCGCAGAAGCCGCGCCCGGCACCTGTAAAGATAATCGCCCTGACATCATCATCGGCATCGGCTGCATCAAGGGCTTGAATGATTTCAGCTTGCATTAAGGCGGTATAGGCGTTGAGTTTATCTGGGCGATTGAGCGTGATCGTCAAAACCGGACCATTTTTTTCATAGAGAATCTGTTCAAAATCCATGTTATTTCCTAGCTGTAGTGGTGAATGAAGTCTGTAAAAAGCGCGCGCTGGGCATGCGAGCCGCCAATTTGCTGCAGTTCTGGCGCAAGGCTCATAAGCTGATCCACGCCGCGTTCCGCGGATCCCTGGGCAAGGTCTACAAGGGCCTTGGCCGTCTCCAAACCGACAGCGTGACAAATTCTACCCTGCTCTTGCGGCAGTTGCGCCCAGCGTTGGAGATTGCTCAGGGCCGCGTCGATGACGGCCTGATCGCCATTTTTGACGGCGACCATAACGTAGTGCAGCGCAATGAAGACAAGTTCTTGGTCCTCGGCGCGATGATAATAGGGCCTGAGCATCTCCCATCGCTCACCGAGATCCAGGCCCTTCATCTCCAATCGCCAGAGTAGGCTTGCGGCATTGCAGACATCAAGATAAAAGTCGTCCTTCAAGCAGTCTACAAGGGCTTCATCAAAAAGTGTTAAGGCTTGCTCGGCTTGACCAAAATCGATCAACATTAAGGCTTTATGCCAGATCAAATGATTCGAAAAGTTATTCGTCTGAGCCCAGCTTGGGAGGCAATCATCGATCCAGCCAATGCCTGCCTTAAAGTCCCCTCGCATTTGATGCACATGCGCAACGGCGTGGGCTGCCCACATATCCAGGGGCTCGGCTGCGACCGCCGCCTGCCCGCAAGCAAGCGCTTGGTCATAGTCACCGCACTCTTCGAATCCAAAGGCCTGCATGCCAACAATAAAACTGCGCCAAGGATGGTCTTGCGGCCAGTGGGGTAGGCTGTTCTGAATAGCGCCGAGCATGGCGTGCGCGTCGCCACGATAAAAGTGTAGATGGTTGGCCGCTTTGAGCGCGATCAGGTCCGTCGGATCTGCCGCTAAGATCTCGCCTAATATAGCGCTGGTCTTGTTGGTGTCATTGCGCTGCCAAGCCTTTAAGGCGGCGACGTGTGCTTGCTCGCGAGCATTGCCCGCCGTCTGCTCGGCGGCTTGCAGGCTTTGCTCAAGCGGTTGCGAAAACCGCGGATCGCTGGCCATTTTTAATTGGTATCCTCGAAACAAATGCCCCAGAGCGAAGGTGGGATCATTGGCTTGGATGCCTTCCAGGGTCGACAGGGTCTGCGTGCTGTATCGAAGATATTGATCAATCACGCCGTCAAAGGCGGTAAGTGTTGCAGGGTCATGGCTGGAGCAGGGCATGAGTTGATTAATGATGGCCATGTGATTGTCCGTAACGTTGAGGTTGCTGTTTTAAATACTCGGTTTCTTGCGGGCTGTTGGCTCGGTTAAGGATGTCATTTCGGTGCGGGAAGCGCCCAAATCGTTCAATGATTAAAGCGTGCGTTTGAAAGGACTTCAAGAAGCCTTGAAATAAGGGCAACCAGCAGGACGAAACTTGCTGGGTTAGGGTTTCGAGCTTTGAAATGCCGATGTGTTGCGCTGATCGATTCTCTGAATGATGGTAGGGATGGAGCGTAAAAAGTTGTTCGACGGGATGAAGGTCAACCACCGTCTTTGCGTCATTCAACTGGCGGCTAAACGTTAAAGCCAGGGGGTCGAAGGCAAAGGCCTTGGGCGTGCCGCGGTACAGGTGCCTTGAAAATTGATCAAGCAGGATGATCCTAGCCAGAGTCTCACGATCGGTGAGGCCGTCCCCAATTTCTGTAGCCGCCGCTAAGGCATGCATTGCTTTAAACTGCGCGGTAATGAGTCGATCCAGGGCTGCGCCACCTCGATACCAGCGCTGCTTAGCGCGTTGGATTGATTCAGGCTGATGAACGGCATCGTCGAACCAAAAACGAAGGATGGCCTCGCTATCAATCGATTTCGTAGCCAACCTCACCGTCCTGTAGACCAAGATAGGGCCTTAAGTAATGCACGCAAATGTAGAGCGGAATGGTATCGAGTAGGGCCACCGTGAGTTTGAACAAATAGTTCCCTGCCATCAGGCTGAATAACGTCGCCAGGGTCATTGCCCCAGCCAGGAACTGTGCGCCAAAGGTGACGGCGACGACCATGAAGGAGTCGACGCCTTGGCTAATCACCGTGCTGCCATTATTGCGTAACCAAAGGTGCTTGCCTTTCGTTAAGTTCTTCCAAAAATGGAATAGGAATACATCGCAATACTGCGCGGCAAAATAAGCCAGCATTGATGCGAGTACGGCGCCTGACGTGGTGGCATAGAGCAGGCTAAAAAGCTCAATTTGGCCGGTCACACTGTCGCCATTGGGCAGCCCAACCGGTTCTGCGAGCATGAGCGTTTGCCAGGGTGCTTGGATCTCGGCTGCCGGTAGCGCATTGCCTAACCACATGAAGCCCAAAATAAAAAAGTTTAGGCAGAGCCCAAAGGTCACTAAAAAATTCGCGCGACGCCTGCCATAAAGCTCGCTGACCAAGTCGGTACATAAAAAAGTGATGGGATAGGGTAGAACGCCAACCGCCAGCGTCCAGGGTCCAAGTTCTATAAACCGGGTAATGCCAAGCAGATTGAGCATGGTCATGGCGCATAAAAATATGCCAGATAAAATGAGAAAGACCCGTTCTCGTCGAATGAGTAGGGTGGTCTTCGATGGCTGCATACTGACGACCTCCTTAAAGGCACGCGGTTTATTAGGATTCGATTTGACCCAAATTGCCGTGAAGGACCGCGCCATTAATGATTGGGTTCTCTGCTGAGAAAAATAATAAGTCTGCAATTTCTGTCGGTTCAATCAGTCGACCGAAGGCGCTGCCGCCCGCGATACTGTCTAAAATGTCAGGGTCCTGGCCAACATGGGCTCGAAGCATTTCAGTATCGGTAAAACCTGGGCAAATGCAGGCCGTGTGAATTTTAAGGCCGGCAAGGTCTTGGCAGGTCGCGCGCATCATGCCAAGCATGGCATGCTTGCTGGTGACATAGGTGAACGAATTGGCGACCGCTTTCTCGGACAAGGTTGAGCCAACATATAAGATGGCGCTACCGGCAGACATTACGGGAAGAAACAGTCGATTGAGCCGTTGTGGGGCGGTGACATTGAGCGCCAAAATATCGGCCAAGGCCTCGCCGCTGGTTTCTTGTAGGGACCCAGAGGCAAGCTTGGCCGCATTGTGGATTAGTATTAATTTGTCATGAGGCGCTATTTGGGGCAGCACCTTGGCGGTGATTACGGCTTCAAAATCGGCACTCGATAGATCAATGGTGATGTCTGTAATGCCGGATGTCGCGGCCGCAGATCGCGATAGGTTGAAGACCTGATAGCCTGCAGCTAGGAATTTGAGCGCGGTCGCGTGGCCGATTCCCTTGCTCGCGCCAGTAATAACAACGGTATTCACTTAGCCCTCCATTGCGCGCACCCATCCTGTCCCGGGCTGGATGACACTTTAACGGTAATCTCGGTTACACCATGCACCATAATTTCTGGTAGTTGAAGAATCTTTTCCAAGAAGTAGTGGGAGAACTCTTCAACCGTTGTGTTGGCAACGGGCAGCACTAAAACATCCCTCGGCAGAAAAGGAATGCGCTCACCATTGAACACCGCGATGGTGTAACCCGCATCTTCGGTGATCGAAAGAAACGGGGAATGTGCCGGCAGCAGCATTTTTTCATCAATTTCATCACACAAAGCGCGCATCGTTTTTTTGATGATGGCGTAGTCAAACATCAGTCCGGTGTCGTCAACGGGTGCGGTCACTGAGCAGGCAAGTTGAAAGTTATGGCCGTGGAGGTCTTCCCGATCGGTTGCGCTAAAAATCGTAAAATGTGCAGCGGAAAAATTCATTGCTTGCTTTGCCACGTCAATCCGCGCAAGTCTTGCTGGTCTAGCCATGTTCATGCCTCTTATTCGTGCAGGGAGTGTATCAAGGTCCCACCGAGGGCGCGACCGCTCTGGTCAATACAAAGGCTTTCTGAGACACTCAAGTCAGCTCAAAAATTTTGGAGAAATCATGCCACGACTCAGCCAACTCAGCCGTTCAATCGAAGGAAAAGTGGCGATTATTACCGGTGCCGGGAGTGGCATGGGGCGTGCGACCGCGCACCTGTTTGCAGATGAAGGCGCGCAGGTTGCTCTCATCGATGTAAATGAGGCGGGTTTGCTCTCAGTGCAAGATGAACTGAGCCAGGCGGGGTATGTGAGCCGGGCGTGGGTGCTTGATTTGTTGGATCGAGATGCAATTCAGACGGTTGTGGCGGACATTGCGGCCCACTTTGGCGGGATTGATATTTTAATCAATAATGCGGGAATCTCGATTCCTGCGCCCTTAGATTCAGATCACTATATTGAGGCGTGGGATAAGGTTGTTGGGGTATTGCTGACGGCGCAGACCTTAATGGTTCGGGCCGCGCTGCCGCATCTTCGTGCGTCGAATGAGGGCCGGATCGTGAACATCGCATCGACCGAAGGGCTCGGTGCAACCAAATATGGTGGCCCGTATACCGCGGCGAAAACCGGCGTTATAGGATTAACCCGGTCCATGGCGATTGAATTTGGGCGTGAAGGGATTACCGTCAATTGTGTTTGTCCTGGGCCGATCAATACGGGTATGACCCAAGGAATCAATGAGGAGCATAAAGTTATTTTTGCCAAACGACGGACCGCTATCGGTCGTTATGGTGAGCCTGAAGAAGTGGCCCATGCCACACTAAGCCTCGTGCTGCCTGCGATGCGCTATGTCACTGGGGTTGTACTGCCCGCGGATGGCGGCTTGACCATCAAGAATGCCTGAGCCAGGTCCCGAGACCCGGATCGGTTTGCCCGCAAGAGTTGTGTTTAACGTTGACTCTCCGATGCGCTATCTGTGAGTTCCGCCGGCTTAAGTCAGAAGCTGCTCGGGCACCTCGATGTGTTTCATTCGAAGATATTCCCCAAAGGATTTCGCTTGGCCATCAATCCGATTATTCGATGACACGCCATCTTTTAAAATGCCTTTGATGTAAAAGTTGAGGGACCTAAGGTTCGGTAGCTCGTAGCGTTCAATATTGAATTGCGCAACATCGGGACACAATTGCTTCAAGCGCTCAACGGTTAGGTATTCGTGCAGAAACGCGAAGCTCTCGTCGGTTTTGGCCCAGACCCCACAGTTTGCGCAGCCGCCTTTATCGCCCGACCGAGTGCCAAACAGGCGACCAAAGACGGTGGTTGTTTTGGGTCCACCTGGCACCGGCGATCGCCGAGCGGGGGGTTGCTGGTAGGATTGCTCTGGCAGGCCAAGACGCTGGGTGGGCAGCACTTCGATGGTTTTACCGTCGATATGGAGAAATTCCGTGACCTTTTGGCTATCAATCAGCGCAGGCCAATAGACAATGGTCGCCGCGCCGCCACCCATACTGTTACCGCGCCCGGTATTACCCGGAACGGTCGCTAAGGCGAGCTCAGTGATTTTGGCTTGGAACAGCCGACCGACCTTTTTGGGATCCGATGACAGGCAGGTAATGCGCAAAGCCGCATGGGCTTCTTCGTTGCTGCTGGGGTTTTCCTTATCCGATCGAATCAATTGCACCTCAACGTCATCAAACTGATCTCGACCGCCCAAGTTGTGAAAGATTTGGTCCAGATAGAGCTCGGCTTTTTTCTCGATGTCCAGGCCCGTCAGGAGAATTTCAACGCCATTTCTGAATTGTCCTTTGGTGTTGATGCAGACCTTGTGGGTCGGTGGCGGGCTGCTGCCGCGGCAACCCGATACCCGGACGCGGTGTGGACCGATATCTTCAATTTTTAACGTATCAAAGTGCGCGATCACATCCGGGTTGTAATAGGCCGGCGTTGAGATTTCATACAGGAGCTGGGCGGTGATGGTGCCCGATGAGATGAGGCCGCCTGTGTTGTCATGCTTGGTGATAACGAAACTGCCGTCGGATGCGATTTCGGCTATGGGATAACCGACATTACGGAAACTCGGCACTTCTTCAATGAACGAATAATTGCCGCCGCAGCATTGGGCGCCGCATTCGATGATATGTCCGGCGGTTAGCGCGCCCGCCAGGGCATCGTAGTCATTGCGTTGCCAGTTGAATTTCCACGCAGCCGGACCAATTACGACGGCCGCGTCGGTCACGCGCGGGCAAATAACAATATCGGCGCCGAGATCTAAGGCTTCTTTAATCGACCAAGCGCCAAAATACGTGTTGGCGGTGACCACGTCGTGACCACACTCACTGAGTGGTTTGCCCTGATCGATATTGATAAAGGCTTCGCCGCCAGCTTGCAGTGCAGCAAGGTTGGGCATGAGATCATCGCCATCAATATAGGCGACCTTTGCCTTCAGGCCTTGGGCTTTGAGTACTTTTTCAACCTCCTCGGTCAATCCAGCGGGATTAAGGCCGCCCGCATTGGTCACAATTTTAATGCCGCGATCGAGACACGCCGCGACCACTTCTTCAAACTGTTTCAAAAAGGTGCCGACGTACCCCAGGTGCGCGCCCCGTTGCTCGCGTTGATCGTACAGAATCTTCATGGTCAGCTCGGCTAAATAGTCGCCGGTCAAGACATCAATTGGACCCCCTTCAACCATCTCAATAGCTGCTTTTAACCGATCGCCATAAAAGCCGCTGCAGTTACCAATTCTGATGATGTCGCTCATAGGATGCTCCGATGCTGTGCTGTGATCTGGGTGGCGGTCTCAGGTTAAGGTTGTTTGATCCAGTTGGGGCTGCGTTTTTCTCGAAAGGCGGCCATGCCCTCGGCGCCTTCATCAGATTGGAACATGCTGACGCTCCAGCGCTGGGTTTGTGCAAAGGCTTCATCTCGATCCCAGGCGGTAACCGCCCGAACCAAACGCTTACATTCTTTGACCGCTATAGGACCGCCCAGGTTAATCATCCCGACTTCTTCCTCGACGGCTTTAACCAGATCTTCTTTGGGCACGGCGCGATGCGCAAGACCCATGGATACCGCATCACGTCCGCTAAAGCGTTCGCCCGTTAAAAACAGTTTCATGCCATGATGGGGCCCCAATTTTGGGAGACAAACCACGCTGATCACAGCGGGAATGACCCCGATTCGGACCTCGGAAAAACTGCATTGAATGTCATCGACGACAACAACAATGTCCGCCGCCCCGATGAGGCCAAGGCCGCCTGCAAAGGCGGCGCCGTTTACGGCTGCGATCACCGGTTTCGGACTCTCTTGAATCGCAATGAGAACGTCCGCATAGGGCACAGACGCCTCACCAGAAATGGTGGCCCCTGGTGGGCTTTTCAGGTCGGCGCCGGCGCAAAATGCCGTGCCTGATCCGGTGATTACAATGCAGCGCACAGCATCATCGGCATTCGCAGCTTGGAGGTGGTGATATAACTCATTGACCAATGCCGCAGACAGCGCATTGCGGTTCTCGGGTCGGTTCAGGGTGATCCAAGCCGCACCTTGCCGCGTCTCGAGACGGGTTGCAGTTTGAGGGTTCATGACGCGTCTCCTGTCGCATCAGGGTCCTTCATTTCAATCAGCAGTTCCCCATTGGCGACTTGGTCGCCTTCGATGACTTTGACACTGGCAATCTCGCCATCGCGTGGCGCGAGGATTTGATGTTCCATTTTCATGGCTTCTAAAATGAGGAGGGTGTCGCCTTTTGAAACCTTTGCATTGTCCGCCGTCTTGACCGCCAAGACTTTGCCAGGCATGGGTGCGGTGAGGCCGCCGCTGAGACCGTCGGTATCTTTTCTTGGAAATCGTGGCTTTCGCTCTAGGGTAATGTCGCCATTTGGACCATGGACCAGTAACTCGTCGTCGCTCGCATTGACCTGAAAGCGCAATCTCTGGGCGCCAATGCGGCAATCAACGACCCCCTCGCCAGCTTGATATACCTGGCAGTGGCAGGGCTCACCATTAATGCTGAAACGCAAGGTTTGATCCCGCTCAGTCCGGTATTCAAGATCGAGCTCAACGCCTTGGTACTTGAACGAAACCCGTTGTGGCGGCAGGTGCGAATTGCGCCAGCCTCTGGGAATGCCTTTTAGAACCTTTGCCTGCCGCTGGCGTTGACCACGTAATTCGATGGCTGCGGCAATGGCTGCGTGATGTAAATGCTCGTTGGCAACGATGGTCTCCCGTGCGGGATTTATGCGCTCAATGAAGTCCGTTGTGGTGTCACCGTCTAGAAAGGCTTGGGTTCTAAGGGTTGCGACCAAAAAATCTCGATTGGTGGTTAATCCCTGAATGCGGGTCGTTTCCAATACCCGGGCTAGACGGGATATCGCTTCGGCGCGCGTTTTGGCGTGAACAATGACTTTCGCGATCATCGGGTCAAATTGCGTTCCAATAATGCTGCCCGTTTCAATGCCTGAATCAAATCGCGCTTTGGCAACGGTTGAGGGTTGCCAGGCTTTGATGGTGCCCGGAGCCGGGAGAAAGTCTCGGGTGGGATTCTCAGCGTAAATTCTGGCTTCGATCGCATGGCCAGAAATTCGGAGATCCTTCTGCTCGAATTCAAGGGCATGGCCCTCAGCAACGCGGATTTGTTCCCGGACAAGATCCAGGCCCGTGATTTCCTCAGTGATGGGATGTTCCACTTGTAGCCGCGTATTGACCTCCAGAAAGAAAAACTCGTCACCCGAGAGTAAGAATTCAACTGTGCCGGCAGAGTAATAACCAATGGCTTTCGCGGCGGCAACCGCGGCATCGCCCATGGCTGCCCGAATGGCTTCTGTTACCGCTGGGGAGGGGGCTTCCTCGATTATTTTTTGATGACGTCTTTGAATGGAGCATTCTCGCTCAAAGCAATGTACAACGTGGCCTAATTGGTCTCCAAGAACCTGGATTTCAACGTGCCGAGAGGTGCTCAGCCATCGTTCCAAGAAAACGGTATCATCGCCGAACGCAGAGCCAGCCTCGCGTTGTGCGGAGGCGACTGCCGCTTCAAGGGCCTCTGGCGTTTCAACCACGCGCATTCCGCGCCCACCGCCGCCGGCAGATGCTTTAACCAGCACAGGATAACCAATGCGTTCGCCAGCAGCCGCTAAGTCTTCAGTGCCCGTCAGGGCAATGGCCGGCAGGGTTGGCACACCGGCTGCTTGCATGAGTGCTTTTGCCGAGAGTTTGTCGCCCATCTGATCGATGGCAGTGGTTGATGGCCCGATAAAAATCATGCCGGCGGATTGAACGGCTTGGGCGAAGCCCGTATTTTCGGAGAGAAAGCCATAGCCTGGGTGCAGGGCGTCAGCGCCGCTCACTCGGCAGGCTTCGAGGACCTGTTCTGTGTCGAGGTAGGTTTCAGCTGGGGTGGTCCCTGTTAAGGCGATGGCGGTGTCGGCCTCCAGCACAAACGGGGCAAAGGCGTCCGTTTCAGAATAGATCGCAACGGTTGCAATGCCCATATCCTTCGCCGTTCGAATAATGCGGCGGGCAATTTCACCCCGATTCGCGATCAGAATTTTTCGTATTGGGGTTACATTCGCCATGTGCCGAACTCCTTAGTGCCGTGGATCGTATTGTTATGGCAGGTCGATAGGGTGATGCCGATCACATCTCGGGTGTCGCGTGGATCAATCATGCCGTCGTCTGTCACCCGGGAGGTCGCGTAGAGCCCTTTTGAGCGTTCTTCCGCCCAGTATTCCGCGACTTCGGCGCGGGCGGCGTCCGCTTCTTCATCGAACGCAATCCCACGTCGTTCCGAAGAGGCGCGACCAATGATGCTCATGACACCCGCCATTTGCTTAGGCCCCATTACGGCGATCTTGGCGCTAGGCCAAATAAAGGTGAACCGCGTGCCAAAGGCGCGACCACTCATGCCATAGTTCCCGGCGCCGTAGGACGCGCCGACGATAATGCTGATGTGAGGCACCGTTGAATTTGAGACGGCGTTGATCATTTTCGAGCCGTTCTTGGTAATTCCCCCCTGTTCGAATTCCGTGCCGACAATATAGCCGGTAATGTTGTGCAGAAAGACAAGGGGCGTATGGATCTGATTACACAGTTGAATAAACTGCGCGGCCTTTTCGGCGGATTCCGAAAACAAAGCGCCGTTGTTCCCTAAGATGCCAACCGGATAGCCGTGAATTCTGCTCCAGCCACAAACGAGGGTGGGTCCATACAACGGTTTGAACTCTTCGAATTCTGAGCCATCGGTGATCCGGTTGATGACTTCTCGGATATCGAAAGGGGTTTTGAGATCCTTCGACACTAAACCGAGCAAATCTTCTGGATCCTGGATCGGCGGCGGCGCGTCCGGCGCGGGGTTCGGGCCTAACTTCTGCCAGTTGAGGTGCGCCACAACCTCTCGGCAGATTCGAATGCCGTCCTGCTCATCATCGGCCAAATAGTCGCCAAGACCGGAGATCGTCGTGTGCATGTCGGCGCCGCCGAGACTCTCTTCATCGGCATCTTCGCCGGTCGCCATCTTAACCAGGGGTGGCCCGCCGAGGAAAACCTTTGATTGTTTTTTGATGAGGATATTGTAGTCGCTCATGCCAGGTTGGTAGGCGCCGCCCGCGGTTGATGCGCCAAAGACGACTGAGATGGTGGGTATTCGGAGTTTCGATAGTTCACTGATTTCGTAAAACAATCGACCCGATTCTGCAAAGTGATCGATACCGCGCCGGATGGCCGCCTCAGGGTCCTCGCCCGAATCACCCCTTAAGTCCGCCCCCGCAGATTCAACCAGTTGAATGTAGGGCAGACGATTTTCCCGTGCAATTTCGAGTCCCCGCATTAATTTTTTCTGATTAAAGTCGTTGAACGCGCCGGCCCGAACGGATGGATCATGACCTAGGATTAGACACTCTATGCCAGAGACCACGCCGATGCCTACGATGAAGCCAGAGCCGACCGAAACGTTGGAACGCCAACCGGCAAGCGGACTGATTTCTAGGAAGGGGGCATCTTCGTCCAGGACCAACGCGATTCGCTCGCGCACCGGTTGCTTGTTACGGGAGCTCAGGCGATTCATTGCCTCGACGCCCCCACCGGCCTCGACCTCCGCATGAAGGTCTTCAAGTTGGGCAAGCATTGCCATCATGTCTTGGCTGTTTTTTTGAAACTGCTCCGATCGGCGGTCAACTTTTGTCTCTAAAGCGGCCATTGTTTCTCCTTTTACTTTTTAGGTCTGCGGCCAGGGTCAGATTCGCTGAGCTTTGGTGCATGCCAGATGTGGAACGCGCGCAGATTTGCTGTCTCCGACAGTATCAAACTTCGTAAGTGAGGGCATTGATTTTGGTAAACATTTAAACAGCCTTTCCCTGCGGTGGAAGGTCTGCAGGATTTGGCCATAATCGTTGCTCGCGATCTTGAGTCGCCAGCAAAGACTTGTGAAAAGCCCGAGCGCTTTGTTATGGGATAGGGATCCAGGCGCTGGCCAAATGCGACCGTTACCCAAGCGTAATCAGCGCGCTGGAATTCAGAATGGTTTCGGTTGTTGATCCGTCAGATTTGACGGCGGTGAGCGGTTCCGAGGACAACTGACCTGATCCAGCCCAGCTGCTTCACTATCTTCTGGATGACCTCAGCATCTTAAATCGATCGGTTCGATGCTTTACTGATGATCGGACCGGACGGCGTTCGGATCAATGGCAAACACGCGCTTGAGCCATTGCGCCCCTCCGAACGCGGTCCAGTCTCTAATAGCCCTTGGTTTGCAGACGCTCTTGTTTTTCTGCACGGTTTTGTAGCGGGACCTATTCACGCAGTTTACGGTTTGGCAGATGACCGCCCCACGAAAAAGCGCCATCAACCCGGATCAAGTTGACGCGCGGTTTGAGCTCTAACGCCGCCAGTCGTCCCCGGGATTCTATTGGGCTGAGTGCGACATGAGTGGCGCCATCGTTGTGGGGCGACTTCAAAGCAATGACGACCCTACCTGTTCGCCAGTGACAGTTCCGGAGGCAGCAACATTACGCCCAAATGGCAGGTCGAATGAATAATCGACACAACCGCTTAAGCTTCTTGCGCTGATGATATTTACAGGCAATTCCAGCATGCAGCGAACAGCCTGCTTGCCAGGTCGTCGCCTTCGCATTGCTCAGCTCTCACTAGACCTGTCGGTAACGTCAGCGCTTTGTGCCCGGCCGAAAACGGAAGATCTTACTAGGCCGGTCACGAAGAAAAAAGATTAGCGCCAGCAAGAAGGCAACACCCTCGGCAACCGGTAGGGCGGCCACAAATAGAAAATCGGACAACAAAAAGTAAAACGCAAGCAAGAATCCAGCCGGCAATACCAAACTCCGAAACAGTGCAATCAGCCCCGATTCAAAGGGTCGATGAATCGCCGTCAGATAACCTGAAATCAACATATTGAATCCTGCAAACAAAAACACTGGCCAGATGTAAGTGACAAACTCTTTAGCCAGAGACACCATTTCTGTATTGCTCTGCCCATCGGTAAAAACCAGAATCATTGGCTCGCTCATGGTCAGCAGCAGCGCAATAAACAGCAGGCTAAGGATGACCACCACCACGCCAGACAATGTGAGGAAGGATCCGATACGGTCGACATTGCGTGCACCGAAGTTTTGGGAAACCATCACCGCGATGGTATCTGAGATCGAGAAGAAGACCATAAACCCAAGCAACAGCAGGTAGTTCACCACCGTAATTGCGGCCACACCGTTAACCCCTGCCCGTTCAATTAGCATCCAATTAAAGATGAAGACAATGATGCCCCCAGACACCTCATTGATAAATTCAGACAGCCCGTTGTAAGCCGCTTGAAAGACTTCCCGCCAGTTATTTTGACGAAGGTTGAAAAAGAGCCGCCTATCAGGCCATAAAAAATAAGCCATCAGCACCATCATTGGTATCGCCTGAGATAGTCCCGTCGCAAAGGCAGCACCCGCCAGACCCCAGCCATAAACAACAATGAACAGGTAATCCAAGACAATGTTGACAACTGCAGCAATCGTTAACGCGGCGGCGGCTAAATTTGGCAGCCCGTCGAGACGAATAAAAAAATACAACACAATGACGATCAGTTGTGCAAACAGAAAAGGCATGATGACTCTGTAGTATTCGCTCATAACGGGGAACAGTGCCTCAGTGGCGCCGAGCCCAGCGAAGAGCTGCTGCTCCAAAACAAGACCCAGGGTGATGATGACCAGGCCATAAGCGGCAACGCTGAGAAGCGTTTTGCTAAAAATGGCTGACGCTGCAGTAACGTTGTTCTCACCGAGGTACTTACCGGCACGAACCGACCCGCCAATCGACAGCATCATCGCAATGCCAAACACCAAAGCTGTGATGGGGATGATCAGATTTACGGCAGCGAGCGCTGTAACGCCGACATAGTTTCCGATGAAGACCCCATCCACCAACGAGGCAGAGGTCATGGCAATCAAGCCAATGAGCGAAGGCACCAAATACTTGAAAAACGTTGCTGCAATGCCACCGTCAAGGGCATCAACACTACCTTCTGAATCACCTGCCGTCATTGATTGCCGCCTCTGACCTTGCTGTAGGGCCTGATAATCTTTGCCGAAACGCGCACGGCTATCGCCAGCGCCGGCTACCTGCCCTCAAAGGGTCGTCGGCCTCACCCGTCAGCAGGGTATCGTATAGGACACGGAACTTAAAAGGAGTCAGCTAAAAGATAATCCAAGGACACCCTCGGTGAAAGGCATCCGGCTGGGCCATGCACTCAGTCAGGCCGTCGGATTGCTAGAAACTTGCACACCTACAGCGCCTATTGCTTCAGTGAAATTATTCTCTAATCGTGTTGACCTTAGCCGGACCACCAGCCGATGAGAGGCATTGTTTGACGTGTTACACAGCCCTAAACACAACTGGATTTCACTATCATTTAAATCTGCTAAACCGTTGACTAGGCTCATTCATGCCCAGATTGATCACGGCCCAGCGCCGGCCGAAGTGGATCCGCCATGACCGCCTCAAAGTATCGAACATGCTCTCGGGTAAGCGTCTCTACCTCAGCTCCGCGAGTCGAGATGAGGTTGAACATCTCCAAGGAGTCTGTCTCAAGGTCAAAAAAGGCGATTGGTTTGTGATCTGCATCCAGCATTAGCTTCGCAGCGCCTTGTCGGATGACATAGTCGTGTTGATTGGGAGTAGGTAGCGCCCAATGAAAAGCCCGGAGCAGAACAGGCGCCTCATTCAATACGGCCGCAGAGACGTCTACGCTGTCAATGGGTCGATCCTCGGGCACTTTAAAATCCAGCAGCGTCCCAAGGGTCGCAAGCCAATCCGTACCTGTAAACATCACATCTGACACAATATTCTCTGGAATTATTCCGGGTAGGCTCATGATGGCAGGAACCTTGATGCCGCCTTCATATAAAAAATGCTTACGGCCACGGTATCCCGCCGTTGATCCATAGGCATTGACCTCATACCAGTTGATCCAGTCGTCGGTTACCGGCCCATTGTCACTGACAAAGACAATGAGCGTGGAGGTTCTCAAGCCGGCGGTCTGTAGATAATCCAACACGGCCCCAATACCTTGGTCCATATAGGTCACATTGGCGAAGTATTCGCCGGGGCCTCGGGGGGTCAGTAATGACTTGGGTGGTTTGGCCAAACCAGACGGGATCGGGATGACGTCTCCTTGGGTATGCGACGCGTAGATCGCATTGACCTCTGGCGGGTTTTCGATCGGCGTATGAGGTTCAGCCATGCTCAGCATCAGAAAAAAAGGGCGATCAACCCGTCGATCCCGGAGCCAATTAATGCTCTCTCTTGCATATAAATCGGCCGTGTAACCCGGTTGGACCGGTAGTTTTATGCGATCTCGAAACAGATTATTGGGGTTTCGATTGGTTGGCGTTTGAAATGCATTGTGACCATAAAAATAGTCAAATCCCTGGTCATTCGGTTGCGGTTCGTCCACTGCGCCTAGATCGCTATTGAGATGCCATTTACCAATCAGTGCGGTTTGATAGCCTTTATCTTGAAGCAGTTCTGCAAGGGTAATTTCATGCTCTCGAAGATAGACGCCGCTGTGCTCTGGAATCCAGCTACGGATCCCACTCCGGTAAGGATGGCGACCCGTCAGTAGCGCAGCACGTGACGGCGAGCACAGTGCAGATGACGAATAGTATTCTGTGAATCGAACCCCGGTTGCTGCCAAACGATCAAGATTGGGTGATTGGATGATGGGATGACCAAAACTGCCAAGGTCACCGTAGCCCAAATCATCCACCATAATCAGCAGCAAGTTGGTGGGCCCATTGGCCATCGATACGGCGAGGCTAAAGCATAGTTTGAGCCCAACCAGCCAAGTCATCAGTAAACGCATCATCAATTCAGTTGCCTCACAGGTTGCACTATTTTTAAAACAGAGATCAGGCCCCTGTCGCGCTTAACTTCGGGGATTGAGCGAGTCAGCATTGCTGGCGCGCCACAACAAGGCGGTTGTCAATCATCTCAATGGGTTCTTGTAACGCAACCTAAGCTTTTAATAAAGCAGCTTTTAATAAAGCAGCTTTTATTAAAGTGGCTTTAAACCAAGCGGCTTCTAACCCCAGGCTTTTATTGCCTCCAGACTTTTTTGACCCAACGCATTTTAAACTCGTGCGGCATTGATTGGTCTATTAATGCCGCCAGCGCGCCCTAAAAACTTGAGCCGATCCAGCGTTGCGCAACCGCCATTCCGAAATTCAGCAGGGGTGCTGATCTCATCGGATCACTGAAATAACGCTGTTTTTTTTGTGGCGTTTGCAATTCATAGGGAACTCATCGAATACGACATCTTACAGCGCTGCATTGGTCGCAGACCGGCGCCATCTGCACGAAAGACGGAAAAACCCCCACCAGTCATTATGGCTGCCGTTCTACTATTTATAGCAATTACCTTCGATTCGTCGATGGCCGGAGGGGTCTCTATGATCAATGTATCGGTGGTTTGCGCCTGTCTGTACATCATTTGAGGCGTTCGCTTTTTTCGTTAATATGCTCTGATGCCCTTGGGGCACCGTTCAACTTCGTCCACCACTTTTGACCATCTACCTATCCATTGGCATCAGAAAGCGCACTTAGTCCATTATTAGAACTGCAGGAGAAATACAGAAATGGAAAACGCAGAAAAAACGGCCTATCTACGACAAGTCCCCCAGTTTGAAAGTCTCGCCGATCAAGAGATCCTAGCGCTCAGCCAAGCAGCAACGCTTATCGAACTCGAAAATGAATCGACGTTAATACAAGAAGGAGAAGAGGGAACCGATGCGTTTGTGTTGTTGTCTGGCGCATTACAAGTTTTCCAACAAAGTCCAATTGGCAATCTCGTTGTATTGGCAAGGCTTGAGCCCACCCGATTGTTTGGTGAGCAATCTGCATTAGCCCGGAATCAAAACCGCAGAACCGCCAGCGTGGTCGCGCTAAAGACGAGCAAAATTCTCAGACTTGAAGGCGCTGCCTTTGGCGCTATCATGCGCAAAAACTTTGATCTGCATTCAGAAATTAACCGGATCGGTAATTTTCAAGAAGAAGCCAACCGGTTCCTCACCTCGCCGCTTGTTGCTGCCATCGGAAGTCGAGATATTCTCGATCAATGCGAACGCCTTGAGCTCAGTGCAGACACCATTATCTTTGAACAAGGCGACAGAGGCGATGAGGTCTTTCTTGTCGTCGCAGGGCAAGTCAATATTATTCGACAAATTGATCAGAGTTTTAAGAAGATTGGCCATATCAAATCTGGCTACAGTTTTGGCGAGATCGCCGGGGACGGCGGCGGCCAACGTTCGGCCACCGCAAAGACAGAAACCGATAGCGCCTTAATCAAGATACCCCGGAAACTGTTCTCCTCCATCCTCGAGGAAGATCAGGACTTAACGGCATTTATGGGTGCCTTAAGCAACATCTACCAGTTGTCTGGTGGCGTCATGTCAACTCAGAGTGTTCGTAAAATAGACGGTCGAACGTGCTTCAACTCAACGTTTCATCTGCCATCAGGGGAACTTGTCATTGGCACTTTAGACCAGACCGAGGGATCCTACCTGGTTCGATTCGCCAAGGAGGAACAAGCGCTTACCTTCCTGAGTTTTGAGGAAGCCGCGCTGAAAGTTAAATTAGGACTTTGCGCCAATCATAAAATTCGGCTAATTGAGGTTGAAGGTTCCTGGGATGATCTGCCTAAAGCGCAGCAATTCCTTATTGAACAACAGAATCTTAGTCCCTGGCGACACGAGCTTTTTCTAGATCGCGGTCAACTGTATCTAGACATCAATGAACCAGCCATTTCAATGGGAGATGTGGTTTGTAATTGCTTACAACTGTCGCTGCAAGACATCATCAATGCACCCCCCGTAGAAGAGGGTTTACCTGCAGGCGCTGGCGGGGTTTGTGGCGGCTGCGCGGGTAAAGTGAACGCTCTAATGGGCGAGGATATTTGGTCCCTGGCAAATGTCACCATAGAAGATGATTCTCATCCGCTTTACCGCACTGTCAGGCTCAAACCAATTTTTAGCGAAAAAAAGCCTCACATCCCCGGGCAGCATATTTCCCTACAATGTTTAGTTGGCAGCGTCTTTGTGGAGCGGTCCTATACCCTCACATCAGATAACAGCAGCGACGCCTACGAAATCATCGTCAAAAAAGAAATTCGGGGACAAATGTCACAGCGTTTCTTCTCTTCAAATTTGGACGAGTTCGTAATCAGAGTCAGTGAACCGAGAGGCAACTATTTTTGGGATAAAAGCACTCAGCATCGTGTCCTCAATCTTGCCGCTGGCATCGGTGTCACGCCGGCACTTTCCATGGCGAGAAGCTGTGCTGTCGATACGGTCGATTACCACAAGGTGGGGATTCACTTGTCGATCAACCAGGAGGATCAACAGCCTTTTATTCCGCTGCTCAAAGCGCTTTGTGCAAAAAATGAAGGCATTTCTTTACAGACTCGCACAACCTCATCAGAAGGACGTTTAAGCAAAGAGGCTATTTCTGACTTGCTAGCCGAGGGCTCCTGGGACGCAATCTTCTTGTGCGGGCCAGAATCCTATCTAAGAGAAACCCAAAGCCACCTTCTCGAATTAGGCGTGACCGCAGACAGAATTTTCATAGAAATATTCCATCAGGCTGGCGGCAAACCTGACGCAATAGCCGAGCCGGTTGCAGTTTGCCAAAAACCAAGTGAACCGAGCTTTAAACCTTTGAGTGCAGATGAAGACCCTTCTCTGCTCGAAGCAGCGGAGGCATTTTTACACCAAGTTTATTCTGAGCTCGAGATGCCATTATTGTTTGATGCGCGTTGGACAGAAGTCAAAGCCTCGATAAGCGCATTAGGCTACTACGACCATACCTATGAGGAGGTCGCTTATGGTGCAAAACTTTCATGGCGAAACAGCGCACGATGCGTAGGTAGACAATTCTGGCGGGGGTTGGACGTAAGGGACTATAGAGACCTGACACAACCCACAGCCATGGCAGCGGCATTGATAGACCACATGCGGAGCGCTACAAACGGTGGCAACCTTCGTCCAACAATGACCGTATTTGCACCCGACAAACCTGGCGCAAAAGGCCCTAGAATCTGGAACAATCAACTGATTCGGTATGCTGGCTACGATCTTGACGGAGAAATACTAGGGGATCCTGCCAACGTTGAATTTACCGCGATTGTACTGGATAAGGGTTGGCAGCCTCCTAAGAACAGAACGCAGTTTGACATCCTTCCACTCACCATTGAGGCGCCAGGACATGACCTCTATCTTCAGGACATTCCTAAAGAGGTCTGTCTTGAAGTACCAATAATTCATCCCGAATATCTGTGGTTCGAAGCATTAGACCTTAAGTGGTATGCACTTCCAGCAGTCTCTGATGTTGAAATGAGCCTAGGCGGCATCAAATACGGCGCATTGCCTTTTAACGGTTGGTATATGGAGACAGAGATTGGTGCTCGCAACTTCACCGATCGAGACCGCTATGACCTAACCCGTTCGATCGCGACAAAAATGGGTCTCGACACATTGACCGAGAGATCACTTTGGCGGGACCGAGCACAATTGGAGCTCAATCGCGCGGTGCTGTATTCATTTGATTTGAAGAATGTGACGATCATGGATCATCACGAAGCATCAGATTCTTTTATTCGGTTCGTTTCTGAAGAGACCAACGACGAGAGAGATGTTTGGGCGAAGTGGAGTTGGGTTGTTCCCCCAACTGGTGGATCTTTAACCAAAGTCTTTCATAACGAATGGGAAGACAAGACACTGCTTCCCAATTTTTTCTACCGCGATAGCCCTTGGTCAAAGACATCCTGATGCTGCAAAAAAAATTTTGGATGACGCTTTTTCTTCCGACTCTAGTGGAGGACTGCATGTGCCAAGAGGCTCCGGTGGTTGAACGTCTGACGGTCAGCAAAACCAAATTAATTTGTTGCGCCGTCTAATACCCATTAAAGCCTGGCCATTGGGCCGCTTTTAGTGGCCCTTGAGCGCGCTGGCCCTGCCTGTCCAAATGGTTAAACGGCTCAAGGCTCAGCAGGGCTCGGGTTTCACATTAGGTTGTTTAAATAGATCGCTGATGATTCTCCATCCTTTTGATGAATACTGCGGCGATCTTTGGTCTTTTCGAGTTTGATGCAGGGAACTTTAGTATCGCCTGGCTTTGCTGCGTTGCCGGCATGATGTCTGGTGGCATGGTTAGCAAGCATAAAACCCTTTTTAACATTCAGAGGAAAATCATCATCGGTAACGGATGGGATACATCAAAGGTGGCGAGACAAAGCAGAAAATCAATGATCCGATTTAGACTGGCCCTGGCATGTCTTTCCCAATCTGCTTCCAGAGAGAAAGGGTCTGTCTGCCCCCGAACAGCATCAACCGTCGTGGGCGAGGGCATCGGTGTTGATAACCTTATGAGCGTCCTTTGCGGTCGGCGGCAGCTGAACTGGATATGGCCATAATCCTTGGTCGTGATCTTGAGCCCTCAATAGGAACTTTTGAACAGCTCCGAGGATCTTTTTATGGGCTCACGATTCGGGCTGGATCCAAGGCCAGGCCTGTATCAATATAGGGCGAAAGCAAAGGATGTTGCTGGTAATGAGCAAGGGAGTTTAAAGGTATGCCGCATTGGCAAAATTGGTCCGGTAAGCAGCGCAGTAAAGTTGATGCGATTCACTTTGCACGCAGTGTTGACGATATTGCCGCCGTCGTAACCCAGCTGTCAGAAACGCCCGGAAAACGCTTACGGGTTGCGGGGGCCGGCCACAGTCATGCGCCGCTCGTGGTGGGTGCGGATCAAGTGCTCGATATCTCAGGTTTGTCAGGGGTTATTGCAACCGATGCCGCTCATCAGCGCGCCAAGATTTGGGGCGGCACACCGATCTACATGCTTGGGAGAACACTTCATGATCAGGGCCTTGCGCTTCGCAATCAGGGTGATATTGATCGGCAATTTTTAGCCGGCGCCTGCGCGACCGGGACCCATGGATCCGGTAGCCAATTACAAAACCTGTCAGCATCGATTGAATCGATGACCCTTGTTGATGGCGCAGGCCAGTCGCGGATCTGTTCTAAGGCAACACTCGGCGATGACTTTGAGGCTTTAAAGGTTGGATTGGGCGCCTTTGGTGTGGTGACCGAGATTGAGCTCAATTTAAGGCCCGCCTTTAAGCTCCGTGAGCAAAGCAACGCGTTAAGGGGTGCTGAGGTGCTTGAAAATCTTGAGACGTTGAGCGCCAGTGGCGCGCGATTTGAATTCTTTTGGCAGCCGCGAAAAGATGCCGCGCTCGTAAAAACCTTACAGGAAACCTCAGACCCGCCGGCTTATCCGATTGGCGAGGAGGGCGAGCGCTGTGGTTGGAACTTTGAAGTGTTGCCGAACCATCGACCGCATCTGCATACGGAAATGGAATACTCGGTCGCAGCAGAGGATGGCCCGAAGTGTTTCGCTGAAATCCGTGATTTGCTCTTGCATCGATTTACAGACGTGCAGTGGCCCGTGGAATACCGCACTTTGGCCCGCGACGACGGTTGGCTATCCAATGCGTTTGAACGCGAGACGGTCACGATTTCAGTTCATGAGGATGTGCGCAATGACGAGCGCGCTTATTACCAAGCGTGTGAAGCGGTCTTCAAAAAATACCAAGGGCGACCGCATTGGGGCAAAGTGCACTATGGGCAGGGCGCTGATTTCATGGCGCAGTATCCCAGGTGGCTTGATTGGTGGCGTCTTCGAGACACGTTTGATCCAGCCGGATGCTTCCTCAATGATTTTTTGACGAGCGTCAGACCACCCAAGGCGCCTTAGTCTGACAAATGGCCTGGGTTCGAGGCGGTTTTTTCGGGCACCGCTTAAGACCGTCAGTTGGGAATCAGCCTGCGAAGATTATGAGTCTTATCCGAGGTGGGGCGTTACAACAAGACGATCGCTTTAACCTGACCCGTGTTATGGTCCTCTAACTTAGAACTTTAAGGAGTCACAAAGTTGAGTCTTCCTGTTTTATATGGGACCGCTGGTTCTCGCGCCTTTCGCTCTATTTGGGCCGCTGAGGAGATTAACCTCGCCTATGAGCATGTCCCAACGTCGTTTCGGGGCGATAACCAAGCCGAGGCGTATCTTCGAATCAATCCGAACGGCCGAATTCCTGCCTTGGTCGATGGTGACCTCACCTTGTTTGAATCGATGGCTATAAACCTGTATCTGGCGAAACATTATGGCCAACACCTGATTCCAGATGCCGATGGGGGGGAAGCGCGAACCCTGCAATGGTCAATTTGGGGGATTAGCGAGATCGAGCCGCTGCAAATGCAAATCGTGATCCAACAATTTTTTACGCCTGAAGGGCAGCGCGATGCAGGCATTATAGAACGTGCTACGAAGGGTTTAAGCCGGCCGCTCAACGTGCTCAATGCGACGTTATCCACCCAGGCCTGTTTGCTCGGCGATGACTTTACCCTGGCTGACCTGAATTTATCGGGTGTCATGGATTTGCTGAAGATGCTTGAGTTCGATTTTAGTGATTGGCCAGCGGTCAAGGATTGGTTAGCGGCCTGTTATGGGCGAGAAAGTTATGCGCGCGCAAAAAACGTCGGGTCTTAGTCGGCGTACCTGAACGCCGAATCCTTCCCAGACCGCCGGAATGTCTTAAATTAATCTCCGGTCGGGTCTGTGGGGCCATCTGAGGTTAAGAAGCGGTTAAGGGATAAGCGCCGGCGGGGTTAAACGTTGCGAAAGGTTATAAAAAGGAGAATCCTATGAATGCAATTCCGGGGGATAATCGGTTTCCAACCTGTCATCGCGGTCTCGAGAATCTCGATGAAGAACATGATTACTGGATTGATGAGGTTGACGGTGATCTGCCTGATGACCTGCAAGGCACTTTTTTTAGGAACGGTCCAGGCCGCCAAAGAATTGGTGAGACGCCTTATGGTCACTGGTTTGATGGCGATGGCATGATCTGCGCGTTTACCTTTGACTCCGGGCGAGTGCATTTTAAGAATCGCTATGTTCGAACACCTAAGTATTTGGCGGAAACGGCCCAGCAGGCAATTTGTTACCGAGGGTTTGGGACTCAAATCCCGGGCGGTCTGCGCAAGAACTTGTTAAAAATGCCCGCTAATCCCGCCAACACCAGCCTGATTCATCATGGCGGTCATCTGCTTGCGCTAAACGAAGGTGGTCGACCCTGGGCGGTGGATCCAGCATCCCTCAACACCTTGGGGGAATTTTCCTACGATGGTGGCCTAACGCCGGGCCAAGTGTTTAGCGCCCATGGCAAGATTCATAACCGATCTGGTGATTACATTAATTTTGGCGCTGGGGTTTCTGGGTTTGGTTTGAAAGGCCCAAAACCGTGTTTGAATTTGTATCGAATTAATCCTCAGGGCGCGCTGTTCCAAAAGGCGCAACTGCCATTGGATTCATTTCCTTTTTGCCACGACTTCGCCATGAGTGACCGCTATGCCATATTTTTCTTAGGCTCGATCGTGTTTGGCAACATGTTGCCGGTGGTGTTGGGCGCAAGAACCATTTCGGATCAAGTGAACTTTGATCCTTCAATAGCCATGCGCATTTTGGTGTTGGACCTTGAGACTTTTGAGCTGGTTCGGTCGTTTGAGACAGACCCTGGTGCCATGATTCATTTTGGCAACGCTTTTGAAGCGGGCGATGAAGTCATCGTGGACGGCATGTTTCAGGATAATTTTGCCGCCAATGACACCTTAAGCGATGTCTTCAATCCTGATGGCCGGTTTGGCGGTGGCCATTATTATCGATATTTTTTGAATTTGAAGACCGGCGCGTCTCGAGCAGAAAAGGTGGTGGAGACCGAGTCAGAATTCCCGACATTTAACCCAAGCGTTGCCGGGGTGCGCCATCGCTATACCTACACAGCATGCTCGATCGATAATGGTGCAGACAGTTTTTTCAATGGCATTGCGAAGGTCGATTTTGAGGGCAATGCCGATACGCTTGCCTTGCCGCAAGGCTATTACGGTTCCGAGCCGGTGTTTGCGCCCAGCACGCAAGCGCGATCGGAAGATCATGGCTATCTATTAGAGGTGGTTTACAACGGGTTCGATCATGTCAGTGAGCTGCAGATCCATCGCGCGGAAAACATTAACGATTGCATTTGCCGTTTACGATTGCGGCATCATGTACCGCATCAATTCCATGGTTTGTTTTCAAACATCGTGTTTGATCACGGGGCACGTTCGGCGCCGATCTAAATCTCGGATTGAAATACAGCGCGTGGCAAGGGCAATGCTGCAGACAGACACTTGGCGTGGTTGCCCTCAGCGCGATGGCCTAGCAAGACAAGCCTAAATCGAACCCGGGCGGTTGATGACGATAGCCGGTTTGATCACCGATCGGTTTGGGATGCAATGGGTTGTTCCCCTCGCAGGGTTGCGCGATAGCCAAGACGTATTTCGGGATGATAGTCGAAGGCAGCATGGTGCTGGACCGAGCGATTGTCCCAGAAGACAACTGTATTGGGCCGCCACTGAACCCGACAATGCGTTTTAACCGTGTACGCAATATGGTCATACAGCAGTTTCAGCAGGCTTTGACTCTCACGCGGCGTTAGCCCGTTGATACGGGTTACAAAGCCGTCATTGACATAAAGGGATTTCTTGCCGGTGGTGGGATGGATTCGTACGACCGGGTGATCGGAAATCGGTAGTGCATCGAAGGCTTTTGCACCGCTTAAAAATAGATAGTGGCCGCGGGGTTCGTGACGCGCGGTGAGGGGCTCAAGAAAGGCCTTCAGGGGATCTGATAATAATTCGAAGGCTTGGGACATATCGGCAAACAAGGTATCACCGCCGCTTTCGGGTACCGTCGCCATTTTCAGAATGGATAAGCTGGGGGGACGAGGCTCGCTTGAAACGTCCGAATGCCAACCTTCGCCTGCAGCCTCACGGGTCTTGGGTCCTGAGGCAATGGTAATCAGCTCTTCAGGAATGCCGTTTGAATTTAGCGGAAAGGTCAGCGGCTCCCCAAGCCGGTGTGCGAGCGCTGCCTGTTCTGAAGGCGTGAGCGTTTGGTCTCGAAAGACCAAGACGCCTCGATTTGCGCTCAGCGTTAGAAGCTCTGAAATTTCAAGTTCTGAGCAGTCTGCCAATTGAAAGTCTGATGCTATCTCGGAACCAAATCGTGGCGTAATAGGCTTGGTGCTTAACATAGCAGGCTCGGCATTCTAACGGACTGGGCAGTCTGCCACAGCGCTTCCACGACACCAAGTCTGCTTGTCATGGGCTCTCTTTGGATCAAGTGACGGGTATCGGCTCAAGCGTCTTGTTGACGTCCGCCGGCTAATTTAAAAATGCCTCAATCGCTGTAATGTAGGCCTCGAATTGCTCACGACGAAGATTATGCCCGGCACCGGTTATTTGCTTGCATTGGAAACACGGGTTGAGAGACAGGATTTGATCCACAACTTTTTGTTGAACAATGCCGTCGCTGGTTTCATCGGCGTATAGCAGTAGGGCCGGACAGGTTATGTTTTGGATGAGCGTTTGCCAGGGGCTTCGGATCAGGCCCTTAAGGGCAAATCCATCGACTTCGCGTTTGGATTGCACCCAGCTCGGGAAATCTTCTAAAGACCAACTGGGATGCTGCGCGCGGCCCATGGCGAGCAGTTGGTCGTCGCTCAAGCGCGCGATCATCTCTAGATATTTTGCAAAGCCTGCAGCCCTTTTGCGCATGCTTTTTGTCTTTTGGGTATCGTCCTCATCAGACCATGCGGGGTCTTCTAGAATCATCTTGGCAACGAGATGCGGGTAACCCGCGGCGAGCGCGGCAACTGTGCCCGCGCCCATTGAGTGACCCACGGCGATAACCGGCTCGAGCTCTAGAGCTGTGATGACGTCTGCTAAGTCTTGGGTCATATCCTCCGCTGACGCAATGCCCCGACTGGACTGGCCGTGGTTGCGCGCATCCAAAAGGTAGATATCGAATTGATCCGTGAACCTCAGTGCAACTCTGTGCCAACACAGGCCGTTGTCGCTGAAGCCGTGGCAAAAAACCAAAGCGGGTTTGCCCACATTACCATTGCCATAGTAGTGAATGACGTGATCGCTAAAGTGCAGGTTATGGCCTTGCCAGTCCATTGTTGATGTCCAGGGTCTGTAGGAGTCTCAGCATACCGCGCGATGGCACATTGGCTCAAAAAAAAATCCCCCTTCGGTGGGGTATTCGGGGGCAGAATTGGCTTGGTGGGCAGGCGTTAAATTTCAAAATCGAGGAGACAGTCTTCAGGTCAAGGGTGTTAGAAAAGACCTGAAAGCCGCCGGCAAAGCACAAGGCTGCAGGCGTTTGCTCTGAGTGAGCCGTTTTAGAAATAGGTTAGCCTTGCTGCGGCGCGTCGCTTGACCTGTGGCATGGGCGAGGGTCAGTTGGTGACAGGGGCCAGGTCGGCCCATATTGCCTCAACCCACGCGCGAATGATGAGGGCTTCTTCCCAACGATCGATAAGTTCCTGCTGATGCTGGTCGGTTATGGCATAAGGGGGTGGGCCGAGTTCGACGAGAAAACGCAGGGTTGCGTCCTCGGTCTGCCGGGCTGACCACGCGCTGATACCCGCTTGCCACCAGGACTTAAATTGCGTCACCCAGGCCTGATGTTGGGGAAATTGGACCGAAATCTGAATTTGCTCGTTATTCGAAATCCTGCCTTGAAACGAATCGGAGCGTTGTAAAATGTGTTCAAAATAGGTTTCTTGAATTGGGTTGAGCGGCAGGCTAATTTCCCGGTCAACGACAAAGTGAGATAGGTCAGCGCAAAGACGCAGCTCAGGGACGGCTTGCAGAATTTCGAGGGTCGCAAATAAGTCGTTCAACGTTGCATTGCGATGGGTTTCAAATAAAACCTGAAAATCGTAAGCCGCCGCGACACGGATCCAATGCTCAACGACGGGGATGGTATCCAAGACCGTCAGCGGCATCACGCCCCCGATAATATTGACTTGCTTGGCCTGTAATTCTGATGCCATATCCAGCAGGGGGGTTAATTCATCAACTGTATTGGGGAAGGCGTTGACCATGCAGCTAAGTTGGTGGTCTTTGAAGAGGGGTGCGAGCGCCAAGGCGTCGTTGATTTCTTCGACATTCGGGTCGATGCAGACGCCCTGGTAGCCGGCTGCCTTGATCCGTTCAAAATGCACCGAGGCGGGCGCCTCCGGGATCCCCGGTTGGCGCTGTTCCATTGCCCATAGCGATTGATAAATTTCGAGTCTCTGGGGCATCTGGCTTAAAACGACGTTAAGAATGAGGCCGCGTTCCCGCCGGTTAAGCGCGCTTCTTGAGCCGCTTTTAAGAAGGCTTTACCTGACACGGATTCAATGCCGGGTGCATCGTGAAAAATCCGATAGGTTCGATAACGGTGGTACATCTTAAGCTGCGGCCATAGGCGAATGACCGTGTTTGGGTCATCACCAAAGCGCTGCTTGTGCAAGCTGGGTAATTGATACCAGGGCGCGGTGGGCTTGGCATGATGGGCATTGTGGTAGCCGAAATTTAAAATGAGCCAGTTTACCCATGGATAGCGCCAAGACAGAATGGGGCTAAACGTGTGTTCCTGCTCCCAAACTAAATCGCCCTTATGCTCGGACACGTCATCCGTAAATAGATTGAGATGGTAGGGATAGTCGTGCTCTAGGCCGTCAACAAATCGAAGCACAATAATCATCGTCATATAAGCAAGGCAATAGCCCAAAAGCGCGCTCGGAGCAATCCAGCCGATGGCAATGAGCAATCCCCCCCGGATAAGAATGACAAGGGTATTCCGCCGCATTTGATCCCGCCGCTTTGGAATGACAAAAGCGGTGAGCACCATGATGGAATGCATCAAGATGTCGTGCGCAGGGATATAAAACCATTCTAAAAAAATGGTTGCCCGATACACCAAGGGATGCTTTTTAAAGAAGGCCTCGTAATCGAACCAAACCACATCGTCGTTATCGACATGGTGGCGGAAATGTTTGTATCGAATATCTTCAAACTTGCCGTAGCAGGATCCGCAGATCCAGCCCAACGCTTTTCCGAGCTGCGCATTGTGATGGTTCTTTTTGAACACGGTGTTGTGTGCGCATTCATGGATAAGGTATGCCGCAATGATCATGCCGTGACCCAGCAGCAGTGCGCTTGGGATGAGGCCCCACCAGCTTGTCGTGAGAAGTAGCCACCAGCCAGCACAGTAGGCGCCGAGTGCGTAAAGCAAGGCGGCGCTATGCCAGCGCAGTCCGGTATTTGATTTGAAAGTCCAAATTGTCATTAAGGGCCTATTGGCACGTGATGAATAAAAGCGAGTCGTCAACCCATTAGGGCGACTAAAGACCTTAGTATACCCCGTCTTTGGCGGATAAAAAGCCAGCAGCAAAACCGCTGAGGACGAATGATTCAAGAATGCGGCCGCATAGACCGCGCGCGCAGCCGCTCGATTTAACGATCATCTTGCGGCTAAAAGTGGCGGCTTGAGGCCATTATCTTGGCGCGTTGTTGAGGGGTGTTTCAGATTCCCTGAGGGTTGGCTTCTGCGTCTGACTATAGAATCGGTTAATGCTTGACGCGTCTCTGGCAAGGGATGATTCGCGCTCCAACAAAACCGTTTGCCTGAGGCATATTTTTGATAAGTTAATGTTTGAGGTCACGCTGTTCTTTTATAAAAAAATAAAAAAAGGACATTGCAATGAACTCAAACCACATCTTAACCAGCCTGTCCCTGGTTGCCGCATTGGCCTCAGTCTGAGCGATTACGCTTTCGAGCCGATCGCGGCAGAGAATCACCGTCATGGCTTTTATGCTACCGATTTCAGAATCGATCTGAGCAATCTCGGGGACGCCGCTCTACGCCTAAAAAAGAACGTCAAATTCGGTGCCGGCGCCAGAGCAGCCTCTGCGCGACAGGGTGCTCAGTTTTAAATTGAATCCGGTTTTGAGGCTTGCCACGCGTTGAGGGCGTCTCGGGCTGAGGATTCGTTGACCGAGGCCTGTGTCGTTTTAGCGGTCAGCTCAACAACATAACCGTTCGGGTCTCTGAAATAGATTGACTCGATGAACCCGTGATCGGTAATACCTCGGGTTTCAACGCCCATTCGGCGGCCCATTTCAAATCTTTCGAGCAGCACATCCCTTGAGACTTCGAGCGCAATGTGCAGGTCAAAATCATGCTGACTTTTGAACTCGAAGGGTTGTTTGGGCGCTTCAAAAAAAGCCAATGAGCTGCCATCGTCAAGGGCATAAAAGGTGTGAAGCACCTCGGCTTGATTGCCCGTCGCGGTCGTTGTGATTTCAAAGGCGTGGGTCAGGGGCAGCCCTAAAAAATCCTCATAGAACTGTCGGGTTTCTTCACTATCGCGGCAGCGATAGGCCGCATGATGCAGCTTTTGAATCATGATGCGCCGCCCTGCCTTCGAGCGCGTTTGAAGTCGGGTGATCTTTTTTGGATGAAGGCATTGATGGCTTCTTTATGTTCTGGGCTGTCGTAACAAATTTGAAGCGCGCGAAGCTCCCTGGCCTGGACCTCGGTGACATCAGCGGCTGCAACATTTTGGGTGATCAGCGTTTTAACCATGCGCAAGGCTTGCTGCGGATTGTTGCCCATAGCCTGAGCAAGTTCTTCGGCGCGGGTCAATAATAGGCTTGCGTCCTCAACCATTTCGTCGACGAGGCCAATGGTTAAAGCGCGCTCTGCCGAAATGGTTTCGCCGGTCAGCATAAGTCGGTTGGCTTGGCCGAAACCGGTTCGCGCGGCGATGTAGAAGGAACTGGCCAATTCTGGCACCAATCCCATCTTAATAAAGCGCGCGCTGAACTTCGCTTCCGGCGCCGCAATAATGTAGTCAAAGGGTAGTATTTGGGTTAGCCCAACGCCGACAGCGGCGCCATTGACCGCGGCGATCATTGGTTTTGATGCGCGCACTAAGTCAACCCAATTACCGGGTTGATCGTTGCTGCCTGAGGTGCTCGAGTCGCCGTCTGCCTGAGCCTGAAATAGATCAATGATATCTGCCCCAGCACAGAATCCGCGCCCCGCGCCGGTCATAACCATCGCGATAACCTCGTCTTGGTCATTGCCCGAGCTGATGGCATGGTGCAGTTCTCGGCCCATTTGATAAGTCCACGCATTCAGGCGCGCTTCTCGATTCAACGTGATCATCAGAACCCCTTCGCGATTGCTGACGGTAATGGTTTCATAGTGCATAACGTGGGCCTCTAAAAAGGTGGGATCGGTAAGTGTAGTCAGCGTCGTTGGCTAAGAAAAGGTCTTTACTGTCCCATCAGCATGCGCTGAAACTGCGCGGTGGTTGAGGGATCTAAGTCACGATGCGTCAAATAGTCAACGTGTGTCCAAGGCTTGCTGGGATCAAATTGGATACTCCAAAGCGGCTTGATTTCGTTAATGTTCATTGAATAGCGAACATCGATGATGGTGTTAGGCTGGCTTTTGCTCAGGGCCAGATAGTCGTTGGAAAACCAGCGGAAGCGTTCAAAATCTTGGCGGGTTTGGCTATTGGGCGGCAGGTTTGCCTCGGCCCACTGGCTATCCAGTTTTGGGATGTGGGTTCCTGGGTAGACTTTGGTTTGAATGCCAGCGCGGACGCCGTCGACGAAAAATTGCCCCTCGTATTCATAAACGATCTTCCACAGCAGAAGCTGTGCGAACCCCGGTTTAGCGTCGAGTCTACTCGGGGCGTGACCGCGGGCCTTGGCAACTTCATGGCCGACAGTCTCGGCCCTTTGACGCTGAATTTCCCCGGCGCCGAGGTAAGCAAATAGCCAAATTAAACCGATTCTCGGCCAAGCATTGACGCGCTTTGCACGGACCCCAAGCGCGACCGCGATGAGTAAGGGGAGGGTGAAGAGCGGATCGACAATTGAAATCACATTCCAAGCCACACGATCATCGGTAAAAGGCCATAACAGTTGGGTGCCGTAGGTGGTACACGCGTCGAGCAGGCCATGGCTTAGATAGCCCAAAAAACAGGCCGTCAAGAGTTCTTTCGGCTGCAGACTTCGTTTTAAAAAGGGCCACAAACAGAGAGCAACGATCAGTGCGCCGATCGGCACAAAAATAAGCGAATGGGTAAATTGTCGATGATATTCTAAAAATAAGAGCGGATCAGTGCTCGATGAGATAAAGACATCTAAATCTGCCGCCATGCCGGCGAGGGCGCCAGCGATTAGGGTTGGCTTTAACTTGTGCTTTGGCGCAAGGCTCGCCGCCCACAGAGCGCCAACAACGCCTTGAGATATAGGATCCATTGGGCAATAGTACAGGAGTTCAGAGGGATCGTCCTTTGACGAATGAACAATATGAGGTGTCTGTGCTGTCAGTCTGTATCGATTTTAAAAGCCCCTACGCGTTCGTCGCGCACGAGTTGATCTGGCAATTAGAAGTTCGCTCCGGGTTTTTGGTTAATTGGTTGCCGCTGACCTTAAATATAGGCAGCTTTTTGGGCCGTGCAGAAAAACGCGATGACGGCCAAGTCGTCGACAGTAATCGAACGCCTAAGCAATGGTCCGTGGTGAAAGCGGCTTATCGTGAGGCGCGCTGTTATGCCGAAAATCAAGGGCGCATGCTCCGCGGCCCCCTAAAAATATGGGACTCCTCGAAGGCCGGGATTGCGCTGATTTGGGCGCAAAATCATGCGGATACGCGCGCCCAGCTAAAAGACTTTATGACGGATGTGTTTGACCGATTTTGGCAACGCGACTGCGATATTGAAGACCTTGATATTCTCAATGCAGCCCTGTTGAACGCGGGTATTCAAAGCGCGGGCTTTATCGATTATGCCCAGGGCGCTGGACGAGCAAGCCATGATCTCTTGCAAGATCAGTTGTTGACCCAAGGGGTCTTTGGCGTGCCCTCTTTTATCGTTGACGATGAAATTTTCTTCGGGCGAGAACACCTAGATACCGTCCTCTGGCGGCTTAACGGCAGCCAGGGCCCCATGCCGTTTGTTCGCTATCCGTGGCAGGCGCTGTAATAGATGATGGATTATGGATTTGACGCCTTGAGTGTGCATGTGTTGGTTGACCTTAGCGATCCAGAGTCGGTTGTCGGGATTAAGGCTGTTGCGGAATGGGCCAGAGACCAAGATCAAGCTGTCCAGGTTTGGCCCTTTTTGCGGGAACCCATCAATACCGCCGCTGAGGTCCCTAAGGGAACGCCTTCTTTTGAAGCCTACAAAGCGCGTCGAGGCCTTGCGCGGCGTCGTTACAAGGATCAGGAACGGCTGCGCAACTTACAGCGCTTGAGCTTGAATCAGGGCTGGACGTTCACAGATGCCGGCGCAACCCTTGCGCATTGGGGGTTATTGCGGCTCGCTGAGCATAGGGTGTCGGCTACGACCGTCAGCCCGTTTATTCTGGGCTTGGTGTCATCGAATGAGGTGCTGGACACGGGTTGTGTTCAGGCGGCGCTGGTAGAGGTCATGCCGGGGCTTGCAGGCGAGTTAGGTCGTTTTGATCAAGCCGCTGCCAAAGCAGAACTCGCCGAGCGATCCCTTGCGCTATCGGATCTGGGTGTTTTGAGTGCACCCTCGATGATGTACCAAGCAGAGGTTTTCTCTGGGATGGCGCACCTACCCAGATTGACCGCGCTCTGCCGGCCATAGGCGCCAACACGATTTTGGCGACTAAACGACCTGCTTGGTAAAACCGGTGGCAAGACAGGCCGGTTAGATTAAGGGACAGGACCGCCGCTTCACAGGCATGATCAGGAGCCTATATGAACGATCAGCAGCAACAACAATGGGCGCAGGCCATCGAAAACGCGAGGCAGCAAGCTCAGCCCAAGCCCAGTTGTCCACAAGACTGGGGCGCGACCCTAAAGGATGCCTACATCGTGCAAGGATTGGGTTTGCAGCAGCGGCCTGATGATGCCGTTATCGGTTTTAAGGGCGCTTTAACGAACCAACGGGTTCAGGAGACCTTTGGCGCGACCGAGCCCGCGCTCGGATTGCTCTTTGCCTCGAGCGCTCGGCCTGAGCGCGTTATTCAATCGGCTGATTTCACGAAAGGCATGATCGAAACAGAGCTCGGGTTTGTGCTGTCACGCCGGATCACGGCGCCAATAGAATCCGCCTCGGCGCTTCAATCTTGCTTTGATGGCGTTTGTTTGATGGTCGAGTTGGTTGATTTAAATTTTAGTCAGTTCCCACCCAGCCTGCCAGATTTGATTATGCACAATGCGGCGGCAGCACAATTCTTAAAGGGGGCAGTCAGTCCGATCATGGATCCGGACAGCCTGACTTTGACCCTAGAGTCTGCTGGTGACACGCGGCACCGCGGCGCAGCATTAGACGTTCTGGGCGGGCAATGGAAGGCCCTGCATTGGATGGTGAACCAGGCGCTAGCCCTCGGGCATACCTTGCTGCCGGGCCAGGTGCTGATGACCGGTTCGGTGGGATCGGTGCAGCCGCTGAAAGCGGGTGATTATGTTCTGACAGGCGGCGATCTGGCGCCTTTGATCTTTCGCGTTGTCTGATGTTTTCTCGGTCAATGGGTGTGTTAGGGTGTTGGATAAAGACATACCGCGGCGCGCACAAGGGGCGGCCGCTGGATAGCAAGGCGCGTTGGCAAAAGCTTAAACAATCAAAAATATTGGGTGTGGGGCGCGTTTAACGATTTATAGTTTGCACGGCGCAAGGCCAATATAACCAGCAGAATAACGAATTTAATCAGCAAGCAGGAGTAGGTTATGGATTTCGATATCCCAAAGGATCTTCAAGATTATTTATCCGTCTTAGATGACTTCATCGAGGCTGAAATTAAGCCTCTTGAAAACGAGAACGACAATATCCGGTTTTTCGACCATCGACGTGAAGATGCCCGAACCGATTGGGATCGCGGCGGCCTGCCGAGCGAAGAATGGGAAGCCTTGCTTGGCGAAGCAAGGCGACGGGCGGATGCAGCGGGTCACTACCGGTACCCCATTCCAGAAGCCTATGGCGGGCAAGATGGCTCAAACCTTGGGATGGCGGTGATTCGCGAGCACTTTGCCGCCAAAGGCTTGGGGTTGCACAACGATCTGCAGAACGAACATTCAATCGTTGCCAACAATGTTGGGTTACTCCTGATGCTGGCTTACGGCACCGAATCTCAGAAGGCGGAGTGGATTCCCTTATTGCTTGAAGGTAAGCGAGGCTTTGCTTTTGGCATTACCGAGCCCGATCATGGCTCTGACGCCACCCATATGGAGACCTCTGCGGTACGGGATGGTGACGGCTGGCGCATTAACGGCGCTAAAACTTGGAACACTGGAATCCACAAGGCGCAGTACGACATGATCCTTGCTCGAACGAGTGGTAAGCCTGGCGATGGTGACGGTATTACGGCGTTCCTGACGCCGACCAATGCCCAAGGCTTTAAGGTCGAGGAAATGCTCTGGACGTTCAACATGCCAACGGATCACGGCCGTATTTCGCTGGACAATGTTTATGTCGATGACTCGGCAATATTCGGTGGGGAAGGTCGGGGTCTTGGGGTCGTGCAACATTTCTTCAATGAAAATCGAATCCGACAAGCGGCCTCGAGTTTGGGTGCCGCCCAATTTTGTATTGACGAGTCAGTCCGGTATGCGATGGAACGTAAACCCTTTGGAAAACCCCTATCGACCAATCAGGCGATTCAATTTCCTTTGGCAGAACTGCAAACCCGATGCGAGATGTTGCGGGCGTTGATTCATAAAACCGCGTGGATGATGGACACCTATGGCAATTTCACGGTCTCCGATAAGGTGTCGATGTGTAACTATCAGGCCAACCGTTTGTGCTGCGAGGCCGCTGATCAAGCAATGCAGGTTCACGGCGGGCTGGGATATTCCCGGCACAAACCATTTGAGCATATTTATCGGCATCATCGCCGATACCGCATCACTGAAGGCGCAGAGGAAATTCAAATTCGACGGATTGCCGGCTATATGTTTGGTTACATGAAGCAGCAAGCGCCGAAGGGCGTTCGGCTCGATTAGTCGGCGCTGTAGGGAGATGTTGAAAGACTGGATCGAATCGTTGGGAAGGGGTTATGCCGACTTTTGAAACGCAACTCGCAAGCGTCGTTGTGAAAAACATTACAGGCTGCACCGAGTTGCTCGAAGTGGAGCGCTTGTCGGGTGGGGCCAGCCAAGAAACCTATCGGTTAAAGGTTGTATTGAATGGGATGGCAACGCCGCTTGCGATGCGGCGAACGCCGGGCGGGGAGTATGTTGAAGCCTTGCCATCTCATCCTGGCCTGGATGTTGAAGCATTGCTGATGCAATCGGCCAAGGCGGTTGGTGTGCCGGAGCCTGAGGTGTACCACGTCTTAACCCGTGAAGACGACCTTGGTGATGGCTTCATTATGGAGTGGATCGAAGGCGAAGCGCTTGGTGCTCGGATCACACGAGATCCGCAATTCGCCTCGATACGGCCGACGCTTGCGAAGGCCTGTGGCGAAATTTTGGCCCGAATTCATGGTATTGACTTGGATCAAAGTGGTTTGCGATCCCGGTTAGCTGAGTTGCCGCCAAAGCAGTTCTTGGATCAGATGCTGGCGCGATATCACGATTTTAATGTGTCACAACCGATGATTGACTATACCGGCCGGTGGCTTCAGGAAAACCTACCGAAAACAGATCGGCTGACCCTGGTTCATAACGATTTCAGGGCGGGTAACTTTATGTTGATGCCCGATGGCATTTCGGCGGTGCTGGATTGGGAGGTTGCCCATATCGGGGACCCGATGCGAGACCTGGGTTGGATCTGCACGAATTCTTGGCGGTTTGGTAGTCAATTGCCGGTTGGCGGGTTTGGAACCTATGAGGACCTCTTTGCCGGCTACGAAGCTGAAAGTGGGATTAAAGTTGATCCCGACCATGTTAAATATTGGGAAGTGTTTGGCTCGTTTTGGTGGGCGATCGGATGCCTCGGTATGGCCGAGCACTATCGCTCTGGCCCAGATCAATCGGTTGAGCGACCCGCGATCGGGCGAAGGACTTCAGAATGCCAAGTCGATTGCGTCAATCTCCTAATCCCGGGTCCTGTTGACCTGCTTTCGCCAGCCTCGGCGCTTGCACTCGACATGCCCAGTCAACCGGAATTGATTCAGAGTGTTCGTGATTATTTGCGAGACGACGCAATGCAAAATCTACAGGGTCGCTCGCAGTTCCTCGCGCGAGTTGCGGGTAATTCATTGGACATGGTCCTGCGCGAATTGGCGCTGGGCGGACAACACCAGGCCATGGAAACGCAGCGGTTAAGGCAGTACTACGATGCAACGGCACCTTTAGGTGATCTTCGAGCCAGGCTGTCTGAGGATTTGCGCACGGGTCGGGTGCCTTTATCAGATGAAACGATTCAACAGCATTTGCGGGCAACGGTCGTGAACCAAATTGCAATCGATCAGCCCAATTACTCGGGCTTTAAGCGCGCGCTCGCGGGTGGTTCGCTAGACTTTTGAACGCCAGGCAAGGCCGCAAGCCTGGTTGCGATCTGAGTTAAAGCGGGTATCTGAACAACGCTTTTGTCGGAGCGTGATTTTCGATCACGACAGGTCAAAGCGGCTTTAAAAGAATCGCTTTGAAAGAAGACCTTAGAAAGAAGACCTTAGAAAAAAGACCTTTGAAAGAACGACCTGTTCGACAGCATTGCCTGCTGAAAATGGGTTGCCTCAAAACAAGGCTATGAGCCTGCGATGACAGCTCAACCAATAGCAGGAATGATTCATTTGATGACCGAGAGTCCTTACAATAGGCGCAAGGGTTACAGTGCGAATCCGACCCTCGTCTAATAGCGAGATTCGCCCAATAGAGAGAGCAGAAGATGGAACAATTTTCATTAGCGGGGAAAACCGCGTTAGTCACCGGGGCCTCGTCAGGCTTCGGGCATCATTTCGCAGGCCTTTTGGCTGAAAACGGTGCTCGGGTTGTTTTAGGTGCCCGGCGGCTAGATAAAATTCAAGCTCGGGTGGATGCGTTAACCGCCGCAGGCCATGAGGTCTTGGGTTTGCCACTAGATGTTCGGGATCCTGCCTCGGCCCAAAACTTTTTGTCTGAATCGGTTAAAGCGTTTGGTGGTATTGATATCTTGATCAATAACGCAGGGGTAGAGGCCGGTGCTAAAACCTACACGATGATTGACGATGAGGATTGGGACTACGTCTTTGATACTAATCTCAAGGCGGCCTGGCGATTATCAAAATTTTTTACCCAATGGGTCGCTGATAACGGCACAACCGGCAGTATTGTGAATATCGCCTCGATTACCGCTTTTCGAACGATCAAAGGGCAGTTTCCCTATGCCGTATCGAAAGCGGCTTTGGTAAAGGCGACCGAAATCATGGCTTTGGAGGGTGCGCGATACGGCGTTAGAGTGAATGCTTTGGCGCCGGGCTACATCCTAACCGACGTTTCCCGAGTGCTGCTGGAGAGCGAGCGCTCGGAACAATTTGTGAAAGGCATCCCCATGCGGCGCTACGGTGAGTTCGCGGATCTTGATGGACCACTGCTGTTATTGGCCTCCGATGCCTCGCGTTATATGACGGGTTCTGTTGTGGTGGTGGATGGCGGGCATATTTGTGCGGAGCTCTAAATGGCGTAGAGACCAGGAAAGCATTTACTTTTCGGATGTAAATGATAATAATTCGCATTTAGATTAACGCGTGCCTTAAGCACGCTTGGATGCAGATTATGAAGATGGTCAATATGGCGATGGGCGCAATCGGACGGATTGCGTCGGCGGAATCAGTTTCAATTGAACTTCAGTCTAAGTTGTATGCCTTGGGGATATTCCCAGGTGTTGAAATCAAAGTATTGCGTCAAGCCCCCCTCGGTGACCCCTTGCAGGTCCGTGTTGGGCCGTCCCTTTTAAGTATCCGAAAGCGAGACGCCGCTTTTATTGATGTTGATATGGTGTCTTAGGGGAAGAGGCGGGCAATCGTGACCCTAAAAACCATTGGTTTACTCGGCAATCCTAATTGCGGTAAGAGCACCCTATTCAATCGCCTGACGGGGGCGAATCAGCGGGTTGGTAATTGGCCGGGGGTAACCGTTGAGCGTAAGACCGGGTCGTTAACCCATGCAGGTGAGCGTTTCGAGATTATCGATTTGCCGGGGATCTACTCGTTAGACCAGTCTGCAGGCGGTATGGATGAAGCCGTTGCCCGAGACTATATCGCAGCTGGCGATTGCGATCTTGTGATCAATATTGTTGATGCGAGTAACTTGCAGCGCCATTTAATTCTGACCCAGCAACTACTCGATTCTGGCCTACCGGTTGTGATCGCCTTAAACATGCTGGATGTCGCAGAACGCGCAGGCTTGTCGTTAGACCCCGTCGCCCTATCGGATGCACTCAAGGTGCCCGTTGTGCCGATGATTGCGTCGCGTAATGTCGGCGTTCAGGATCTTTTGGCGGTGATGGGTTCGTCCCAGAATAATGATCCGGCGGCCATCCAATCAAAACGATTGAGCGCAACGGGCGCCTCCTCGACCGAAACCCTTGCTGCCGCGGAGCGTCGTTATCACAAGGCGGTGGCAATCGGTGCGACAGTCACTCGGGTTTCCAGCGTCCGGCACCCGCCCAGCGAAGCCATTGATCGAATTGTTCTGAATCGGTGGTTGGGCATTCCAATCTTCCTCGCAGCGATGTATTTAATGTTCACGGTTGCGATTAATTTAGGGGCCGTGTTTATTGATTTTTTCGATATCTTATTTGGCGCGATTTTTGTTACGGGCAGCGAGCAGCTCCTGTCGCTTCTTGGTCTTCCGGCTTGGATGATTGTTCTGTTAAGCCAAGGCTTGGGCGGCGGCATTCAATTGGTTGCAACGTTTATCCCCGTGATCGGGTTTTTATTTTTATGTCTTTCGGTGATGGAAGACTCTGGCTACATGGCCAGGGCCGCGTTTGTCATAGACCGGTTGATGATTGGTATTGGCCTGCCGGGCAGCGCCTTTGTTCCGCTGATCGTGGGATTTGGTTGTAATGTGCCTGCGGTGATGGCCACCCGGGCGTTATCGAAAGAAGATGATCGGCTTATGACGATTGCCATGGCGCCTTTTATGTCCTGTGGTGCGCGGTTGACTGTCTACGCGCTGTTTGCTGCGGCCTTCTTCAAAGGCCAAGGTCAAAATATTGTGTTCTTGTTGTATTTAACGGGGATCCTAATGGCCATTTTTACCGGCTGGATTTTTAGGAAGCAGATTTTTCAAGGCCAAATGTCTGCGTCCTATGCTGAGATGCCGGTTTACCATGTGCCGGTCATCAAAAACTTGTTGCTGACAACTTGGTTTCGGCTTCGGAGTTTCGTGCTGCGTGCGGGCAGAACGATTGTTCTGGTGGTCGTTGCGTTGAGTTTTTTAAACTCAATTGGAACGGACGGTAGCTTCGGCAACGAAGATACCGAGACATCCGTCTTATCGGTGATTGGGAAGTCGATTACCCCGGCGTTTTATCCGATGGGATTGACGGATGATAATTGGCCGGCGACGGTTGGGCTCTTTACAGGACTGTTCGCCAAAGAAGCCGTTGTCGGCACCTTGAACGCGTTATACAGCGGTCAAGTTGAGGGTGATCCGATGACCCTGTTGCAGGCTAGCGAAGCCGCCGCCATGAGCGTTTATGATAATGCGAGCGCGCTGGGTGGGGCGCTGTTGGACCCACTTGGCTTGAGTCTAAATGATGATGCGGCCAACGACAGCTCGCAAGGTGCAGCCCTTGCGAATATGGCGGCTTATTTTGGTAGTGATCTTGCTGCCTTCAGTTATCTTGTCTTTATCTTGTTGTACGCGCCTTGTGTTGCGGTGATCGCCGCGATGCATAAAGAGTCTGGGCTGAAATGGGCGGGATTGGTCTTTGGTTGGACCACCTTGGTGGGGTACATTACCGCAACGATGGTTTACCAAGTCGGAAGTTTTTCAGCCCATCCGCAGTTCTCAGCGGCTTGGATTAGCGGCCTGGTCGTTGTACTGGCCTTGGCGATTTTCTCTCTGAAACGGGTAGGCCGCAGGGCAGTGCCCAGCCAACTTATTCCAACGGTTCAACTGTCCTAGGGCCTTGTTTTGGTTCTGGTGTTCCAACACCGCAGTCGTTAGACTTGGTGTAGTTGAGGGCGCTTAACGGCGAGCGATAGCGAGGGTTTATACGACGGATCAGCTCGATACCGAAACCTTGAGGTCGCCGAAAAGGCGGTCGCCCCTTTGAATCACCTTCCAATAATTAGCCGCTGCGAGTCAGTCACGAGTGTTTGAATTTATAATTTATTTGGAGCTGATTTTCGGCTTTATTCTGCTTATGTTTGGCGGAGATTTTCTCGTTCGAGGCGCCTTGGATTTTGGTACCAAGCGTGGCATCTCCCCTCTGATCGTTGGGGTAACCGTCGTTGCAATGGGCACCTCAGCGCCTGAACTCGTTATCTCGATTATGTCGACGCTGTCTGGGCATCCGCAGATTGCGCTCGGCAATGTCATCGGCAGCAATATTGCCAATGTGTTTTTGGTGCTTGGTTTGCCAGTGTTATTACATCCAATTGTGACTCGCCAAGATGGGTTGAAGATCCAAGTCCACTGGATGCTTGCGGTTACCGTCGGCTTTATTCTGTTGTGCTTTTTGGGTGTTTTAAGTCTCCTTGCGGGTATGGTTATGCTGCTTATTCTCGCGCTCTTTTTGTTCTTGAGTGTCAAGGGCAGTGTGCCGTTTGCGGCCCTCGATGAGCTAACCCAAAATCAGGATGCAAGTTCAGCGCATAAAGGCTCCTATTGGCGGATTGCGGGCTTGATTGGGCTTGGTATGGTCGCTTTACCGGTGGGGGCTGACTTTGTGGTGACGGCAGGAACGAGTCTTGCTTTGAATCTCGGGGTGTCGGAAAGTGTGATTGGTGCGAGCCTCGTGGCGCTGGGGACATCGCTGCCTGAATTGAGCGCAACTTTGGTCGCAGCCTATTATCGAAACAGCGATGTTGCGTTAGGCAACGTGGTAGGCAGCAACCTGTTTAATATCCTCGCAGTACTGGGCATCACCTTAATGTTTGCGGATATCCCCATCGATCCCGCTTTTTTAAGGTTTGATATTTGGGTCATGCTGAGCGCGGCGGTTGTGCTTTGGCTTTTTGCGATGCTTGGCGCGAAGATCGGACGGCTGGCTGGGGTTGGGCTTTTGTGCGGATACGGAGGCTATTTATGGGTCCTGTTCTCAGGTTAGGCGAGCGATCTTTTGGCTGCGACTGAATTAACCCAAAAGTTTGATCAAAAAACGGCGATTGCGATCGTGGTCGCCAATATGGTGGGCACGGGCGTCTTTACCAGTTTAGGGTTCCAATTACTGGACATTCAATCCGTCAGTATGATCCTGTCGCTGTGGGTTATTGGCGGCATTGCGGCGCTCTGCGGGGCGTTGACCTATGCAGAGCTTGGCGCCCAATTGCCGCGCTCAGGTGGCGAATACAATTTTCTTGGACGTCTATATCATCCGTCTTTCGGTTTTGTCTCCGGCTGGGTTTCAATAACCGTTGGGTTCGCCGCGCCGATCGCGCTGGCGGCGATGACCTTTGGGGCCTATCTGGGTGCCGTGCTACCGGACATTAATCAGACGCTTGCAGCATCGCTCTTGGTGGTTTTGCTGGGCTTGATGCACTGCTATTCGCGAACGGTCAGTGGTAAAACCCAGTTGATCTTCACCTTGCTCAAGGTGATCCTCATCCTGATCTTTAGCGTTGCGGCACTGACCTTTTCTGATCATGAAATGAGCTTGCCAAAACTACCGGTGGCCAGTGATCTCGGAAGCTTGTCATCTGGCGCGTTTGCGGTGGCGCTCATCTACGTAAACTACGCCTACACGGGCTGGAATGCGGCAACCTATTTGATTGACGAAATTGATCAGCCTGCAAAACGTCTTCCATCGATCCTGATGATTGGCACTTTGATGGTGATGGCCTTTTATGTGTTGTTGAATTATGTGTTCTTGGCGGTTGCACCCATCGAAGCCTTGCAAGGGAAAGTTGAGGTTGGTGTGATCGCCGCAGAATATGCCTTTGGGAGTCTGGGTGGCCAGTTAATGGGGCTCATGTTATCGCTATTGCTGATTTCAACCGTGAGCGCGATGTTGATGGCGGGCCCCAGAGTGCTGCAAGTGATTGGGCAGGATTTTTCCATGTTTAACCGATTGGCAAAAACCAATGATGATGGCTTGCCGCAGATTGCGATTCTCACGGTAGTGGCATTGTCAGTTGCGTTTGTCTTGACGTCTAGTTTTGAGTCGGTCCTGGTGTTTAGTGGCTTTGTGCTCAGCCTGAACACGCTTTTTACGGTCGGCGGTGTTTTCAGATTGCGCGCCAAAGGATTGCTTAAAAAGGATACCTATCAGACCTGGGGCTACCCGATCACGCCGCTGATCTTTCTGGGATTAACGCTGTGGACTTTGATCTATATTTTGATTCAAAGGCCGGAGGAGGCCCTTGCGGGGCTCCTCGTAATCGCCGTTGGTTTTGGATTTTATTGGGTGTCTGGCCGCGTCAAAGGCTAGGCTTTGCGCATCTTTGGCAGGTCGACGAACTGACCAGGACGCTTTTCAGCATTGGCGGTCATCGCTTCTTGAATTTCCTCGAGTTTGAAATGTGAGGCGTTCCAGATCGCGATATAGTCCAAACCGTCGGCGGTATTATGATCTCGCGCGTAGGTGATCATTTTTTTGCAGCCATAGACTGCGAGCGGGGCTTTACTTGCAATTTCCGCAGCGATTGCCATAACCGCCTCCAGCATTTGCGCTTGATCCTCAAAAACACGGTTGATAAGCCCCATTGCCGCGGCCTCTTGGGCAGGAACGCGCCGGCCGGTATAAGCCATTTCTCGAACAAACCCTTCGGGGATGAGTTTTACCAGCCGTGGAAAGGTGCCAACGTCTGCTGTCATGCCAATGTTGGTTTCAAAAATCGTTAGAAAGGCATCGCTTGTTGCGTACCGAATGTCACAAGCGGTCACGAGGTCCACGCCACCGCCAATGCAGCCGCCTTGAATGGCCGCGAGCACCGGAATCCGGCAGGCCTCGATGGCATTAAACGCGCTTTGCATCACCAAAACGTTGTCATAAAAAGCCGCGCCGGCGGTGAGCTTCCGCTGCTTTTGATCCTCATCAGGAACTTGACCCACGCCAGCAAAGCTCGACACATCTAAACCGGACGTAAAGTGGGGACCGGTCGAGGAGATAACGATGACCCGCGCTTTAGCTTCTGCATCGATCTCTTGAATAATGGCCGGCAGTTCAACCCAGAATTGTGGAATCATACTATTGCGTTTCTCTGGGCGACTTAACTGGATATGGGCGACTTGGTCGTTGATCGTCACATCAAAGCATTCATGGGTCATAGTGCTTCTTCCTCGTTTTGAATTCGGTCAAGGGCGGATTAAATTGTTAGCGGTTGGCGAGCTGCCCCAAGGTATCCCGATCCTTTTTAACGGACCTGCTGCCGCGAGGACTTTGCCAGAGGGCGATGTTTGACGTCAAGCGCGCCGTTTAGCGCGGCAAAGTCGGTCATTCTGCTGCGCACCCTCGCGATGGCGTAGGTTGTTACTGAATGCGCAGCTTGAGTCCAAACCGAGCGGTTCTGCCGGACCTTTGGTAACCAAAAACCTCTTCAAACTGCGTGTCCAGAAGGTTTTCAATTGCGACGAAAGCCTCGAATTTTTTGCTCAATAAAACGTTTGATGTGAAAGAAACCAACGTAAAGGAATCCATTTGAACCCGTTCTTGATAGGGCGCGATGGGAGGGTAAAAAATATCATCGCTTTTGCCAGTGTAGGCGGCGGAAAGTTGGTAGTGCCAGCTTTCTGCGCGATAGGCGATGGCGAAGAAGCCGGTGGTTCGAGGTCGCCTGAGTTCGTCGAGGCTGTTGCCATCGGTTGCATTGAGCCTTCCATAGAAAGCCTCAAGGGTCAGCGCCTCGGAGGGCTGCCAATTAATTTTGGCGTCATAGCCGCGTTGTTTACTGCGGCGCGGATCATTGTTGGCGGTGTACACGAAATCAACCGGATCAAAGACGAAGCCGTTGATTTCGTTTTCAAGGTGGGCCGCGTAGCCTTGTAGCGCCATCGTGACGGGGAGGGCTGAAAAACGGTGGGAGACCCCGAAGTCCAACGCCAAACTGTGCTCAGGCCTCAGTGCATCATTACCTTTGAAGTTAGTGTAATAGCCGAAGCGCTCGGTAAAGGTTGGGTTTTTGGTGGACCGCCCGATTGCGCCGAAGATTTTGGTCGCCTCGGTTAGGAAATAAGCGGCATTGCCTCGCAAGCTGTGACCTGCGTCAAAGTCTGAATTCTGCTCGAGCCTTGCGCTCAAGGATCCGGTCCAATTGTCTTGGTCGAGCCGGTACTCTCCGCCGAGCGCGATTTGGGTCAGCGAATGGTCCTGATTAGGGTCTCCGAAAAAACTGCTCGGGCCACGTTGCTCAAAGTGCAATGACTCGTATTCCATCAGACCGATCCAGGTACCGGTATTGATGGTTTTACTAATCTGATAGTTGACCTGGTGTTTTGCACTATCGGTTTGGGTATCCGCGTTGGGTGTCGTTCGGTTGTCATTTCTATCCCGGCTGAAGTTAAAGGATAGGGATTGTTGGAAATCCTCATGATCCGATACCATGCGCACGCCGGCAATCCAGTTTTGATGGGTTGTTGTAAAATCCGCATCCGTCGGCAGGCCGGTCAGCGCGTAGTCCACATCATCGAAGTCGTTCTGGCTTTGCTGTAGTCGAAACACGCTACCAAGACGCCAATGTTCGGATACCGGGGAAGACGTGCGCAAGTAGGCAGCCCGCTGATGGGAGCCATCGCGTTCACCGCCCTGACGGGAGACGTTATAGCCCTGCGTCTTGAAATGGCTGATGCCGAGTGCCAACTGAGTCTCCCCCAGTCCTGTTGCGCTATCGATCGCGAGGTTCTGGGTTTGGTTACTGCCGGCGCTCATCAAAAAGGTTGTGCTGGGCTGACTTTCGGGCGACCGGGTCATGATGTGAATGACGCCTGCGATGGCATCGCTGCCCCAAATGGCACTTTCTGCACCGTGCACAATTTCAATGCGCTCGATTTGTTGCACCGGAAATTGGCTGAAATTAAATTCGCTACCCTGGCCGATATCGTTGGCCTCGACGCCGTCAACGAGCACGAGGACGTGATTGGCTTCTCGGCCGCGCATTCGAACTTGGGTCAGGCCGCCGAGGCCGCTTTGTTGGCTGACGCTCAGACCCGGCTGGCCGCGGAGTAAATCCGGCAGTGAGCTAGGGTTTCTAAGATTGATGTCTGCTTTAGTGATAATCGTGATTTGACTACCGGATCGAAGACTGTCCATGGGCAATCGGGAGGCGGTTACTGTTATGGTTTCATCGCTGGGTTGCGCCCAAAGGGACCCCGAGCCGGATAAGAGCACGAACGTTAGAAGCATGTATGACAAAAAACTGGGCTGGGCCCGCGTTTGGATTAAGGTCGTTTGATAAAAGAAGGGCATACTGAAACATCTCCTGCTCCCGCCGAGCAATTGGGTCTGGTTATAGCGCGCAGGAGTAGTCAATGGTCATGACCCGCCCGCCGCAGTTCATTGCCGCATTGTTGTCAGGCCGGTCTCCGGGCTTACGAGCGTCGTGCGAACACGTTTGCACTGCGACCTTCCCATGCTCTTGAGCACAGTGGTATAAAGCAGCGCACCTCGCTTACCGTTGCGGGGGCAGCACCGGAATTGAATTAATTCTCACCGGTTTCCCGTTTCATTTTAGGGTTTTAAGCTAAAACACCTGACGAAATGAAGTGAAAGGAGGTTAGCCGGTTGCTTGTGATGGCGTCAACAGTTGATCAATAATTGTGTTAAAACAGCGCGCTGCGATTAAAGCGGCGCGCCTGAAGGGAATGATAAGAAAAGGGTTTTCTTGTGCTGATGCATGCAGTTGTTTGGGCTTTTTGTTTGCCATTGTTACCGGTTTGTTGGCTTCAGCTGAAGCTGAAGCGGCGACAATACCTGGAGATGAGTGCCGCAACGCGCTCAGGTAGGTGGGGGCATAATGCGTCAGGGCATGGCGCTGGGCGTCGAATACTAGGCGTTGGGGATCAAGGCATTCTGCCTGGGTATGGCGAGAAAGCAGGCCAGGGCATTGCGGGGTATTGCGCAGAATCGTTGATACCCCTTAGTGGTGATGACGCCACTTGGCAAGTGGTGGGACACGTGGGCGCCACCGCCAGCGACGTACTGGCGAGCTGCCGTGGGATTGATGATTTAAAGGTTGACTTGATTCTGATCTCCATGGGGGTCAACGATGTTTCAGGGCTGACCTCATTGATGCGGTGGCAGGCTAGGATCTTCGATCTAATCCTTTTGATTCGACAAAAAGGCGCGGCCAAGATTATTTTTCTGGGGCTCCCCCCGATGGCGCGCTTTCAATCCTTGCCCCAACCTTTGCGTGCGGTCTGTGGTGTCCGAGCGCGGTTAATGGATGCGGTCCTGAAACGATCGGTTAGTGGGCTCGACTTTGCGGCCCATCTCGATTTTGAGACGAGTGCGCCCGCAGGCCCCATCACCGACGACGGTTATCATCTAACCATCCAAGTTCAAAAGGCGCTTGGGACGCGGGCGGCAAGTTTGGGCTCGAACCTGTTGCGGGTTTAAACTTGCAGGCGGCCTTTCTAAAAAAGATTGACGCCGCGTCAATTGCTGCGCGCGCGAGAACAACGGGCTATCGGGTCTAGACGTCAGGGTAACCTTAGGTTTTAACTGAGCGGCGTGGCCGAGCTGCGGTAACAACTGAGATTAAAAAGGTCATTGAACGACCACTATTTCAAAGAAGAGGATCACGGAATGCAATCGGAGCTGGTTGAATATTACGACGGTGACATTTTATTAGAAGGTTGCTTGGTTCAGGGTGAGGATGACAGGCCAAAACCGCTGGTCCTGGTCGCCCATGATTGGACAGGTCGCCGACAATACGCAATCGACAAAGCGCACGAGATTGCGGCGCTAGGGTATGCCGCATTTGCTATTGATATGTACGGTAAAGGCGTCTTTGGCGCCGATGGTGATGTGGCCTTAAACACCGCGCTCATGGCGCCCTTTGCCGCCGATCGAGGCTTGTTGCGGCAACGGATAAACGCAGCACTGCAAGCCGCGAGCGCCAGATGCGAGGTCGATGCTACGCGCACAGCTGGCGTGGGCTACTGCTTTGGCGGAATGTGTGTGCTTGAATTGGCGAGAATGGGCGCCCCGGTTCAGGGTGTTGCTAGCGTTCACGGTATTTTTAGCCCAGGCAACGCACCTAATGCGTCGATTACCGCGAAAGTGCTGTGCTTACATGGTCACGATGACCCCATGGTTCCCCCTGAGCAAGTGCTCGCGTTCGAGCAAGAAATGAGCGCGGCAGGCGTGGACTGGCAGATGCATGTCTACGGTGGCACAACCCATGCCTTCACCAATCCAGGTGCCAATAACCCAGATTTTGGAACGGTTTATTCCACAACTGCGAACGCACGTGCCAGTCGGTCAATTGAGACGTTTTTGGGAGAGCTGTTTCGAGCCGAGGGTTAATCAAGGCGAGCGCAAAGATTGGGCTAAAATGAAACGGCAATCGATTCGATGTGATGGTCGACCAGGCGCTCTCCATCGAAGTAAAACCAGCCGCGGATGGGCTCATTCTGAAGAATTTGGGGCAGCCAAAATTGATCATCCGCCCACATTTGATCCAGCGGTAGATCCTGTATTGGACACCAAAGCGGGGCTGCTTCGCGCGTCTCGGTTGGCGTGCCCGTGAAATGATCTGTGACATACACGTAAACTTTAATTTTGGGGTGAGCCAAATCGTGAAAAAACAATTCGGCCATTGGTTGAAGATCATGGGGGGTAATCTCTAGCTCTTCCTCGGTTTCTCGGATGGCGCAGGCAAGCGGGGTTTCAAAAGGCTCGAACTTGCCGCCAGGACCCAGTATTTTGCCAGCACCGAGACCCGTTTTTTTGTGGATCAAAAGTACTTGCTGTTGCTGCCGAATAAAAACGAGCGTCGTCAGTAGATCGGGTTGCCAATGGGCCCAATCGATGCTCGAGATGGTCACGGTCTGGTTCTTCATCGGTTATCAAGTGCTCGTAATTGCTTGCGCATAGGATAACGATAATAATTTTTTTTAAAACAGGGCTCAATTTTAAGTACGGTGCCTATTTGTTAAAAAAATGGTGATTGGGGCTTGAATATCACCAACTTAGCCTTAGATAAGGTGGGTAACGTAAAAAAGCACCCTCTGGAGAGGTTTGATGGAATTGACGCTGAAGTCGCAAATGGTCCCAGTATTGAGTGGGCAGTCCTTATATAGCTATCTGGACGCGGTGCACCGTATTCCAAAATTGTCCCGTGAAGAAGAAGTCACCTTGTTTGAGCAATACAAAGATGGGGACAACGTCAGTGCCGCTCGGGCACTGGTTCTGGCACATCTTCGCTATGTCGTGTACATCGCCAAACAATATTCAGGGTATGGATTGCCGCTTGAAGATCTTATTCAGCAAGGGAATGTGGGTCTCATGCAATCGGTTAAGAAGTTTGACCCCGAACGCAAGTTGCGACTGTTGACCTTTGCCGTGCATTGGATCAAAGCCGAAATACACGACTATATTTTAAAAAACTGGAAGCTGGTGAAGGTTGCAACGACCAAGGCGCAGCGAAAGTTGTTCTTTAATCTGCGCAAAAATAAGCAGGGTTCGGGTTTGGTTGATGGCCCAGAGGCAAAGCGCATTGCAACCTTGCTCGATGTATCCGAGGCTGATGTCGTCGAGATGGATCAGCGCCTGAGTCGACAGGATCAACCCTTTGAAAAACGCGATGATGAGGACTACGGGGCGCCAGAACTGTATTTACGGAGTGATAGCCAGGATCCTTTAGACATTGTGGCGGATTCCGAGTCCGAGACGACTGATGCCGGTGAACTTAGGCAGGCCTTAAAGCAATTGGACGAGCGCTCGCTTCAAATTGTGCAGGGCCGCTGGCTGAGTGATGAAAAGTTAGGACTTAAAGTGTTTGCAGAACGCTTTGGTATCTCGATTGAACGGGTTCGGCAATTAGAATCTCAAGCGCTAAAAAAGCTAAAGCACAATATGGCGGCCTAAAGGCTTTAGGGCATCGTGAAGTCGCGGTAAGGTGTTGTTATACCCTAAGGAATCGCGCGCCATGACAGATCAAATCATCTCTACCAACTTGGCTTTTGACGGCCCAACTGTCGTTGAAGACCTCAACCGGTTACTCAGACTCCGAACCACCCCTATCGGCATGAAGCTCTTTTCCAGCCGAGCCGAAATGGAAGCGATTCCTAAAATCAGACGACCCAAAGAGATCCACACGACGGATCAAATTGTTGGGCAAGCCAGCCGTAATGGTTGGACCGTTGGCATTACGATGGAAGACTTGGTGGGCGCACAATGTGGGACGGTGATCGGGTTGCATCCTCGCGATGCGCGATGGTTATCCGGCGATAAAATGGCAGGCGTTTGGTTCAAGGACCAAGCAGAGGCAGCGAAACATCAAGCCAGTATGGATGTCGTGGCCTTTGGGCAGTTTGAAGCTATGGCGGTCTCACCACTGGCCTCGGGCCGGCTGAACCCGCCCGACATTTGTCTGATCTATGCAACCCCCGCCCAAATGATTCTGTTTATTAATGGCTTGCAATGGACTGGCTATCAAAAATTGGATTGGGGTTGTGTGGGCGAATCTGCTTGCGCGGACTCCTGGGGTCGCGCTTTGAAAACAGGTGAGCCCAGTCTTTCGATCCCATGTTTTGCCGAAAGGCGCTATGGCGGCGTGATGGAGGATGAGTTGCTGATGGCAATACCGCCGAGCTTTCTGCCAAAGGTTATTGCCGGGCTTGAGGCGCTATCCAAAAATGGTCTGCGCTATCCGATTCCACAATATGGCGTGAACAATGATGTCCGGGCAGGAATGGGCATCAGTTACTCCGACGCTTGAGCACGGCGAGATGGCCAAGTTAATGTGCTGGCAATGCCAAAGAGACTTGAGCGATGAGCCAAGGCCGATCTCGAGGCAAGCTGTGTGCCAGGGCTGTTTCGCGCCAATTCGGTGTTGTTATATGTGTCGATCCTTTGACGTCAGTCATCGCTCGACGTGCCAAGAAGATCGGGCGGATCCGCCGCTCGAGAAGACCAATGCCAATTTTTGTGATTTTTTTCGACCCGGGCAACCGGTTCGGCGAGTCGCGCAAAGCCGGGACCAATCGGATGCGAGTGCGGCCTTGTCCGCTTTGTTCGATGAAGCACCAGCAGTCACTGACTTAGAGGGAGATCGTACCGATGATGGCTCTGATGATCTCGATCAGAAGCTAAAGGATCTGTTTGGCGATGATTAGCGCAATAAACCGATAAAGCGGCTAGGTTGAGGACTCAAATAACGCCTAGCGATCGCAGGGTCTCGATCTGCTTTGACGTCAGATCCAGCGCTCGTAAAATTTCGTGAGTATGCTCACCAAGCTTGGGTGGTGGCCGCGTAATGGTAGGCCCATCCTGATCGGTAGAATACCCGGCTTTAATGATATGAATGGCGTCGGCATTGGCCTCAGTCGGCGTTATCTGTTCAATCACCTCCCGCTCAAGTAGCTGCGGGTCCGCAAGGACCTCAGGGATCGACTTAACTTCGGCCGTGGGGATGCCTTTCTGAGGCAGAATGTTCATCCAAGTCGCGGTCGTTTTGCCTTGAAGTTTTTCACAAAGCAGGGCGTTGACTACCTCCGGATTTTGTTTTCGTTGCGCCGGGTCATGAAAGGCAGCCTCCTGAAGACGTTCCGAGCAGTCCAGCGCCATAAAGAGTTGCTCGACCTGGTTTTGTTTGAGTGCGGTAATTTGTATAAACCCGTCTTGGGTGGGGAATACATTGGCGGTGGGTTGTCCGGTTGGTGAGGCATTGCCTTGAAGCCCCAATAGTTGGCCCTGATTCAAATAGTTACTAAATTGCGACGCTTGCATCACAATTGCGGTATCGAGCATTGCGCTATCAATGTGTTGTCCGAGGCCGGTTGTGGCCTTGCGATGCAGCGATGCCGAAATGGCAAAAGCCGTGCTGAGCGCGGTTGCCATATCAACCGGCATAAAGCCGGTTCGAGTGGGGCCCGTACCAATATGCCCGTTCTGGGACATCATCCCTGAGGCCGCTTGAATTGCACCATCGTAAGCCGCTTCGCCAGCTTTTGGGCCTGATTGGCCATAGCCGGTAATAGAGCAGTAAATTAGATCCGGCTTCAAGGCTTTCAAGGCTTCATAATCCAGACCGAGTTTGGTCATGGTTCCGGCTTTAAAGTTTTCAACCACAACATCCGTCGTTTCAATGAGCCGTTTAATTAAGTTAACGGCTTCAGGCGATTTTAAATTGAGCGTCAAGCTACGTTTATTGGCATTCATGGTCAAAAATGAGGGCGATTGGTTCTGATCGTTCCCCGCGTTCATCAGGCCACGGGTTTGGTCGCCTGTGCCGGGTTGCTCTATTTTGATGACGTCTGCGCCAAGTAATGCCAATTGCATCACGGCAAACGGGCCCGCAAAAACCTGAGTGAAATCTAGAATCTGAATACCGCTGAAAGCTTGGGTCATGAGGTTTGCTGCCAATACGTGTCTTTTAAGAGTCTTTTATAGAGTTTGCCAGTTGGGTGCCGCGGCAGGGCTTCAAGAAAGTCGACGCTCTTCGGGCATTTTAAATGGGCGATTTGTGATCGGGCGTAGGCAATGAGCTCTGCCGCAAGCTCCGGGCCTGCATCGTCCATGTTCATGGGTTGGACAACGGCTTTGACTTCCTCGCCAAACTCGTCATTTGGCACCCCAAAAACGGCGACGTCAGCGACTAGGGGGTGTGTAATCAGGACATTTTCAGCTTCTTGTGGGTAGATGTTAACGCCGCCAGAAATGATCATAAAAGACTTGCGATCGGTGAGGTACAAGAAGCCTTCGTCATCAAGATAACCAATGTCACCCAAGGTCGACCAACCGTTGACATGATGGGAGTTCGCTGTTTTTTCAGGATCGTTGAGATACTCGAACTGGCCGCCGCCTTCAAAATACACGCCGCCTTGCGCTCCTCTTGGCAGTTCTTGACCGAAATCATCCAGGATATGGATTTGGCAATCATTCGCCGCTCGGCCCACCGAGCCGGGGTGCTTAAGCCATTCTTCAGCGCTGATAAACGTCGAGCCGTTGCCTTCTGTGCCCGCATAGTACTCGCAGATAATGGGACCCCACCAATCGATCATTTGATGCTTGATACTAACAGGGCAGGGTGCGGCGGCATGAATCGCGCAGCGCAGGCTCGCAAAGGTGTATCGGCTTTTTGTGTCGCTCGGCAATTTGAGCATGCGGACGAACATCGTGGGCACGAACTGGGCATGGGTGACGTTATGATCTTGAAGCAGTTGTAGGGCGGTTTCAGGATCAAACTGCGGCATAACGATCACACAACCGCCATAGCGCAGGACGTTCATGGTGAAGCCTAAGGGGGCTGCATGGTAAAGCGGGGCCGGTGATAGATACACGGTCTCGTCGGTAAAGTCATACCGACTTTGCGCGGCCCGGAAGAGGCTGGTCTCGGCGCCAAAGGGTTCTTGAAAGAGGGGTTTCTTTACCCCTTTGGGGCGCCCAGTGGTACCGCTGCTGTAGAGTAAACTTTGACCGTAGGACTCATCAACGATGGGTGTTTTAGGTTGGGCCGCCAGCGCATCCAGTAGGTTCGCTGCATTCAGGTGTTCGCCATCGAGCATGAAACAGGCGGGGTGCTCAACCAGATCGGGATAAAAGCGCTCAAAGGTGTCTGTCAAAAGCGCTGAGGTAATCAGTACCCGCGCCCGACAATCGTTAACGATATACAGCACTTCGGCGGCCGCTAATCGATAGCTTATGGCGGTAAAATACAAGCCAGCTCGGAGTGCGCCCCAGCAGATGGGCAGAAAGTAGGGATGATTTTCGAGACACAATGCAATGGTGTCGCCGCGTTTGAGGCCCTGGCTGCGCAGTAAGTGCGCGAACTGATTCGAGATGTCTTCTAGTTCCCCGAAGGTGATGGTTTGCCCGGAACCCGCCATCACAATGGCGGGTTTTTCAGATCGAAAGTGGCTGGGGATCATAAGGCATGGCTCCGGTGATGAGGGCAAGAATCGCGCGGCGGCCCAAGAGACGCCGCAAATCCGAAGGCCGAAGTCTCGCTTTGTCCGGGCGAGGCGACTTCTGAGCTTGGCGTCTGCCGGATATTGGTGGCCCATTGCCGCCCGTCCAGGCAGAAACGACTCCGGTCGTGCGTTATCCATCCTGCGCTTTAAAAGGTAACGCGAGTGGCATTGAGGTTGCAAGCGGGTTGAGCCGTGCTTGTGCGCTATTCTGGGGCAGATGACTCAAATTGGTTCACCGCCTGACAGCCTGGCCTAGCAAAAGCGCCCGATTTCGTCGTAATTGCACCATTAACGCCCGCGAGTGCTTTGATTTAAAAGTTGGCCTGCCAATTGCATTAACCCGTGTGGAACCGTGAGGCGCTCATGCCGATCTGATTCGTTCACCTTAAAGAGGGTGAGATAAAACAGTTAATCAATAAAATGGAGAGAATTGATGAAAAATTTTACACGGAACGCGTTGAGCAGTTTGATAGCCTTGAGCGCCTTTGCGGGCAACCACGCAGCCGCTGCAGACGTTTCTTATAATATCGGGTTCGCGAGTGAGTATTATTTTCGCGGGATCCTTCAGAAAGAGTCGAGTGCCAGCGCTGGGGTCGATATTGAATCCAATGGTTTCTATGCGGGCGCCTGGACGGCCGATGTGGGTGACGGGTTAGAAGTCGATCTGTATGGCGGCTACGGATTTGAGACTGAGTCTGGCTTGACGGGCAGTATTGGTTTTACGGGTTATTACTACACGGGTGACTTTGATGACACCTATGAGGAAATCAATTTAGGACTAGGCTACGGCATGTTCAGTCTGGGCTATTCCTCAGGCGAGTGGGATGGGTTCGGTACGCCATCGGACTATGACTTCTTGGAGTTGGGGTTTGAAACTGAGATGGGTCTGTATGGCAAATACGGCAGTTTCGGTAAGGATGCTGACGGAGACTATTTAGAGTTTGGCTACGGCACAACCGTTTCAGAGATCGATTTGGGCGTGTCCTTTATCTTCTCAGATGATTTAGGCGATCAAGCCGACGCTGAAAGCCAAGCGGTGATCTTCTCGGTGGGTAAATCCTTCTAAGGATTGGTCACGCAGGTTGTGGTTAAGAAAGGGCGCCTAGGCGCCCTTTTTTTGTTTGTGAATGGCGATTTTAAAAAAGTCGGGTACCCAGCGATGACCCAGCGATGACCCAGCGATGAAAGGGTGCACTTGCCTAAAAAAGACGGTGCGGATTAGCCAATAGATTAGGGGCAAAGACGACCGCAGGTCGTTCAGTTAAGACCGCAAAGCGAGCAATGCGTGGTAACCGTCTGAGCCGAACAACATCAAGGTGCTCGATGAAATTCAGCCTTCATCGTGTTGCCAGCCGGTTCAGCCTCGGTCAGTTCCCAGAGATAGGCATCCGGTTGCGTAACCCTTATTGTTTCTTGGTAGTGATTTTCGGTGCCGAGATTGTTAAGGCTCGTGACCTGGCTGATGAGCGTGCCTGCCTCGAAGTGTGATCGGTAATGCAATACCGTAAAGGGCATGTTGGTTGCGACAAACACCCCTTTTATGGTCTTGGACGCGGGGTCAAAGTACCAAAGGCCCTTGGCGCCGAGGGCCTTCTCGCCATTTTGGATCACAAAAGATTCACCAAAGACGCTCTGTCGGTCCGGTCCCCAGGTGTAGGTTTGATAAGTGCTGCCTAGAGCCCATTGGCCGCCGATCAAGGGTTCGAATCCAGACATGGCCGAACTGGCTGGCGCTGCATGAATTGCGTGGGTTAACGATAGACCAATGGCCAGCAGCTGAGCATAGGCCAGACGTTTGAGTGCTGATGTCGTCCCTCGTCGCTTTATTGTCATAATGCGCCCCCTAACGAGGTGTCATTGGGTTTGGTCCGCTAACGCGCGAGACCATCTAAGGTAGCCGAAAATGATAATGACCAAGTACACCATAAAAAGGAGTGCGGTAAAGTACAAGCCTCGGTCGAGGTAGAGCACAATCGATGCGCTGTCGATAACAAACCAATAACCCCAGTTCTCCAATATTTTCTGAGTCACCATGTAAGTTGCAATCAAGCTGCTGCAGGTCGTGAAGGCGTCAAGAAACGGAGCTTGGCTGTTGGTTTCGGTCAGCAGGCCGCCCACTAATCCGGTGGTGATGAAGATCGCGAGGAGTGCGGCGCTGTGATGTTTTAGCGACCATTTCCGAATGGGTTTAAAGGCTTGCCTTGGTCCATGTCGCCATTGATAGTAGCCGTATCCTGCCATTGCCAAGTAGTACACCTGCAAGGCGCTCTCAGCGTATAACGTGACATCGAAAAAGAGATACAGGTAGATCATGGTCGAGGCCGCCGCCGCCGCCCAACACCAAATGTTTTCTCTCACTGCCAGTATGAGATAAGCCAAAGCGAGGCTCACGGCCATAATCTCGAGCGCTGAGCTGGCTAAGAGTTCATTCAGAAATTGCTCGAGCACCTCAGTCATGTTGGGTCCGTCTCAAATCCTCTTTTAGCACTTTTAAGGTGAAAACGCCTTGTCCAAATTCAAGGAAGCTGCCCCGAATTTCCGTTTGTAAGCAGGCCATCAGCACGTCAAAATCCCCGAAAATTTGAGTGGTCAAATCATTTTCAACAACGTCGATGTCTGGATACTGCTTTAGCGCTTTGATGAAAGCATCAATGGCTGGAAGATAATCCTGGTTCAACGGATACAAACTGATATCGATGCTGGCCTTCATGGGTTGGCGCCTTTTTAGCGAGTCTGTTGCGTCTTCATTCGGTTCAGTCATTACGGCTCAAAAGCGAGGGTGACCCCTAGGGTCCTGGGTGAGCCGAATTGATAATAGGGTTCGGTGAGGTAGTCTTTTCGAGGATCATTACCGAAGCTCCCAAAACCTCGGGTCAAGATTGTTTGATCCGTTAGATTGCGCCCCCAAAATGTGAGTTCCCAGGCTTGTTTTTTTAGACCAAAGGCTGCGTTGGCCGTAGTGTAGGCTCGGCTTTTAACCGCATGTCGATCAGAGAAGTAATAATCATCTTTCGCATCGATGCTGAGGTTAAAAAAGGTTGATGCCGCCTGATAGTTGAGCGCAACACTCCCCGTGTATCGAGGTGCTTGGGCTTGGTCTCGACCGCCCAGATCCTCACCAAACTCATTAATGAATTGGGTAAACACCGTATCGAGTAGGCCGCCAGCAACTCGGACGCTAAAGGCATTCGAAAGTTGGTGCTCTAGCTCGACTTCGATACCCTGATTGACGCCTTCTGCGGCATTGCCGACGAAGTCGACAAATTCCGTACTACCATCAGATCTGGGACGAACGAATGAGCTTTTAATCTGTTGATCTCGGCGATCGGCTCGAAATAGGGCAAGTTTTAGCCGGGTTGCGGCGAAGGTGGTTTTGAAGCCAAGCTCAGTTTCGATAAGCGATTCGGCGTCGTACTCTAAGAGTTCGGGGTTAAGGGTGCCATCGGTGTTAAAGCCGCCGGCTTTGAACCCGCGGCTGACCCGAAGGTAGAGATTTGCCGTCGACCGGAGGTGGTACTGCAGGCCGATTCGGCCGCCCCAAAGCGTCTCCGTTGGATTGAACGCCGCGGCAAGCGAGTCACTAAAGGTGCGGCTGCGACGCTCAATCCGCGCGCCGCTATTCCAGCGGAGTTTGTCGCTCAGATTGAAATCGAGTTCCGCATAGAGGGCGGTCGCATCATTTTGGTAGTCACTGGTGTAAGGTCCCGGTGCAAAGGTATACAGGCGGGTCAGTTCCGTGCCCTGTTGGGTTCGATACAGGCCGATGACCCAGTCGCCGCGTTCATTAAACGCCTCGCCCACCGCTTTTGGCAGAAGCCTAATCTCCAATGCTTGATGCGATCTATCGCGCAGGTAGTGATCCGTAGATTGGTAGCCATAGGGGTGGATGCCGACAAAGCTCCAGTCTTCGTCATAGCCATAACCCAGTTCCGATTGGCTCAGCGTGCCCAACATTTCGAGTCGAATTTTGTCAAGGCTAAGGGTTAGTCGCGCCGCCAACGCATTGGTTTTTTGCCGATCGAAGCCGGGTTCATCTGACAGGGTGTTTACGGTGTTATCCAGGCTGAAAGCATCGAAACCATTATTGACGTTCGCATGTAGCAAGGTCACAAGCGCCTCGTAGTTGGCGCCGGTGTTCAATATTTTTAATCGCGCATGGGTTTCATTGATGCCGTTGGTATCGTCTTTATTCAGATGTTGGTTTCGATACAGGCCATTGGCGGTTTCTTTGCTGAGGCTGAGTCGGACCAGCATTTCGTCACTCAGGGGCTGGTTGAGCGTGGCGGTGAGATTGCGCCCGGAAAAGCTTGTGAGACTGGCCTTGATTCGAGCCGATGCAATCGGTTCGGGGTCTCTGGATTTGATGGCGATTAATCCGGCCAGGCCGTTGGCGCCAAAACGGGTGCCTTGGGGCCCTCGTAAGACCTCGACCTGATCAAGGTCCGTCAAATGGGCAATCGTGCCCATATTACTGAAATCCATACCGTCGATCATGATCCCAACCGATGGATTGATTGGATCGCTAAATTGACTGCGCTCGCCGATACCTCTTATTTGAAAAAAACGCGCCCGAGACGCGCCGCTTGCGAAGTTCAGGTTGGGAACGAGGCCAAGGAGGTCTTCTAGGTGGGACGCGCCGCGCGCCGCTTGTTCGCTATCATTCAGGACCGTGACACTGGTCAAGGTTTCGATATCGTTACTCGGTCTAAACTCAGCGGTTACTGTGATCTCAGGCATTTCCTCAGCCAGGGCAGTAATCGGTAGTCCGCCCAGGAAGGCGAGTAGGTAAAGCAGTCCACGCATGTTAAGTCTCCAGTTAAACAGCAAGACAATCCAGAGGCGACGAAGGGAGACCGTTGATGCGTCCTTTTCCTACGCCGGTATGATCCGGATCAGGTTCTAGGGTTCGCGCCAGGCGCATCTCAGGTCCGAGGACCACCCCTAAGGTGGACGCTATCTTACACTGGGCCGCTTGGGTTGCAACTAAAAGCGGCTTTGACGGTGACTGTCGGAGTTGGTTTAGAAGAAGGGTATCGTTCTAAGTATAGGTCAAGATCATTTTGTTACCCGCGCCACGATCTTAAGGGCCTCAATCGAGGACGGTTGCGATATCCTGGCCTGGCTCAAAGGTCTGCACCAGCCCCGGCATTGGGTATTTGAGGCCCGATGCGCAATTGAACAGAACGACCTTGGCATCGATTGTAATTGTGCCGTTTTGACGCGCCTTGATTAAGGCCGCCGCGGTTGCAGCACCTTCTGGACACAGTAATATGCCGGTCTGCTTGGCCAGATTTTTTTGGCTCTCAAGGATCTCCTCGTCCGTCACGGCGATGGCGGTGCCTTGGCTCTCACGGAGGGCTTTGAGAATAAGAAAGTCGCCAATGGCAATGGGAACCCGAATACCGGAGGCAACGGTTTGCGCCTCTGGCCAGAGCTCAGCATGGTCGGCCCCGGTATGAAAGGCTTTGACGATGGGGGCACAGGTATCTGCTTGAACGGCAATCATTTTTGGCCGGCGGGAATCAATCCAGCCTAGGGCTTCGAGTTCAGCAAAGGCTTTCCACATCCCAATGAGACCGGTGCCGCCGCCGGTTGGATAGAAGATCGCATCGGGCAGGATCCAGTTCAGTTGCTCCGCGAGTTCCAATCCCATCGTTTTTTTACCTTCGATTCGGTAAGGCTCCTTAAGCGTTGCGGTATCAAACCAAAGACCCTGATCGGCGCCTTGTTTGACCAACTTGCCACAATCATTGATCAGGCCCTTCACCCGGAATGTTTTTGCGCCGTAATAAGCCATCTCCTGCAGGTTCACTTGGGGCGTGTCATCAGGACAAAAACAAATGGCCTCGATCTGCGCCGCCGCACAATAGGCTGCGAGCGCTGCACCCGCATTGCCATTGGTTGGAATGGCCATCCGCTGCACCCCTAGGCTTTTAGCCAGATTAACGGCCATTGCAATCCCGCGGGCTTTAAAACTACCGGTCGGTAATCGGCCCTCGTCTTTGATCAGGACCTCGCCAAGGTCGAGGGCGCGAGCCAGGTATTGGCAAGAAAGTAATGGGGTAACGGATTCGCCCAGCGAGATGGGTGCTTGGGTGAGTGGTAATAACTCTTGATAGCGCCAGAGATCTTGGGGTCGCTGGTTAAGAATGGCTGGGGAGACAGCCGCTTTGATGGCTTTGAGGTCATATCGGACCAAGAGGGGCTTGCCAACGTCTGACAGGTTGAGCTGGGTATTGCGTCGATAGTGCTTGCCCGTCTGACTACATTCGAGGTGGGTGACAAAATTTTCTATGGGCAGGGTATGGGTAGACAAGGCTTGGCTCCGGGTTGTGGGCAATGGGTGGGCCGTTTTTAAAAAACGGGCGCGCGCTGCCAAATGGGATTGATCGTCTCGAATGCTTTGGCCAATTGCAAGACGGCGAGGTCAGCACGCGGTTTGCCAATGATTTGCAGACCAACGGGTAAACCAAGTGAGGTGAATCCGGCGGGTAACGATAAAGCGGGTAGGCCGGTTACGGAGAAGATAGAACACGATTGCATCCACTGTATGTAGGTTTGCATTGGCTGGCCATTAATCTCGGTAACATATTCAAGCGCTGCGTCGAATGGCGGCACTTGGACGACGGGCGTCACGAGAAAATCATAGTGCTCAAAAAACACCCTAAACCGCTCGATGAGCATGGCTTGTTGTTGCAGGGCGCGTTGGATGTCCGTTTTGGTAAGGGCAAGGCCAGCCTCAACATTCCAAACGATGGTCTGCTTATAATCGCGCGGGTTGCGTCGAACGCCTTTGCCGTGGCGACGGGCAAACGAGCTCGCTCTTAGAATATGAAAGGTGTCGTTTGCCCCGGATAGGTCAGGGCAATAATCGATGACCTCGCAACCGAGTTGGTTAAAAAAATCGCGGGTGTCATTGATGCAATCGACGACCTCCGGATCAATCGGGATTTGGCCTGAAAAGTCAGCGCTGAATGCAATTTTTAAGGCACCAGCGCCTGCCTTGATCGGCGGTTCAAAGAACTGCTCAGTGAGCTTTGATAGCGGCGCGTGTTCATGCGCGCCACTGATCACACTGAGCAGGAGGGCACAATCATCGACCGTTCTCGCCATGGGTCCGGCAATCAGCAGGGGATCCTCGGGATTTTCTGAGGGGACGATCGGCACCCGGCCAGGGGTTGTTCTAAAGCCCACAACATTGCAAAAGCTGGCGGGGTTTCTCAGCGATCCGCCTAAGTCCGTCCCGTCGCAAAGAGGCACTAAGCGCGCGGCGAGGGCTGCCGCTGCGCCACCGGAACTACCGCCTGCGGTTTTTGATCGATCATAAGGGTTTCGGGTAACACCAAAAATGTCGTTAAAGGTTTGCGAGCCCGCACCCCATTCAGGCGTGTTGGTTTTGCCAAGTGTGACGGCGCCAGCCGCTTTCATTCGAGCCACAATTTCTGCATCCTGGGTTGGGACAAAATCGGCGAAAAGCGCCGAGCCGAAGGTGGTTCGAATGCCTTGGGTTAAGGTGAGATCTTTGTGGGCAACGGGCACGCCCGCGAGTGGTCCTAGGGTTTCACCTCGGCCAATTGCCGCATCGATCGCGCGCGCTTGAGCCAGGGCAAGTTCCGGGACCAAGGTGACGATCGCATTGATCTGGGGATTGATGGCATTGATCCGATCTAAGTGCGCTGTGACGACTTCCGTTGCTGAAATGGCTTTGCATCGTACGGCATCTCGGATCTCCAGGGCAGACCAGGCCCACAGCGCTTGTTGATTCATGATGGGGTTCTCGGTATTGGTTGGTTACTATACTTGCCCAGTCCATCAGGTACAGGGTTTGATGGATTGTAATGGGCTGCACCGCAGCTTTGAAAACAGGTCATAACGGAAAGGAAGATTAAAATGGCTGGACCATTAACTGGGGTAACGGTTGTTGACTTATCAGCGGTTGTCTCTGGGCCCCTCACCGGTGCGGTGCTGGCAGACCTTGGCGCGGATGTGATCAAGGTTGAGAAGCTCGAGGGTGATATACAACGCAATGTCGGCAGTCGTCGAAATGGATTTTCGGGTTCGTTTCATGTGTTAAACCGAGGCAAGCGTAGCATTGCACTGGATTTAAAGGATCCCGCCGTCATGCCGGTCTTGCAGGGCTTGGTTGCACGCGCTGATGTGCTGATTCAAAACTTTCGGCCCGGTGTTGTTCAGCGCTTGGGACTTGGATTCGAGGCGATGCAACGTTTGAATCCCAGGCTCATTTACCTCTCGATCAGTGGTTTTGGACCGGATGGGCCGGAGGCTGGCAAACGCGCGTACGACCCCATCATCCAGGCTTACTCTGCGATGGTTTCGGTTCAAGGCCTCAAACGCGGTGAGGGCCCTGAACAGGTCAACCAACTGATTATGGACAAGCTCACGGCGCATACTGGCGCGCAGGCCATTGCGGCGGCCTTGTATGCACGTGAGCGAACTGGATTGGGTGAGCATATTCAATTGTCGATGTTGGATACGGCGGTTGCCTTTATGTGGCCCGATGCGGGCGCGGATGTCACATTACAGGGCGACGATATTGAGCATCGCCCGCCAATTTCTGCCGCCGGACAATTGGTTTCGTTGGCGGATGGTTGGGCTGCGTTTATGACCCTGTCGGATGCAGAATTTGCGGGCCTGTGCCGCGCCCTCAACTTGGATGAATTACAAGCAGACCCAATGTTTCAAACTTTAACGAGCCGGCAGCGCAATCGTCAGGCCTATAGCGATCGCCTTTCAGAGGTCTTGTTGAAGACGAAATCAATGACGGTTGACACGTTTCTTGCGAAGCTTGATGCCGAACAAGTCCCGGCGGCGAGTGTTAAGCGCCTAGAGGATTTGCACAACGACCCGCAATTGATTGCCAATGAGGTGTTTCGAGAACGGGACCACCCCGTCGCCGGCAAGATGCGAGAGGCGCGTCCCGCTGCAAGATTTCTGAATGCGACGCTCGAGCCTGCGAGTGCAGCGCCCAGCATTGGGGAACACACCGAGGCCATACTCCGCGAGTTAGGCTTGCCGGGGGCGCTGGATGCGACGGCGGCGCCGAAAGCGGCTGATTAGTTCGATTATAATGCGGAATGCGCCAAGCCTTAGAGCCGCGCGGGTGGTGCGCCTGAGGCTGTTCCTCGAGGCTTTTTTCGTCAGGGGGCTCTCGACAATGACCCTACAAAGCCCTGACCAAGGCTTGGGTATATTGTTCGGTCGAGGCGTCGCCGCCTAAGTCAGATGTTTTGCACTCGCCTTGGGTAAGGGTCTGCTTGATCGCGCCGCGCAGGCGTGTCGCTGCATCTCCCAGGCCTAAATGATCCAGCATCATCGCAGTGGCGAGTAATAGTGCGGTTGGATTGGCAATGCCAAGGCCGGCAATATCCGGGGCGCTGCCGTGCACCGCTTCAAAAATGGCATGGTCATGGCCGAGGTTGGCCCCTGGCGCAAGGCCCAAACCGCCGATCAGTCCGGCGCAAAGGTCCGACAGGATATCGCCAAAAAGATTGGTCGTCACAATGATGTCAAAGCGTTCAGGGTTCATCACGAGTTGCATGGCGCAGTTGTCTACAATCATTTCCTCGAATGCAATGTCTGGATACGCTTGTGAAATCTCGCGACCCGTGCTGAGAAACAATCCGGAAGTGGATTTCATAATATTGGCTTTGTGGACCAGGGTTACTTTCTTTCGAGAAAGGTTGCGGGCGGTTTCAAAGGCATGTCGAATGATGTTGGCTGAGCCGGCTTTGGTGATAATGCTTTTAAGCTCGGCGCGGTTCCCGTCTTCTGAAAGACTATGGCCCTGCCCAGAATACAGGCCTTCTAGATTCTCCCGGACGACGATCAGGTCAAGGTCTTGGTATCGTGCTTTGGTTCCCGGTAGTGACAAGATCGGTCGGACATTGGCATAGAGCTCAAAATGTTGTCGCAAGGACACGTTGACAGAGCTGAAACCTCTGCCGATCGGGGTCGTAATGGGGCCTTTGAGCGTTGCATCGGCATCTGTTATGCGCGCGAGGGTCTCCGGTGGGATCAAATCAAGCCCCTCTGCAAGGGCGGCGCCGCCAGCTAATGCCTCGCTCATCTGAATGGGCACCGCCAGAGCAGTGAGTAAGGTCTTGGCCGAAGCCATGATTTCTGGACCGATGCCATCGCCAGGCAAGATCAAAACCTTCAACATGTCTTTTCCTCACCGTGATTCGCGGCGGAGTCTAGCCGCAGTCGGAATTCGGATCAAGTCAGCGCTGTTTGAGCAAGGATGCATCGTGTTGCGAGTAGACAAGTCGGCCCGTTTTGACCCAATCCCGCTTAATCAGAACGGGGGTAGAGCAAACAAACAGATCGCCATTGCGGCCGACCAGGGTTGCCGCAGCACCGGCCGCTTTTGCAATCTTTGCATTTTCCTTGAGATGTTGGGGTTCGCCATGAACCGGAATCACAAGATTTGGCTGCGCGATGTTATATAACGCTGCGAGTTCGTCCTGATTGGGATGGCCGGAGGCGTGAAGGTCTAGTGCATCGTCTGTCTCGGCCGATAAGACTTTGGCGCCTTGTGCTTGAAACCCCTTAACCAGCGCCGCAACTTCCGCCTCGTTACCCGGGATGGTTTTGGCGCTGAGGATCACCAAATCCGTGCTGTTTAAAGCGAGATCTGGATGTTGATCTCTCGCCAGGCGCCACAGCGCGGATCCGCGCTCGCCTTGACTGCCGGTGGCGATCAGCAACGCGTTTTCACCTGGAAGGTAACCGAGGTGCGATAGCGGTATCTCAGGAAAGTCGGTTTTGAGATAGCCCACGCTTTTAGCAATGCCGGACATTTTAACGAGCGAGCGACCCGCCAACGCCAAATGGCGATCGGTTTCGACGCAGGCTTGTCCTATAGACTGGAGCCGCGCGATGTTGCTGGCAAAGCAGCCAATAATGACCCGGCCGGTGGCTGCGCCTATGGCCTTTTTAAGACCGGCCTTAATCGACTGCTCTGATTTAGAATGACCGCGTTTTAGGGCATTGGTGGAATCAACAACGAGGGCATCCAGGGGCGGGAGATTGTCCGCACTAAAACGGTTTGATTCGAAAGCGGGACCAATGACGGGCGCAGGATCGATTTTCCAGTCAGCGGTGTGCAGAATGTTGCCCGCTTTAGTTTCGATGAGCAGCGCATGGGTCTCTGGCGTTGAATGGGTAATGGGCAGCCAGGTGACTCTAAAAGGGCCAATTTGGCGGGTGCTGTAACTGTCCATGACCTGAATCTTTGGTGCCAGCGCCGCGCCTTGAAATTTTTGTCGAATCACGCCTGCGGTGAAGGCGGTGGTGTAAATCGGTTTGGGAAATCGCTTGTATAAGTGCGGAAGGGCGCCGATGTGATCTTCATGGGCGTGGGTTGCGATGATGCCGACAAGACTCTGTAGCGCTTGCGGGGCTCCGTCCGGGTCCGGCATTTCGATCTGATTGTCACCGCTGGCCTGGCGCTCAAACGTAATGCCGCAGTCAACCATCAGCCAGGAATCATCGTGACCGAAGAGATTGAGGTTCATGCCGATTTCACCGGATCCACCCAGGGGCAGAAACCACAATTCCTGATCTGTGGGCTGCCGAAATTTCACAGTGAGGTCTGACACGATAAGCAGGTGTAAAGGCGACGTGAGGCCATTGTGGTGCGCTGGATCGGTTGCGCGCATTGATAACAAGGCAAGCCCGCACGGTCGAAAACCCAAAATCGGGATTGCTCAAAATCTGCGCCCGCCTTTTGAAGCCTGTCCACACGCCGCGTATTCAGCGTGATGCCGCCAGTTTCATAACTTTGTTGGCTTATCGAAAGCGTTTGCCGAGCCAGTCGAACAAGGCGCTTAAGGTTCAGCTGGTTGGGTTTGCACAGGCCATTAACCCCCGCGCGGAACAAAATTTCACTCCGTAAATAATTGCCAACGCCGGCGAGGAAGCGCTGGTCCAAATAGAGTTTTCCAAGGCTTTGGTTTTGAAATCTTGTGGATTGCAGTCGCGCAACAAGGGTTTCTGGCGTAAGAATAGGGTCTAGGATGTCCGGGCCCAAGCGGCTGAGAAAAGGATGTTGCGCGACGTTTTGAGTCCGCCAAAGGCTAATATCCGTTGCGCTGTAGAGTCGGATGCAACGGTCTTGATGGCCCAATTCGAGTCGCAGTGCCCGACCTGGCAGGAGTGGATCGTTTGGGCGCGCCACTTGCCAGAGTCCGTATAACTGATTGTGCGAGTAGATCGTCCAACCATTGTCAAAATCGGTTAGAAGCGCCTTGCCGTGGGTTCGAAAGGCCTTGATGCGCTGCCCTCGGAAGCGCGGGCCGAAAGGCCTCAGACGATGATAGGGCAGTCGCACGTGATCAATCGAAAGGCCGGCAATGGCGTCGCTCAGCGCGTCCGCTGCGCGTCTTATTTCGGGGCCTTCTGGCACAGATGCACTCCGCTAGATCTGATTGTGTTACGTAGATTGCGGATTTTCGATTACAAGCCCAAAAGCGCGGCTTGTGCCAATAAGGGGGCTGCGAGCTTGATCGAGGCCTGGTCCACCATGACGCCATCAACGCTTACCGCGCCCAGACCTTGGGCTAACGCCGCCTCATAAGCTGCGTGTTGCGCCCGCGCTTGTGCCACGGCTTCCAAGCTAGGACTAAAACACGTTGTGATGGGCGCAATTTGATCGGGATGGATCGCCCATTTGCCGGTCATCCCAAGGCACTTGGCTGCCGTGCAGTCGGCCGCATGCCCGATTCCGTCCTTAAAATTCGCATAGGGTCCATCAATCGGTTCGAGACCGTGAGCACGCGCCGCCATAATGAGTTGATACCGCGGGTAATGCCAGAGATCGCCGGCGTACCCGCCCTGATCGCCAATATTTAGGGTGTCAATTCGCTGGCTCGCGGCAAAATCACCCATGCCGAAAATCAAGGTTTCAAGCCGTTCGCAGGCGGCTGCGATGTCGCTAACATTGAGCATGCCGGTTGCATCTTCAACCAGCGCCTCGAGACCGGAGGCCCGGTCAAGACCACGGCGCGCCTCGATTTGAACCAATAATTGATCCACAAAAAGCAGATCCGAGCTGCGTTGCGTTTTCGGTAGGATCAAGGTTTGCGGCCTTGTGCTAGGCGCGCCATCATGATCCATGAGATGCAGAATATCTTGGTAGCAGTGCTCGCTGGATAGCGCGTTTATTCGGACTGAAACTGTCGGCGCGCGCCAAGTCTCTTCTTTCAGCAGCTGCGCAACGAGGTTACGGGCGTTCTCTTTCTCTAAAGGCGCGACGGCATCCTCTAGATCAATAATGACGACGTCGACATCAAGCTTCGTGCTTTTAAGCAGCATTTTTTCGTTGCTGCCGGGAACGCTGATGTGACAACGGCGGAGTCGATGGGTCATGGCGGGGGTCCTAAAATGCTTGTACCCAATATAACCTATTCAGTGCCAGAAAATGCGCTTGGGTCGCTGTCGTGGCTTTATGAACAAGCATGATCGTTTAAGTGCGCTGACCGTCATAGTACAATTTGGCGGTTGGACGGATTAGGCGTATTAGACGTACTAGAACCCTTGGACTTAAAGGATAGGATTAGTCATGAGTGAGCGAGTAGACGTTGCGGGATTAAGCGTTGCAAAAGAATTACATGCATTCGTTGAAAATGACGTATTGCCAGGTCTTGCCATTGCGCCTGCGGACTTTTGGCGGGGTTTTGCGAGCTTGCTAGACGTTTTTTCCCCTAGAAATAAAGCACTCCTCGCCGTCAGAGATGATCTGCAGAGCAAGATTGATACGTGGCATCAGGCGCACGCGGGCCAGTCGATCGATGTCGCGCAAACTGAGGCGTTTCTGAAAAGTATTGGTTATTTATTACCCGAAGTTGAAGACTTCGAAATTACAACGCAAAACGTCGATCCTGAGATCGCGACCATCGCCGGTCCACAATTGGTGGTTCCGATTACGAATGCGCGATTTGCCTTAAACGCGGCGAACGCCCGGTGGGGCAGCCTGTTCGATGCGCTCTACGGCACGGATGTGATCGAAGAATCCCCAGGTTATGAGAAAGGCCGAAGCTATAACGAAAAACGGGGTGAGCGTGTGATCGCCTATGCTTCTGAGGTCTTAGATCGATATGCGCCGCTCGAGGGAACGCGCCACAGTAGTGTGTTGGGCTATCGCATTGAGGCAGGTCAGCTGGTTGCAGATTGCGAGGGGGGCATGGTGGCTCAGCTGGCAAAGCCTGCGCAATTCCGCGGCTTCCAAGGTGATGCGAGTCAGCCTTCCGCAATCTTACTCGCGAATCACAACCTGCACCTCGAAATTCAAGTCGATCGCATGGATAGCGTCGGCGGGACCCATAAGGCCGGCGTCAAAGACGTTGTGCTGGAATCGGCGATTTCAACGATCCAAGACTGCGAAGATTCTGTAGCAGCGGTTGATGCAGCGGATAAAACGTTGGTTTATCAAAATTGGTTGGGTTTGATGCGCGGCGATCTGGAAGAGTCTTTTGAAAAGGGCGGTCAGACCCTAACGCGATCCTTGAGCCCAGATCGAGCGTATCGCGACCCCCAGGGCGAGGCCTTTACGCTGCCGGGTCGCAGTATGCTGCTGATTCGAAACGTGGGTCACTTAATGACAACGGATGCGGTGTTGGATGCAGCCGGGCACGAGGTTCCAGAAGGGATCCTCGATGGCTATATGACCAGCACGATCGCGTTGTTTGACGTCTTGGGCAAGAGCCGGGTTCAAAACAGTCGATGTGGTTCTGTTTATATCGTCAAGCCAAAAATGCATGGTCCGGATGAAGTCCGATTTACGGTGGACTTGTTTGCGGCGATCGAAGCGCAGCTGAAGTTGCCCAAAAACACCCTAAAGATTGGGATCATGGATGAGGAACGCCGAACGACGCTGAATCTAAAAGCCTGCATTTATGAAGCTAAAGAGCGTGTCATTTTCATTAACACAGGATTTTTAGATCGTACTGGGGACGAAATTCATACCAGTATGGAAGCCGGGCCCGTCGTCCGAAAAACCTTGATGAAGCAGCAACCCTGGATTCTCGCCTACGAAGATTGGAATGTTGATACGGGTTTGGCGGCTGGCTTTTTGGGTCGCGCTCAGATTGGGAAGGGCATGTGGGCCATGCCGGATGAAATGGCGCAAATGATGACGGCTAAAATTAACCATCCTACGGCGGGTGCAAATTGTGCCTGGGTACCCTCGCCAACGGCGGCAACCTTGCACGCGATGCACTACCACGACGTGAATGTTCCAGGTAAGCAACAGGAACTGACCGGTGCTGCGCGCGCCACACTCGCTGAACTGATGACCCTGCCACTCCTGCACGGAGAGAATTTGTCTGTCGATGAGATCAACGAAGAACTTGAAAATAATGTTCAGGGCATTCTTGGTTATGTCGTCCGTTGGATTGATCAAGGGATCGGCTGCTCGAAAGTACCGGATGTCCACGATGTTGGCTTGATGGAAGATCGTGCAACCTTACGGATTTCATCGCAACACATTGCCAATTGGTTGCGGCATGGGCTGTGCACTGCCGCGCAAGTGTCAGCCGTCCTGGAAAAAATGGCGGTGATTGTTGATGCTCAAAACGCATCAGACGCGGCGTACAGGCCGATGGCGCCAAACTTTGTTGACTCGGTTGCTTTTCAGGCCGCCTCGGATTTGATCTTTAAAGGGGTAGAGCAGCCTAACGGCTATACCGAACCCGTACTGCATGCTCGGCGCCGCGAAGCAAAGCGGAAGTACGGTGTGTAAGATTGATTGCCTGATTGCCTGATTGCCTGATTGCCTGATCACCTGCGTGCTTGCAGCACGGAATCGCATCGCCATAGGCGAATTACCGAACTACGCCTGCCGTTGACCGGTTAGGCTCGCTGCACCCCCTGCGCTGTGTTGCTGAATGCGATCGTCGGCCATTGCCTCTGAGCGTCGGCAAGTTTTGCCAGGAACATCAAAAACCGTCAAAAAAACGTCAAACGGCGCTCGCTGTGCCGCACCTGAGAAAGTAAAACTGAATTAATTCAATAACCTATAAAAACTTTTTAGTTTGGCACGGCTTGTGCTTTTTAAAAGGCTCCGAGTCCCGTTGTTCATGACGGGCTCGGCGAAGAAACCCTTTTAAAGGAGCGGTGCAATGAGTCGGCAACGAACGTTAATCAGGAATGTCTTAAAACTTTATCAAAAGGCTGGGCTGTCGCTACTTGCGATGGGTATGAGCGCGAGTGTGCTCGCCAATCAATTGCCTCAAGGCCCGCAGATCAACCAAAAAATCAGCGCACGGCTGGTGCTGAACGCTCGCGGTGATGCCACGCAAGCTGCGCACGCGGCAATGGCTGCGCAACTAAGCCCTCATCGACCCGCCGGTAATGGGGTGAAGTCCGTCCCCACAGCATCTGATCAGATCGATCGATTTAAAACGAGTAGTAACCCGTCTGAGACGATCAGTCGTTATCTTTGGGATGGCGCAAAGACTTCTGAGGTGAAATTGTCACGTTACCTTTGGGATGGCGCAAAGACCTCTGAGGCGAAATTGTCACGTTACCTTTGGGATGGCGCAAAGACTTCTGAGGCGAAATTGTCACGTTACCTTTGGGATGGCGCAAAGACTTCTGAGGCGAAATTGTCACGTTACCTTTGGGATGGCGCAAAGACTTCTGAGGCGAAATTGTCACGTTACCTTTGGGATGGCGCAAAGACTTCTGAGGCGAAATTGTCACGTTACCTTTGGGA
>ENA-OWPI01000239-OWPI01000239.1-marine-metagenome-genome-assembly--contig:-NODE-239-length-83589-cov-10.991175_pt1 | contig 83589 bp, 64 predicted proteins | sample MGYA00238138_ERZ651775 | MGnify/ENA primary metagenome ERZ651775 (study PRJEB26906, sample SAMN06265043) | marine metagenome | isolation source: Helgoland LTER site | place: Germany:Helgoland, sampling... | reverse complement strand
AACTTATATCGTCGTTCTTCACGACCAAATCCCACAAAGAATCTCTCTCACCAACCTTCCTCTTCCTCGCTCTCGTCGTCACCATCGCGCAGGTGACTCTTTCTCCTCCAGACACAGTCAAAACTCTCATATAGTAGTCGCTTTTTTTAGGGGAATTTCAAAAAGATTTGAACTTAATTTGCGAGAGAGAGACTGATGAGAGCGGAGAGAGAGAGAGTCAAATAAATCTTATATTACACGTCATCCTCAAACCAATGTTTCCAACTGTCTAAACCTTCCACTAAATCTAAATCCAACGCTTCCTCGCACACTCTCGCGTCTTTTCGAATCCTCTCGATGAGATTTTCCACCGTCGTGAAATTACACTCGGCTCGAACGTACGCGCAAACGAGGACGGATAAGGTCTCGTCGTAAAAATCTTCCTCGAATTCGCGGAGTAACCACGGCTCGATAGATTTTCGCTTATCGTTGAAGAAAGGGTTGTACCCGATGGACATGACCGTTCGGTGAATGCCGGTGGATTTGTGTTTTCCAGAAGAGATTTTGGCGAAGCCGAAATAGATCCCAGGCGCGAGTTTGTCTATTTGCTGCTTCAAAGGCACGACGTCGAGGTTCGCGGTTGGAATTCCTAACATTTTACTCCCGCGTCCAAAACCGCGAATGACTGGACCAGTTAACTCTAAAAACGCGTCGAGCTTTAAAAACCTTTCGTATTTACGCGTCTGACTACTCAAGCTCGCGTCTCCGTCCTCTTTGACGAATTCCACCGTCTTTACCTCTTTCCAATCCTCAAACTTTGGCAAACCAAAATCTTCCAACTCGATGTCCATCAACGAGTGATACACTCGATCCGCGCCTTTATACATGTCGAACTTTTCTCTCCTCAAGCTCGGCACCGCGACGCAACAACACCCGGCCGCTTTGGCCGCGGAGACTCCGTGCGGCGTATCCTCAAACACCAAACACCTTCCCGCGTCTTCTCTCTTCACGCCTAACCGTTCCATCGCCAAGTGGAATATTTCCGGGTCGGGTTTCCCTTTCGCGACTTCATCCCCGCAACAAATCGCGTCGAAATAACTCAGCAAATCCCCTCTGTGATTACCATCATCGCTCGTCCTCCCGGTGCTCTTCATCTTTTTCTCGAGCTCTTTCCTGCTCGTCGACGTCGCCAACGCCATCGGTACTTTCTTCCTCTTCAAAAATTCCAACAATCTCACCGCTCCGGGCATGTCCGGTATATCGATTCCGTCCCATTGTAACTTCTCCCCGCATTTTGTCAACAACTCCGCGGGTTTTACCACGTCGTGTAAACTTAGTTTTTCGCACAACTCCACGCTCGCTTCCAACGGTCTTTGGCCTCTGCAGTCCTCCGCGGCGTCGAATATCTCGCGCTCGCTGACTGATTTTTTCATCGTTTTTATCGTCGAAACGACCGCCTCGTCCACGATCGCTTCCGTGTTGATTAACGTGCCGTCTAAGTCGAAGATGACGCAACAGCACTCGTTCTCATCATTTTCGCGCATGTTGTTTTGTTCGCAAAGTCGCTCTTCTTCTCTGCTGCTCTGCAATTTTCCCCTTAACAAATCAAGTTTATGAGACAAAAGTCCTTTTAAAACAACGCATATACTACGAACAACACAAAGGCAAACGAATCGTCGTCGTTTACTTAGCAGTCGTTTATTCTCAGTCTCCCTCCCTCTCTCTCTGTATCGTAATCAGCGCAGACTTTTGTGTGTATCTAAATACTAAAAAGAGCAGAAAAGTTCGTATCTTTTTTCCCGCCAAAAAGCCAAAAAGCCAAAAAAACGACGAGTCAGAGACAAAAAACTCTTCTCGAGGAAAGAAACTCAAACGAATTTTTTCTCACTACTCAATCCCAAAGAAGAGACACATCTCTATATATGCTTAGGAGACGAACGATGATGATGATGATTTCTTATTCTTCTTCCGCGACGAGTTTTGCTGCGAGGAATGCGAAGAGCCACGTGGCGTCGTCGTCATCTTTTTCTTCCTTTTCCTTCGCATCATCGAGGCGCAGAAGCACGATGATGATGATTTCGAACGAGGAGAACGAGAAGAAGAACAATACGAACGCGACGATGACGACGAAGAAAACGACGAAGAAAAAGAACGGGGGGTTCAGATGTTTCGCGTCGCGAGGAGGAGGAGAAGTCTCGGTGTGCGACGAGGAGGAGAACGCATCGAAAGAAGTGACTTCCTCTTTGAACAACAGCTCGGTCGCGAATAGTACGAACAATAACAACAAAAGAAACGAAAGCGAAGAGGAAACGCAGAAAGGCGTCGGGTCGGTGCATTTAATTTTAGGACCCATGTTTGCCGGGAAAACGACGCGTTTATTAGAGCGAGTGAAACAGTTGGAAGAGTCCGTGAGCGCGAACGTTTTGCTCTTAAAGTCGGACAAAGATACGAGGTACGCCAAGGATAAAGTAGTCACGCACGACGGGAGAGGGAGAGAGTGTTTCCCGGTGAAGTCGCTGGAGTTGGAGGTGGTGGTGAAGACGGTCGGGGAACGGAAATGGAACGAGTGCGACGTCGTCGCGGTGGACGAGGCGCAGTTTTTGACGAATTTATACGAGTTTTGTCGAGTCGCGGCGGACGAGCACGATAAGATTGTTTTAGTCGCCGGGTTGAACGGCGATTTCAAAAGAGAGACATTCGGTGAGGTGCAAGAGACGTTGCCGCTGTGTGATTCGGTGACGAAATTAACCGCGAAGTGTAAGTGCGGACGACCGGCGTTGTTTAGTAAGAGAATCGTAAACGTCGGGGACGGGCAGGAGTTAGTCGGCGGCGCGGATAAATATTTGCCGGCGTGCAGACGATGCTTTCTAAATTAATTTTTTGCTGCGCCTACTACTAGTAGTTGGTGCTACGTTAGTTATGTGTGTGTTGCATTAAATTGTACTCGCGAGAAGAGAGTTGCTTTTTCTATGCTTGTTTCAGTGCTTATCTTCTTCGCATTACTTGCCCGCGCGTCGCTGCGCTTCGAGGATTTCGCGATTGGTCAAGGAGATGTTAAATCTCTCCCTCAAAGCGTTCCGAGCTTCTTTGATTGGCGTGTCTACTTTTTTCACCTTCTTGAGCTCGTCGACGATGACTCTCTCCAACGGAGATTCGTCGTTGTTTTCCATCACGGCTAATATTCTTCGAGCGACTTGAAACAACACCGCCGCGTCGCGACCGCGAAGATTCGGGTTCGAAAGCACGCGTTCAATCGCTTTAAATTCTCGAGATTGTAAATCTATCGAATCCTCGTCTTCTGTATCCGCGCGATCATCTGTAGCTGATGGACAAACATCCAACGACCGCCTGGCGCTGAATAACGCCTGGGTCAACTGTTGCTTCTCGCCCGAACTCATCAGTTTATCGGTTTCCGTTTTACCCGCGTTGGTTTGCTTTCTCAAAGACGCCGTGCTTTCCTCGCTATTGATATCGCTGTTATTGTTATCATCGTTATCATTATTGTTGCTACTGCTGCTGCTGCTACTACTACTACTACTACCACCACCACTCGATGATGACGACGACGATCCGTGTCCACTTTTCCTTCTTCTGTCTTCTTCCAAAGTCGTCTCGACGAACGCTTCGTACGCTACCACTCCAACCGCGTGACTCAAATTCAAACTCGTCGGACCAGAACTCCCCGTGTATTTCAAACTCTTTCCGCAAACCTCGCCAACACCCGCGGTCGGTATCGCGACTAAATATTGCGCCGTTCTCAACTCCTCGTTCGTCAATCCAACTCTCTCGTTCCCGAACAAGAACGAGACTTTCTCTCCGTCCAGAGCCAATTTCGCGGCTTTTCGGCACGCTTCTCTCGAATCCAACATCGGTTGCGACCCGTCGCGATTTCTCGCCGTCGTCGCAAACACCACCGTTCGATCCGCCGTCGCAGATTTCACGTCCGGATACCACGCCTCCTTCGACGCTCTCTCGAGCATCCAATCCGCCGCGCAGGCGAACCGATACGCCTCTCCGCTCATCGTTTTCTTCGCGTCTTTGTTGGATGTTAATAAACTCGCGGTAAACAAATCCGGCATTTCGCCTTCCGTTTCGCTCGCCTCGTCTTTGTTCTCGTACTGCGTTGTTGTTCTTCGATTCTTTTTCTCATCATTTTTATCATTAATATCATCATTGTCATCATCATCCGACGAATCATCATCCGGCGTCGGTTCGAACACGAACGAGCTGCCTTGCACTATTTTCAGGTCGTAAATGCCAAAGTTTTGCATCACCCTCGCGCAACTCCCCACGTTCATCGGGCCTTGCGGGTTCACCAGCGCGAAAGAAATGTTCGTCAACGCCGGGGAGTTTCTCTTTTGGGTTTCCGCCCAGAGAGGAAGCGTGTTTTTGTTGTCGTTATTCGTATTCTCCGTGGTGGCGGCGGCCAACGGTTTTGCCCCCAAAGTCTTCTTCTTTTGTCGTCGTCGTCTTGAAGGCTGTCCTCGAGGAGTCACGGGAGACGACGACGAGAACGAAACGCGGGAAATGGGCATCATCTTAACGACGACGAGTGAGGAGGACGAGTGGGTGAAGTTTTATGCGCGTGTTTTATTCAAGTATGTATAAGTATTTGTTGTGGGGAAAGAATTCTATTTTTTCTTTTGCCTCTTGTTGCTTTTGTTGTCGTCGACGACGCTTCGCGGAGGAGGATCGACGTTCTCGTCGTCGTCCTTTTCACCACCCACCTCCGGCGCTGCTTTCGAGGCTGCTTTCTCTTCTTCGCTCTCGAGTGTGTGTTCGTCATCGTCTTTGATCCTCTCGAAAACTTTCGTCTCTTCGTCCATGACGCACAACCCGCCGCTAAAGATGGTAAAAAATCCACCTCTGACTTTCAACTCGCCCTTGGCTATTCGATCCCGGACGAACGGAAACGTTTTCACGTTTTCCACGCTCTGTCGGACGTTTTCGTGTTCCAACTGTCTCAATCGTTCGTCTTTGTCGTACTCGGAGCAGACGCGTTTTACGCTCTCTTTGAGTAACCCGCACCACGCGTCCACGTAACCGCTTCCGTCGTCGTCCTCGTCTACGTCGGCGTCTTTCTTTTCGACTTTTGCCTCCTCCGGCTCTGAGAACAAACTCAACGCGTGCGCGCACCCGCCGCACTGCGCGTGCCCTAAAACAACGATCGCTTCTACTTTCAGCGATTTCACCGCGTATTCGATCGCCGCGCACGTCCCGTGGTGCGCAGTCTCTGCTGTTTTATCCTCGTGCTTCACGAACCTCGGTATCACGTTCGCGACGTTTCTCACGGTAAATATCTCCCCCGGGTCCGCGTTAAACACGAGCGTCGGGTCGTACCGGCTGTCGCAACACGACACGCACAAAACTTTGCACCCGCGCTGCCCTTCCCGGCTGAGCGTTTTCAACTTTGAATCCAATCGTTTCGTCAATTTTTCCCGACGGAAACGTTTATACCCGACGAGTAAACGGTCGATCACGTCCTCGCCTTTAATAGTATTCGTATCATCATCATCGTCGTTCGAAGCAGGGGCTACCATTCTTCTCTGAAATGCACTGAATTCGCCGTTCGTTTCGTGCGGTGTCGAAAGTAAAGAAGGAATACAAATATGACGAATCGAAAGCGTTTTTTCCCTCTTGGGATGAAAGGAAAACGTTTGCGCGTACTTAAACGTCGTCTCTAAATGTTATGTTGTTGTCTGTATTTTGCGCGGCGCGATTGGTAGTATTACACGTTTTTAATCTTATTCTGACTCTGATTCTGAGTCTGATTCTGGTATGTGTAACTCTCCATTTACGTATCGCCAACCGTCTGGTAACAACGGACAGTCGTTGTCGAGGAGGTATTGTACACATTCGGGGTGTTTGTTCTTGCGCGCACCTTGAAAGGCGTAGCCGTCCCAAGGCGCTTTGGCGGTTTCGTGCAAGTACTTCAAACAGTCTAAGTGACCGTTCATGGCCGCATACCGACACGCATTCTCGTCATATTCATCATACTCACGCTCAACAAGATATTCGAGTATGTGGAGATTACCACGATCAGCCGCTACCGAGGCAGTATCAGAATACCAAGGCGCTTTGGCGGTTTCGTGCAAGTACTTCAAACAGTCCAAGTGACCGTTCATGGCCGCCAAGAAACACGCATATATCTCAAATTGATCATACTTACGCTCAACAAGATATTCGAGTATGTGGAGATGACCATTTGAAGCCGCGTAAGAGGCAATATCAGAATCCCAAGGCACTTTCGCTTCTTCGCGTAAGTATTTGAGCACCTCGAGATGACCGTTTTCGGCAGCATATGCACACGCCGTCTCATCGATAGGACACTCGTTTGCCACGCAATACTTTACCATTTCTAGATTACCTCGACGTGCGGCCGCAGTAATCGTCAATTCATCCCACTCACACTCTTTCTCCTCTCGCGCCCACTTGAGCAACTCGAGTTTATTCTTTCGAGCAACTTCCCAGCAGAAATCTGATTCGTCGTACAAGTATCCCGACCACAACGATTTATTCTCCCACGCAACTTCCAAAGTCGATATCGACGACATCTCATCGACATTAAATTTCTTTTTCAAATCACTCTCGCGAGATGATCTCTTCACCAACTTTCTCGTCTCCGTATTCACCTCGTAAAAGAATTTGAGATCCGTCCCGTTGAGTTTACACATCACATGCTTCTCCACGATATCGCGACACGCGCCGCCACTCAGCAACGCCTCTCTGAATAAACGCCACAACGGCAAAGGTTTATTCTCGAGCGCTGCGAGAGCGTTAAAAAAAGCGTTTCGTAGTCTCTCGTGTTCCTCTTCCGTCGAGTATTCGGAGGACATCCTTCTTTTTTAATAACGCCAATATTTATTTTTGCCCTTCTTTTTCTTGGAATCCCCTCTTTTTTCACACGCTGAATGGTCATATTTTTTTGCTAAAAATACTCACCACATAAAAACCACCTTTTGTTTAGCGCGCGCGAGAGAGAGTTTACGCGAGACACATCTCGCGCCTTTTCCCTACCACCACTCGAGAACGAAAGAGCGATGATGTCTCTGCCGAACATGCCCGGAATGACTTCGATGGGTGCGACGACGTGGAGTCAACAGGTAAAGTAGTATTTTAGAGTTTTTTTTCTTTCCTCCTCCTTAGGGGAAACTGTTCAAGTTTGTTTGACCGGAGGAAAATGTCACTAACGCACGATTTAATCTTTTCAAAACAGGACGGGAGGATGATGAAACCGCGTTCGCAAACGCTTCGATTCGTGAACGGGTACGCGATATTAACCGACGACGCGACGTCTTCGAAACAAAAGATGATTTCGCCGCACCAACAAAACGAAACAGAAGAAATTTTGGTTGAAAATAAGGAGAAGGCGACATGTTCTTTCGTTCCGGCGTACGTGGCGTTAGATCGCATCGTGCTTCGATTTTTCGCGAAATATACGGAGATTGTGCACGATAGCGCGACGGAGACGTCTCGCGAACGGAGAGTGGTTTTTAGAGTGTACGCGGAGGATCTCACGATTGACGCGACGGAGCCGAAACAGGAAAATTCTGGGTTGCAGCAAGGGTTGTATTTGAAGAGGACGAAGTGCGAGGAGGTTTTTAGCGAGCGGTTGAGAGAAGCTTTGGTGGTTAAAAGCAACGAAATAGGTGGTGGAGATACTGCCGCAGAGGTGAAAAGAGTAGTCTTGGAGATGTTGAAAGTTGGGAACACGATTACCGTGTGCGGGCGCGCGTTTTCCGTCTACGCGTGCGACGGATTTACTCGCCAGTTTTACGAAGAGGGCGAAGAAATGAGTATGCCGCCAAACGAAACGAACGAACACGAAAGTAGTTCTTCGCGCGACTCCAAAGATGATTTTGAAAGCGGCGTCAATAACTCGCTCGCTTTTAAGCGCGCGAAAGGGCCACCGAACGCGAGGTTGGACGATATGGCTCGATTTACCGAGGCGAAGCTCGGGCGACCGAGCTCGGCGTTGGGTCCGGACACCAGAAAGAAATTTCTCGAACACGACGGGGAGGTTTTACGGTTTTACGCCACATGGAAAGGAGAGAAAGACGAGAGAGAAGACGCGACTGATGACGAGAAGCGAATGTTTTGCGTGCACTATTTTCTCGCGGACGATACGGTGGAAGTTATCGAGAAAGGCGGACGCGCGCTTTTGAGACGAGGAAAACTTCCGAAAATATCATCAACATCAGAAAGAGAGAAGAAAACAGAAAGAGAACAGACGATACCGACACCAACACCATCTGCGAAACCGTTAGACTTTTCCGTGTGCTCGATTGGTAGCAGCGAACGAATCCCTCACATCGTTGCAAACGAGATTGTCGTCGGTCAAACCGTCAACGTCTACGGTCGAGACATGTTCATTTACGGTTGCGACCGATCCACGGAGGCGTGGTATTTGAAAATCCACGGGGAGAACGCGATCGCAAACATCGACGTTTCGAAACCGGAAACACCCAAGAAGAAGAAAGAAGTGCCTCGACACGAGGGTTTAGCCATTGGAAGCGAAGAAGATACGTTGCAAAACTGTTTGGCGTTGAATCCAAAGCCGCCGAAGAAGGATTATCGCAAGGCGTTTGAGAAGGGCGGGTGCGTGTTGCGATTTGAAGCGAGGATTGTTCGCGGCAAAGAAGATGATGGAGACGAGAAGAATATCGATCCGCCGTGCTCATCTCTTTCATCATCGTCCATTATCGTCCCTAACGGCGGCGACGGAACCTCCGATGCCTCCGCGAACGATTTTAAGCGTAACTTTGTGCTCTCGTTTTTCCTCGAGGATGACACGGCCTCGGTATTTGAACCTCCCGAGAAGAACGGTGGAAACGGTGGGAAATTCCTCGAAAGAGGCAAAATTCGCGATAGCCAGACTGGTAAGGCGTACAGCACCGAAGATATGTTCGTAGGAAACGTTCTCAAGTTGCACAAGCGGTGCTTCAAGTTAGTCGCAGCGGACGCGTTTACGTTGAAAACGCTCGCCGAGGGACGCTACTAAAAATTTGATAAACGCTGACCAAAAGTGACGCAATGAACACCTGAACTGCTAAACACCAGATGATAACCAGTAGTAATGCCTAGTTAGTAGGACCTACCTGTGTGTATATTTGGGCTTCGAAATATAAATATTAAAAACGAATCGAAATCTTGTTTGGGTCGTTTATGGTAGTACCTATCCTCTGTGGTTTTTGTTCTACTTTTGGTACGAAATCTTTTACACGTCTAAAGGCGAGCCTCCACCAAACATCCTCGAGAAATCCGTCACGCACCCGGACCGTTCGTCGTGGTGACCTTGCCCACTCGAAATGCCATCGACAAACACGGAGTCTATTTTACCGGCAACGTAATGCATCCAACCGGAAGATACCGTCACGGCGGCTCGATGTCGTCCTTTTTTTTTCTTCAAACTCCCATCTTCTTCTCTCTTATTCTTCTCGCTCACCACGGACGAAACTAACATTTGCATCGCGATATCTTCGCAATTTTTCCTCGCGTCGATGTACTCTCTCACCCCGTCTGGTAAATGTTCCGAACTGTACAATTCTAAATACTTCGCGTGCGAAAACGCAGCTTTCGTCAACGCGATGGAGTACCTCTTCGCGCTCGTGAAAAACAACTCGACATCGTTCCACGCGTATCGCATTTTACACGTACCATCCACGCCTCCGTTCCTATTTTCTAACTTGTGCATGCGCCCAAAATACCCGACTAAACCTTCCCTATTCCTCTGCCATTCCCGAAACCCTTTTTGCAACTTTCCGCACGGAATCCGAACGTCGTCGTCCACGTGAAACACCGCCTCCGTTTTCAAATCGTCAATCTTTTCAAACCTATTTTGAATCGACGTCGACCCGACGTGTTTATCGTACCTCACAAACTCCGGTCGGTCCAAAAAATACGCCTTCTCGTCGTCGCCTTCACGCGCAGACGGCACCGAAACTTGCTCCGACCACACGACCCGAATCTCTTTCACCGTCGCCCGGCCGGAATCTTTGCACTTGGCGTAGTGTCGCAACGAGCGTCGCAACAAATCTCGCCTCTTAAACGTGTTCAACAAAATCGTAAATCCTTCTTCCTCTTCGTTGGCATTCGTGCTCTCTGATGCTAATCTCGTTCGAATCTTTCGTTCGATACTTTCGCTCGCTTCCAGCGCATCCTTCGCGCTCCAAGAAGGTACACTTTTCTTGCACACCTCGTTCAAATCTTCGCTCATACCGTTGTTGTTCAAAGCGGCGAGTTTTGTGGTCGAGAGGAGGACACACACACCCACGAGCAGCAAAAACACCACCACCACGTGGTTTCGTCGAACGCTCGCTTTGTCTTGGAACAACAAGGGTAACACGTGCTGATGAAGTGCTTTCTTTGTGCGCGAGATTTTGTTCATTTTTTCCCAAGATTTCTTTCTTTTAGTATCATCAAAGATGATGCCGCTAAAGACCATTCGCTCCTCGAAGAAGAACTCTATACAGAGCGACGACGGCGGCGGTTTATTACGTGTTGTGTGTGTGTATATATCTTTCTTTCTTGGCGAATGATGATGTGTGCGTGGTCGTAATAAACACTGATTAGTAGTAAAATTGCGAGAGTGAAATTTGTGCAGTTTAAGTTGTTCTCTTGTCTACAACATCTGGCTATTCGTGTTCTCGTCTCCTCCGATAGTAGTATTATTATTAGTATTACTGTCGTTATTATCGTCGTCTGAATCGTCGTCTAACCCGGCGCGAAGGTACGATATGGCAGCTGCGGTGGCGAGCAACGCGAAACTTCCGGCGAGTTTGGCGTTGCCGGAGGAGGAGGAGGAGGACGATTCGGCGATTCGGATGTTAGCCGCTCCTCCTCCTCCTAATCCTCCTCCTTCCGATGTTGCTACGGCTACTTTACTCTTTTTCGAGGAGGGAGATGACGCGTTCAATCGTTGCTCGTAATACGCGTTCACGGTGCTCTCGTACTTTTCGTCAAACTTTGAGCTTTCGTACGCCGGTTGTTCCGCCATGCGTTCGGGATTCGGAATGTTTAAAACTTGACCGATTTTAATCGCCACAAAGTGAGGGTTTTCATCCGTCGGTGCTAAATTGTTCACGCGACAGACGTCGACGACGGAAACGTCGTACTTGCGAGCGATTTTCAGCAACGATTCGCCTTGACGCACGCGGTGCATTTTTTCCGGCGGATCGATTAAATCCGTCACCAGCGCTTTACCCGAGGCGGCGGCGAGAGAGGCGTTGCTGTGCACGTCTCGAATGAGCGTTTCGACCGTTTTCGAGGTACCTTCGAACGATTTTTTCGCGTTTTGCGCAATCACGTCGACATCGATGTTTTCGTTGAACTCTTTCAACGCGGAGCCGGTGAGGTTGGCAGATTCTTTCGAGAGCGTTTTGATCGTTGAAGGTAAGTCCTCGGTGACTAATTTTTTCGATTCTCGAGCAATGTTTTGTGTCGTGCCTTCAAAATTCTCGCGCAGTTGCATGTCCGAGAGCTTCTTCGCTACTGATTTTTGTACGCTATCGATGTTGCCTTTGACGTCTTCCATGCTCGCGGTGGCGGTGCCGAAGAAATCGGACGCGGCCGATTTTGAGCGCTCGAAAATGTTCGTCGGCGGCGGTTCTTCGCCAGTCGCGGTCTTCTTTTTGTTCTTTTTGTTCTCGCTATCTCTGTTGTTGTTGTTGTTGTTGTTGCTACTATTCGTGCTAGTGCTACTCTTGTTATTTTCCCGCCTCTTGTTCTTATGCTTTCCATCGTCTCGTTCCGCATCTTTCTTTACCGTCATTGCCATCACTCGACGTTTCGCGCTCGTAAACGCCTCCTCCGTCTCTTTCTTCCTCGCCTCGATCGCGGCGTTTACTTTGCTCACATTTTCGTTCAATTTCAAACTCACTTCCTTCGTCATCTTCTCCGCTTTCGCCTTAATCATCAAACTACTACTATTCCTCCCCTCTTTTCCATTATCCGCGTTCTTGTTCTTGTTCTTGTTCTTTTGTTGCTCCTCTTGTTTGCGCGCGTCCGCGGACGAAGAAGAAGAAGAAGTAAACGTCGCCATCCTTTCCTTCTTCATCTTCTCCACGACCTCCTTCCACCTCTCCTCCACTCTTTTCCTCTCCTTTTCTAGAGGGAAGACAAATCCATTAAACCTCTTCGCGGAATCTTCGTCCTTTTTATTCTTCTTCGGAACCTCCTCCTTCGCCGGCGACGAAACATACGATCCGCTCTTCATCTTCCCCTCCTTTTCTTCCGCAATCTTCGTAAAAAACTGTTGTCCTTTCGAAACATTACCGCTTGCCGACGAAACTGCCCGTTTGATGGGATCAATCGCTCTCTCGCGAAGCGCGTTCCATCGGTCCTTTTGCGCCCAATTCGCTTCTTCTTTAGACGATCGCTTCGACACGAAAGTCTTCTCCTTTTCCTCGCTTTTTCTCCCGATTGTTGGGACGAAAAAGAGCAAAGGTTTCATAACCGCGTTTTCAAAGTTCACTTTCGTCTCCAAGAGCGCATTTCTCGCGTTTGTGCTTTTCCTTTCCACGTCTTTCCGCGCGCGGAGTGCGGCTCTTTTGTACGCGAACACGAAACGATTTTTCCTCGTCGTCGTCGCGTTGGATGATGATGATTTCGAGGAGTTTCGTCTTCGATTAGATGTAGTATTCTCGTTATTATTACGAGCAAAAGGAGAGGATGAAGGAGCGTCGTGACTCGACGATTTCGACGAGGAGGAGGACATTGGATCTCTCTTCGTCTTCTCTCAATCAAAGCGCGTATTATAAGCAGTCTGAAGGCATTTTCGAAATGGATTACCTCTCGGGGAATGTTTAGGGTTTTATAGTGCATCGGGTTTAGTAACGTGTAGTTTATCTCAGTGTGTCTTCAACTCCAACTGAGAGAGATCACCGTCGACGACGAGCGTTTCGTTTTTCTCTGAATATAATAAAGAAGACGTCTCTTTTTTCTTAATCTCAAACCCGCACAATCTCGTGATTTCTTCCTTCGCGTTCGCTTTCGAACGCCACTCCCAGGATTTGTTTTTTATGGAGAGGTTCTTGAGGACAATTTTGGAACCTTTCTCTGCTTTCACTTCAAACGCGCCGTCTATTTGGACGTTTTCGAAACTCACGTCGCCTTCGACGATTAAAACGGATTTTGCGGTCAAAGAGAGGTTGTCGATTTTACTCTCGACGCGTTCGAACGAACATCCGAAAGACGGGGACAAGACGACTTTGCTTCCAATCGGAAACGACATGCCGTTGAACTTTTGTTTCGAATCGATTTCGGGTTCCGGAACGTTCGCGCCGGCTAACCGTAAGATTCTGCTCGCGCAGTTGTAAAACTCAAACTCGCCGCTCGTCGCCGTGTGCGTCGGTTGGCCGTCGTCGAATTTCTTCTTCCCGTCCTCCGGGGAGTTTTTCACCGGCGAGTACCCGACCCAGTTATCGAAAACGGTGAACCCAACCGAGGCTTTGGTTCCAGTCAAAGATTTCGGGTAATCTTGCATCATGCACTCCAACCTGGTTGGAGATTTGAACGCCGTCTTGGAACTGTCTTTGTATTTCGGGTTGACGAATTCGTCGATAGCGCCGCCGGTTTTCGAGAGCTGCTTTTCGTACGGTTCCAACTTCACGATTAATTGGTTGATGTTCCCTGGGTACGGGGAGAAACCCGTGGCTGGGTCGTTGACGTCACCGGATCCATCGCTCGAGCTCGCTCTTAACAGCGGATCCAACTGATTATACTCGACGTTAATCGTCATCTTTCTACCGTCCGTATGCGTCAACTGCGCGATGCCGCCAACCGCCTCTTTCGCTTTTCGCGGCACGCACAAAGAGTTGAACTCGAAATCTCTCGATTTCGACACCCCGAGTGCACCAGGAATGACTCGAAAGACCAACGAGTTCGTGTCTTGGAAAAATGTCACCCACTTCACGCCCATTTGTTTCCATTTTTTCAACAAGCCCGATTGGTGTAACAACGAGTGCACGTCGCCGTGGCCGTGCGGTTTCGTTTGTAACACATACTTATCCTCGTCGTTTAACGCCAAGTGCGCGTCGTTATCCACTAAACACGGGACTTTTTCTTGTTTCATCAGCGTAATTTGCGTCTTCTTCGCGCCGAAATAGTCGTTCGATTCCAACAAGTCCACCGTCATCGCGTGCGTATCTTCCGACGTCATAATCGCCAACGGCACGTCAATCTTTTGCCCGGACGTTCTCACCACCTCGTCGGTTTCTTGAATCGCCAAAATAGACTTCACGTATAACCCCAAATACGTCTCCATCGTCGCTCGTTCCACCGGTAATCTCACTTTAATCCCTTTATACCCCAACCGTTCGCCTAACCCGCCCGCCACTAACACGAACGCGGTTTTCTTCGCCTGTTTCAAACCAATTTTCTCCAACTCTCGGTGCTTCTTCGATCCGTATTCAACGTTTTCGCCTTTCGGTACGGATGGGTGCCACCCGTCGAATGGATTTTGCCCTTCCTTGGCTTGTTTTAAGAGTTTCTTCGCGTTTTTGATGTACTCGCAAATACCTCCGGGTTGGTAGTTTTTGTCCAAAAGCTCCAGCTGGTGCATCATCTTTTTCTTCTTTTCATCGTCTCCTCTCGAAGTCGAATCCCAGTCCGAGAATAAGTGCCCTTGGTCGCACTCGTTCGAGCACAATTTTAACGCCAGTTTCACTTGCAAAGGAGGGAATAATTCCGCGTGAGATTTGATGATTTCCTCCGCATTTTTACTCATGATGGATGATGTAATGAAATGATTCGTGCGCGTACTCCGTGTCTTTCTCACACAAATACCAACAACAAAAACTTTCTCAAACCTCTTCTCTCCCGTCGTCGCGCGCGCGTGTTGTTTATTATCGCGCGCAAAGTTTGGGTCTTTCTCCTCTTCTTAAACTTCTTCGCGTAAACACGAGAGAGAAAAGGGAAAGAATATAACGCAGATGTCTGTCCTTTTTTCCCTACAAGGAAGGAGTCGAGGAAAAAAGAACAAAACTTAATAGGCTACTCCCGTTTTTGATACCCTAAATTGATACCCTAAATTATTTGTTTCCTCTTTTTCTTTGGAAGGATTTTGAATTTTGAAATCGGTTCATCACTTTAAGAGGGAGAAGGTAATATCGCGCGCAAACGCGAGAGAGAGAGAGAGAGTTGCTTTATTAAAGAAGAAGAAGAAGAAGCCCGCAATGACGACGACCAACGAGACTTTGGGGGAAAGTGGTGAGAGAAAAGAAGATGTGAAGCGACAAAAGCTCATGGAAGATGATGATGATTTTGAAAAGAATCAAGCATTAGTAAAGGAAGAAGCGGTCGATGTGCACTCGTTAATGCGTCCGTATTACGCGCACATTTTCCCTTCGAAACAACTCTTCGAGTGGCTGAGTTACGAAGGTTTAACGTCATCGAAGGAATCGCAAAAGGATCAGCAACAATTCATCCAAAACCGAGAGTTTTGCTTCACCTTAAAAGGCGAGATTTTCGTCCGGTACAACTCCTACGCGGATGAAAAGAGTTTACGGAAAGATTTGAAAACCAAAGTCCCGGGCAAAATCGATATCGGACCGGTGTTCTCACACAACCCGAAGAACAGACTCGCGTACGGAGGGTCCTTTAAACCGGTGGAAAGAGAGTTGGTGTTTGATATCGACATGACGGATTACGACGACGTCCGGACGTGCTGCGACCAGGCGAAGATTTGCCCAAAGTGTTGGCCTTTGATGAATTGCGCCGTGAAGGTTTTGGACGTGGGGTTGAGAGAGGATTTTGGGTTTGAACATATTTTGTGGGTGTATTCCGGGAGAAGAGGGATTCACGCGTGGGTGTGCGATGAAAGAGCGAGGAAGTTATCGGACGAGGAGAGAAGCGCGGTGGCGGAATACTTTTCCGTGTTTAAAGGCGTCGAAGGCGGCGGCGAGAAGAAGAAGACAAACTTAAGTTTCGGGAGCGGGAAAAGGGCGAAGATGCACCCGAGATTGGAGGAGGCGTATTGGAAGGTGTTGAAGCCGTTTTGGGAGAAGGAGTTTTTACCGGCGCAGAAACTCATGGAATCGAAGAAGCACTTCGAAACGATTTTGAGCATGATTCCAGACGCGACCGTGCGTCAAAAAGCGGAGTTTGATTTTAACAACAACAAGATGCCGACGGTATCGAGAGATGGGGACATCGACGTCAACACGTGGCGATGGCAACGAATCGTAAAAGCCGTGGAGGACGAGTTGAGAGGAAAGAACACGAACTGGGATTTGACGAGGTGCTTACAGACGATTATTTTTTCCCACGTGTACCCTCGTTTGGACGCGGAAGTTTCCAAACACATGAATCACTTGCTCAAGGCGCCGTTTTGCGTCCACCCGAAAACCGGTCGCGTGTGCGTCCCGATCGATCCGAGCAACTGCGACGCGTTCGATCCGTTTTCCTCGGACGCGCCGAAAGTGCACGAGTTGTTGCAAGAGTACAAAAAATTTGGCGCGGATGAAAACGCCGTCAAGAAAACCGCCATGGGTAAAGCGTTGGAAACGTTCGAGAGGTGCTTCTGGTCGAAATTGAAAGTCGCCAACGAGGAGGAGAAGAAGAAGAAGATGATGATGAACAACAACGTGTTGAACGAGAGCAACGCGCTGAACAAAAATTCCAACGCCGCCGCCGACATGGAGTTTTAATCATCATCATATAATCGTCAAATTGTTATCGCTACTAAAATTGTTGTTGTTTAATATATAAAAGCGCGTTGGCGTTCTAATAAAAAGTGCTATATAATTACAAATATATATGCGCAGCATCATGAATTCTACTCGTAATCGCTCTCGTCCGTCGAAGAATCGTCTAACTGAATGTTCAATAACTTTTCGCTTTTCCTCAGCGCCTCTTCCCAGGTGTCTGGTTTCCCGCCGTCGAAATACGGCGTTTTGGCGCTTTCGCCCGTCCTCGTCGTCACGTCCCATTTCTCGTCCGTCGTTGATTCGCCATATTTCCTCACCTCGCCGTTCTCGAATACCTCTTCACCCCACGTTCGTCTCCAAACCTCCCCGTTCGGTTCTTCTCGCCACGTTTCGCCACTTTTCGCGCCGTCTCCGGAGGTTGATTTCAAGCGCTCTTCCCACTTATCGCCCCACCGAACGCCTTTATCGTTTTCGGCCCATTTATCCGTCCATCGCAAGGAAATACCGTTTGGATCGTAGTGTTCGCCCCATTTTTCCCACCACGCGTGTCTATTTTCTCGTCCGGACTTTTCCACGCCTCGATCGCACGTGTTTTCCGAGCTAAACCGTTCCCACCACTTCTCTTGCCACTCTCGCGAGGAATCTGAATTCGTGTCCACGTGTCGCGCCCACTTATCGGCGGAGCGTTCAACCATCTGACAACACGAAGCCGATAACGGATGATGATCGTCGTCGTTGCTATTATTATTATTCTCGTTATTATTCTCCTCGCTACTACTACTACTACTCTCCGACGTGTTATACAACTCCCTCCACGTCTCCCACCACGTCTCTCCTTTCTCGTTGAACCCGCTCTTCTCCGCGCCCAACTCTCGGTACCCGCTCAAATCCGCTTTCTCCCAGTGCGTCTCCCTATACTCCCAGCTCTTATCCGGCGCCGCCCCGCCTTTCACCGTCCATCGACACCGATACCCGCCTTCGCCTCGATCGACGCCGCTTTCCCGGAACCACGAGTTCCCGGTTTCCGGATCGATACCTTTCATCTTTTTCGTGTGTTCTGTAATATAAGAAGAGAAGATGCGATTTGGTCAGTCTCGGTATATAGATGCCGTGTTGTTCTTCGCGGAAACGAAGAGAGTTTAAAAGAGTTTAAAGAGAGAAAGAGAGAGTTGACGTGTTGTTCCCTCACGACACCCCATCACAAAAGCCAAAAACCCTAAATATAGTACCTTCATCTATGTCGATGTTGATGTCCAATTCGCTCGGTATGCCGGTATCTCTCTGCGGAGGTTCAAGCTTCTTCGGCATTTTCTCCAAAATGTTCTCGGCAGATCTGTCGTTGTTCTCATCGTCCTCGGCGAGCGCGTTGTGCGTTTTATTGAAAGGACTACTGCGACGTAAACGACGCGCGTTGTTTTTATTCGTCGTCGTCGAAAGATTTGATCTCCGGGGAGGAAAAGGCCGACGTTTCGATTTTCCGTTTTGATTTCGACGCGAAGAAACAACAACGACGCACGACGCGCACGTCGTCGGCATCGTCGTCGTCGTCGCTTTTGTCGTCGTCCCGCTCTCTCCGTCTCTGTTGTTCTCTGTGTGTGTGTTTTCTGCGCGTGACGTGTTGTGCTCTGTCGTGTTGTGCTCCTCCTCCTCGTCTCGCCTCTGTCTTTTCTTTTCTTTCTCGGTGGTGGTGCAACACAGCCGCTCTTTCCTTCTTTGTGGCGGAAAAACGCGACGGATCGATCGAAGGAAGATACGTGTGCTTTCTGTGGCGCTCAATTAATACCGTTATGTATAAAACAGGGACCACATTTGTTCGAGACACATCCAGAAAAGACAAAAAAAAAAGACAAAATACGAAATAAAAACGAAACATCAAGCCTAGTATATACGTTCAATCCGTGATGACATCATCATCTGAGAATCAGCACGCGGCATAGGAAGTTAGTCTCGCGGGGGGTGTGTTAGAGTCACAATCCGAACTTCAACATTCAATTGCAACGCGGAATTTTTTTAACTACTACCGTCGTTTTTTGTGCCTAGATTTGCTCGCGTTTACTTTACGTTTAATCGGTTTCTCGTCGAAACCTCTTTTCCCGAAGGAGGAGCGTTTGGTGTCGGTGGTCGTCTCTTTCTTCTTCTTCTTTTGGTTGTTGTTGTTACTATTATTCATGGCTTTAAACGCGTTCAGCGCTTTTTTCCCCGTGACGCCTTGTAATCTCGCGTCCCGTTCGAGTTTCTTGACCGATTTGACGCCTTGCGTGACTTTTCGCGTTCGGTTGATTTTGGTTTTGGTTTTACCAGTTTCGTCGTCGGAGTCGGCGTATTCGTCATCGTATTCGTTTTCTTTTTGCGCGCGCTGTTTGGCGGCTAACGCGCGGCGGCCTTTTTTGGAAGACGGGAGACGAGACGGGTTCGCGAGCGATTCTTTCTCGTCTTCTCCGTCGCTCTTCTTTCGTTTCTTCTTATTCTTTTCGTTGTCGTTTTTCCCACCACCAAACCTTGAAGGCATATCGCCTAATTCCAAATCGTTGTCCTCGAGTAAATCTATGCCTTGCTTCCCCATCGCTTTCGCCGCGGCTTTCTTATTCGCCATCTTATCTCTCTCGCTTTCAAACCACGTCTTTTTCGGTCTCGATTTAATCTCGTTCGCGTGTTCCAACATGTTCTCCGCTTTCGTCGCTTCCATCTCGGCTTTTTGCATGTGCTTTTCCGCTCGCTCTTCCTCTTCTATTTCTTCGATTTGCGCGGCGTAGCCTTCAATTTTCTCGTGCCATTCGTCCACCACGTCTCTGGGCACGATTCTCGATTGCAATTTTTGACCTCTCTTTTGCAACGTCTTCACCAACGCTCTGTCGTATTCTTCCATGAATGTGATGGCGACCCCTTTCCTCCCAGCCCGTGCTGTTCTCCCAACTCTGTGTAAATACGACGCCACGTTCTTCGGCGCGTCGTACGAAACGACCAAATCGACCGAGGCGATGTCCAAACCTCTCGCGGCAACATCCGTGGCGACCATAATTTTCGTTTCGGCGTTGGATCTAAAGTCTTCCAACGCGGCTAATCGTTGCGTTTGGGTCATGTCGCCGTGTAATTCGCACGCTTTAATGTTTGAAAGACCTAAAACTATTTTCAATCGGTGCGCTTGGACTTTTGTTTTCGCAAACACGATGGTTTCTTTCCCTTTGAACGATCTCGATAAGAGCGATAACAAATGCGCCTCTTTCTTGGCCACGAATTGCGGTTTGATTTTCACGATTTCCTCGGTTAGCGTCATCGGCGTGGTGCCCAAGGAATCCGCGGACAATCGCGCTGGGTTTCTCATGGATAAACTGGCCAACTCCTCCACCGCGCTCGTTAACGTCGCGCTGAATAACAACGTTTGTCTCTGTCTCGGCATGTTCCTCACGATTTCTTTAATCTCCTCTAAAAAGCCCATCTCTAATAACCGATCGGCTTCGTCTAAAACGACCGCGGCGACGTCCTCGAAACCAAACGAGTGCGTGTTCCTCACGTGATCGATCAATCTACCCGGTGTCGCGACGACAATTTCCGGTCTTTGCCTCAACGCCGCCGCTTGCCTTTCCATGGATAACCCGCCGACGATGGTCGCCACTTGCACGTTCGTATATTCGCCCAACCGCTGAATCATTTGCGCGCACTGCACGGCTAACTCTCTCGTCGGTACCATTATCACGACGTGTATCGCACTCACCGCGTTCTTCGGTCTGTGCAGCATCCTCTCCAGTAAAGGCAACGCAAACGCCGCCGTCTTCCCGCTCCCGGTTTGCGCTCGCCCGCACACGTCTCTCCCGGTCAGCGCGATTGGAATAATCGCCGCTTGAATCGGCGTCGGCGTCGCGTATCCTAACTTCTCGCACGCTCGGCACAGCGGTCTCGATAAGTGCAAATCACTAAAACACTGCGCAGAAAACGTCGTCCCGTCTTTCGCGACGGCGCGTTCCGTGTACTTTTTTTCCGATTTGGATGATTTGTTGGAACTCTTCGAGGATGTCTTCTTCTTAGTATTCTTCCTCGCGCGTCGCGTCGCATCTTCATCATCATCATCGTCATCATCTTCACCATCATCATCATCATCGCTCGTTGTTAATTCTTCGTCGTCTTCTCCTCCTCCTTTACCTTCTTCTCGCGTGGTGGTGTTCCCTTGCCACGCCGGCGCATCCTCTTCCTCTTCCTCTTCCTCGCTCTCACTCTCCTCTTTTCTCTCTCTCCTTTTCCTCTGAATCTTCTCGTCCACGCTCGTCTTGTTCTCGCGTTTCAACTCCTCCTCGGCTTCGCCTTTATATTTGGAGAAGTCCCAGGAGGAGGACGTCCCCCTTTTTCTTTCATCGTCGTCTTTTTCTCCTCTCCCACCATTAGTATTGTTCTTGTTCGTTTTGCCATTCGTGACGGCGCCGTCAGGACGAAAATTGGATTTTCCGTCGTCGTTTCCGTCGGCGGTGAACAAACCGTCGAAGAACGATTCCAATTTCGGGTCGAACGTAGTCGTGGGGAAGTCTTTTTGTTCCTCCTCCTTCTCTGCATCGGGAGGAGGGTCGGACATTTTGATTTTGCGTTTGTGTGTGTGATAATGCGCGTGAAGTGGAAATGGAGAAAAACGAGTGCTTTCTGCTCTCTCTGTCTGGTGTTTTTCGCAAAGTGAAAATGGTGTTTTTGTTCTTTAAAAAGTATTCGATTTAAAGCACGTGATGCTAAAGGCGTAAAGGTGTTGTACTACTAGTATGTATGTATGTGTGTACTGGGAGTATATTGACAAGAGCTAATGGTAGCGACGCATGTGGTATTTCAAACCACTAGATTGACGATATCTCTTCTCGCAAACATGGCATTCGTACGGTTTCTCGTTCGTGTGAATACGCATGTGGACTTTCAAAACACCAGATGTACGAAAACTCTTCTCGCACACATCGCACTCGTGTTGCGTTCTCTTTCTCTTCGCTCCTTTCTTTCCGTTGTTTCGTCGTCTTCCTGGGGACAGGATTGGCGAGTGCAAGTGTTTGTATTTGTCGTAGGTGATGCCTTTTTGGATTTTCTCGACGATGCGTTTGGACTTTCTCGTTTTTCCTTCCGGCGGCGGCGGCGGCGAGAGTTCTCGGTCTGAATCTTCCGGTAAACCAGCCTCTCGGGAAAGGCGCTCGGCTTCACGACCTCGTTTGTTCTCAATAAAAGTCGTTTCTTCTTTTTGTATCTGATGATGATTCGCCTCGAGATCATCATCCTCGTCAGGAATCCTCGAACACAACACCGGTGGTTGCTCTTCTTTCACCTTCAAAACCGTCCTCGCGTTCACCGCTCTTTTCGGATGTGGATTTTTCCGTCTGCTGCTCATTCTTCTTCTTTCGTGGTGATGCCGCGTGAGATATTGTTCATTCAAAATATAAACGCCTTTCGTTTTTTTTCTCGCATGTGATTTGAAATGTCTCTGGACCAAAACACTAAAAACTCCCACAAAATGCCAACTTTGAAGCCTTCTAAAGAGATATGAATTCGAACGAAACACACAAATAAACGAGAGAGATCGAGAGATCTCTTCCACGTTTATCACTGAATGCGCGTCTCGCTTCTTTTCATTCACTTCTGTGTGCATCTAGAGCGCGTTAAAGTCGGTCATTTCTCGCCTAAATTCCCCTATAAAACTGGAGAAATCCCCTGACAAATCTCTCTACTCCCGCGCGTTTAAAGTAGTATTCAAACAACAAAAAAACACCTCTCATCATCATCATGGCGTCGACCAAAACAACGACGAAAACGAGTACAAGCGTTTTACTCTTCGTCGCTTTACACGTGTCCTTTGGCATCTCCTATTTCCTCACCGCGCAGAAAATCATGAATTTCCAACTGCTCGATAAGAACACGATGCAAGTCCCCGGCTTGGTGTACTTGGCGGACGTTTTGTCCGCAATGATCACGAAGAACTTGGCGAGTGGTAGTAATGGTGGTGGTAAAACTGCGACGATGGAGACGAGGAGAAAAAAGACGGGAAGGGATGAGGAAAAGAGATATCCGTGGCAGTTTTACGTGTTACCGGTGAGTGAATTCGTTGGGTTAACGCTCGCTATTCGAGCGATGGAAATATGCGGAGGACCGCTGTACCAAACTTTAGCCGGGATGCAAATACCGATGACGGTGTTGTTTTCCAGCGTATTGTTAAAGAAAAAGTACACGGTTGGGCAATTGTTGGGTGTTTCCGTGGTCATCTGCGGGTTAGCGGTGAAAGCGAGCGAGGTGTTAGGGGCGGACGGTAATCAGTCGAAGACGACGACGACGAGTATTCCGATTCTCGGCGTTCTGTGCGCGTTCGTATCGGGGATAAGTTATTCTATGAGAGGTATTTTGATGGAATACTTGTCGAAATCGACAAAAAATCCACCGAGTGGTGACGAGATGAGCTTCGCCATGGGCACGTTTGGGTTGGCGGCGTTTGCCGCGTATACGTTGTTTGTCACCGTGCCGAATAAAGAGGACTGGGTGTTAAAACCGATGAAAAAATCGTTAGCCGCGAATGCTGTTTCCTCGATTGTATTCTTTTACGTGGCCAACGCGTGTGCGCGAGCGATGATGGCGAAATGCATGATGAAGATTGTTCGATCTTCCGGCGCGACGGCGTTGTCGTTGTCCAACGCCATGCGATCCGTCGGGGTCATCGTTTTCACGCACGCCGCGTTTTGTTCCGTGAACGCTAAAAAACAGTGTTTGAGTCAAACTGGAGCCATATCAGCCGCACTCGTCGTCAGCGGTGGATTAACGTACGCCTATCAAACCTCTATTGCGAATAGTAATAGTGGTAGTAGCGTTCCCTCGAGCAAAAGGGCCCCGGCGAAAACGAAGAATGCTAAACTTTCAGCCGCTACGAACTCCGAAAGAATCACCACCGCTAAAAAAAACATTCGCAAACGGCGGTAAATAAAAAGCTGCGACGATCAGAGAGAAAGAGAGAGATTTTCCTTCTTCGGCGCGATGATACTTGGAAGAACAAGACTATTATGTAGAACATTTTTCGCAAATTCAAAAATACGCAGAGTCTATTCCTCCTTCTCTCAACAAGTAGTACATGATAAACACAAAACACAAAACCAAACGAGACTCTTTTATTAAAATCCAAATCACCTCCTCGCCTCGATCGATGCAAAAACCCGTCTTCTCAGATTCTCTCTCTCTCTCTCTCTCTCTCTCTCTCTCTCTGTCTGTGTGTTAAAATTCTTTCTGTTGTTGTGTATTCCAAGAACTTTCTTTTGACTCGTATTTTGAAAAAAAAAATGTGAAAATTGTGGCTGAAATTCGTCACACAAAAATGTCGTCTTTTCCTATAAGTCAAAACCAACAACAACAACACCTCACCTCTGCTTCTTTGAAGAGGAGGAAGAGGAGGAGCACACAAAGCGCTATACTCCTACTCGCGTTTCTGTTCTTCTTTTTGGTGGAGATTTTACCCGTTGTTCGCGCGTTTTCTTTCTTAAAGTCCTCGTTCAACACACGAGCAGTTGTGAATTTGGATTCGAATTCATCGATGTCAGATCTGGTGAAGGAAGAAGAGAAACACGACGCGATTCTTGCGGAGGATTCTTCTTCGGTTAAAGCGGAGATCGACGCGACGACTTCATTAATCGCGAAGAAAGCGAAAGAGATGGAGCAAACGTTAAAGTTGTTCGAGAGGCAACGCATGGATTTACATCCACCTTCAAAGGAAGAGACTCCTTCTTACGTCAAGTTTGAAAGACGGCCGAGACGAGTGCTTGGAGATTTCAACACGTCGAATTGGAAAGCGGGGCGAGCGACGTGGTACGGCGGGCCATCCGGACCTGGGCCAGACGGGATGAGCATTTACACGGGTTCGTGCGGCTACGGCCAAGATCTCGGGAATCATTTCATCACCGCGGTACAAACGGACGGCGGCTACGATTACGGTTTGACCGAGGAGTGCGGGAAGTGCATAGAGGTGGTCTGCGTGAACGGTCCCACGAGAGGTTTCGAATGGTCTGAACTTGGGAAGTGGGCTGGATGTCAAGAACCGGCGGTGAAATCGGTCGTCGTGAAGATTACGGATTCGTGTCCGTGTAATCATCCCAACGAAGGCAATAAACGTTGGTGTTGCGGCGATCGCGAACACTTGGATTTGTCCTACGCGGCGTTTGATCAAATCGCGATACGCCATCGGGGCGTCGTGGACTTGAAATTTCGCCCGGCTTCGTGCAAAGACCAAGGGAAGGTCGTGTCGTACTATTAAAAAGCAAAGAAGAGAGGTTTTGCATAACACAGAAACGATATGAATAATCCGTGCGCGAGTTTTAAAATGCCGTTCTCGTTTTGTTTGTTCTCGTTGAAAAACGAGAGCGTCTGTTTGTGTATAATAACATTAACATTAACAACAACAACTGTGAAGTTCAAATAGAAGTCATCATACATCATCATGTTTTAATATTAACGACGATTACAGAGAGACTCCTAAATATCTTTTATAATATCTTTTACGTAATTTAAAGCTGAGGAATCTTTCGCAACCGTCCTGGCGCCAAATTTGTTTTATTCGTTTTAGAGTCCACACACATCTCTACTTTTTCGCATTTAGGACCGAGTTTTCCAACCGCATCTTCTTTGTCGCAACAGACGAAACCGGTTGGGCAGCAGATACCATCGCAACAGAAGCGTTCGTAGGATTCGACGAATTGAGGACTCACGGCGCGGAAATTTTGTGGGTGCGGAGGTCCGCCGTCGCATCGTTTACCGTCGTCGTCGCCCTCGTGACCGCAATAATCAGGACAGATGGAGAAATGGTACGCGCACGTTTCGTAACCTTTATTATTCAACGTTAAATCGCAGCATTTACGTGGATATAAGCAGTTGGACGCGGAACACTTTTTTGAAGCAGATGCGGCCAAAATGCTCACGAAGGACGCGGATACCGCCGTCGTCGATATGAGAACGAACGGGAAGAAACTGAACATCCAAATCGCCGACGCGACGGAGAATCCGACCAGCGAGCCGCAAAATGGCGACAACGCGGCACGCGATTCGTGCGCTTGCACTTGATTCGCATAGTAATACGAGCGAGCGCGGAGTAAAAATAAGTCTTCGACGGGCATCATCGCGCTTTCTTCTCCGTTTGCGGTGCTCGTGGCGTACATCTCCGGACGATACGTATTACCTCCTCCTTTATACATTCTCGAGTTGTAATGATTCCCGCCACCGCCCTTTTCTACCTCTTCCTTTTCGATTAATTCCTCCATAAACTGGAAAAACCAATCCAACGACAACGTGGCGTCCGCCGATCGAGCGCATCGAGACGCTTGATACCTCGCCTGCATGGCGTAATCGTCCGACTCGGCGATTTCTTTCGGAAACTGTTGCCTCGCCGTTCGAACGAACGCTTTCGAGAGGTCGTATAAGAACTTCGCGTCCGGATTTTTCGTCGTCGGTGGTGGTGGAAGCGTCCGTTCTTCCTTTTCCTCCTCCAACACCGCGAAAGTTTTCGTCTTCTTCTCAAACTCCTCCTCCTCTCTCGGCATCGCCACTTTTTCAAAGCCTTCCTCTTCCTTCTCCAACGCTCGCTCTTCCTCGACCAAAATCCTCGCTAACCTCGCGACTAATTCCGCTTCCTCTTGTAATCTCTCCCGTCTCGAACTCACCGTCGTCTCTGCAACCACATTCACCGTTTGTGTTCCCGAGGCGAAGAACAACAAAAAAACGCACGAGATCATCATCGAGAAAGAAAAAAAAATTCTTCGCATCATCATCATCATCAATCAATACTCACAGCCAAATCTTTAAGCGGGAGGTCGTCGTTCGTCGTTCGTTCGTCTTTCTTTGGAGTGAATTCACCAGAGGTCAGAGTTGTCAAAGCTTTTAAAACTTTTTACTCTGTATTCTTATTCTTATTATTAGTATCAGTAGTAGTATTTTTGTAAAGAACAAAAAAAAGCCGTTTCGTAGAAAATACGAGTGAAGACACAGAGAGAGATTTTCCTCATTTTTCCATTTTATCCGAAATTCCTCTCACACTATAAAATACATATAAAAGAGACGCACACACAACTCTGCGTTTACGATATCAGCATCGTCGCCGTCGATGGTCTCCTTCAGCGAGAGTAATTTTAGCACGAGCAGAGCTGCCGTGTAGAGCTACAATATACTCTTCACAAGTCACGAGACGAGACAAAAATGATGCAAAATCGTTGCAAAACGTTGCTCTGTTCTGCATCCAAGTTGCGCATCTATTCTCGGCGGCAAGAACAACAATTTCTTCAAAATGGTGTCGTCGCGATGAGCTTTGTTTCCTCGTCTTCTTTTTCAGGAGGAGTTTGGGGGAGAAGAAGAGTTATCAGACAGAGTTTTGTCGATGATGATGTGGCATTTCATTGGGGAAGGATGAGAAGTCTCTGTTGTCATCGTTGTTGCGGAAACAACAACAACAACAACAACAACAACAGCGAGAAGAAGAGCGGAGGATCGAAAAACGAGACGACGACAACGACTTTTAGAAGGAAGTTTACCTCCGCGTCGTCTTATGAAAATGAACAGTATTCGTTCGCCATCGTCGGCTCTGGTCCAGCCGGCATGTACGCGGCGGACAAGTTGCTCCACATGAAGAATAGTAGTAGTAGTAGTAGTAGTAGTAGTAGTAGTAGTAGTAGTAGTAGTAGTAATAATAATGTACTCATCGACGCGAAAGTGGACGTGTACGAGAAAGAGTGCTTCCCGTACGGTCTCGTCCGGTTCGGCGTCGCTCCGGATCACCAGGCGACGAAAAATGTCACGAACAAGTTTGACGCTTTGTTGAGAGACGAAAGGGTGCGGTTGTTTGCGAACGTGAAAGTTGGCCCCGGCGGCAATGAAAACGACGACGACGACGAGGGGTTTCGCGTGTCCACGAAAGAGTTACTCGAACGATACTCTGGCGTGGTGCTCGCGCACGGTGCGGCGGATAACGATCGGAAATTGCAGATTGAAAACGAAGATACGTTAAGAGGCGTGTACGGCGCGAGGCAGTTTGTAAATTGGTACAACGGGTTACCGTCTGCCGCACCGATGCGGAATAAAGAGATGCACGAGGATATCGTGGACAGATTACAAAATAAGAAAAACGGATCGAACGTTGTCATCGTTGGCGTCGGGAACGTTACTTTGGACTGCGCGAGGATTTTGTTGCGCTCGCCGGAAGAGTTGAAAGAGACGGATATAGCATCGCACGCGTTGGAGGCTTTAGAGAAGGCAAACGTGAATTCAGTGACCATCATCGGTCGACGGAGCGTCGCGCAAGCGAAGTTTTCTCCCAAGGAGTTGAGAGAAGTCCTCAATTTACCGGATTTGGACGTCCAAATTGACGATTTAGAAGTCACCGAGGAAGATATCGAGGAGATGAACGCGTCGAGGCCGAGACGAAGAGCGTTTGAGGTTTTAGAAAAGGCGAAGAAAGAAGGAGCGGCGACAAAATCAGACGTTGACGACGCCAAAGGAGGCACGAGGAAGATATTGCGCGTACTTTTTTTACGCTCGCCGACGGGTTTACTCCCTGAAGATGATACATCCTCGTCGCCGTCGTCGTTAGGATTCGTGAAAATTCGCAAAAACATCCTCCAAGGGCCAACTGGGAATCGACAAGCGACGCTTTCCAACGATCAAGTCAGAGACGAAACGATCCTCCCGTGCGATATTCTCATACGTTCAGTTGGATACGTCGGCGATAAACTCGAACCGAATTTAGTTCCCTCGGATAAGAACGGAACCATCGTGCACGACGGTCTAGGCCGCGTTCGGTACAACGAAGACTCCTCCGCCTCCGCCACCGGTCGTCTCTACGTCTGCGGCTGGGCGAAGCGAGGCGCCTCGGGCGTCATCGCGACGAACGTCCAGTGCGCGGAAGAAACCGCCGAAGCCATAAAAGAAGACATTCTCAACGGTCTTCTCAAACCAGCAACGCGCATTCTTCCTCCTCCTCCTCCGAACACCATTTCCGCTTCCAAATGGTTCAAGCTCGACGCCGTCGAAAGAGGCGAAAACGATCGAGAAGAAACGGAAGAAGAAGATGTAGAAGAAAAAAGCGAGTCCAACAAGAAAGCCGTAAACGTCGGAAGGCGAAAACCGAGAACGAAAATAGTCGACCGCGACCGCGCCTTGGCCATCGTTCGCGCCGCCGAGGCCTCCGCTTCGTAATAATAAAAAACGGCTGATCGTACTCGCCGAGAGCAACGAATCCAAAGAACAACAACGCAAAGTTTCTTGTATCATCCTGTGTATCCCACGTGTCCTGTTTTTTTTGCCAAAATCGCTTTTGTACTCGCGTAATCATCCTTAATCGTGTCCTCGCATAAAGCGCGCGTTTTCACTCCATTTTTGCTTCATTTTTTCTCTGCAGAATTAGTCTAAATGCGTGCATTTTTCTCGTCATCATCAACGACACTACCAACACCGCGTAGCAGTAATAGGAGTAGGCGTAGGCGTCGCACGTTTAGTGACGATCAAAGTTGTTTCCTGAACCGTCGTTTACGTCGTCGTTCTCTCGTCGTTACGAATACTAACAAGAGTACGACTACCCAAACGCTTTTACCGTTGCGCACCTTATCTCCTCCATCTATGAAGAACAACAACACCATTATGAACGAAGTCTCGTCCGTTTCTGCGGCTGCTTCTCGAACAAAAACAGCGACTACGAGTGCCTCCCCGACGAGGGTACCGATTTTGAACAATACTAATCTACCAATCGCCTTTGCGATAATGTTCGGTTTTGGAACCATTTCAGCAGTTTTGTACCCAGCGTCCAAAGCGATGGAAAAAGCGATGCGAGCGACTGAAATCGCGATGAACGAGACGACGAAATTGATGGAACGAGACGCTTTGAGAGCGTTCAACGAAGGCGAGCAAGCGTCGTTAGAGTGGCAAGAGCTCGGGAAAGAGTTGAGAGTGCTTTTGAAGAACATCGAGAGGTGGGGGAAACCGCTCGTGGGTGACGCGAATAGTTTAGAGTCGTTCGATTTGAATTTGCTCGGGGAATCGATGAAGGATAGTTTAGCGGAGATTTTGGAGAAGAGTTTGATTGGTATCGGGGGAGGAAATATGAATAACAACAACAGCAATAATAGCAACAATACGCAACTCGGGGGGATAAACTTGGTGCAACAGTCTATCGATGAGAATTTGTTTAAATGGCAAGACGCCATCACGGACGTCATCGAAGATTTGACCAATTTGAGACTCGAAGCGGCGAGTAAAGGACAGACGGCGAACGAGGAAACGTTGAAAAGGGCGCTGAATCAAGCGAAAGTCGCCTCGGAATCGTTTTTGATTAGTAGCGGTAATAACAGAACGGGCGACGACGAAGAGGAGGATCCGGCGACGAATTTGATTCGAAAAGTATCGTCCTCGTTCGACGAACAAAACGACGATTTCGATATACGAACGCGAGCCGCGAGCGAAAAGTTGAGAGCGGAAAGCCGAGCAAAACAAGAATCCATGGACTCGTTCTGATAAGCTTCTTCTTCTTCGATTCTTTTATTAGTACACATGCACATTGTAAAACACTATTGTACACAGCGGCGGCGGCGAAAAGCAGCCGCGTTATTATTAACATACTCTACATTTCAAATGCTTTTTGTTTCTCGTCGACGAAAGTCATTCTTTGGATCTGGACAATTGATACATATGGTCTTCGGATCTGTTCTCTCGGGATGAAAACAGACGGCTCGAGGAAAATTTTTCTTCGTTCCTTCGTCGTCAAACAATTTCGCGTACTTTGAATGATCTAACGCGATTGAGATTGGATTGACCGTTCTCAACGACACGCCTTTCGGTTCCTCTCGAAATAAAATCCGTCCGTCGTCTCGGTACCAAACGCAATCGCCCGCGTGTTCGTATTGATACGTCCACTGTTTCGCGTCGATGGAGGAGGATAAAGAGGTTTCCAACACGTCCTCGGGTATCCAAATCCCCGATTTCGGCGGCACGCGAGCAAACACGTCTTGTTCGTTGACTATTCTCAAATACCCGTCCATGCAGTAATTATCCTCATTATTATTCGCGTTTTCTTTCTTCTTCTCAAAAAGCGTCTTGAAATTTGCGTCTCCGACCCTCGGCTGCCCGAACGAAATCAGAGACACTTTCGCTCCCAGTTTTTTAATCTCCTCGCTATTCCCTAACCTCGCCGCGCACAACGTCGCCATGGCGCCTCCCAGCGAGTGTCCGGTGACCACAATTCTCGGCGGCATCGTCTTCGATTCTTCTTTTTCTTCTTCTGATTCTCTAATCTTCCTCTTCACTCTCTCCACGACGTCTCTCTCCACCCTCTCTCTCACGATCCCGAACGCGTTCGCGTACCCGGCGTGTACTTTAGCCTCGATATTTTCGTACGGACAATCTTTCCAAACGACTTGCCCAGCTCTGCTGTTTATCTTGCTCTCCCGAAAGAACCCTCTCTGCGGGTTCGGCGTCGTGCCTCTAAACACGACCAACACCCAGTTCGGTTCTTTCAGCGAGACGATCAACGTTCGGCTTTCCGGTTTATTATTATTACTACTACTACTGCTACTCCCGCTACTCCCTTCGTCGTCGTCGTTACCGTCGTCGTCAAAATCCAACCACGTCCTCATCTCTCGTTCTTTCTCTTCGATCACGCATAGAGATAACGCTTTTTGCCTCAACATTTCCGGTTCGTTCGAGATGACGAATTCGAATCCAAACTTGCCCTCAACCTCCATGAGATTCTTCGTGTTACTTTCAGCAGCAGTTTCATCGATTTTCGCATCCAAGAACCCTTTTTGCCCGCAATTCCAATAGGAAAGCATGCTCATGTTCGCGCAGAGTTTCGTTCCGGAGAACGAGAGCGGGTGGAACGAGAGTTGTTTTGGCTTCTTTTTCTTCTCGTTCATGTCGTTATCGTCCTTGGAGGACGGAGAAGAGGTTGACCCCGAGGCGTAAAAACACCGGCGACACAGATGTTCATTCGGACGCAGATTCCGAGCGGTCGTGGTAGTTTTGCGAAACAACGAGGAGAATCGCGCGGTGGAATACGCGCCACCACGCCTGAGAAAGATTCTCGTCGTCATCGTACTCTTTCTCTTTCTCTTTCGGGTCTCCAAAGGTCTCGTCAAAGTCGGTGGATTTGTGGAGGAAATTTCCCCTCAAACACCCTTAAAAGGGACCAAAAAACGGCAATTTTTGCTTCTGCACAAAAAAAAAAAGATCTCGCATGTGATTTAATACACCATATACTACTACTACTACTACTCTCGTAATTTTAAACGCGCGGCGAGAATAGTGCACTCATGAGCAGACGGAAAAATCCACATCCGAAAAGAGCGGTGAACGCGAGGACGGTTTTGAAGGTGGCGAGAGAAGAACCTTTGGTGTTGTGTTCGAAGATTCCTGACGAGGATGATGATTTCGAGGGAAATCATCATCAGATACAAAAAGAAGAAGAAGAAGACGACGACGTAGAGCAATTGCGGAGGATTATGTGCGTGCCGCGTGACGATGTCGTGACGGAGCAAAATCAGATGCGAAAAGAAGAGGAAACTACTTTTATTGCTAAAGGAGTGAAGAGAAAGAGAGGGCACGAGTGCGATGTTTGCGAGAAGGTGTTTGGAAGTCAGGCCGATTTGGCCAGACACATGCGTACGCACACGAACGAGAAACCGTACGAGTGCGATGTGTGCGAGAAGCGTTTTACTCAATCCAGTAATTTGAAAGTCCACAAGCGTGTTCACACGAACGAGAAACCGTATGAGTGCGATGTTTGCGAGAAGCGTTTTCGTGATTCTGGTCATTTGCAAAGGCACATGCGTATTCACACGAACGAGAAACCGTACGAATGTGATGTGTGCGAGAAGCGTTTTAGTCAATCTGGTCATTTGAAATACCACATGCGTATTCACACGAAAGAGAAACCGTACGAATGTGATGTGTGCGAGAAGCGTTTTAGTCGAGCTGATAGTTTGAAAGGGCACATGCGTATTCACACGAACGAGAGGCCGTACGAATGTGATGTTTGCGATAAAGCTTTTCGTCAACTTGCTCATTTGCAAAAGCACATGCGTACTCAACATTAGCTCAGTTGTACTTCTAAGTATACACATACACGTCGTATATTCATCAGCATTTAACCAACCCTAAATTTATTTTATTCAGAATGTTCGTTAAGGGATTACGCGCGCGCTAGAAGAACACACGACGCAGAGCTCGAGACGAGGGAAAGATTCAAGAAAAAGAACGAGAACACATAAAACTACCACGCGCATCATCATGGGTGGTGGTAATGGTGTCGTCCTCGTCGCTGTTAAAGTCGTTCATTTTGTCCCCGCTTTGTGCACTCAAAAGAGGATAAAATGGAGTCAGCGGAAGCACGCGCAAAATCATCATCATTATCATCATCGTTTCTCGCCGTCGTCTTTATCGTCGCCTTCCTCGGACAGAGGAGGAGGAGGAGGCGAGGAGGACGTGTTGCCACCGAAGAGGACGAGCGTGATTTACGGCGTGGACTTTTTGCCCCAAACAACAAAGCCTTTGGCGGAACAACAAGAAGAACAACAAGAACAAGAACCACATCGAGATTCGGGATTGATGCCGACATCATCAAAACCACCGCCGTCGTCGTTCTCATCATCACCATCATCATCCGCGACCCAAACGACGACGACGACGATTCAGACGACGACTTCAGAACAGGAAGAAAAATCGAGAAAGTCCGCCAACGTGATTGATTTGTTCGAACGCGCGGCGTCGCCGATCGGGACCATCGAACGCGCGAAAGCGGCGCTGAACGCCGCGCAAGCTCGGTCGGCGGTGACGTCGCCGATTGAGATTGGTCGGGCGAAAAAAATTGTGGAGGATGGGTTATCTACGGTGAAGAAAAGTGCGGCGAAGACGTTGAAGGAGGTGAGCGATGCGGCAGCAAATGTGGCATCTGGAGTGTCTGGAGGAGGAGGAGCGGCGGGAGGGACGCTGAGAAACGCGCAGAAGAAAGCGCACTCGATTAACCATTCCATTGACATCGACGACGATGCGAACGGCGACGCGACTGGGATGGATTTCTGGTCTTGGACGCCTCCGGAGAGGAAAAAATCCGATACCGATGGCGCGCCGGTGCCTAAATTACAGAAGCAAACGCAAACTAGAATCGAGCAGGCGGTGCAAGTCGCCGAACGCGGCGTGACGCAAACGCTGAATTTAGATTTTCAGTCTCAAGTTCAAGCGAAAGGCACGAAGGAGTTGCCGCTGGCATTTGAAAGCCAAACGGCGACGCAAGCGGACGAGGTGGAAGCAGACCAAAGAGCGCCGACGGAAGCGGAATTCGCGTCCGCGGTGAGAGAATTAGGCGCAGATGGCGAAACGCACGGCGAGCTTTCCGACGGCACGCGATGGTGGCGAGAAGCTGGCACGAGCGAATTAGAAAACGGGCGCGTTTGCGAATGGACGTTAGTGAGAGGGCAGTCGGCGGACGGGTCCGTCGAATGGGAAGAGAAGTGGTGGTCCACCGCGGACGCGTTTGATTACAAAGAACTCGGCGCCGTAAAATCCGGACGCGACGGTCACGGCAACGTCTGGCAAGAATCGTGGTCTGAAATCTCCTGTTCCGACGTCTCGCGAGGTTTCTTCACGGACGCGAGTAAAAAAATCGAACGGTCCGCGAACAAATGGGGCGCCAACGCGAGCGGCGCGGAATGGCACGAAGACTGGCGAGAGGCGTACTGGGGCGACGGCGTCGTCGACCGAGAATGTTTCAAGAAATCGTGCGTCGGTAAAAACGAGATCCCAGAGGACGGCCACGCGTCTCGATGGAACCACAACTGGAAAGAAAAATGGGACGGCCACGGCGGTTGCATGAAAACGAACGATTCTTGGGCAGATCGAGACGTCGGCGAAGACGGCGGCAGCGGTCGCTCCTGGGGCGAGCGTTGGTCCGAACGATGGGGTTCCTACGCCTCTCACGGCCGTCAAGGCGAACGCGAAGGCTCCACCTGGAACGACCGCGACGGTCACAAAGTCAGCAAAGACTGGGGAGAAGAACACTGGCCAGACGGACGAGTGCGCAAATACGGCCACTCCAGCGACGGAAGCGACCACTGGGACGTTTGGGAAGACACCGACGGGTGGTGGGAAAGACACCCGTCCTTCGGATGGGCCGAAGCCGTCAATCACAGTCCGCAGCTCATGGGGATCAAACCCAGGAAAGGTTCGAAAAAGAAAACGAAAGGGAACGAAAAGAAATCGAAGTAGTTCTCGTAAAATCCACCCCAAACACACACCAGTTGTACATTAAAAATAATTAAGTGAAGCTGTTCTCGTCACAAATAATCTCTCACATCATGCGCGCGTCTTTTCTTCTTTCGACTCTCTCTCCTGCGAGTCGTTACCGAACGAGCAGCAGCAGTCGTTGTTGTTCTCCGGTGCTCTGTCGCGCGAAACCTTCTCTTTCTCCCATCAAAGACGATAAGGAGAAGAAGAAGAAGAAGAAATTGAAGAATTCTTCCCCGGCGGCGGCTAAAAAGGTGATGGAATCGAAGTCGTCTTCGTCCTCTTCAGAAAACGACGTGGAGGCACCATCGTCGTCATCTTCGAAAGCAGCAACGACAAATTGGTTTGAAGGTTTAGAAGCCGCGGCGGATAAAAAGTCGGAAACCATGCGCACTCGCGCGCAGTTTTACGCGGAAGAGAGCAACAACAACAGTTTCAAACAGTACTTCGAGTGGGACGAAACGAGAGAAGAGGAAGAGAAGGAGATGAAGAACGGAGGGAGAATGGTAAAGTTTGGAGAGGAAATCGAGGACGAGGAGGATGGGTCGACGAACGCCTCTTCTTCTTGGGGCGAATTCGTAAGCTCTGATGATGTTGAGGAAGAGAGCTTTGATGAAGACGACGCGATTGAATACGACGATTCAGACGACGAGGACGACATCAACGTGTTCACGCCGGGCGGGAAAATGTACCAGTTAGGCGCGGAATTCGAAGACGATTACGATTACGAGAAGGAGAAAATGAAAAAATTGGAACGAGGGAAAGGAATGCCGTCGGAGATGCGGTATTTCGATACGGCGAAGATTTACGTGAAATCCGGGAACGGCGGGAACGGGGTGATTGCGTTTAGGAGAGAAAAGTTTGTACCGAATGGTGGTCCAAGTGGTGGGAACGGCGGGATTGGTGGGGACGTGTCGTTTACCGCGGATGAGAACATGCACTCGTTGCAAATGTTTCGGAAGAAAGTGCACCATCGAGCGAAGAATGGGAAACACGGTGGAGGGTCGAAATGTAACGGCGCAAACGGCTATCACTTGGAGATTAAAGTACCAGCCGGGACGATCGTGAGAGATTCGCAAACGAGAGAGGTGCTGTGCGAATTGTTGGAACACGAAGAAACGAAGACGATAATCGCTGGTGGTCGAGGCGGGAGAGGTAACGCGTCGTTTAAAACGAGTAAAAACAAAGTGCCAATGTTAGCGGAACTCGGCGAGGAAGGCTTGGAGAAATGGATCGAGCTCGAGCTGAAATTAGTCGCGGACGTGGGTGTTATCGGTGCGCCAAATGCAGGAAAATCTTCGCTGTTAGCCGCCGTTTCCGCCGCACGACCAAAGATTGCTGATTATCCGTTCACGACCATCGTCCCGAACTTAGGCTTGGTCGAAAGAGATTACACGCGAATGGTCTTCGCGGACGTGCCGGGTTTATTAGAAGGCGCGAGCGAAGGTTTAGGTTTAGGTTTTGAGTTTTTGAGGCACGCAGAAAGAACGCGGTTGTTGCTACACGTGGTGGATTGTTCCGAGGAGGACTGTTTGCATGCGCACGATGCCATCGTGAGCGAACTGATGCTCTTCGATGAGACGATGTTAGACAAACCTCGATTAGTCGCTTTGAATAAAATCGACGTGAGCGACCAAGCGAGAACGAACGCGAAGAAATTAAAAGAGACGTTAAAACTCGAAGGCGTGGAGTGCTTTGAAATCAGCGCGGTTTCGAAAGAAGGCGTGGACGAGCTGATGTCCAAAGTCGCCGAGACACACAAAATGTTAGGTCCGAGACGGTTAGAGAGCGAAGAGTCGCTCGAGATTGAACAATCGAGAGCGAAAAGAGCGGCAGACGGTGCGCGCATTGAAGATTTTACCGTCGAAGATACCCCGTACGCGTTCGTCGTCAGAGGCACCGCGGTTGAACGATTCTGTCAAATGACCAACTGGGATTACTTTGAAAGCTATAAACGTTTCGCGAGAGTATTGAAAATGAGTGGCATTGAAAAGGCGCTGAAGGAAGCCGGCGCCAGCGAGGGTGATCGCATTTTGGTCGGGAAATTCGAGTTTGCCTGGTCCAACGACCATCGCGAGAAGACTTTGTACACCACTTGGAAAGAAAGAAGAGATGAAAAACCAGGAACGCAGCAAGGGTCTAGACATTGGCCGCATGCGATGTAAATTGTACTTACCTAATTTTTTGTTGGGTGCATTTTTGTAAATATTTTCACCACACGAGTTGTTGTTAACGCATCATGGTACCAACTGGTACCTCATCACAAGACTACACACGCTACTACGAAAACTAATAGTTTTAAACTCTTCTTCCTACTGCTAGTGCTCGTCGTCGACGAGCTCGTTGTGAACACGATTGGAGCGCCATTTTCGTTTGCGTAATTCCATTGGGGAGGCGGCGAAGGGGAAGGTGGTGGAGGCGAAGGCGGTGGAGAAGGCGGCGTTGGTGGAGGGCACTCGTTCGGACAATCTGCTACTCGACTTTCGATTAAATTTGGAGGACACGCGGCGCCGTTGCCACGTTGGGGAGTCGTGATGATTCGAGAGCGAACCTGCGTGTGCGTGGAGGCGTAGCAAGGATCTGCGCATATCGAAGGCTTGTACGCCGTCCAATCGCTCACGACGCAGTCCACGTCCGTGTACTCCGATTGCGCTAACTTTCTCGTGTACCGTTTCTTGCGGATGTCTGTTTCTCGCGTCAGTTCGTGTGATAACACGATATCTTCTTCTAAAGCGAACAATTTCTTGGACACGACATCGAGCATTTCAATAAGCATCTTCTCTTGTCCTTTTGAGGACGGCTTGATATTCGGAGACGCGTTGACTTCAATCAACCACGGAAAATAGTTGTCATCGATGACAAAATCAAATCGTAACAAACTAAAAGCGGTTGTTGTGAACGCGTTGGACAAATACGGCCGAGCTGCTTTAAACGCATCTTCTATGCGTCGATCGATGGTTTCGAAAAGCGCTTTCGATTTTTCCTCGCCCAAGTACCTCGCGAACGCCATCTTGGCCTGAAAGTCTTTACCCGGCGAAGACGCGTTCACTAAACTCGGCATACTCCACGCGTTCGTATACGTTGATTCTACAAACTGGCCATTCGTCGCAAACCGAAGCATGACGTCATTCCATACCTCGTACGTCAATTTCGCCTGTTTCGTTTCGCCATCTAAATAATGCGTTTCCGAAAGAAACACGTATGCGCCATAATCGAACGGCATTCCATCTATATGCAACGCGTTATCGATATATCTCTGGTATATGGATTCACTCTTCTTCAAAGTATCGCCACTCAACATCACTTCGACACCGCCGTGCGTCGGCTTCTTCCGTATTACCGGAACGCCGCCGTCGTCTCTCCTTTCCGGCACAAAATCTAACCCAAGCTCCATTAACTCTTTCTTCGACGTCAACACATCTGTCCCTTGAATGTGATTCACTCTCACGTCCTCGCTCAGTCTCACAATTTCATCTCTCAATCGGTACTCGACGTCGCCGCGCTGAAACGCAAAAAGCGCAGAACAATACTTGATTCCCCCAATCGCATCTTTCTCGGACTGGAATATCTTCACTTCGTGTCCGCTCTTCTCGGACTGGTCTATTAACAACCGCAAGTGCTCGACGTTGCCTTTCTCGTCCCCGATGACGCATAAGGTGGTCTGTCTCGTCTTCTCCGTGCTTATCCCCGTGATACTACGAGCAGCAAGTTCTTCTTGTTTATCCAACTTTAGGGGTTGACGTCGTCGGTCGTCGACGGGGCCAAATGTGACCCCGGCGGCGAGTGAAGAAGACAGACGCGCGAGTAGTGTGAGGATGACATAAAGCGAAAAGAAAATCATCGTTATAATTGGTCTTTTTCAGTGAGACAACGTGGTCGTTTCATTTTACGACGCAAACGCGAGCGGGTTCTTCTTTATTTTGACGAATTCTGTAAAGGAGGATTGTTTTTCACATTTTCCTTTCATTTTCCTATAATCTACGCTCTCACATCGCCCTCTCTCTCTCTCTTCCTTCTCTAACTCTCTCTCTCTCTCTCTCTCTCGAGAATTTGCATCGAATTTCATCGTGGCGTTAAAGTAGTACTAAAACCCGTCTCGCCCGTCGCCGTCCTCTTTCTCCAACTTGATCATATCGTCGATTCGTAAAATCGTAATAGCGGCTTCGGCGGCAAACTTGAACGATTTGCACTTACTCATCGTCGGTTCGAGGACGCCGGCGGCGAGGTTGTCTCTCAACTCGCCTTTGTGTAAGTCTAAACCGTAACCGGCGTAGTGTTTGTCCTCTTCCTTGCCGGATTGAGAGGCGAAGTGGTAGGCTCGTAGTTTTGCGACTAAATCGGTGGAATCCTTGGCCGCGTTGACGGCTAAAGTTTTCGGGATGCACAACAACGCCTCGGCGAATTCGGCGACGGCGAGTTGTTCGCGAGAACCCAACGAGACGGATTTTTGTTCGAGATGAACAGATAACGCGGATTCGACGGCTCCTCCTCCCGGAACGACCGAACCGGATTCTAAGCAACGTTTGACGACGCACAAGGCGTCGTGTAAAGACCGATCGATTTCGTCCAGGAAGTAATCGTTGGCGCCTCTCAAGAGCATGGTACACGCTTGCGAGGATTTGCAGCCTTTAATTAAAATCATCTCGTCATCGCTCACTCTCGTTTCGAACACTTCTTTCGCTTCCCCTAAATGCGTTGGGTCGAAGGATTCGTTCCCGTCCATATCAGATAATGAGCTCAAAACCTGCGCGCCCGTCGCCCGCGCGACTCTCTTCAAATCTTCTTTCGGCACGCGTCGACACGCAATCGCCCCAGCTTCTACGAAATACTTTAACGCCATATCATCGATACCTTTGGTACACAAAATAACATTCGCACCCGCTTCCAACACCATCTGAATCCTTCTCGAGGTAATCGCCGACTCTTCTTCTCTAATTCTTTCCAACTCTTTCGGATCGTTGACTAAAACTTGAATCCCAAACAACATTTTCGTCTTTTGCAAGTTGAAATCCAAGCACGCGATTTTCGCGTTCGACACGTGCGTCGGCATACCTTGCGCCGACCGGCCTAAATTCAGCGCGTACCCATCTAAAACTTCGCTCTCTTTCGCCGATTTCCCGTGCGCCTTCAAAATGTTCACTCGATTTATCGGATACTTCACGTCGCCCATATCGTCGTACGTCTTCACTTTCTCGCACGCGTTCACGACTAAACCGGCGAAGAAATCTGAATCCATCCCAACAATTTTCGAGCTCATGCTCGTCTTTGCCACGTTCTTAATCGTTTCCATTCCTAAATCTTCCACCTTTCGCGCCATGTGTTTCTCGCAATACTTCACGCACTCCTTCGCCGCCAATCGATACCCGGCAATCACCGACGTCGGATGAATCTTTTGTCTCACTAAATCGTTCGCTCTTCTTAGTAACTCCGCGGCTAACACGACCACGGACGTGGTCCCATCGCCAACTTCGCGGTCTTGTAACTCCGCCAGTTCGACCAAAATCTTCGCCGCCGGATGTTCCACCTCTAAAAGTTTCAAAATCGTCGCGCCGTCGTTGGTTATCGTCACGTCGCCGATATCGTCCACGAGCATCTAATGTTTTTAGAAAAGAAAAGAAGAAGTTAGTTTTATGCAAAGGTATAAAACTTCCGCCAAACGTCGAGCGCGACGAAGCGCTTTCAGCAGAGAGAGAGAGAGAGAGAAAAAAACGATCCATCGCGATGATGCCAACGTTGACTTTTTCCCAAATCGAAAACAGAATTTTAACTCTCATACCTTGTCCAACCCAACGGGTCCTAAACTGCTCTTCACGATGTTCGCCACCGCTTGAACTGCGGTCACGTTCGATTGCCTCACGTCTTGCCCGCTCTCGCGTTCGCCGAAGAACACGTCCGATTGTCGCGCGCCTTGCATTTTGATTTTGATGATGATTTGATCGATTGATTTTCTTTTGTTGTTGTTGTTCTTCCGTTGTGTTTGTTGGTGTGTTGTCGTTGTCGTGTGGAGAAGCAAGCGCTCTTTGTTTCTTTTGGAATGAAGAAGAAGAAGAAGAAAAGAAGAACCAAAAAAAAAATGATGAGAAACAAACAAAAAGAGAGAGAAGCCAAAAAAAATTTTCGGAACTGATGAACCAACTTCATTATACTCACAAATGTGAACATCTCATCTTCAAACGAGAAGAACATTCAATTTATTATTCGAGAAACTCAAATATCTTTTTTTTGCTCGATTATTCTTGCGCAAATATTCCCATATCGTGAGACGACCTCTGTCTCAAATGCCACATCGTGTGATGTGCGCGTAAATACTCTCGAGCGAAAATCAACAGTTCAATCGTGTGAACAAAAAATGTGTCGTCAAAAATGAGAAAAATCAGATCCTGTTTTTCTTGTGTGCAACAAAACAACAAAAACACAAAAAAAGAGAAGAAGAAAGCAAACAAACAAAAACAAAAAAAAATTGCAAAAAAGACAGACGCGAAACAACAACACTTGACACAAAAACATTAGAGAGAAAAAAAAGACACACATCTTCTACTGATACGCGTCATGGTGAATACTACTACTACTCAAAAAGTGCTCCTCGTCGCTTTTTCGGTTGGGTTTGTTTTGTGCGAGTATCGTTGGTATCACGCGAAGGAGAAGAAAAGAGTCGAGGGGATTTTTCCTAAGGATGATGATGATGACGGCGTAAAAGTCATCAAAGCGAAGAAGACGACTCCTGCTGAGAAGAAGAAGAAACAGAAACGGGAACAAAAACAGAGCTTTTGGAAAGAAGAGACGGAGGAGAGCGAGAGTGATAACGACGACGACGACGATGATTCCGTGCGGATTTTTTACGCGAGCACGAGCGGCAACGCGAGATCTTTAGCGCAAAAGTTAGGCGCCGATTTAGACCGGACGGTTATCGATTTGAGCGAAGTGCTCGAACCGGAGAAGACGTTCGCGAACGAAGAAGAAGAAGAAGAAGGAATACTAAAAATGGAAAGAAAAAAGGTGCTGAAATGCGCAATTTTTGTCGTCTCGACGACGACTGGGGGCGAAATCGCGTCCGAGTGTAAACATTTCATGAAATGGTGCGAAGAGCAAGCGTACGACGAACGCGCCGGGTGGTCGTATTTGAAGGAGCTCAAATTTTGCGTCTTTGGCGTGGGCGATTCGCAATACGAGGAGAACTTTAATCGAGCGGCGAGAATGATCGATAAACACTTCGCGAGGATGGGCGCGGAAAGAATTTTGAGGAAATTCGACGGGGACGAAAGCAGCGAGGTGGAGATGAAAACGCAGTTTGAGAAGTGGACGGAGAAGTTGAAAGGGAGAGTGTTTCCGCCGACGACGGCGGAGAAGAGGAGACAGAAAAAGAAGAAGGAAGCTGATGAAGAGAATGTAAAAGAAGAAGATGAAGTAGAAAACGACGACGACAATGAGGAGGAGGAGGATGAAGTGGATCGATCGGACACGGAAAGTTACTTTTCTGGATCCGAGGACGATATGGACGTGGAAGATGTCGGGGGCGATGGAAGCGCGCGCGATCCAAACGCGCCGAAACCGGAAATGGTCACTCCGAAGCTTCGCAAAGCGTTGACAAAGCAAGGGTACAAGATTCTCGGGACGCACTCGGGTGTGAAGTTGTGCAGATGGACGAAAGCAATGTTGAGAGGTCGAGGCGGGTGTTATAAGCACGCGTTTTATGGGATCGAATCGCACCGGTGCATGGAAACTACGCCGTCGTTGGCGTGCGCAAATAAATGCGTGTTTTGTTGGCGACATCACACGAATCCAGTCGGAAAGGAATGGAAATGGGAGATGAATCCCGCAGAAGATATCGTGAACGATGCGTTAGGGCAGCATCGCAAAATGATCAACGAAATGCGCGGCGTGCCTGGCGTCACCGAGGCCAAGTTGCAAGAAGGCATGGATCCGAGACACTGCGCGTTGTCGCTCGTCGGGGAACCAATAATGTACCCGGAAATCGGCAAATTCGTTTCGTTACTCCACGAGAAGCGCATATCGACATTTTTAGTCACCAACGCGCAGTTTCCGAAAGCCATCGAAGATTTACCGCCAATCACGCAGCTGTACGTCTCCGTAGACGCGGCGACGCCGGAGACGTTGAAGGCGATCGATCGTCCGTTACATAGCGATTATTGGGATAGATTCGTAGGTTCTTTGAGTAGCCTAAAAACAAAACCGCAAAGAACGGTGTACAGATTAACTTTAGTCGCCGGTTGGAACTTAGCCGAAGCCGAAGAATACGCGAAACTGGTGAAACTCGGCGAACCGGATTTCATAGAGATTAAAGGCGTAACGTATTGCGGCTCGAGCGATAAGAGCGCGAGCGCGTTGACGATGAAGAACGTTCCGTATCACGAGGACGTGGTGAAATTCTCCCAAGAAATTTGTCGATTGACAAATATAGAGCAGGAAGAAAAAGGTGCTTCCTCGTACGAGCTCGCTTGCGAACACAGTCACTCGTGTTGCGTCTTGCTCGCGAGAACGAAAGATTATAAAATCGACGGAGAATGGCACACTTGGATTGATTACGAAAAATTCCAAGACCTGGTCGCCAAAGGCGAGCCTTTCGAAGCGAAGGATTACATATGTAAAACTCCCGAATGGAGCGTGTTTGGTGCGAAAGAAGGCGGCTTTGACCCGAACCAAACTCGCGTGAGAAAAATTAGAAACCATCCCGCGAAGAATACTACTACTACTACTTAAAAGTAGTTGAGAAGAAGTTTGGATACATGAATCGGTTGTTATAATGTTATAATTTTGCACTTAGTTAGGTATATACTACTATCTTTGACTCTCTTGAATCAAAGCGCGATGTTTTTCTACATTCAGTTCCAGCTGCGTCAATAAAGGCTCAACGGCGTTGGGCACGATTTCCTTCAACAGTCCGTACAAAGGCTTCACGGTTTCCTCGGCAAACTTAATCGCCTGCCTCGAAGACGTGATATCCGTTCGTAAAGCCCTGTCCACGTGCGCACCGGTTAATTTTTCGAATCCCAACGACTTCTCCACGTCGCCTTGTTTACAAAACTCTTCCGTGATCAACTCGGCCCATTTCTTGGCGACCGGCCAAGGCCGGCATCCGTTCAACACGTCCGCGCAGTGCAAAACGTACCCCAAGGCTACGTGCACGTCCTCTTTCTTCGCCCACTCTTTGATTGCTTTTTTACCTCTATTTCTCTCCAGTGCCTCTCGAAAATCCTCTATTAACGTCTCGTGTTTGTTCATATCGGTATACAATATCGCCGTCTTCAAAATCTCGTACACGGTTTCCTTCATTTCTTCGCTCCTATTCTTCTCGTCGCTTCTTCTATTACTACTCCTAACGTCGTCGTCGTCGTTACGAAACACCTCGCACTTCTCAAACGCCTCGATCGCGAATTCCACGTGCCCATTCTCGTTCACCGCTTCGTTGTTCCATCTCTTCGCCTTCTCGCTCTTCGTCTCGACTAAAAACAGATTCGACTTCCCCGGATGTCCGCAGTCGTGCGCCACCGCGGTGCATATCAACGCGAACACTTCCACGTCGTCCAACTCTTCTCGCAAACCGTTCCCTAACATGTACCCTATACTTTGCGTGACGTCCGTCGCGTGCGCTCTGTTGTGATAGTCGATCGAGTCTTGGTAACTCGACTCGATTTGAGATACCCATTGTTTTACTTTTCGAGCGAAGTTCGTCTTCGCATTCGCTTCTTTCGTTCTTCTTCTTCTCTTAACAAACAAATCTGGAAGGAACTTCTCGAACACGCGCATGGATATTTTTACCAGAGGGTTTTTCGAAACGCTCGTAAACTTGAATGCGTCGAAGAGATGCCCTCGAGACAAAAGCGCGCTCTCGTCGTCCTCGTCGTTTTCGTTGTTTTCCGACTTTGAAAGCGTGTTCTCGTTCTCCTCCTCTTCCGATGATGATGATGATGATGATGATGTTGGGGCTTCTTTCATTTCTCCCCAAATAAACGCTCTCGAACAAACAACGACGACAGAACAACAATCTCACTTCTTTTTTTACCTTTGCAAAAACTAGTACTGCCAGACGATCATGGTGTTACGTGTTATCTCCTCCTCTCGCGAGAGAGATTTATGCTTTCGTCGTTGTTGTTCTTCTTCTTCTTCTTCTTCTTCTTCGTGTTGTTATGTGTGTGATATCGTTGCAAATCCAATTAAAACCCCGAGAGGATCGAACCCTAAACTCTAAAACCCTAAATAAGAGATCTTGTTTCGGGGAAGGATAAAATCGCTCCTCAGATATTAGAGCTATATAAAGCGCTTCGGACTGTCGCTGAGAGCTTTTTGACATCGCTTTATTAGTATTAATTAGCGCAGAAGCACCAAGAAGCGTTACGTTTTTATATTAAGACGATGATGATGATGATGGCCGCGAACACGATGCACGCGTCGTCGTTTACTACGAATAAGATGAATAACGTGTTGGGGAGATCGTCACGAAGAGGAGCACCATCATCATCATCATCGCGTTTGAGTGTGAGAAGTTCTCGCAACAACAAGGTGAAAAAAAGTAGCACAATGATAAAAGCGGCGATGATTGAGGAGGAAGTCGCTCTGGACGAAGCCCCGTTGACGCTTTTGCGACCGGGCGGGGAAGGCGACGCGAACGAAATGCGCGCGAAATTCGAGAAGATGGTTCGACAGGCGCAGAACGATATTTGCAAAGCGGTGGAGGAATTAGACGGGGGGAAGTTTCACGAGGACGCGTGGGAAAGACCGGGCGGGGGTGGAGGCATCTCTCGAGTGTTGCAAGGCGGCAAGGTTTTTGAAAAAGCCGGGATTAACGTGTCCGTGGTGTACGGGCAAATGCCGCCGGAGGCGTACAGAGCGGCGACGGGAGGGCAAGGCGCCGGGACGGAGACGATTCCGTTTTTTGCAGCCGGGATTTCCTCGGTGATGCACCCAATCAACCCGATGGCACCGACCGTGCACTTTAACTATCGTTACTTTGAAACTGATTCGCCGAGAGACGACCCGGGGGCGCCGAGAGCTTGGTGGTTTGGCGGCGGCACGGATTTGACGCCGAGTTACATTTTTCACGAAGACGTCGCGCACTTTCACGGGACGTTGAAAGGCGCGTGCGATAAGCACGATCCGGAATATTACCCGAGATTCAAGCAATGGGCGGACGATTACTTCATGATCAAGCACAGAGGCGAACGCAGAGGCGTTGGTGGCGTCTTTTTCGACGACATGAACGACCGACCGAAGGAGGAGTTGTTGGCGTTTGCCACGGACATGGCGCAAGCCGTCGTCCCGGCGTACATCCCGTTGGTCGACAAACACAAAGATGATTCGTTCACGCAAGAAGAAAAAGAGTGGCAGCAAATGAGAAGAGGCCGATACGTCGAGTTCAACTTGGTGTACGACCGCGGGACCACCTTTGGCTTGAAAACCGGCGGCAGAATCGAGTCCATTTTGATGTCTTTGCCGCTCACCGCGAGATGGCAATACGACATGCACCCGAAGGAAGGGAGTAGAGAAGCGGACGCGTTAGATGCGTTCATGAACCCGAGAACGTGGTTGGCGTAAAAAATCATCAAGAGACGAAAAGAAGACGATAAAAAAGCACACCCCGCAAAAGCGATACATAAAAAACGAAGAAATAAATACGAGAGAAAAAAAGTGTTGGAGCGAGAAGAGGGCCTACCGAGTAATAAAAAGAGTGAGAGTGAGAGAGAGAGAGAGAGAGAAGCACAAAACTTTTTGTAACTTTGTAACGCCGAAGAAAAGCGCAAACCCACGCGTTTAAAACGTAACAACACGTACTAAGAATCACCGCGCGCAGCAGTACAAAGAGACCCTCAAAAAAACCGCCCAATTAATACTGAGAAAAAAAGGAAGCAAAAGAAGAAAAAGTTTCAAGGGAAAAACGCTTCACACTCAAACCCATCCTTTTGTTTGCTTTTACACGCGCAGTAGACACTCCCTTTCGAAACGGCATCGTAACCGCAGTAAACGACGAAGACGACCTGAAGAGAAGAGGTGTCTTCTGCTTTCGTTGTTCTCGTTGCTCTGTTCGTGAGAGCGCGCGTTTTTTGTAAAGGAAAGAAGAAGCCTTCCATTGAGAGAGGGAAAGCACACGAGAGCGCACATTTCCATATTCACAAACAGAGAGAGAGAGAGAGAACGACGCAAAGAGAGAGCGCAACATGTCCTCCGAGAAAGGCTTAGTCATCACCCCGACCGAACAGCTTCCGTTTAAGTGTGCGTGTTATTCGCGCGTTCTTTTCTTCTTCTTCTTCTTCTTCTTCTTCTTCTTCTTAGGATGACCGAGAGAGATTTCTTCTTTTCCCTTGTTCCTTCGGGGGGGGGAAATTTTATTCGTTTTTTTCCTCTCGTCTCGTCGCAGAGTTCTCTCTCTCTCGATGTCGAAAACGAAAGAAAGAGTGAAAGAGATGCGCGAGCGCGCGACGGGGACGACGCCATCTCTGTTCGTGCCCTTCTTTTCTTCGTCTTCCTCGAAAGAGAGAGTGAAAGAGAGTTAAAGAGAGAGAAATTTGAGTCTTTTTTTTCTCCCCTCTCGTAGTGGGTTCGTTCAACGGAAACTTTTGTTCTTTCTTTGGTCAAACGAGACACGAAAAAGCAGCTCGACTGACATTTTTTATACGAATATTATACAACAGTTGAACTGAAGAAACAAATCGCGACGGACTTAACGGTGCACAACCCGACCTCTCACGACCAAGCGTTTAAAGTGAAAACGACCGCCCCGAAGAAGTACTGCGTGAAACCGAACACCGGCATCGTCCCCGCGGGCGCGACGACGGTGGTGACGGTGATCATGCAAGCGCAAAGGGAAGTGCCGGCGGATTTGGAAAACTGTCGAGATAAGTTTTTGGTGCAAAATACAGTCGCGGAGAAAGGCGAGGGAGACGACGTGCCGGCTTTGTTCACGAAAGACGGGAAGAAGATTCAAGAGACGAAGTTGAAGGTTGTGTTTACCGAAGCCGGCGGGTTGCCGGCGAGCGTGCCGGAAGATAAAGAGACGGACGGAAGCGGGCCGAGTTTGAATAGGTATTTTTCGACGAAGCAGACGCCGAGCGCGGCGAGCGTTGAGAAAGGAGGTGGGAAGAGCGTCAGTTCGAGACCGAACGGGGATAAAGTGGCGAGTTTGGAGGCGCAGATGCAAGCGATGCAGAAGCGAAATAGACAGTTGCAAACGGAGTTGTCGAAATCGATGAAGCCGGGCGCGAACGGGTTTTCGTTTCTTATGGTTTTGATCGTGGCGTTGATATCGTTTTTAGTCGGGATGTATATGAACAAGTAATCGAGAAGAGAGATTTTGGAAAGAGAAGAATAAGAGAAAGGAGAGAGAGAAAGTAAGATTAAAAGAGAGAGAAAGCCGTGCGTTTGTTCGATTTTGTTTTTCTACTTAAAATTCGAACCCGAACGAAACCACCACGAGTGAATTTAGCTTGCAGTTTATATAATAAATAAATACAAATGTGCTACAGTGGCACATGATTTTAATTAATACAGTGGTAGAATTACGCTTACTACTGTAAGTACGTGTATACATCTTAAAGTGTATGATTTTAGAGTCGTTTGTTTGTTACAATTTTATCACAACTCGTTCATTAGCTGAACGATACTTTGCACTTGCTCTTGCAGAGGAGGCGCCTCGCCGCGATCCGCAAATCCATCTTCTAATTCGTAATCGTCCTCGTCAATGCTGTCCATGCTATCGGAGCTTTTATTACTGCTATTGTCTTGACTAATGTTGTTATAATTATCTATGTACGCGTTGCCAGTGGCGGCAACGGGTGTGCCGCCGGTCGCCGCGCCGTTGCTGCTGCTATTTGTTGTTGATACATCCGTTCCTCCAGAGGAAGCGGTATTGTTGGTTGAGAAGTTCTCGTTGGGGTTATACATCGGTGGGGAGGAGGATAGCGATCCGTTATCGTTGGTCGAGTTCGTCGTGAAGAAACTTGAACTGTCTCGTTCGCCACCGGCGGCACCGCCAGGTCGTCCGATGGTCCCCGCAGACGAGGAAGAAGAAGAAGAATTCAAAGAAGAAGAAGAAGAAGAGGACGAGGATGATCTCGACAATCTCAGATTGTCTCTCACCGTCGCCGCTTTCATGCGCTTCACAAACTCCTTAAAGCTGTTAAAGTTATACAGCTCGAACAATTCTCTGGACATTCGAAGAAACGTAAAACACGCCATCGGTGGTAACTTTTCGCCCGTCTTCCATAACTCCACGTCGTCGCCTTCCCCTCGCGCATTTTTAATAACGCGTTCGTACGCGGACCGATCGAAACGACACAAGGCGTTCTCGCCCGCCACTCGCACGTTATACTTTGCCGCTGCGGTTCGAATTTGCCTGAGTAAACCTTCCGGCCCGCACCTTGAAAACCACGGGTGATCGCCGTCCACCATCTCTACGCACGTAAAATTCAAACGCGCGTTGTATTTGGCGCAAATCTTTACGATCGGTTCGTACCCGTCGCGTTCGGGGACAAAATCGCCCGATCGAGTGTTGAAATACCCGGCAGTTAACTCAGCCGCGTGCGAACGGGAGTTGTACCACCAGTGCACGCCAGCGCATTTGATGGCTACGTCAACGCCAGTTTTCTCGTAATCGAACACTTCTCGCGTAGTTTGTAGCGTCTTGTCGCCGTGTTTAACGAGCTCTTTCGCGTACCAATCGAGAAAGAATTGACCGTATTCGCTGTCCCAACTCCCTCGATCGGCCCGAAAGAAACCAGTTTCTTGCGGTAAGTTGTTGTATCCGCCGCAATCGTGCGGACCAGATCCGCCCCATTCGATGCGTCCAACCTCGGCGGCGTGCCTCGCCAACGCGCCCAACGCTCGTTGATCGTAACACTGAAATTCGCCAATCCCCGGGAAACGCCACTGGGAACTGTTCGGTGAACGTTTATTTTCTGGATACGACGGGTATCGCAACTCTCCACACGGTCCACATCCAACCGCAATCTCCGAGATGGTCGATTGCAATAAATTTTCAAACGTATCTCTAAACGACACCATGAAATCTCGATAACACTCTCTCGGCGTCCTTCCTGCGACTGTTCTCGCATCGTCCGCCCACAACGAAATACACTCGGGATTTCTGTACCCGTACTGGTCCGTGAAGAACAAATCTGGATCTTGAATCCCAGACTCTAAGACCCAATCCGGTAACTTGATCTCGTACACGTCGCCGACGTTTGCGCCGCACGCGTGGAAACTCATCACCGCTTGGACTTTCAAACCTAACTTTTCGCATATTTGGAACAGTTCGTAGTACGGGGTCCAATCGTAATTCCTCGGGCGTTTCCTTTCGACTATGCCCCACCAAACGTCCACCATGACGCCATCTACGCCTACTCTCGCCAACGCGTCCAACGCGACTTCTAAAACTTCCTTGTTCTCCAGAACGCCGTCTCTCGAGACGACGTCCAAAGGGAGCATCACGTAAAAAGGAATCGCGTCTCGAGCCCACGATAAATCTCGTTTCTTCCATTTACGAGTGTACCCAGAAGTCGTCGCAGGGGGTTGTATCGCCGGCGTCGCAGTCGTTTCTATTTCCGTCGCGTTCGCATCCGCCCTCGACGGTTCTCCCGACCATCTCGGCTGATCGTCCGACAACGCGTCGTCGTCGTTTTTTTCCGAATCCTCTTCCTTCGTTATTGCTCGGACTTTTGCTCTCGCGCCTCTTCTTCGTTGCAAAGTCGTCGATGTTCCAAAAACATCCGAAGCCTTTAGTAAAGCGCTTTGATGATCATCGTCATCATCATCATCATCAATCTTCTTCCTATTCTTCTCTGGATGAAAAGAAGAAGAACACAAAGAAGAAGAACCAGAGGGAGAACAAAAAAAGCGACTCCTCCTCCGACGCTCTTTATCGCCACTCTTTCGAGAGAGAGAAGGAGGAGGAGTCGAAGATGACGACGATGGGAAGGAACGAGACCACGAAAACCGCTCCATCATCATCATAATTTCCTCGTCGTTTACGTCGTGATTTCACAGCACACAGCGTCTCTCTTTCTCTCTCTCTCTTTAATAGTACGTGTAACGACGAGAGACGCACGCAGACGCGCACTTACGGGTGTAAATATATGTGTGTGTGTGTGTATATGTGTGTGTCGTAAAACGTTCCTTTTTGTATCGAAATTGAACCAATTTTGAGTCAAGAATGAAGAGACCAACTGTTTAGGGTCTTAAACCCTGGGCATGCGCGCAACACCCTCTCGCACACTTCATTCAAATCATCTTCAAATCAGAGACCTTTCGGTGTGCCGCTGCGGTCTGCCGCAAAAAGCGGCAAAAAGAGAGAGAAAAAGAGAGAAACAGACCAGAAGAACGCTTCTCTTTTGGCGAATTCCTCCCTGCTCCTTCTTTTCTCCTTGTTTTATTATAAGGTGCATTGTTGAATTGTGATTTGATTTTGGGGGGACCTTGTGGCTTTAAACCACCTTAATTGCTTGTTCTCATATACATTGAGTAACGTTATGTTCGTGGAAGCATCGATCGTGGTCGGAGCAATCCTGTGCGCCAAAGCTGGGGCGATGACGTACGCGTACGTGTACCATCGGGAGAGCTTCGACCGGCAATGCGCGAACTGCGAAAGGGCCACGAGTGGGTTTGATTTTAGTGGTGGTGGTGGTGATAAAAAGGGTGAGACTGGAAAGGAAACCGGCGACGACGACGAAAGAGGGACGAGCGAGGAACCGTCGGCGCCGAAGCGGATGAAAGACGTAAAGAAAGGACGGAGTTTTAAAAAAATGTTTAGCAGCAAAAAGAAGAAGACGAGTGGTTTTAGAGGTCTCGATGATGACGACGACGCGAAGAAGTCGTAGTTTTATGAGTTTGAATTTTTGCGTTGCTTTTGTTTTGTTTTGAAAATTGCATTTATTATGTATTGCTGCTTATAATGTGCGCGTGTGATTGACGACGACAGAATGTTCGCGTCTTCTTCGTTCTGCGTTCTTGTCGTCGCGTGCTTCTTCTTCTTCTTTGCCTTTTCTACTACTTAATCGTCCGCGGGCATTTCCAGACCTATCTTTAAGATCTCCAAAACAAGTCGTCGTCTGAGATTGACCATGTCTCTTTGGTGGAACGTAAACGCGTTGTTCTTCAAATCTTCGTCCGTGAAACTGGCAATGTTACGAGCGTAATTGAGCATGAACATGCCACAGTCGCTCCCGTTCATTTGCCGGGGGATTTCGGACGGGTACTCTTCTCTCCATTCGCCGATATCCCAATTTTCATTCAACTTGTTCTTCGCTTCGTCGACGACCCATTTGATGAGGTTTCGAACAACCTCTCGGTCCTTCCCCAGTAATGAATCGTAATAGGAAACAACTTTGCGCTTCAAATCAACCACAGCTAAGACCCAGTGAACACCTTGGTGAACCGGTACGATAACTTTTTCGCATTTGATTGGCAAATAGCCCAACTTTTTTTCCGTCGACCATCGACGAACTTTGTTGTAATCGTACTCGCCGTCGTCTTGGAACAGTTTGTTCAAGAAAAACGTGTTAAAGAAATGGCATCGAGGATGACCTTTTGGTCCACACCGTTCTCGTTCGCGACGACCGAGGATACCGAGCGTAAAATTAACGCACTCGTCGTTCAACCACGTGACAGGCGCCAAGGTGTGAATATCTTTACCTTTTAAAGGCATGACGCCTTGCCCGGGTAAGCGCGCGCAAGCGTGGTTGACCAGTTCCCCAGAGTCGTACGCGTTGTCGATTCTTTCATCCTCTTCCGGCGTAGGAAGTTGGTCGAAAACGTCCACCTCTTTCGCTTTCTTTTTCTCCACGATCGCTTCTTTTGCCGCCTCTTCTTCCGCTTTTACTCGATCCTCGGTCGCTTTCACGCGTAACTCTTCTTTCTTCTTCTGTTCCAAGCGAAGCGCTTCTAACTGCGCGCGCAGAGGATCTTTTTCCTCTTCTGCCGCCGCCGCCGCGAAAGTCGTCGTCGCGCGTTTCGCCGCTCGCGCGGAAGCTTCTAATTTCAACTCCGTCGGTGATAACGGCGAGATGTTAAACTTGGTGTGCGTGCCGCCCATTTTCGTTACGGTCGTAGTTGTTTTCGGCGTCGTTACCATCGTTTTACCGGTATCATCCTTTTCATCTAATTCCTCTACTAAGTTTCGTTGCGTTTCGTTCTCGTTCTTTTCGTTCTTTTCGTCGTCGTCGTCGTTTTCGTACGCCTCCGAGGCAAATTTTGCGACTTGCGCTTTGTATTGACTCAACTGTTCGCCTTCTGGAGCGCTCTCGACGAGCTCTCGCGCCGTGCGTCCGATGAGATCTATGTGTTTTTTTCGTCTGCTGAACCTTTTCAAGCCTACGTCGGCGCTGTGCGCTTTGTTGATTTCATCCTTGATACCACCGCTACTGCGACCAGAGCTCGCCCCGACACCCATTTTCGGCGTCGCACTTTTTGTTCTTCGTAAATCTCCAAAGTCTGGAGCCGCTGGAGTAAAATGAGTCGCCGCGATGTTCTCGTTCCGATGAGAAGACGAAGGAGGATTGTCGCTCGTCAGATCAATCACCTCCGCAGGTACTTCTTCTTCTTCTTCTTCTTCTTCGGCGTCTCCCGCCTCTCCGGTCAAATCGATCACGCCGCCACGATTTCCTTCCTCCTTCTCTACTCGTCTTCTTCGTTCAATCTCCCTCAACTCTTCTCTCGTCGCCGACGCTTGCTTCACTAAATCCAACGGCGTGTGCCTCGAAGAGATCGATCTTTGCTTTTCAAACAACCTCTCCTCTCGATCAAACGTCAACGCCGGCTTCCCAAACCCGGGACTACTCGACGTCGCGTACGCCGCTCGACTCGCTTTCGCCGCTCTCGCAAACGTATCGAACGAATTCTCCTCGTTGCTACGAAATCTGAACTCTTCTTCTCCTCCTCTCGAAGAGTAAGAAGAATACTTCCCGGATGAACCGTAATACCGCGAAGCCTTACTCTTATCGCTCAGCGCTCGTCGCCGCTTCTTCTCCTCTTCCGCCACGAACACTTTCCTCCCTACGATCGGTGTCGTCAAGATATCGTTCAACGCGTCCTCCTCCTTTAAATGTCCTTTAAAATAAGAACCGTCGTTTGTGTTCTCGTTCGACGAATATATGTTCCGGAGTTGCGATTCGCTCAGGACTGGTTTTTGAACGTATTCGTTCTTCTCCTCTTCCTCTTCTTCTTCGTCTTTGTCTTCTTTAAACGACGACGACGACTTCAAACGCGGGAACGCGCTCGGTTGAAGCGTTTTCGGCGACGCGTACTGGACGAAGTGACTCGGTTGTTGTTGTTCTCGCTGTTCTTGTTCTCGTCGTGCTCGTACGACTCGTCGTCGTTCTTCTTCTTCTTCTCCTTTTGCTTCGCGTTTTAACGGCGACGGCTTCGACGGCAAATCTGATTCTTTCTTTCGTTTCTTCTTCTCTCTCTTCGTGGTGCGCAAGACGGACAGAATGCGCTTGCGGAAATCCACGCCGCCCATGTGACACTACCGGTGGTAACAAAGGAGAGAGAGAGAGAGATACACACACGCGATGGTCGAAAAAGAAAAGCAAGCGCGAAAATTACGAGAGGAACGTTTGGAATGGAGAGAAAAGGGAACCAAACGAGACAAGGAGCAAAAAAGCAGGCGAGGAGCGCGAAGAGAGTCGAACAACGGAGAGAAGATGTACGGACAACACGTAGTAATAAATAAGCGCAGTAGTAGTGCATAATAAATACATTTCGAATCAAAACGCGAAAATCATAACAACAGCCGACTCTCTAAAATCTTCGCGAACGCCTGCGCGCCTTCGATGTCGCCGCCTTCGTTCTTGCGTATGATTTGAACGATGTCTTTGACGTACGCGTTCATCTTCTCGTCACCCTTTCTTTTACCTCCTCGAAAGGTTTCCAAGGTTTGCACGGCGGTGGACGGCGGGGATATTTTGGCCAAGAGTTTCGCGATCCAGATAATTTTGGATGGTGGTTTAGACTCCGGGTTTTTGGATTCCGTGCCTGGACGGGAGCCTTGCTGCAAGACGGCTCTTTTGACGATGGAGGCGCGCGGAACGCGAGAGATGTTGCTGTAGATTTCCACCGCGCGAGATTCGTTCACGGAAGTGGCGACTTCGAGGATTTCGACGCCGGCGTACATAGCTTTTCGCGAAGAGTACGCGAGGAAGAACTGTTTCCTCGGTTCTGAAGAAGGCTCAGAAGTGGACGGCTCGCTCAATTCGACCGTTTGTCGTCCCGGCTCGCAATTTTCGAGAAGTTTGCACGCGACGGCGTTGTCTTGGATGTTGACTAGAGCGGCGCCGGAGATGGATTTAGGCAAAGTCATGAAGATCTCCTCCGCGAGGTCCGAACCGCGGCGACCACCGTTGGTGTATAAAGTGGAAACCGCGTTGGCGACTGTTTTTGCATCGTATTTGCTGTCGACGAGATGTTGTGCGATTGCAACCGCATCTCGAGAATCGAGGATGGATTGCGGTACCTCTTTCGCGGCGGCGGCGGCGGCCACGACCGGTTTCTTTTCTGCTACTACTTTTTCTTCTTTCTTCTTCGGTCGTTCGACTTCTTCTTCTTGTTTCGGTATAGTCATCGTCGATGATGATGATGATGATGATGATGATGACGATGACGATTGATCGACAAACTTGAGAAACTTTTTATAGTTTTCGTTCCAAAGAGCATCCGTTTTCATCTTGGCGATGGATCCAGAGGCGCGAATAGGAGCCGAGGGATTCGCCGCGACGAAACCACTCGTAGATTTATTCACCGCCGTTTCCTCTTTCTTCGAAGTAACGGCCGCGGAAGCAGTTGTCGTCGCGATTGGTTTGGGAGCGGTAGCAGCGGCAGCGGCAGCGGCAGCGGCGGCGGCTTCTTTCTTGCCGTTCACCGCCTCTCGTTCTTCTTGCATTCTCTTCTCCATTCGCACGCGTTCGTCCTCCAATTCTTTCAAACGTTTTTCCTCGGCTTCTGCTCGTCGTTTTTCTCTCAACTCGGACAAGACGCGCATTTTCTCTTTCTGCTCCTCCGCTCTCTTTTTGCTCAGCTCGAGAAATTGTGCTCTCTGCGCTTTCGCCGCCGCGATGCGTTCATCGCGAAGTTTCTCACGTTCCTTCGCTTTTTCTCTCGCCTCCACCGCCTTAACCTCCTGTACTTTCTTCACTCTCTCCAACTCCGCAAAATATTCGCTCTTTTCTACCGCTTTGCGCGTTTCAAAGTCTCTCTTGTACTCTTCGCTCTCGCGTCTCTTGCGAAGGTTTTCCGCCGCGACGTACAACGCCCCGTCCGCCTCCATCACGTCCGCCATATCCTCCTCTCTGCTCAAATCGCTCTTCTCTAAGGACTCTAAATATAACGCGAGAAATATAGCCGCCGCATTTGCATCTTTCTGCGCGAACGATGTCGCAAACGCTGATCTTCGAGTGTTTTCACTTCGTCTCGTGCTCGCTTCGTTCGATTTCATCTCTTCCAACTTTTGCACGTCCGCGAAATGGTCTCGGTCCCACTTCACTCTTCGTTCCTCCTCGTTCTTCCGTTGGCTTCTCAGCGACTTCGTGAATTCTACGCGCCTCGCTTCTTCCTCTGTGCGTATTTGCACTTCCTCTTTCTTCGCGATAATCGACACCGCTTCGCACTCGCTCGATAACGTGGCGTCAAAGTTCTCTCGTCTCGATTGCACCTCGTAATCTTTAATCGCAAACTCATCCAAAAAGACCGATAATTCTTTCTGAACAAAGTCTCTTCTTTCGCCTTCCTCGTCTTTGACTTTCTCCACCGCGACTAACGCTTCGTTTAGAGTAACCTCGACGCGTTTAATGTCCGCGTCTTCGATCAACTGCAATCGCGCCTCGTCCATCAACATCTTTTCGTGCTGCTCCGTATCCATTCTCAACTTGTACTCGAACCGTTTCTTCTCCAACTCCTGGTTATCCTCGTCGTTAGCACCTTTTCCTCCTTTCAACGCTTTATTGACGCGATTCTCTTCCGCCTCGCGATTTCGTTGCATCTCTTTCACGCGTTTCCTCGCCTCCTTGGCGCATTGCTTCCTCCTCTTCATTACTGCCGATTTCTGCGTCTCCAACTCGCTCTCCAAATCCTTCACCGCTTGCCTCGCCACCACCAACGCATCCTTCGCGTACGCCGCGATATCCTCGTCGTTCTTCTCCAACCGTTCGATCCTCTCTCTCAAAAAACCCAACATCTCCTCCTCCTCCTCGCGCTGCTCGCGCTCGATTTTTTCCAAGCGTTTCCTCTCCTTTTCAAACACACCCGCCAACGCTCGATCCGCGGCTTCGCGTCTCGCGTCTTCCTCCTTACGTTTTTTCGTCTCATCTTCTTGCATCTCGAGTTCCATCGCGTCTTCTTTCCTCCTGCGTTCCGTTTCCGTTTTGTTCGCTTTTTTCAACCGCTCTCGGAACGTTTTGATCTCTTTTTTCATCTTCATCCTCCTCGCGTCCTCGGCGGTTCGCGTTCGTCGCTCGGTGATTGCGGCGTTGTTTAATTCCTCGTTCGAGGAGATGTTGTTTTCGTTCCAGGATAAGAGCAGATCGGTGTTGGTTTCCGACGACGCGAGCGCGACGACACTCCTTCTGATTCTCATCAGAGACGACGACGATGATGATGATGAATTCAAATTCGTCCGTGGAATGTTCGCGCGCTTCTTTGCGGCAACGACAACAACGCGCGAGCAACAAAAGCGCGGGGTGGTGTTGATCATCGATTTTAGCGACGAGGAGGAGACAGAGGAGGAGGAGATCATGTTGTTGTTGTTAATGATGATGATGCCGTGTGCGCTCTATAGATATATACAGAGAGAGAGAGAGAGAGTGCAAAGCTTTTCTTTCCTCTCGAGCGTTCCAAAAGTCGTTCTCGTGCTCTGAGGAATGGCGAGAGGTGTACAACGCTTTCCTTCCTTCTTGTCTGTCTGTCTGAGAGCGAATAAAAGGCAAAACTTTGTGTCTTCTGTCGTTTTCGTGCGCTCTCGTTTTCTCAGAGAGGTTTCTCAGAGAGGTTGGTGTTTTGGACAACACGGGAAGCAAAAAAAGCTTCAGAGAGAGAGAGAGAGAGAAAGAGCGCGAAGGAGAGAGCGCACCGCAAGAAAGACAGACACAGACGCAGAAAGACACAGAAAGACGGAGAAAGACAGAGAGTAGAATTTTAGGACGAGAAGATGACATCGTTCGCGACGACGACGATTCAGACGACGAGAGGATTTCATCGTCACCCCCCGGGAAAATCAGCCGAGAAGAAGAAGAAGAGATGGAGCAAAAGGAACGTGCGAATGATGGCGGCGCCAGGCACGGACGGGAAAACCCCGTACGTGGCGAAAAACACGTTCACCATCCCGCGAGACGAAAGCGGTGTGAAACTGGAGGAAATTAAGCGACGTTTTTTGGACGAGATGCGTTTTCGCGAGGAGAAGATGAAAACGATGCCCGATTACGTCTCGTCGCAGTTGACGGAAATTGGGGCGAACGCGTACGAGTTTTCGCAAGAGTGGAAAACGAAAGAAGGGTTCGAGAGGTGGATGAACACGCCGGAGAGAAGACGATCGCACTTTCCAATCGGGGTGTATCAGTATTTGCCGAAGGATAAGTGGTCGGTGCCGGAGAATTTTGCGCCGGTGATTAAGGTGAAGGACCCGCCGAAACCGCCGAAGTAGTCATCAGTCGACTTTGTTTGGCGCGGAGAAAAACGACGCGGATGTGAGAGATTGGAAGCGAAAGTACTTTGTTGTAATCGAGAGAAAGTTATCATTATTATTATTATTATTATCGATAGTATTACAGTTGCTACTTTCGTTTTATGCTCCAACGCGTCCTCGGATGATATCGAGCCATACTTGCGTTCCCCACGCCGGGATATCATCATCGGTCGTCGCGCGTTGTTGTTGTTGTTGTTGTTGTTGTTGTTGTTGTTGTTCTCGTTGTATTTGCGGAGGTGGTGCGGCGAGAGAAGGTGAAGCAGACTGCGCCGCCGCGGATTCGCCCGCGACCGCACCCGCTTGCACTTTCTTTTGTTGGTTCAATTCCTTCTCTCTCATCGAGAGATACTCCGCTCGATCGTACGGGTCCATCTGGTCCAAAGCCGCTTGCGATAAGCCTCCGTCTTCTCCCATCATCCCGCCGCCGGTGAATATCTGCCACGTGGCATAGCAAATCAACAACGTCGGCACGAAAAAACCAAACGTGGCTACCGCTAAAACGTATTTGACGAATTCGTCTTTCGATAACATCCCCGTGCTTTCGTCGCCCATAGCTTTGGTGAACGATTGGTACTCCAACTCAACAACCGTGTCTAAAAACCACGACCATTCGCCAACATCTGGAGGCGATAATGCGTTATAAAACATTGTCGCCGCGATATCTTCCGCCATTCTTTTCGCCTCCAAATCGTCGTAAAAATCCGCCTCTTCGTCGCCCGCCCACGAGTTGTTATTATTGTTGTTGTTGTTGTCGTTGTCGTTGCCACTCGCGCCGTCTTCCGTTTTCGAGGAGGACGAAGACGACACCGCGTTGTACCCTAACTTTTGCAAAGACTCCGCGCGTTCCGGTGACATTTTGCTACTGCTGCTACTACTACTACTCTTCTGATTTCTATTGCTCCACCTATTATTTCTACTTTTCTTCGGCTTAAACTCCTCCGTTCCGTTATCGGCGAACCTCCAATCGACTTTGTCCTCCCTCCTCACAATCTCGCCTTTCCCGTTCACTTTATACGTCGTCACTCCGTAAATATACACCGACCCGAACGGATCGTCCTCTTTCTCCTTCTCCAATTCCTCTTCCGTCGCTAAGAAAACTGCCCTATCCATCTTCTTCTTCAAACTCACGATGCTATCCGACGGTTTCGCTTTTTCCAGAAGCGTGTTCGTAAACTTTCTCTTCTTCGCGCTTTCCGGTTTCCACGTCGCTTTCCACTGAAGCAGTAAACTCCCGGGTTCGACCGACGCGCTTCTCAACGTTTCGAACTGAAACTCAAATTTAGATTTCTTCTTCTTCTCGTCGTCGCTCGAAGACCAGTGTTTCATTAAACTCGCCACTTCCTTCTTCCCTCGCACCGCGTACACGTCGTTTTCGTACTCGCACTCTTTCGCCAAAGGAACAGAAACAACTCCTTCTTCCGACGAACAGTCCACGAATGGTAATCCCGATCGAAACCTTCTGTCGAGCTCGTTCGTCGCTCGTATCATTCTCTGTAACGAATCGTCCACGCCAACCGTGGTCCCTCCGGTCAGTTCGTCGATTGAATTCGCGCGGATGATTCTTTTTCTCGTCGCCGTTGTCCTCCTTCGTCTTCCATTTGTAGTCGTTTTAGTCGCACTCGTAATAGGTTTCGAGAAAGATAAAAACGAAGACGAAGAGACAAAGGATTTCATCGTCATCTTTCGTGTTATTCTCTCTTTATTCTTCTTCTTCTTCTTCGATCTCTCTCTCTCTCTGCACTCTCTCTCTTTGAGTCGTTTTTCTGTTGTTTGCGTTCGTTTTTGGATCTCCTCGTGGGATCTCTTCGAACCCTAAATAGCTACAAAGCCCTCTTCTTAGGGTTTCAGGGCTTTCCCTCGTGGCTTCATCATCATCATCATCATCATATATAGAGCACACATATAAATAAATAACAATCATGGTGCAAATGTCACAAAAAGAACAAGACATCCAGATGATGTTGGCGGCTGGATGCCACTTGGGGACCAAGAACGTCAACTTTCAAATGGAAAGATACGGTAAGATTTATTCTTGATGCATTGCATCACACGCAAAGAGAGATTTGTTTTTTTTCCTCTCTCGGGCGTCTTTCGCGCGATTTTGAGGAAAAATAATATTGATAATAACAGCACGACGCGAAGGTGGAAAGCGAGTTTGAACGGTCGCGATGCGACCTGTTCGTATTCCTGCGCGCGGATAACGTTGCGATGATGACAGTTTTGTGTTGGTATCATCTCTCTTTTATCGTCATCATCATCATCATCATCGGTCTTTCTAGGCTTAAAGTGGTTTATTCACATCTCTCTCTCGTCTCTTTCTCTCTTCATTTTACAGTGTACAAGCGCAGAAACGACGGCATTCACGTGATCAACCTCGGGAAAACGTGGGACAAGCTCATGATGGCTGCACGCATCATCGTCGCCACGGAAAACCCAGCGGACGTCATCTGTCAATCTGCCAGACCGTACGGTCAAAGAGCGGTTTTGAAGTTTGCGCAATACACGGGCGCGAAAGCCATCGCGGGGAGACACATGCCGGGGACGTATACGAACCAGATTGACTCTGAATTTAGAGAGCCGAGAGTGGTGATCATGACGGACCCGAGAACGGATTCGCAGCCGATTTCTGAGACCGCGTACGTGAACTTACCGGTCATTGCGTTTTGCGACACGGACTCTCCGTTGCAATACGTGGACGTCGCGATTCCGGCGAACAACAAGGCGAAGCATTCCATCGGTTGCTTGTATTACTTGTTGGCGAGAATGGTTTTGCAAATGCGCGGTTCCGTGAGCTTACAAAACCCGTGGGACGTCATGGTGGATTTGTTCTTCTACAGAGACCCGGAGGAGTTGGAAGCGAAGGAAGAGGAGCAAGAAGCGGCGAAAGCGGCAGCCGCGGCGACTGGTACGGAAGGGGCTGGGTACGACGCCAGCGCCGGTTACGCGCAAGACTCGTGGGACGAGCAACAAGGCGGCCAAGGCGGGCAATACGCGCCGGTGAGTGGCAACTGGGACCAAGCGCCGGCCCCGACTGGATGGGATCAGCAACAAGGCGGCGACTTTGGCGCTGGGTATGCCCCGAGTGGCTATTAATAAATTCTTCTTCTTTTCTTGAGGAGGATATTCTACCGACTTTTAAGATGGGTCGATTACGCTGGAGACGTCTGTCTAATGGGAATAGATCACTTAGAATATAGAGACAGGGCACCATCTTTAATCATCAATATATAACTACTTTACACGTTGTATTGAATCTCTTTCATGAGTTAATATAAAATTACACGCAGCACTATTTGTTCTAGTATTATCTATTTTAGCTACTGTATGCGTATCTATTTCTATTCTAATACAACGACGACGCGTATCCGCCGCCACCGCCGCCGCCGCTATAATGACCACTGTTCGCATTCCGACAACTCTTCACCGCAATCATCACCCTCTCCTCGAATAACTCCGCCTGTATTGGTTGTTCTAACTCGTAAAACGGATTCTTCATCGCGAAATCCGCGTACACGTCGTACACTCGTCTCAGCAGTCGTTCCACCCCAATCGCTTTCTTCATGCTGCAGACCATAAATTTAATCCCTGTTTTCGTTTCAAAGCAGTGCAAATCAAACGTGCTCGTTTCCAACAACTCGATTCCTGAACTTTTTTTCACCGGAGAGACGGAATTCGTTCGCGATATCGCGTGTAACGAGTGCCACACGGACGCCAAGCGCAACGTGTCGTTGATGTCCAACGTGTTTTTGTCGGAGGAGTAGTTTTTGTAAAAGATTAAACCGCCGGATTTGTTCACGATCCAGACCGAAAAGACCGGAGAGGAAGAAGAAGAAGAAGAAGAAGAAACGAGGAACGAAGCGCGACCAGTGAAATCGACCCCGACGTCTTTCTCGCCTTGGCTTCCGTCGTCGAAGCGCGTGGATTTACTCATTTGTTTTCTGTGGAGGAAAAATGAATCAAGAGAGAGACTTTTCAACCACATGAAAATTTAGGGTGTTAAACCCTAGTATGGGCTCAAGCCGCCAAAAGTCGCCTCCGTCCGCTTTCGTCTCTCTTCACTCTCGTATTCGTGCGAGATCTTCACGCGAAAACACTCGACGAGACGACACTCTTTTTACTCACCACTCTTTCGAGATGATCAGCGCTTCAAAATGCGTTCAATGCACTCAGATCAGATCTTCTTTCTCTCCCGAAAGAAAGGATGAAATCTATCAAAATCGTTTGAAATCATCATCGAATTCGGGAAAGACGTTCCGTTTTTCCAACCGACATGTCTTTCTTGCGAAGAAGAAGAGAAACAACGGAAGAACTTCTTCGAACAACAACACCAAAACCGTGATAGTTTCGGCATCATCGAGTAGTAATAATAATAACAGTAATCGCAAGTACAACTTCTCCGCGGGCCCGGCGATGTTACCGTTGGACGTTCTCGAAGAAGCGCAAAAAGATTTGGTCGATTACAAAGGCACCGGAATGTCCGTGTTGGAGATGTCCCATCGAGGGAAAGATTTCATGTCGATAGCGGCGAAAGCGGAACAGGATTTTCGCGAGTTGGTGAACGTGCCGGAGAACTATAAAGTTATTTTCGTGCAAGGCGGCGCGTCGACGATGTTTGCATCGAACGCGTTGAACTTATGTCCGACGGGGAAGGAGAAAGCGGACTTCGTGACGACGGGCGCGTGGTCGAAGAAGGCGTTGGGGGAGGCGAAGAAGTTTTGCGACGCCGGAGAAGCGGCGACGAGTAAGGAGAGTAATTTTTCAACCATTCCGGAGAGAAATACGTGGAATTTAAGAGACGGGGCGAAGTTTGTGCACATTTGCGAGAACGAAACCATCGGTGGGGTGGAGTTTAAGGAAACGCCGGTTGGCTTGCCGGACGGCGCCGTTTTGGTCGCGGATCACTCGTCGAACTATTTGAGCAAACCGATCGACGTGAATAAGTACGGGATTATTTACGGTGGAGTGCAAAAGAACATAGCGTGCGCGGGTATGGGGATTGCGATCATTCGCGAAGATTTGATTGGCAACGCGGCGCCGAACACGCCGACAATGTTGGACTTTTCGACGCACAGCGAAAACGAGAGCATGTACAACACGCCGCCGTGTTACACGTGGTACATTTCCGGTTTAGTGTTCGCCAAGTTATTGAGGGAAGGTGGTTTAAGCGCGATGGAAAAGAGAAACCAAGAGAAGGCGAAGGTTTTGTACGACACGATCGACGCGTCCGCTGGCTATTACAACTGCCCGACGGATTTGAAATACAGATCGATGATGAACGTTCCGTTTACGTTGGCGAAAGGCGGCGACGTGGAGAAGCAGTTTTTGAAAGAAGCCAGCGACGCCGGATTTGAAAGCTTGAAAGGTCACAGATCTGTAGGAGGTGCGCGAGCGTCTATTTATAACGCGATGCCGAAAGAAGGCGTGGAAGCGTTGGCCGCTTTCATGAAAGACTTCCAAAGCAGAAACGCTTAAAGAAGTATGTTGTAGAGGAAAAATGCGTCCGTGTTTTGTTTTTGGGCGCGCGAGCGTGAGTGTGTGTGTGTTTGTGTGTTTGTGTTTTGTTTGTGTGTGAGTAATAAAACTTACTAATTTCTTCTGTTACATCATCGTGCTAAAACTACTTCTACGCGCATCTACTACTACTACTACTACTCTATGGCTACCACCGGTAGTTACGACGACCGCCACCATATGTCGTTTTCGGCTCGGAACTCGACGCCTTTGGGACCTAAAGACGTCTCGGCGTTTATTTTTAAGCTCAAGGCGTGTAAACCAATCTTTTCCTCCGGTTCTGGAACTCTCGGAGGAGCTGTCTCACCATCGTTAGCGTTCAAGTACAAACAATCGTTTATCAGAGCTAAATTCTCTTTCGAAAATTGCGCTCGAATCTGGTGCGTCCGACCGGTGATAAGTTTAACCGTATTCTCGTAAAACGTCTTTCCATTCACCGCGACCGGTTCACTTTTTTCCACGCGCAATATCGCCACGTTAGAAGGAATTTGCGTCTTATTTTTCAAATACGACGCGGTATCGTCTTCTGACAATTTTAACGTCTTCATTTTTACCGTCCTCGCGCCTTTCCCAATCGTTCGTTCCGACGGTTCGTACTCGTGCGTCATCAATCCAATTTTCGCGGGATTTTCCGTCAACGCCAAATACTGCTTCTCCACGAAACCGTCTCGTAATATTTTCGAGAAGATACCGGCGGCTTTGCTATTTTTAGCGACAACCACCACGCCACTCGTCGTCACGTCTAACCTGTGCGTCGGGAACAACTTCGTCGCTTCGTCATCATTTTCGTTACCTACTCTCAGCGCCGACCAAACGCAACGGAGCACGTTCTCCTTCGCGTTGTCCACCGAAGGAGAAACGGGTAACCCGGATGGTTTCATCACGACCACAAAATCGTCCGTTTCCTTCAAAATGCAGTCCATCCATCGCGTTTCTCCCGCCGCAAGAAACCGTCTTGGATTCACGTGCGCCCGCACGTAATGTCTCGAACCCGCCGGTAATATGACATCCGAGCGTATTCGTTTCATTTTGTGCTTAACTGTATTCGGTTCCAACTGAAAATCCTCCTCGAGCTCGTCCGAGATGTACACCGCGCCAAACTCGATCAACGCTTGAAAATACCGTTCGGTGACGTCTGTGATTTCACCGTGCAACGCTTCGGAAAGCTTCTTGTTGTTCGAGAGCGATTTGAGGTCGCAGTGTTCCACTCGAGCTGGACGTTTCTCGCTCGGAATTTCTGTTGTTGTTGTTGTTGTTGTTCCCGTATTCTTCAAAGGGACCGACGATGATGATGACGACGATGCTATTGGTGACGACGAAAGCACCGAAAAAGTCCTTCGCCTCTTCTGCGCTCTCTTTGTGACGAGTAAAGCGAGAGCGCGTTTCGCGGGGGACCCCGCCGCTCGGAGGCAAAACATGTCTCGTTGAAACGAAATTGTGGCGAATTTTTTTCTCCATTTTATCCAAAACAGTTACGCTCGCAAAACGGGATGTGGTCGTCGTCGTCATCATCTCTGCTATCCTCGGCGACGACGACGACGACGACACGAACGAAATCGAAAACGACCTCGGTTTTGGTCCCACAAAAAAGAGGAAGGAGGAGGAGGAGACCTTTCGTTCACGTCGTCGAAAATAAAAACCGAATCGCGTTCACGAAATTGGAGTTGTCGGAAAACGAATCTTCAACTGTTGTAGTGCGCTTGCGCCAATCGGACGAACGATTCGAACATCTTCGCCAGGTTTTGAAAAAAACGAACAAAGGCGACGAGTTTAAAGCGACGATTTTGAACGAACGCTTAGCGACGGGAAGAATTCTCTCTTACGACGACGACGACGAGAGAAGTGTTTTGATTGAAATTTTGAGCACCAAAGAGGAGGAGGCAAAGGAAGAGAAAATGGTAACTGTTTCGCTGATCCTCGCGATGCCGCGGCCGAAAGTATTGCGACGATTACTCTCCGTTTTCGCACAGTTCGGGGTAGAAAACGTGCACATGTTCAGCGCGGAGAAGACGGAGCGGTGTTATTTCCAGAGCGAGGTGTTGACGGAGGACGTTTTGGTTCGAGAGTTTACTCGCGGCGTAGAGCAAAACGCCTTGGATTTCAAATTTCCAAACGCGAGCAAGTGCAGGAATTTGAACGCGGTATTGGAGGCGCTTTTATCGTCGGGAGACGAGGAAGGTAGGAAGGGAAGAGAGGAAAATATCGCGAAAAGAGTGAACGGAAAGAAAGGTGCGAATTTTGAATGGTTGTTGCGGTCGATGAGAGATGAAGAAGAGGGAGAAGGAGGAGAGGAGAGAAGACGAATAAATTTGTTGGCGCATCCGTCGAGCGCGAGCGTGTCCGTTACCGAGGCACTTGCTCAAGAGAAGAGCGCGATTTCGACGAATAGAGTCGAAATACTCTTAGCCGTTGGTCCCGAAGGTGGGTGGAGCGAAGAAGAGGTGCGAACGTTTGAGACTTTCGATTTCGTAAACGTCGGACTGGGCAATCGCGTGTTCACCACCGACGTGGCGACGATCGCCTTACTCTCCTCCATCAACGAATACGTAGAATATAGTTTATAGTTTTTTTAATACAAAGTAAGCAGCGCGTACAAAGAATAGAGCAAAACCATCGGGTAAAACACCACCAACCGTTTGCCTTCGCCGCACTGACCCATCCCGTGTAAAAACAACCCGCTCGATTTACTCGACGCTTGCAAAATGCAAACACACGCAAACGCCAAAATACCAAACGAGTTTGTCGTTCCGGAAAAACTACCACCGCCACTACTACTTTTACTACCATTACTACTACCTTCACTATGTACGAACGCTTTCACCACGCTCAAAAATAAAATCGACGTCGCGTTATACCCAATCACCGACGCCGTTCGACTCAAACTCAAATTTTCCCCGGCGTCGTTGTTATTCTGCGCAGTTAACTGATTCAACAACCAACACGTCAAACCGCTCGCAATCGCCGACCACCCTAAAATATACCCGTAATGCCCCTTCCCTTGAAGCGCGTGCAAAGTAGCAATCAACCCAAACACCACCAAAGGCCCGGCTAAATCGTCATCCTTCGACGTCTCCCGCGTGTGTTTCTTTCGCATCGGCAGCGGATTCATCGCGCTCTTCGCTCGCCGCGCGATTTGCGCAAAGTCAACCCCCAACTCCTCCAAAAGCGGAGGTTCGTCCGGGAAACCGCCGGACCAGGACACTTTCCCTCGAAACCCGCGATTTCCAGAGGAGGCTGCCCCAGACGACGACGTCGTGTTTTGCACGTTCCCGAAACTCTTCGTCCGAGTGAACAACGCCGCCCATCCGCCGCCAAAACCGCCGCCCGCGCTCGAAGAAGGTTGATTTTGTTGAAACGATGATGATGTTGACGACGGTTGGTGGTGGTGTTGGAAATTCTGCGAGGGCGGAGGAGGCTGGTACCGGCCACTCCCACCGTCCAAAGACGATCTCTGATTATGATGGTGTTGTTGTTGAGACGATGATGATGGTTCAGCGTTGTACGGAACCTCCTCCGACGAAGGAGGCGGCGCAAACGTCGACGGCATGAATTGCATCTGTTGTTGGTGGTGTTGGTGCAATGGATTAGTATTCGAAGGATTTGGATTTGGAGGAATAAAAAGCGACGGTTGTTGTTGTTGTTGTTGTTGTTGCATCATCTGTTGTCTTTCTCCTCCATCTCCAATGCTACTACTACCACCGTGAACACCACCACCGTGTGGTGCGAACGAAGGCGGTTGTTGTTGTTGTTGTTGTTGTTGTTGCATGACTTTTATGTAGAAGACATGCGCGCTTTCAAGAGGCAACGTTCGAAAAACACGTTTAGGGTACCAAAATGAGACCCTAAATGCGTTGTCCTTTGAAAGAAAGAGAGGCCAACACTCGTCAATTTTCACGCGCATTTATACACGTAGCAGAGACAAAATGGTACGTCCTAGTTTCTTTTTTCCCCGCCTTTCATCGACGATAACAACGTAACTCTTTTACGCGCGATTCTCTCGAGAGACGCGAGGAATGACGTTCGCGTTACAGAAAACAAAACTCATTGTTTAGAGAGATGATTTGCGCGATTTTGGTCGTGTTTTTTCCTCTTGGGCGAGAGAGAAGGGCTTGATTTCTCTTTTCGCGCGCGGAATTTGCGCCTCTGTTAGTTCCCTGTTAAACGCGTTATCTCTCGCTCAAAGAGGAATCGCTTTGTCAGTTGGATACTTTTCAACGTGGACGCGTCGAGCGCGCGGGAGGAACGCGTTCGCATACCTTTCTCTCGTCACGTTTTGCAACTCTACGCGTATATGTTGGTTTTCATTTGCTCACCGAATCTCTCTCTTCCTTTCTCTCAAAAAAAAAAACAGCCGTCGCAAAAAACGTTCAAAATCAAGAAAATCTTGGGCAAAAAGCAAAAGCAAAACCGCCCGATCCCGCAATGGATTCGCATGAAGACCGGGAACACCATTCGTTACAACGCCAAGAGAAGACACTGGAGAAGAACCAAGTTGAACATCTAATTCATTATTATTACATATAGATAGAGAGGATTTCTTAGTAGCGAACGAAAAACGAATGTAGTCATAGGTTTATTACAAAGGAGTATTACAACACATCCAAAGCATCGAGCAAAAACACTCCTTCTTTTTCTCTTTTCGTGCAATGAATAAGAACGTTTTATTTGGGGTGTATAAAGTTTGTTTGGTATTACATCAGCTTATTATAACAAAGTTGCGCGCGCGCTCGTTTCAAATTCTAAAACATCACGGGTGAAATACTCTCTAATAAAGGAGCTCTTTTCCCTCTTCTTTTTATTCATCAACTCATTATTCTCTTTCATCTTTTAAACTAAAATCTCTTTTGTTATTACATTCTTTCGCATTCGTATTAATAGCGGAGTATTATTATTCGCGAGAAAACGAGAGAAAAAGGGTATTATTATTTCCTTCGTCTCTCCCGCGTTCTTCTCGCTCTCATCACTCGTGGTTCTTAGGCGCGTGATACGCCGAGTTCACCGCGGTGTTGTTGTTGTTGTTAAAACTATGGACATCCCACCTCCCTCTGCTCTCGTCCATGCTCGTTCTTCTCTTCGTCTGCGAGGAGTTATTGTTCGTGGTAAACGTGCTCGCATCCGACGGCGGCGACGTCCCTAAACCCGCCACGTCTTTCGCTCCGAGCACTGGTTTCAGCATCTTCTCTTGTGATGAGTCAGCACCACTTTCAACAAAATGAGAAGAATTTTTCTCTGTTTCAACAACTTCTTTATGTTGTTGTTTATTCGACCCTCGCGACCAGTAGTCCGCGCTGTCGAAATGTTTCCGGTCGGACACGATCAGGTTCTTCTTTGGGATCATCCCGCCGTATTTCGCTCGTAGTTTTTCTTCTTGCTGTTTGAGATGATGTTGATCATCTGCGTTCGACGATGCTTCCATTTTTTTTTTCTTTCCTCTCCCGTAAAAATATCTCACAGTAATTTTTTCTGTGTTTTTGTTGTTCGTGTGTCACTGTGTGTATATTATATATCACACGAAAGAAAAAGACGCAGAAAGAAGGCAGTGATGCGTTGTTGTTGTTGTTGTTGTTGTTGCGTTTGTTGCGCTCGAGTTTGAAAAGAGTATATATGTGTATACACACACACACTCTCTCTCTCTCTAAAGTAAAGAAATTGGAGGAAAAAAGATCAACAGTTCTCGCTATAAAAAAAACGAAGAAGTATTTGTATCTTAAAACAACCGCCTTTAGGGTTTAACGCAAACAACAATTTTGGTGAGAAACAAGCCAGAAATCGCGGGTTCGATCCCCGCCTCAGTCATCCTCTCTCTCTTCAACAACGACGACTTGCTCTCTGCGTAAGTAAGGCTGTGTGGCAAAGTGGATGAATGCGCTGGTTTCCGATTACACTCTTTTTTTTGTTTGTTTGTTGTTTGTGTGTGTCTTTTGTGTGTATTTTTAGGGGAAACTTCCTCACAATTTTAAAATAATACAACCACGAGAGACGAACGAAACGAGACACACTTTTACGACGGAGTTGGTGAGATGATGATGCGATCATCGATCGTGCGGTGTTCCTTTCCATCTTCCTCTTCTTTTTCTTCCTCCTCGCGTTTACGACAGAAAGAAGAAGAGAGAAGAAGCAGCGCTGCATTCAGAAGACCACCAAGAAGAGGCCGTTTGGTGCGACAAAACATGGGAAAAATCATAGCCGAAGACAGCGAAGACGAGGAAGACATGTCCATTCGATCGTCGACGATTACCATGGACATGCTAGAAAAAGCGGAGGATCAGTTTTGGGAGGAGTCCATAGATACCGGGGAAGGGTCGTACGACGATTTCGACGACGATAGGAGTGATGTGGAAAAGGAGGATGACGACGACGGTTTAGGCGAAGGCACGGTTTTATTACGAAGAAAAAGAAGAAAAAATAATAGTAATAGTAAAACAAAGGAGGAATCAAGAGCGACGAGAACTTTAGAGAACTCGATTTTACGCGCGAGACAGTTCGCGTCGACGGAAAACGCGCGAAAGATTGTGCAGGAAGGCGAGAAGGCGCGCGTGGTTGCGCGATCGACGCTGGCGCAATCGAGCGAAAGAGCGGCGGAGATATCGAAGCAAGCGGTGGAAAAAGCAGAGTTTGTGAGGAGGCAAATAGAGGCGGTGCCGAATAAGAAAGAGATTGTGAGCGCCGCGGCGGCGGCGATGGCGGCGACGGCGGCGATTTCGACCGTGTTGGCGGAACCGTTGATGACTATGGCGGGGTCTATCGTCGCGTTTTCGTTGGTGAAGAGTTTCGAGACGATGGACGAACAGTTAAGACAGAAACAGAAAGAAATCGAGACGAAGAAGAGAGAGGAGAAGGTGGATTTGTTGATGAAGACGAAAGAGAGAAAAGTGGAGACGAGAGTGGAGGTGGTGGACGCGCCGTTGGAGGTGGTGAGCGCGGTGACGTCGTCGACGCCGCCAGTCGAAGAACGGGTGAAAACGACGAGAGAGGAGAAAAAAATTGTAGAAAAAGAAGAGGAATTATTAGGAGCATCGGCGGCAGCGGCGACGACGACGCAGCAAGCAACAACAACACCAAGATCTAGAACAGCAACAAACTCCGCCACGAGCGGTTTCGTTTCCCAAATTGCCAACGAAAACGAAACCGCCTTATTCGAAGCGCGCAAAAAGAGAGAGCAGATTTTGAACGAGATGGCGCAATACAACGACGCGCCGGCGACGACGAAGAATGGGAACACAATGCGCCCGGGGAAGTTGGCGGAAACGACGAACAACAAATACTTCGCCAACCGCGCGACGAAACGCACCGCGGACGTTTTAGGCTACAGCACCACGCCTCCGCAAAACGTTCCAACGGATGCGCAAAAAGAACAACCACCGAAAGCGTCGATGACGTCACCGTCACCATCTTCATCGGAAAAAAAGAAACGAGACGACGATACGAAAATCAGTCTCTTCGCCGCCTTCTTCGCCGTGTTTACCTTTCCGTTTACGCTTTTGCTCGAACTCTTCAGAGCGTGCGTGGAAGTCTTGAAAAAGTACTTCTTCTCATCAAGCAGCGGAGAGGAAAGAGACGCCGGAGAGAGAAGTTAAATCATCCGATTTATAATAATATTATTAGCGCTGTAATAATCAACAACAACGCCGCGCGCGCGCACTATCCGATCTGTAAATACGCGAAAACGAGAACACTTTTGACATCACAACACGTTCGCATCGCGACGACGAACGTAGAAAATTCTGTTGAGACTGCTTTCTTCACTTAAAAACGCCCCTAAAACTAAAACGGAAAGAGACGACGACGACGACGTTGAGAAGAGACACTCCTCCATCATGAGCGAACAAAAGTACACCCCGAGACTGCACTCGAAGGACAACCCTCCCGGCGCGCCCACCGTCCTTTTCCACACCACGCTCGGAGAGATAGAGTTGGAATTGTATTACTTGCACGCGCCGAAAACGTCGCAGAATTTCTTCGAGTTGGCAAAGAAAGGATACTACGACGGATTGATTTTCCACAGGGTGATTAAAGATTTCATGGCGCAAGGCGGAGATCCGAGCGGGACGGGTAGAGGTGGGAGCTCGATTTGGGGCGGGAAGTTCGAGGACGAGATCACGAGGTAAGGAGAGAGACGAGAGATTTGATTCGTCTTTTGACGAGCGTTTTTTTCTCACTTGTATTTTGCTTTCGGTTTAGTATCAGGACGACGATCGAGCGGACGATGATCGAAAGAAGAAGAAGAAGAAGACCATCGATACGATGCCGTTCTTTATTGTTCTTCTTGGAAACTTCTTGTTTGGTCGAGAGTGTAGAGCGCATCTCTTCGTTTTTATTTTCTGCTGCAACGTTTGGCGGCGACGTTTCGAGTCGCGCTTTTGCTTTTCGAGAGACTGGCGTTTAATACTTACCGAGCTTTTACTCCTTCTTTCTACTTTATGCGCACAAAACAGAGATTTGAAACACGTCGGCGCTGGGATTTTGTCCATGGCGAATAGCGGGAAAGATACGAATGGGAGTCAGTTCTTTATTACTTTAGCGCCTACGCCGTGGTTGGACGGTAAGCACACGATATTCGGGAGGGTGAGTAAACACATACAGACGTTAGAAAAGATCGGGTTAGTAAAAGTCGGGAAGAACGATAGACCGGTGGAGGAGGTGAAGATTTTGAGCGCAGAGGTGGACGATCACGGAATCAAATGGTATTAGCTCGTTGTTGTGTTGTTTGTTGTTAATAGTACATCACACTTTAGAAAGTTCTAGCGCGTACAAAACTACTAGTACTATAACGTCTCCGCATCTACGCTACGTCAAATCGTCGTCGTCCTCCTCCTCTTTTCCTCCTCCTCTTCCCATCATCATCATCGACCCGCCTTTCAACGGAAACGCTGGATTCGGCAATTTCAATCGGCTAAAGCACGCGTCCGCTATCTCTGGAACTCTCCGCTCTCTCCACGTCGTCTCAATCATCCCGGCGTCTTCCTCTTTGTACCCTCTCAAAAGCTCGTAACTAATCAGACTCTCCTCGGAGTTCGCAAACGCGTCAATCTCCATAAAATCCGCGTAACTCAGCTCCGCCTCCTTCACATCACCAACCCACAAATACGCGATAATCGCGTGCAAATAACACCTCCTTTGCGTCGCCGTGCTGCTAATTTTATCGCACGCCACCGCAAATCTCACGCACAACTCAGCCGCTTCTCGAAACGCACCCGTCTTACACCGCAAAGCGCACAGCGCTCGAAACGCGTCCGACGCGTACAACTCCAACTCGTTCTCGCAAAGCACATCCAAAGCTCGCTCGTATAACGACACCGATTTTTCCTCCCCTTTGACTCCTAATTTCTCTAAAATCCTCGCGCATTTCGCCAAACACTCCCCGCTTTGTTGCATCCTCGAGCTCGACGCGTAACACGCGCTCGCTCTCGCAGAGAAATCGCTCAGTAACTGTATCGCCTTCGAATCGTTCACATCGAACTCCTTCGTCTCCAATACCGCTCGGGATGCTAACAAAACGCACTGGTCGTACGACCGCGCCGCTAAGAACACATTGTTCGTCTCTTCGTTCGATTCTGCGCACCGTTCTTTCGCCAGGACTGCTTTATGGAACAGTCTCACGCTTTGAAACATCTTCGACGCGTCGTCGTAGAGCAGAGACGCTTTCTCGAGATCTTTCGATTTAAAGAGACTGCCTCGCGCGGAGGCGTCGGCGAGTTTGAGGAGTTTTTCCGCCTCCGATTGAGACATTGGTAGTGTGAGTCTCTTTCTCACTTTTAGTACCCTGTTTAGGTCTGCTTCTTCTTCTTCTTCTTCTTCTTCTTCTTCTTCTGAGATTGGTATCGTGCGCGTGTTTGCTGGAGTTTCTTCTGAGGTGTGCGGTGGTGGATGAAACGCTTTCTTTGCGTCGTGTTCGAGTTTATATTTCTTCTCTTATTAAAACCGTGCAAGTTACAGCTCTCTCTCTTTCTTTCTTTCTCTCTTTCTTTGTCTCTTTCTCTCTCTACCGATGATGAGTAATTACTTGTCCGTGTTTTTAAACGACGAGTCGTAACTCGCCGTCGGTTCTAATTTCTTCGCCTCGACCAATTTTCTCACCGCTCTCATGAAATCGTCGTGCGTCGCGTAGTCTCGATCTTCTCTGATGGCGAACATGCCTGCCTCGGTGCACACGTTTCGCATGTCCGCGGCGTTGAAGTTTTCGGCGACTTTTGAGACCGCTTCGTAATCGATTTCGCCGTGTTTGTTTATACCGGCGGCGTGGATTTTTAACACCTCTACTCGTCCTTGTTCGTTGGGCAACGGGATTTCAATTTTTCGGTCTAACCGTCCCGGACGCATCAACGCCGGGTCTAAAACGTCCGGTCTGTTCGTCGCCATGACCATTTTTACTTTACCTAAAACATCAAAGCCGTCCAGTTGATTTAACAACTCCATCAACGTTCTTTGAATCTCGCGATCGGCCGAGGTCCCTTCGCTAAATCGTTTCCCTCCGATGGCGTCGATTTCGTCCATGAAAATAACGCACGGTTCGTTCGCTCGCGCGTACCCGAACATTTCTCTGATTAACCTCGCGGATTCTCCGATGTACTTATCTACGATAGCGCTCGAAACGACTTTCAAAAACGCGCAATCGATGTTGCTCGCAATCGCTTTCGCCAACAACGTCTTCCCCGTGCCGGGCGGGCCGTACAACAACACTCCTTTCGGAGGCGCAATCCCAACCCGTAAAAACAATTCCGGATTCATCAGAGGCAACTCAATGCTCTCTCGTAACTCCCTAATTTGCTCCCCTAACCCTCCAATCGAGGAATACTCCACCTTCCCTGGCGCCTCGCTCAACATGTTAAACACCACCGGATCCACCTCTCTCGGCAACGCTCGCATAACCGTCAGCGTCGTCATATCCAACGTCACTCTCGTCCCGTTCACTAACTTCTCTCGATCGAGTTTCGACCGGCACCCGACGATATATCTCGGTCCTGAACTCGCTTTCACGATGAACCTATCCTCGTCCAGCTGCCGTAAAACTTCCCCTATGATTTGCCCCATCGATTGGAGCGCGGTCAAATCTCGTTCTGTTTTATCAAACTGTAGTCTGGTTTCTTTCAACTCTGCGCGTAAATTCCGTACTCGTGCGTCTAACTCTTTGTGTTGGAGCATTAATCTCGTGAAATCGGAGATGGCTTGTTGTTTCCTCGGGTCCGAGCCGTCGCCGCCGTCTTCGCCGCTCCCTGCGGGTGGAGGTGGGACCGCCACTTCCGTCGTCATGATGTCTCTGATGTCTCGCTTTCTTTTCAAAAGAAGGGAAGAATGAAGTTGAAATCTCTCTCTCTCTTCTTCTTCTTCTTCTTCTTCTTCTTCTTCTTCTTTAGAAGAGAACAGTACCACCGAAGCCTTTGAACCGATGTGCTCTTCTCGAGCGCGCTCTTTGTTTTTGCGTATGTTTTTCAAAAGCAGTCGCAGCAGGAGTAGTAATAATAATAGTACTAGTGAAAGTAGTCGTCCTTTGTGTTGCGATCTCACGCTTTTCCAAGGGAACTCCCTTCTTTGCTTTTGCAACCGGTAGGGTTTAACACCCTAAACATGAAAAAGGGAGAAAATGAGACCAAAGACCGTTGGAAAGATGCGCGTTTTTAGTAAACACACTCTGACACACACACGCACGATGCGCTCGTTAGTATTAACGATAGAAGAGGGAAGAGCTCTTGTTGTTGGAGGAGGAGGAGGAAAAGGAGGAGGAATTTTTAGTCGCGATGGTAGTAGGACGCGCAACAAAACGCATCATCGTCGTCGCAGAGTACATGCTGTTACTCATGATGTTGTCGGAAAAGGAACGACTCCTTTGAGGAGTAATAACGATGATGATGAGTATTATTGGACGAAACGGCGGAAAAGCAGCGTTTTTGGAATGATGAATACTCGTCGTCGCGAGAACAGAATGACACCAAACAAATCGGCGGTTGGTGTGCAACAGTGGGACGTGATATGCGTTCGAGACGACGACGATGACGAGAGCGTTTCGGGAAAATATCAATTCGCGACGGTCGAAACGAGGGGCAAAGACGGGCGGATAGAGTGCGTCGTTTTAGAAAAAGAAGTGCGGGACGATTTAGACGAGATAGAGGAGGAGAGTAGTAGTAACATTATTTTTGTGGAGACGCAGGAAACGAGAGTTATACGCGAAGAAGACGTCCTGTGCGTGTGTTCAGATTTCATTTTGTTCGAACAAAGAATGGATCAAGATCGAATATCGAATCCGCACGGCGAACACTCGACGAACATATGGGTGGCGAAGAAAAAAGACGTCGAAGACGAGAGAGGACAGTTGTCGAAGTTGTTGTTGAAATGATGCGATGCTGTGGTGACGTTTTCGTAGCATATCATCTCGCTTCTTTCTCAGCCACACGTTTCGCATGTGTCGCATGTGTTCTTTTTCCAAGAGGGAAAAAATATTCAAAGATATCGACGTCACACTTTTTGCCCGCGCGCAGAACGCACAACAACGCATAATCAATCAATCAATCAATACATCGATCGATCAAAGGTACTCGTCATCATGTCCTCAGCATTTTCAATCTCTTTAGGGGCGCCAGGACGCTTGAATACTACGAAACTTTCCTCCAAGACTCTTACGAGAGAAAGACAGTTTTGTATCTCTAAAAAGAAGAGGAGCGCTTCCGGCGCGATTACCCCGGTTTTCGCGAAGGTTGGGGAACAGCTGCCGCCCTCCACAATGGTCGAGCGGCAATTACCCACGACGACGGATGGGGACATTGGCATTTACGGCGCCATTGCACCGTTTAAGAACGGGTTCGACCCGTTGGGATTATCGAAAAGAAAAACGTTCGATGATCTCAAACGATATCGCGAAGCTGAACTGACGCACGGACGCGTGTGCATGCTGGCGGCGGTTGGTATTTTGGTCGGGGAATACGTCGAAGGGTCCTCGTTTTTGTTCGACGCATCTATCACCGGGCCGGCTATAAATCATTTTCAACAAGTTCCGCCGCCGTTCTGGTACGCGCTCGGCGTCGTCATCTTCATCGGAGAAGCGATGAGAGTGCAAAAAGGATGGGCAGATCCGTTCACGTCCGACTTATTCACTCTGCGAGACGATTACGTTCCCGGTGAGATTGGTTTTGACCCGCTCGGTCTCTGTCCCGATGCGAGCGATGAGCTGTATCTCGATTACAAATTGAAAGAGCTCTCGCACGGAAGACTCGCTATGGTCGCTACGGCGTTCTTCGTCGCTAAAGAACTCGTCACCGGGAACAAGATCTTCCCGCAGTTTGATTTGTTTCCCTACCAATAAATTCAACACAACAAAAGGAGTTTAAAAAGAACTTACTTGAAGAGAGGGAGAGAGAGAGTGAAAAGAGAGTGGAAAGAGACTGCGCGTCGCAACATCGATCGAGCGCTTATTTTTCAATCAAACACACATGTTGCAACACAAAACACACACACACATTTCTGAAGCACACACAAACGCAATGCCCCCTCCCTCAAATTCTCCTTTCGACGAGGCCATCGCGTCTGATTCAGAGGAGGAAAAAAAGCACCTCATTTTCGTCCCCGGGAGGTTATGTTTGCTCGGTGAACATTCCGATTGGGTGCGTTCTTATTCATAGTTTATTCTTAGGGGAAATGCAGGCGCACCAACACCCACAAGCTCACACACACGTTTTCTCTTTCTTTTCTTCAAATCTCATCTCTCAAACACGACAGGCGGGCGGATTTAGACGAACACATCCGTCCTTACCAGTTGGCTCTTGTCTCGTCGTCGGCACGAGCGAAGGCATATCCGCGACCGCGTTTAAATTGAGGAACAAAATTGCGATTCGAACAAAGACGGATACAGGCGAGACGAACGAAGTCGTGTGGGATGTAGCGAACGGGTCCGAGGATTTATCGCGAATCGCGAACGAAGGAAAATTCTGGTCGTACATCGCGGGAACGATTCAAGAAGTGTATAAGAAATACGGAAATGTAGGTGGGATATGCGTCGAGGTGACGAAATGTTCGTTACCGGTGAAGAAAGGGTTGTCTTCGTCGGCGGCGATATGCGTGCTCGTGGCGAGAGCGTTTTCGAAGTGTTACGCGATGGAGAAGGAGATGAGTGTGTTGGAGCAAATGGAGTTGGCATATTTGGGGGAAATTGCGACGCCGTCTCGGTGTGGTCGAATGGATCAAGCGTGTGCGTTTGGGAGTGGAGTGTGCGTTACGATGACCTTCGACGGCGACGAGATGAAGTGCGAAGAGACGCCGGTTGGGAACGAAAGGACGGTTGGGGGCGAGAGTACGAGCGACAACGAATGCTTTCACATCGTTGTGTGCGATTTAGCCGGCCAAAAAGACACGGTAAAAATCTTGAAGGACTTGCAATCCGCCTTTGAAAATGTGCCTCCCAAGGTTGAAAACGCTTCGCACGCGGACGCGCAAAAGTTCCTCGGTGAACTCTCTTACGAGTACGTCCAAACCGCCAAACGCGCGCTCTCAAGTAACAACGCCAAACTCCTCGGTCAAACCTTTACGGAGTACCAACGCGCGTTCGATCTGCACTTAGTTCCGCTGTGTGAATCCGAACTGACTGCGCCGAAACTCCACGCCATATTAGCCGACCCAAAGGTCAAAATTTACAGTTACGGCGGTAAAGGCGTCGGATCGCAAGGCGACGGAAGCGCGCAATTCGTCGCCAGGGACGCGTTCCAAGCCGATTTACTCGAAAAGCACCTCCGAAACGTCTGGAAGTTGGAACACGTCATGAGAGTGGTGATTAAAAGCACTTCTTCGAGTTCGCTTTAGAGAGAGAGAAAAAGATTACATCATCTAGCAGCGGATAGCGCACACGCTCCCATGATGGTACTTTTGTATAACACGTATGTAAAATACATAGCAATAGGTAATACGTATCACGCGTCATCGCCATCATTTTAACATCATCATTGCGCGTGAAAACAGGGAGAAAGTGGTTTTCAAAGAAGAGCTTTCCCGCTCGTCTTCGTCGACATTTTTTCCCACATATCGCCAATAAGCATTCAAAAGCCAATTCAAAACTCCAATTCGTCAGAAGAAACACCACCCATCATAACCTCAAGCGATCGTTTTTGCTTCACCTGGTACCGTCATTTCGTGTTTGTACTTCAACGAGAACAATTACTACTCTGCTCTCATTTTACTACTACAAATCATCGTCGTCTGAAAGTGAACATAAAAATGAACAATTCCAATTCGAATTCCTTCGTCCACCAAACGTTCGGTTTAACAAACAAAACCTGCGTCGTGACCGGCGGGACGAAAGGCCTCGGCAAAGCGATCTGCGACGCGTTCGGCGCGTGCAACGCTAAAAGTGTAATCACGTGCTCGCGCACGGGAGTTGACAAAGACCACGCGTGGCCGCACGAAAACGTTTGCAAATATCATCACTCGATAAAAGACGTGAGCAAAGAACGAGAACGAGACTCGTTTTTAACGGAAATCAAGGAAAAATTCGGCAAAGCGGACGTGTTCGTCTCGAACGTCGGGTTTAACATTCGGAAGAAAACTTCAGATTTTACGCGCGAGGAGTATCACTCTTTAATGGGGACGAATTTGGAAGCGAGTTTTGATATCGTACGGCAAGCGTATAAGAAAGGTATCATCGGGAAAGGCACGTCGGTGATTTTCAACTCGTCCGTCGCCGGATTGACGAGTATTCAAACGGGCGCGATATACGCGATGTCGAAAGCGGCGTTGAACCAGTTGACGAAAAGTTTAGCCTGCGAGTGGGGGAGAGAAGGGATTCGGGTGAACGCGATCGCTCCGTGGTACATAAACACCGATTTGGCGAAACAGGTTTTGAAGAACGAAGAGTATAAGAAGAGCGTGGTGAGACGAACGCCGATGGGGAGAGTCGGCGAGCCGAGAGAGGTGGCCACGGCGACGGTGTTTTTAGCTTCGCAAGCGAGTTCGTACGTGACTGGACAGATATTAGCCATCGACGGTGGTTTTTCCGTGTTCGGGTACGCTCCGCCGGATGGAACCAGTCACAGCGAAAACGTCGTCTCCGGCGCGGTAGAAGCGAAAAAGAAACGACGAAAAGATCCAAACGCGCCGAAACAGGTGAAAACGGCGTATCTCTACTTCGCCGAGAAGGAAAGAATGAAAATCGTCCAACAATCGCCAGATATGAGACCGCCGGACATCATGGCCGAACTCGGCGTCCGATGGAAAGCGTTATCGGAAAAGAATAGAAAACCGTACGAGAAAATCGCGGAAAAAGACAAACTCCGTCACGACGAGCAGATGAAATCGTACCAACCGTCGGAGGGATACGATAGAGACGGGTACGCGTTCCAAGCCGACGACTTTGAAATCTACGACGACGAGCGGAAAAGAAAACGACCGAAGAAAGAAGCGGGCCAGCCGAAAAACGCCAGGTCCGCGTACGTTTACTTTTGCGAAGTCTCTCGCCCGTCCATCGCGCCGAAGGGCACGCACCCGGCGGAAACCATGAAACTCTTGGGCCGTAAGTGGCAAAGGCTCTCCGAAGAGGACCGAAAACCGTTCGAAGCGAAACACGAGAAGGACAAAGCCAGGTACGAGATCGAAATGAAAGAGTGGAGAGAAGGGAAGAGAACGAACAGCGTCACTACTACTACTACTACTAATAACAACAACAACATATACATCGAGGAGTAGGAGTCGCGGCTACTAGGCAGACGGAGAGGAGGAGGACGATATCGTCGTCCGCGTGTAATAAAAACGAGAGAGAGAGAGAGATTTGAAAGTATACGACAAAAGTCACATCTCGCCTCGTCTCGCATCCTCCAACCACCAAATTTTGTCCTTCTGTCCTTCTGGTTGACGTCATTCCATTTCGCCTTTTGCGCGGACAGTCGCCGTTCGAGTGAAGACTACGCAACATAAAAACTCGATCTTCTCATCAGACGCACCATTATCATCATCGTCTTCTGTATGAACCGTCTCATCTGCGCTCCTTCGACCGTCGTCGTCGCGACATCTTCAGCGCCAAAAACGACGTTTCGTTTTGGAAAACGAAGACGAAATGTGTGCACAAAGGCGGGACCATCTCAATCGACTTCATCCGCCGCTTTAAAGATCTGGGAGGAGATTAAAAACCAAGTCGAGTTAACGTTTAACCCAAGAACGAACGGGGCGAAAATAGCCGGTCGATGTCCGGATACGCAAACGATTGAAACCGAAGTGGATAGATTACATGCCTCGGATGCAGTCGAGGGAGACGTGAAGGAAAATTTTAGCGAAGACCGATTCGCGTTGGAATTGGCGAGAAATATCACCGAGACGAGCGTACAGAACACGCCTTCGAATTGGGACGATGCTTTGAAGGAGGTGATATTATCGTCGGTGGACGACGATATGGATGATGATAAAGAGTGCGCGTTGGACGAGTTTGAAGATACCGTCGAAGAAGAAGCGGAACTGGATGAGTACGGATACGCAATCGCGGACGAATTACCGTTGACGGGAAGAGAATTGGCGTTGTTGTGTTACGGCAAGTACGATAGGTTTCACGACATGGCAGTCAAACACGTTAAAATGGGAGGCGGGATGAGTAAATGGGTTTCTCTCAATTTGTACGTCGGACATCTCGCCCAGAAATCGTATCCCACGACGGAAAGAGAATATATCGAAAGACTCGATGCAATTGCATACATGATCACCTCTTGGGGACAAGCTGGATACACGAGGAGGTGGTTCGCCGAGAAGCCAATGGCGAGAAGAGGACTACCGAGTCGACCACGCGTAGATACGTGCGTGACGTTGCAATTCAACAGATCGCCGACGTGGGACGACTCGATGGGTGACGAATTTTTCGATTACTAAATGATACTTCCTTCCTCTCGTAGAAGAAGTTAAAGAAGAAGAAGAAGAAGAAGAAGAAGAAGAAGGAAGACTCTGTATTATATTTGGAGTATAGTGTAACCATGTACCACGGGTATTGGTACATTTTATGTGCGTCGTGTGTTGTTGTTATTGTTGTTATTATTATTCATGCTTTAAAGCGCTATTATTAGATACGCTTACGCCTCTTTTAATAAAACTACGTTTTCTATCGTCGCTCGGTAAAAGCGTAACTACTATTCATATCGGCGGCGGCGGTAAACTCTCAGAACTGAAGACTTTCTTTGGCTCCCATCCGGAAATGCACAAATCAACCGCATCCGTCTTACACGTGATTTCAACCACCGACGCGTCCTCCTTCGCCTCTTCTTTTCTTTCCTTTACCACCGCCTCCACCGCCCTCTTCATCTCTTCCTCCCAATCGCCGTCGGCGTAACAAAACGACACGTGCGGTATCACGCGCGGTTCGTATTCGTACTTCGGAAACCCAAACCGCTCGTTCACCTCGTTCACCGCGAGAATCATCTCCCTCACGCGTTCGGACCCGGAGCGTTTCCGCGTCGCGTCGTCCCCGTCGTCTTTCTCGCACGCCGCCACGAACGTCGTCGTCCTTTCGTCGTTCACGAAGACGCGCAACTCTCTCAACTCTAACGACGCGTTGTTGTTGCGAGAGGAAGAAGGACAAGAAGAATCGAATCTTCCTCGAGTTCTTCGAAACGCGTTGAAACTCGCCTTTAACTGCGACCGGTACGGTTCCCTCTGTTCTTTTCGCACCGGAAACACTTTGGACAAGGACACGTGCAAAGCGTCCTCTCCGCTCATGATTTCGCGCACTTTAACGTCCTTCTTATTGTTGCTTTTTTCGTCCAACAGCACGTGTCGCTGCACATCTCGAGCGATCTGCGAAAGCGCGCGTTTCTCCTTTAAAGTCGTGTGACATCGAATCCTCACGGAAGTTGCAAAGTTCCCCGCGAGATGTGGGAACTGCCTCGTTCGTCCTTCGACGTCTTTCTCGTGCTCCTCTTCCGTCGTCGTCGTCGTCGTTTTCATGTCGAGTACGCTCGCGAGACGTTTTTCTTCGTCTTTGTCTTCGGTAAACTCCCGTTCTCGTTCGTCTCTGTGCGTCACATCTTTTCCCCGTCGGCTGTTGTTGTGCGGCGAGATTGTGGCGCAGAGTAAACACATATAACACGTGATGTTCTCGCACCGTCGTCGTCGTAAAAGCAAAAGGAAAAAGAAGCTTCTGTCCGGTAGAGTGCTTTTTCGCTTCTCGTTGCTCCTCTCAATGTTCTGTTGGTATTGGTATTCTTCTCGACATCATCATCGGGAAAAGCGGGGAAAGCGCGTAACGGTAAACACCTTCAAGACGACGACGAGTTTGCGCGAATCGAGACAGCGTTTAAACGACATCTTTAAGGAGGAGAATAACACCAAGGAGGAGGAAAAGAACTCCGAGATGAAGCGGCGAAAAAGACAACAACTTTCACACCCGGGCGAAGCGAGGGAGGTGTGCGCCTCCTGGTCGCCCTCGCCGAACAGTCCAAAAATGACCACGAGGAAAAGCTACTGGATGAGCGAACGAGGAACATTAACCGCGAACGAACTGAAGAGAAAGAGCGCGTGTCACGCGAAAGGCGGTTCTGGAGGAAGTGTTTCGTCGTGTTGGCAGAGGAAGCTGTCGGATGTGGAAAGGATGAG